>Ga0247837_1005897_pt1 | contig 17832 bp, 6 predicted proteins | sample LaCtaG_2_FD_187115 | JGI IMG/M metagenome (GOLD analysis project Ga0247837, IMG submission 187115) | Freshwater microbial communities from meromictic Lake La Cruz, Castile-La Mancha, Spain - LaCruzMarch2015_14.5m | ecosystem: Environmental > Aquatic > Freshwater > Lake | place: Spain: Castile-La...
ACCAGCAGCCTCAACATCTACACCCTGTGCGGAGATTTCGATGCATTTGGTCCTGGATCAGTTTGGGAATGAAACATCTTGGGAAATCATTCTGCCCTCGGAGGAGATGGCTGGTTATGAAACATCATCACTTGGTGATTTTCTTCACCAAGCCCTCACTGACATAATAGAATCGAATCCTCCTAAAGATGCCAGCACTTGGAATCCTACATATTCCCCATCATCATCATTGTCATCCAACAAATTTATGTTGTACGGAAAGGATGGCGAAGAGTTTACAGTGCTAAGTGGAAATAGCTTTCACACACTGGCACCCACCCCACAATTTGACGAGAGACACACACAAGGATCTTCACTGCGAACAACCGTGATGTCAGGAGGTCCGTATTCATATCAGGATGACTTCGAAAATGAGGCCAGTGAGAGCCATTACAGCGCCATTATCGAGGAAATGTGTCTACCTATCGGATCTTACGAATTTGTGCTGTACGATGAAAACAGTGATGGAATATGCTGTGACTACGGTAGAGGTGAATATGGGATTGAGTTTACCAATGGACGTGTAATACGACAAATCTCAAGGGGGGTGTTCTCTGGTTCTAGTGAGGTCACTCCATTCGATGTCACGGCTGAGGATGTCAATGTTTTCGCTGCCACCATGTCTGCTGAAGTTACAATTGATCCATCGCACGATGCGAATCAGTTAGATATGTTGAATAATTCATCCGTGCTCAATTCAATGGATGATTCGGGGCTTTCTGATGCAGTACCATATCACATGACCACTGCCGAGAATTCACTTGACAGTTTTGTGACTGTGCCAGATATTGATGTGACCACCGGCCGTGGTAAATCATATGGAATTCTGTATGACATTGTAAATACACATGACTCTTCATCTTTAGTTATTGTTAGTATGGATTTGTACATTGACACAACATCTGCTACTCATTACGAAGTTTGGACGAAGCAGGGATCCTGGCAAGATGTTGTCCAAATTGAGGATCCGGACTACTTAGAGGGGTTTCGGCAGGTTTTCAGTGGAAGTATTACCGGTAAGGGACCTTCAGAATTTACAAGGATTGCAATACAAGACTTCGAAAATGTTAGAATTGGGGGAGGTCAACGTCAAACATTTTATGTGACATCAAGGGACAATAATTTGATCTATACAAGTAATGAAGGAGGAGGCGTTAGCCGACATGATGTTGGACGTAATGTTGTACAGGCATCGTCCAAAGAGTTCGATATCTTCTTTGGCGCAGCAGTGAGAACTTATCCATTAGAAAATGCTGACCCAATGACTGATTTTTGGTACAATGCTGGTTTCCTTGGAAGAGTTTGGTTCGAGACAATGCCTCTAGAATGATTCCATTCTGGCTATTAATACACCTGCATACCTCTATGCTCCAGTCTGGGTGCAGAACAAAATGTCTCAGACCCAGCATTACAAACTTTGTGGGTGAAAAAGAAAGGTATGTCTGTGTACAGGCTTGGCAAGTTTGAAGTTTAGAACAGTTTTTCTCAGGAACTGAATTGTAGACAAAGCAGGAAATTTGCCGTCTATCAAAGGGGTTGGGTAGAGATTGTAATCATCAACCACCTTCAGAGTAATGATAAATTTCTGTTTTCTGAAATAGACACATCACTAGAATAAATACAAATGAAAATTTGCTGAGGTCATCAATTTAACAGTCCCACATGCAAATATTGTTTTCGCCGTGTGTGTCCCACTCCCCTCAACTCTACACTCTACATATGTACAGTCAAATAAAAATGAACAAATTTGGGTTCCGAGGTAAAGAAACATGGGTGTCGTATTATCACCACTTTGACAGGTGGCAGGAGGGCATTCAGCTTGTGCTGGTGAAAGTATTTAGATCAAAGTGTTAAGTAATAAGTATTAGACCCAATGAACTCTCAAATCATTTCGTTAAGTGTCTAAATAGATTCGTTAAGTATCTACATAGATTTGAGAAACATCTAACTAGATTTGATAAGTATTTTGATCAATGCCACGTCATGACTGTCATTCATTAAGTAATTATTGTGCCTTTTGGATTATCATTATCCCCTATCAGCGACGCCGCCACCGCACTACCCGATCCACGTCGTTGTTGACGGCACTGGACCCATGCTCTTATTTCCGTCCTTCTGAGCATGCAGTTATCATCTATGGGTACCTGATGATGTGTCACACGCGTAGGTTTGTTTCATTCCGACAGACGGGTGTATTATACGCTACTCCTGCGTCGTGTGTACGTTTTTCATTCAAACTGCCGCTGTTGCACCAATGATACGTCGATGGTTTTGACCGCTCTTGGCCAAATCGAGCACATATTGGCATTCGATATATTATGGACGATGGATTTAGGTGTCGGAATGGATTGAAACGGTGTATTACCTACAAGGCGCTGGCTAGAACCACGCATACACCATTTTTTACGACTTTTGAGTGTCATGCTGAGACAATGCAAATTACCCCAAATGAAAGGCTTTGCCGACAATCCGACAATGCAGATCGCTAATATAGATACTAATCATTAATAGTACAGCTTGGTTAACATAATGTTTAAATTAACCACTACTACTATGTATCATTTTAGCTTACTGTTACTGTTGTTTCACCTCTCGGATGGTGTATCATGTCGTAAGTGGGTAACACTTAGTTAGTTAGGTAGTACGTAAACATAAGTTTTTGTTACCCTTTACTATTCCATGACCATGGTGCTAGTTCGGGTGACGAAGACGATAGGCTATGACCCCCTTCCTTCCGCCTTGCATCCCCGCTGCTGCTAGGCACCGGTAACGCATCGCGGCGCATCCTCTGTAGTCGACGGCGTCGATTGACATCCGCCGCTCGACACACACCGGTTCTTCAACTACAACCGGTGCACGACCATGACGAATGGTCGGAGCAGGCAGAATAAGGCCAAGGAGTCCCCCAACAACTCCCCCAGGCCGTCTGCCGCGGACGGGTCCACTAATACGCCCGCGCGCCGTCCCTCCCGTCGGCGCCAAGGGACCCCATCGCAGTCCACTAGACGTGGAATGACGACACGTGCGAGGAGTGGTGCACGTCAACACGTACCAGCCCCTCCGGGTACGATCGATGCCACGGCATCCACTACTCTTCCACCGACGGGCACGAGCACGAACAACTCGAGCTCCCCTCTTACGGATATCTCCTCGTCGACTGCAGCACCATCGGCAGCATCGACCGATCCCTCGTCGACGAGTGCATCTTCTGCACCATCGACCGATCCTCCGTCGAATGATATCCAATTGGTATCGTCGACCGATATCCAACCGTCGCCTGTTGCACCATCTGCATCACCGACCAACATTGGGATCATTATCCCAGTTGCACCATCGGCATCGACGGCGGATATCTCCTCGTCGACTGCGGCACCATCGGCAGCATCGACCGATCCCTCGTCGACGAGTGCATCATCTGCACCATCGACCGATCCTCCGTCGACTGATATCCAATTGGTATCGTCGACAGTTGCACCATCGGCATCGACGGCCGACAATGGGACCAACACCACATCATCCACGGGTGCAACATCGTCGCCCAGTGTGGCATCAGCATCGTCGGCTGACAATGGGACCAACGTCCCAGCATCTGCATCAGATGCATCAGCAGCATCATCGACGGCTGCACCATCTGCCTCGACGAACAACATGGGCATCCCATCGTCCACAAAGGCACCAAGTACTGGGTATACATCCGAGGCACCAGCAGCATCGTCAGCTGCACCAGCAGTATTGTTGCCCACTACTGCATCACCAGTCACGATGCCACCAGCAGTTAGGATGGCCAACCCACAGTCATCAATGGTTACCAATCCACTGCCATCATCAGTACTGCCGTCTGCCCCACCATCTCCAACACAGACAGTTACGTACTCATTCTCGTCCACGCCACCTACGCCTCAGCCTCATATTTGGCAATCTTCACCCGACAGTGCCAACTCAAAGTCTACGTCAACGAGCGTCAATGCACTGATGGAGAAGCATCTTGCCAGCGGTAGTTTGCAAGCATGGCAATACCCTCAGACGTTGGTCGGTGAAGCCTTCGAGTCCCTGGAACGTGACCTTAGGAAGACCATCCAGGCGGAAGCCGAGAAGAACTATCATGACTTCCTCGCCGAGTATAAGAGGCAGATAAACAAGGCCACATCCACAGCTTTTAAGCCCTGGGAGGACTTGATCAAGAAGTGGCAGGATAAACTGAAGGAGGTGGACTCGTCGTTATCACTGTGGAATGGCTTCAAGAGGACGATCCACGAGGAAGCCTTCAACGTCCTCAGTGACGAGAGCAGAAAGTTCTATGATACTCTCGACACCAGGTTCACCACCCTTGAAGCCGGGAAGCGGGAGTTGCACCAAGTGGTGGCGGATTCGATCACTACGTATGTCTCAGACCTACAGGTTTCCCTCACTCGGTCCAATCAAGCGCTCCAGCAGTCTACCCAAGCGCTCCAGCAGTCTACTCAACTGTTGGCATCAACTCAAAAGCATCTCAACACGGCGGTGCAAGAATTACAACGCCTACATACTATCAGTGGTCGCGATAGTGATTGTATCTATTCTCCAGCAGAGGAACGTATTGACAACAACACCAACGCTATTGACAACAACACCAACGCTATTGATAGTCATGGTAATAGTCATCCTCCATCCACCAATAATATTGTGCTTCCGATGGCTCCGACGAACACCACCAGCATCGACGACTATACTGCTAAGACTGCCACCATGTCCAACACTGCTCTGGCACAGCTGGCCCAGTCCAAGTCCACTCAACAACTTTCAATGGAGGCTTGGGCCAATGCTCCCCGTGTGTCCCCAGCTGATACAGTTAACACTCCCACGACCGATACACCTCACGCCGCCAGTAAGGATAGTGATGATCCGACTCCCACTACTAACGTCCCTACGACCGATGCAGCTCCCACTACTACAGCTCCCACTGCTACGCCCCAACGTTCTGGTATTCCAACCCCACCTCCCCACGTCGAAGACGACGAATCCCACAACAACTTCTACAGGCGCGAGGACACAAAGTCGTCCAAGCACGAGGTCCCACAGTATCATAGGCACGACGATCATTCCACTCAGGAGTACACCAGGCGGGATTATTACTCGTCTCGTTCACCTCGTTTTCACAACGACACTCCACGCGCCTATCATGACCGTGAGCGTGACTCCTACCGTGAACGTGACTCCGACCCTCCGCAATATTCCTATCATGAGCGTGACCGCGATTCCTACCCTCCGCAATATAGTGATATGGCCCAGAAGGACAAACAAAAATTGACCATTGCAGCTCAGAAGTGGATTACTGGTGGTACTGAAGGCGACTTTATGGGCAGTTTTGTTCACGGCGTTACAAACCTATCCCCAGTGACACTCAACGACCTGGGTGTACCCGAGGAGGCACAGATGACCATTGCCAACATGCACCTACGCCTACGCCATAACACGCCATATATCACTGGTGCATTGAAGTTTCTTAAGTGGCCCACATTAGACGTCATAAAGCCGGCACCCTTCGTCGAATTCTATTCCCTCCTAAGCTCTTCCCTCCTCATCTTCCATATTGCATTGATGCCTTTCAATGGCATCCAACTGGAGTATGAAGAACACGGCCTCTGCATCCCTGGGTTAGGCTACACGGCGTACCAAGCGCAGTCTCAGGCCTTATGGTCCATCATCAACACACTTCTCCCTACGCGTGCTGACATTAAAACCCACATTACAGGCACACGTTCTACTCAGGACGGCTACAGGCTTCTGTGGTTAGTTGGATCACAGGTGGTGAAGATCTTGTCCAGGCTACAGTCGGTTCCTGAGCCCCGTTGGTTGGATGATGACACCGTCTTCTCATTTAGTGAAACTGTTGAGCTGTACAAGATCCTCCGCCGTATGCGAGGTCAAGGTCTTGATGATAAGGACATTGGCATCAAGTTCCTGGTTGGAGTTCGCGGTAAACACCAAGCTCTCGCCCAGTCCATGGCACATCAGCTATCAAAAGTGGATATCAGTCGTCAGCCACTACCTCTCGAGTGGTCTCTATCATCCATGGCCGACACATTGAACACCACTGTCACTGGGAACGTCCTTGACGAGATGCGTTTACCCACACCACGGAACCAGCGGAAACCATTCTTCCGAGCCAATCATACATCCGACGACGCCATCGACTACGCCGACACTGATGACACCAGTACATTCTACTCTGTCAATGCCACCACCACCAATACACGATCCAGCGACTCTAGCCAACAGCGTGGACAATCTCGTGGACAGCAGCGCAATGGACAACGGCGTCGCACCCCACTGTTCGATGGTACTTGCACTGCCTGTGGCCGGTTTGGTCACAAAATGAACCAATGTGATCACCTGGCAATCTTCTTCCACATCCAACGGGCCATGAAGGGCATGAAGCCGGAAGCCATCAAACAGGCAGAACAACATTGGTTGGAGAAGAATAAGAAGTTTATTGGCGACGGAGCCCCAACCCCCAGTCAAGTGGTAGCTAACTTGGTGGACAATCGCCTCGACATCGAACAGATCTACGCGGATATGGATTGGGAGGCTTGGACGGATACGTCTGGTTTTACACTGGTGGACGACTCGACGGACCCCAGTGAATGACGGTTCCGGGGACCGGGTGCGCCCGTTCCCCCATCTGCCGAGTGGGACTACCCTCGGCCACCACCTGAACCACCTCCACCACAACAACTACCACCCAACCTACCACCATCCGAACCACCTCCATTAGTCGATCCAGCATGCTCCTCATGGGAGGCTTTTGCACGTATGGCAGTGATGCAGGCTCCAAATGACTTACCCAACCAAACCCATATGACTACAACAGCTCTGAAACCAACTACTTGCCTCGAAGAAGTGCCCTGCGCGTCTTCACCACTACCAGATGAAAGGACAGACGAAGAAGTGCCCCGGGCGTCTTCACATGTGCCGACTCCTGGTTCACTCATCTACAACGATGATCCCATCCCACGATCCTGGCTCATGGACTATGACATCCAACACCATGAACCAGCCCAGTGTGACCGACATACGCTACAGTCACCTCCTCCAGTCACAGACAGTATATCCGATACAGTCGCGGCATTCCATCTCCATAGCGTTGTTCCGGTTCGAGGAATGATACACCTCACAGGCCTCTCTGATCAATCAACAACTATCACGGCTACACTTGCAGATACTGGTGCCAATTGCTGTCTCTGTAAGGATGAGTCAAAACTTGTGAATGTCCATAGCATCACACCAGTGCCCATTGGTGTCGCTACTACACCTAAACAAGCCACTGATGTCACTTACTGCGATAAAATGGGATATCTTCCACTTCCACGCACGGACGGTGACATTCATATGCAACCATGCTACTGCACACCGCTGGCATCTAGTGACATAATGTCACCTGAAAGTATAATGGCACATTCACAGGATATTGTTCAATGGGTTCAGCGAGGCTATAAGAGTGAGAATGAGCCGGGAACGCTTAACTTTCTTGATAAAGACGAACGAGTGGTCCTGACTCTCAAACTCCACAAGAAACATGGACTATATTACTCCTGGATGGATACATACGCCACCGATAGTAACCCCATCAGAATCCACACAATCGTCAATGTCAATCCAACTTCATCAGTGCCAACACGTCCATCACTTGCATCGCCCCACCTTATCGAAGATGTTGACGATGACGATGACGACGACGAAGACGACGCCATGATGGATGATGTCGATACGGATGCTTCTTCTGTCCTCTCTGATGAATCCAATGATCCACTGGACGACAGTCATGTCCCTACACCCGCCTCCAACCCCGCACGCCCCACACTTGCCGCCACCCAAAAAGTGGCTGGACGTCGATACAAGCAACAAAAACCACGACCAGTCCGCCCCGAGGACCACCTTCTAGCTGAGCTATGGGCTGCTCGATTTGGCCACTGTGAGGAATCGCAGTTGCATGTCCTCCCTAAGAATGCTACAGGACTACCCCCGGTTTTCCGTGCCCACCCACTCCGTTTCATTAACCACAGGGTCCAGGCTAGAATCCGTAAGTGCCGATCTCGCAAGTTTGCAACTAAAGCTACTAAGCCAGGACAGTGTTTCTATGTGGACTTTGGGTTCATGCGTGCATCAACTAGTAATTACTCACAGCCCACATCCGCCACTGACCGAGTAGTCACCTCTATCGATGGATTCAACAGCTACCTCCTCGTCGTGGATAAGTTTTCCAAGTACATGTGGATATTCCTCTGTAAATCCAAGGAGCCTCCCATCGATGAAATGTCAGCATTCCTGTCTACATTTGGTCTCCAAGAAGGCGGTGTTATACGATGTGATCAAGGTGGCGAGCTAGCGGGCAGCGAGGAATTCATTACGTCCATGCTCAAGCACCACAATTATAAAGTGGAGCCTACAGGGGCAGATTCACCATCCCAGAATGGTGGAGTCGAGCGATTCAATCAAACAATTGGAGCCACTACTCGTGGTCTATTATACGGCTCTTCTTTACCCGCAGAGTTTTGGTCATTTGCAGTTGTCCACGCAGTCTACCTCAACAACCGATTGGTCCACAGCAGAACTAAACGCACCCCATATGAGGCACTTACAAATAAACAACCAGATGTGAGGCATCTCAGAGTATTTGGGTCCCGAGTGTGTGTCAGACGCACTGGTGAACGTCGATCAAAGCTGGACCGTCATGACTTTAGTGGTATATTCCTGGGCTTCACAGCTACAGATCAAAATATAATCTACTATGATCTGGACACTGCACGTATCAAGAGGAGCCACCATGCATTTTTCGATGAATCGTGGTACATGCAACAAGCACGCCCCCCGGCCGCACAGTTGCTATACGATTGTGGAATAGTATATGATGACAACACGCCTAGTAGTGGAGACCCCAATGAGACCAACCAACAACCACAGCATGCACCATACCCTCATCTCCACTCCACCACAGTGCCATCCATTAATGTTACTCCCGCCATCCAACAACCCCTCCCATTGCGACTAGGACCCACCCCTCCTCCAGCCCTCGACAAGCCTACAACTCCTACTATTGATCCATTTGCCGACACAGTCCTAGCATCATTTAATCCAGATGGACAAGCAGTCACCGACTACAGAATTACAGCTCGAGATTTCGCACAGGTGTACATTTCCCCACACGCGTACCATAATGGATTTGACGTCGAAGTCGACCTTACATATGCAAAGTATCTCAATCATCCATCCTGGGGCCTAAAGTTTCGCACCATCAACGGCAGGCTGATACTAGAACACATCGAAAAGAGCACTATAGCCTCTAAAATCCCACGCTGGCGGTCTACCCTCAAAGGTGCATGGCTTCGACAGATCAACAGCACTATCATAAACTCCCTCCAAGATGTCCATCTAGCAGTCGCCGCAATTGAGATGTCTGGTGACAAATCATGCGTTCTCACGTTTTCACACCCCGAGATCCAACATGGACTCTCGAATGATGGTATTCCCCAAGTCAATATCGACCAACTCAATCCCAAGAACCTCTTGACCGGGTTTACAGTGCCAAACCTACCTATGGAGCGACAGGCAGGCACAGTCCGACTTGATGGCGGTGTCTACAACTTTGAATCTCTGGCCATGCGTCTCACACGTGGTAAGTTGAAGACAGCACCAGACTGGAGTGAATGGCAACAGTCAGAAGGAGTCATGTTGGACCAGTATGAGGAACAGGGACTCTTCGGTGAGCCAGTGCCAGCCAAGGACAAAGACGCAATTTTCAATCTTGTATGGACGTACGTGGTTAAGGAATTAGATAAACGAAAGAAGGCACGATGCACATGCGATGGATCTACCAGAGGCGGGCAGGTACGTGTCTTGGACTATACTTATGCCAATTGTGTTGACCAAACAAGCAGTCGAATCTTTTATGCAGTCGCAGCAGCAGAAAATCTCCTCGTGTATGGCGCCGACGTTGCCAATGCCTTCGGCGAAGCGCCTCCACCTAAACAAGGGTTCTATATCCGTCCGGATAAAGCATTTATCGATTGGTGGGCATCCAAAGGCAGACCTCCCATCCCACCTGGCTACGTCATCCCAGTCCTCAAAGCCATGCAAGGACACCCTGAATCACCACGTCTCTGGGAGCGCCATGTCGACAAGATCATCCGGGAGATTGGGTTCACACCAACAACTCACGAACCATGTCTATACTCCGGCATCATATGTGGACAAAGAGTTCTCTTTATGCGCCAAGTTGACGATTTTGCAATAGCAGCTCCATCGGAATCCATCGCCAATATAGTGTTTGATATGATTGACGACAAACTCACGTTTCCCCTGAAGCGTATGGGACTGGTGACACTATTCAATGGCATGGACGTGACACAGACAGCCGACTATATCAAGTTATCCTGCTCAACTTATATTGATAAGATTATGCCCAAGCACCTTGCTGCATGGATGTCTGATCATGATATATCAACCCGCCCAACACCATTACCATCCAACAAGACATTTATGACATCATTCCTCAACTCCAAAGGCGACCCCGACCCAGCAGCACAAAACAAACTGTCCAAAGAAATGAAAATCTCTTATCGTAGCGCAATCGGTGAACTGATTTACGCCATGACCACGTGCCGCCCCGACATATCATATGCAACTGTCCGTGCTGCACAATACAGTACAAACCCAGCTGCCATTCATTATCACGGAGTACGCCATATCCTTAAATATCTCCATTCTACAAAGGACGAGGGACTGTACTACTGGCGAACTTCCCCGAATAGCGACCTACCATCGATACCACCACCTACAATCCGTAGTCATCACCATGATTTACTTCTGGACGGACGACCAACTCACTCACCCACAGAGTTACATGGATTTGTCGACAGTGACTGGGCAGCGTGTCCACAAACACGACGATCATTTGCAGGGACATGCCTACGGCTAGCAGGCAGTTGCGTGGGATATAAAGCGCATTTAATGCCGACAGTTTCCCAGTCTTCCACTGAAGGTGAGTTTATGGCAGCATGCTCAGCAGGACGAATGATTCTCTTTGTCCGTAGTATCCTCTGGGACCTTGGTATACCACAGGCAGCAGCTACACTCCTATACGAGGATAACGATGCCTGTATTGCTATGGCGAATGCTCAGAAACCTACAACTCGAACACGCCACATGGACATCAAATATAACGTACTATGTGAATGGGTTGAGCGAGATTTAATATTGTTACGACGAGCGGATACTACAATTAATATGGCTGATCACTTCACTAAACAACTCGGGCCTACACTGTTCCAGCGACATGTCGATTATATCATGGGACATGTTCCTCCACACTACACTGTACACTTTCAACGACTACTTAATGTTCCTCCACTTACAGCTCCAGATCATACAGGTCTCCCAACTCTTGCGGCTAAACTTTGCCAGATTTGGGTACAAACAACACATCACCTCACTAGCACATTGTTCAATCCGATCTTTCATGAGATATCGAATTGTGGGGGGGTGTCGTAAGTGGGTAACACTTAGTTAATTAGGTAGTACGTAAACATAAGTTTTTGTTACCCTTTACTATTCCATGACCATGGTGCTAGTTCGGGTGACGAAGACGATAGCAGTAACGACTTGCCTTTATCAAGTAGTTGCAATTCTTCTTCACCTTGTCAAGTCATCATCATTAACAATGCGCAATGCAGTAGGCGGTGACTACTATTGTGACTATGATTGCTGCGTATCCCTCATTAATGTCATTACCGAAAACAACGACGGAGAAAACCAAATGATGCAAGACCTTTGTAGTAAGCTCAATATAGAATTAGAAAATAACGCTATTGTTCGAATGTTACAAGAGACAGATGAAGCCACCACTAGTGAGAGTGGAGTAGGAGGGATACCATTATGGGTCTCATGGGTACTCATACTAATTCTACTTATCATGTCCTCTCTCTTCTCGGGGTTGACTCTTGGCCTAATGTCACTCGATCCAAGTGGGTTAGAAATTGTCATGGCAAACGACGACGATCCAGCAAATGCACGTGCCGCGAAGGCGATTTATCCGGTACGACAGAATGGCAATTTGCTGCTATGTACGTTGGTAATTGGCAACGTTCTTGTGAATTCGTGTGTGTCTATTCTAATGGCAGACTTGACAAGTGGTATCGTTGGATTAGTGTCGTCAACGGTGCTAATTGTTGTATTTGGCGAGATCCTCCCACAGGCCGTGTGTTCTCGCTTTGCATTGCAAGTGGGAGAAAAAACTGTCCCGATTGTGAAAGTGTTCATTGCACTACTCTTCCCATTTACATATCCATTGGCATTTATTCTGAATAAACTCTTGGGTCATGAGATCGGTATAACATATTCAACATCCGAAATGACCAAACTTATTGAAATGCATGTCCAGCGGGGTGATTTAGAAGGCTCAGTTGGTGCAGCCATGGCAGGAGCATTACGTTTTCGTAATGTAATTGCAAGCGAGGTAATGACACCACTTGCTGACACCTTTATGCTGAGTGCAGATGAACGTCTTGGGTTTGATGTCGTTGCCAAGATATTTAAGATGGGGTATTCACGTATCCCCGTATATGAAATATCCAAGAGTAATATTGTTGGTTTATTGTTTGTTAAAGATTTGATATTCATGGATCCGGAAGATGAATTATTGGTGAAGAACTTTGTTCAGATTTTTGGACGTGGATTACACGTGGTATGGGCCGATGATCATTTGGGCGATGTCCTGAAGCTGCTGAAACGCGGGAGTCACATGGCTTTGGTTCGTGATGTAAATAATGGCGATGGAAAAGGAGATCCCTTTTACGAAATTAAAGGCATCCTCACCCTAGAGGACATCGTTGAAGTTATTCTCGGGGACGACATTATCGATGAGACTGATGTTCATAGAAATCGCGAACTGAATGATCCCGAGTCCGAGTATGATGTATCTCATTCAGAATTAGTTATCGATGGCTATATTGGCAAGGGCACAAGGAAAGATGCCATGATAAATGGAAAACGAAATTCAACACTCGCAGTTGATTGGGAGTCTAGGCTACGCATACTAGATGCACGTCTTGTGGATGAGCACTTAAAGCCTGAAGAAATTCGTGCAGTTGCTGCCCATCTCAAGACAAATCATTCCAACGCGGTCGAGCTTATTTCCAATACTCAATTGCAATCCCTGCTCACATCGATTCCAGTAACTGAAATCCAACCTGCGTCGTCGTGTTTCGCAGGTGAAAGCGATGAAGGGAGTGGTGTCCCAACAGACTCTGCAGAGCTGATATATGAACGTGGTGTCCCTGCCAACTTTTGCATCGTTGTACTGTCGGGGAGGATTCTCGTAATTGCCGGTGCTGACAAATTTCGCTCTGAGATTTCTAATTGGGGAGTAATAGCAAGCCGAGCTCTTACTGATCCTGCTTATATTCCGGACTTTTCAGCATGGGTTCTCCCTAATCAAAACGGTGTAGGTGGATGTAGATGTATCAAGTTAGATCGAATGGCGTACAGCAATGCGGTAGATAATACCGCCGTAGAACGCAATGAGCGTATCGTCGATGAGGTTTTACCGGCTGCAATGTCATCTGTCACTGCAAAAGATATACCGAGTGCTCTAAGTGGGAGCAAGCGTTCTGGTCTGACTTTGGCAGATGTACCGAGTGTTCTAAGTGGGAGCAAGCGTTCTGGTCTCACTTCGGCTCTGGAAACGCCGGGTAAAACTGAAAGCACAGGTGTATTGCCAACACCAACTCTTGCCCCACTAGCGGTTGATACATCGCATGATGATACTGCGTACAAAAGGACGATTGTGTTGGATGACCATGGCGCACCTTCAAGTAACGTCAGAACAGATGATGAAAGAACAGCACATTCGAGGCGTCGTCAACTTCGGAAAGCTTTCAGCCGTGCGAGTAGAGAAGAAACATAATTGTATCTGGTATCATAATTGTATCTAGGTAACATATTTGTTCTACAATAATTCGATTTTAGCGTTTTGCACAACTTGACACTTGGTCAATAACACATCCTGAAAACATAACCTTTGTTTCTTCAGCGGCTTTTCAGTATTTCAAACACCAGGTCAACGTTACTCCTGGCCATGATTTCAAATGTCGCTGTCTTCGACACAGACTCAAAATGTGACAGTATGTAACTCAATGCCTTGTCTCGTAGAGAGGTGGCTGAGTGCACATCGGCCGCATGAAATATTGAAGCTGCATTCTCAACAGTCATTGATGCCAGCAATCTCCTTTCACACATGGCCTGTAGACGTGGAATCTGGAAACAATCAGCCGCTACAAACAATTCCATAGCCGAATCGAGTGGTATGACTACATTATCCGTGTAAAGGTATTCAAGTACGGCTGTAAAAATCCCGTGTCTTACAGTTGTAAGATGCACAACTGATTGTGTAGACTCTGCCATATCCGAAAGAAGCATTGCTCGAAAGTAGGGGCACCTCAGGAGCATCACTTTGTGGCAACGTACTTTGACCCCTTCCACCATAACAGTTAGATCAGCAAAAGAAAGGACATCGTCATCGTCAAGAAACGAACGCAAGTCTGATAATATTGTGGATGGTGGAATGTCGGCGTCCAGCACAGTATCGGCTGCTAAATCATACTTGACAAAATCATTTAGTCGACTGCTTCCATCATATCCACCAAATATGTAAAGAAATCCCTTATGAACTGAGCCGACGTGACAGAATCGATGAACAGCCATTCCCCCGCTCACAATTGGGATTTGTCTCCACCTCGCAGAAATAGGGACGTGATCTTGGATTACCAAAGCAGATGGCCGTTCTCCCTCTTCGGGACCTTGACCATCCTCAACAGGTGCATCTGCTTGGGTAAATTCCTGCTGACTTGGATGAAAGTTCAATTCGAATAGATCATTCATTGCACTTCCAGTCGAGCCTCCAAAGACATACATCGAATCCTTGTATGATACGCTCACGTGACTGTCACGGGGCAAAGGCGGAACACCCTGTGCCACTAAACAGCTCCATGCCTGGCTTTGAAAGTCAAATAAATGAACATCCGCTAAGTGACGTGTGCCATCATGTCCACCAAATAATATCATCGTATCTCGAAGAACACACGCTGTACTTCTATATCGTGCCCGTGGACTCCTTCCAATTGCTGGTACCGGCTTCCAAGTTAATTGATCAAAGTCAAATTTGTGAAAATCACTCCGGTAACTCCCATCATACCCCCCAAACACATACATACAATTCCTGTATACCACAGCCGCGTGTGAATGTCTAGGTGATGGGGGAGGATGGAATTGTGACTGTAATACCGCACCTCGTTCATTCTCCACCCCAAGGGCAGGATGAGGCTGTAGTAGATTCTCGGCAGCGACATAATTGCCAACATTATTATTTGCCATGGTCGTGGCCATCATCCGTGGTCGTACCTCGCGCCATGCCATGAGATCTACATCAAAACCAAACAAATCACTCACACGTGACGTACCATCGAATCCACCAAAGACGTAGAACGTACTTCCATGTGTCACCGCAGTATGTCTATCACGTGGACTGGGTACTTGACCTGTGGCCGTCACCACGCCCATCCCGACTTGTGTTCGGGTATGTTCATCGGCATTCGATAATGAACCAAGTGTAATGACCTGTCTCCAGCTCCGACTTGGGAAATGAAATTCATATAAATCATTGACACGATGCAAGCCGTCATACCCACCAAATACGTACAGCGAATCGCGTAATACCGCGGCGGCATGGAGAGAGCGTTGGCATGGCGGTCGACCGGATGTGGCAGGATTCGTAGATACCTGTGTCCATCCCTCCTTTTGGTTGAATAGTTGTTGGGAAGGTGTGTCACTATCCGGAGGCTGAGCACTGCTACGAGCCATGATGTGAAAGTCATGATTCCCAGTTTCGTATACACCCCCTCCGATTACTACAGCAACCGGGGGTGGAGGTGCAATTATACGGTTCCGAGATTCGGCATTGGATACACGTTCGTACCGGTCGCCTGCGAACTGTTGGCGGTGATTGGGTTGTTCTCCGGCAACGACACCACTGCCCAGAACCGACGCAACGCCTACCCGATTGCCTAATTGACGCAGGGCATTCTGTTGTCCGCCTCCTCCGACCGATGATCGGGAGGAGGAGGATGATTGTGAAGTATCGCGTGGATTAATATTATTGTTTGCAGACATCCTCTACCGGCCGATCTGGATCATGCATCCCAGCATCCGCTCCGCATCCATCAACATGGAAATGAAAAATGTTCAGTTTTGATCGCTTTCCAGCTAAATCATACCGAGAAGTCCAGCCCAGGTTTTAAACTCAACGTCTCGGCGGGAAGCCAAAAGAGGACAATCCACAAACCGGAAGGGAAAGATGAGTCGCGCTTCTCATTAAAAATCAAAAGAAATATAAACGTCACTACTGTTAAGTATATTTGTCACTATTTGGACAAACACTGTCACTATTTGGACAAACAAACTGTGTGGGCCTTCGGACGTTGTGTCAAAAACGACTCCCAGGGACTTTCCGATCCGGCGACTCAAAATTTAGTATTTCTCCTCCGTTATGTGAATATATGAAGAAGCGCGACGGACTAGATTATTACGATACTCTTGGAACAGACTGTGTCGTCCTGAACAGACAGTGTCGTTCTGTAACAAACAATCTTTCCGGGCCTTCGTCCGTTGTGTCTAAGGCGACTCCTCTCGCGTCTCTTGTCTCTTCTCCGCCCCGACCAGCCCAGGCCAAAATGGTAGCATCATTTCCATTTCCATTAAAGCTAGCGTTCTTCATTTCTGCGTTGGCAGCTGCGCTCGCGATCATGTTGATTCGCGTGCACAAGGCGACAACGTTTAACATAATAGACCCAAGTGGGGAATTGTTAGGGGGCTTGCCGGTCGAAAATCGAATATTGGAAGAGGTGAGAGAAGAAGAGGTCGAGGAGGAGGAGGAGCGCGGGCCGATGAACATACTTCTTTTCTATGCCGATGACTGGCGTCATGATACGCTCGGTGCGGCCGGGAATCCAATTGTACAAACACCAATATTTGATGCATTGGCAGCAGAGGGGGTACGATTCACGAATAACTGTGTAACTACGAGTATCTGCTGGATCTCACGTGCAACATTATACAGTGGTCAATATCTCGCGAGACATCACTTTGAAATTCTGGGAAAAGGACGAACAGTAATCGAAACTACGATATTTAATGGTACTGAAGTTCAAACAGAGGTAAAGAAAGGTTTTGAGGTTCCACAGAACGAAACAATATACTCACTTTTGAAGCAAAAGGCAGGATATACCACTGCACATGTAGGGAAAGTTGGTTTGTGGGTGGGACTGGATCATGATTTAAACTTTGACTTTCAGACTGATGATGATGGGTGGCATTGGAGTATGATTGGTGATCGAATGTGGCACATTACTGAGAAGAATACAGCCGATGCACTTCGGTTCCTTACTACCCGAGATAAGAGCAAACCATTCTTCCTCAATGTCGCATATTTTGCCACTCACGCAGTCGATGGGGATAAGAGGCAATATTTGCCACAGAATTCGAGTTTGTCAATGTATGTCAACGATACCATTCCTATCCCAGCAACAGCCACACAGGAAGCGTGGGAGAAGATGCCGCATTTCTTTTCGGATTATAACGAAGGACGTGCAAGGTGGAGGTGGCGATTTGATACACCAGAAAAACATCAGAGTATGATGAAAAACTACTATCGTATGGCTAGTGAGGTTGATACATCCGCGGGAATTATACTTAACCAGCTTGCCC
>Ga0247837_1005898_pt1 | contig 17831 bp, 11 predicted proteins | sample LaCtaG_2_FD_187115 | JGI IMG/M metagenome (GOLD analysis project Ga0247837, IMG submission 187115) | Freshwater microbial communities from meromictic Lake La Cruz, Castile-La Mancha, Spain - LaCruzMarch2015_14.5m | ecosystem: Environmental > Aquatic > Freshwater > Lake | place: Spain: Castile-La...
CCGGCACCCGAGCCGGACACGGCAACAGAGGAGTTGTTGACCACTACAGAGTAGTTGCAAGTTGCCCCCCCGCGATTTGCCGCCGAGGCAAGACTATCCAGGCGGAAGCCTGCGTTGAATCGCCTAAGGTACTCGTTGATGTTGGCTTGGTACACGGGGAAAATCTGGTTTTGATACGTATTGAGCTCGGCCTTAATCTGGTCGCGCGTAGTTTCCGTAGCGGTCTTCGCGGTCTTTTCGTCGAGGAACGCCTGACAGAGGGCATTGTTCTCTTCTTCGTGTCGAGCTTTACGAGCCTTCAACTTTGCCAAGTCAGCGCGCAGCGTATGCAGATTCCCTGCCTTAGCGGACTCTTTAACAAGAGCGATTTTCTCATTAAAGGCCTGAAAAGCAGCCGAGACATCTCGAATGGATTGGCAGTGTCCGTTGAAGACATCAATTTTTGATGCAACGTCCTCTCTCAGAATGATTTTCTCAAGAGGGGTCCACTGCTTTTCCTGGAAAAGGGTAGCAAGGCCTTCGCGGGCTTCTCGCCAAGCTTGGACGATTGCAGCGGTATCGATCACAACTTCCGGTAGATCCCCGATGAATTGAGTCCAAAAAGTACGACGATCTCTGAGGATTGAAACTGCTCGCTCGAATGCAGCAGGCACGTCCCCACCATGTAGCCGTTCAAGCTGGACAGTGGCATTGGTAACATCTCGCTTCAACGCCGCGTAAGTGTCTCCGAAAAAGATTCGAAAATTTTGAACCAGCTCTGACTGTGAAATGTCTTGCGCACAAAATGGGCAACACTCTTTATCTTTTTGAGGAGAAAAGATGCGCTCGATTCCTTGTGAGATCCAAGACTCACCTTGATCGCCAATTTGCATGATATGGGCCTTGACCCATGAAGCTGCCATGGCGTCCAAGTCTGGCAAGTCTTTGTTCAAAAGAGCGGTGATCTTGCCCTTGTCCATGCCCGGCAACGAAATTTCGGCGAAGGTACTCGTATTGCGCACCCCTTCTTCCTTTGTTGCCGCAAGCACTGAACGCTCACCTTCTGCAATCGCAGTGTCCGCGTTCTCCAAAACGGCTAACGCGCAAAAGTCTTCAGGTGTCATCGAGCCACGATCCTCTACCGGGATTGCAGCACCCTTTGTCCTTAATGCCGTGTTGTGTGCTTCGATTCGAGCAACTTGCTCTTGAAGTCGGCGGTTGAGGGAGATGCCTTCGTTACCGACGATCAGTTCATGAAGCTTTTGCCGGTGCTCGGTTTCTACAACCAACCCCGAGTAGATGTTCTCGTCTACGAAGTGGTCGTCGAAGACAGCGACTTTAGGTGCTTGGGCGTTCCAAGCGCCATTCTGAAACATCGCGGCTTCTTGACCGTTGCGATGGAAGATCACATGAGGAGTTGCTTCGGGTGCAGAGCCGAGGCGCTTACGTTCGCTGATTGGCAGAGGGTCACCCGTTCCGAGAGAGCGGAGAATGGCCGCGATCGTAGTTTTGCCTCGCCCGTTCTCGGCGTAGAGAGCCGAAAACTTGTGGAGGCCGTGGTCTGCCGTTCCTGTAAAAGAATCGAACTGGGAGATGTTACGGATGAGCTGGAAGCGACTGAGCATGACGCAAAAGAGTAGTCTGTTGGGGGCTTGAGTCACGCACGACAAAAGCCCACCTTCAAAACACGATCTGTTTGCTTTTGCGATGCAACAAGCCACTGTATTTATAGCTAAATTTCCGAGAGCGGGCCGCTTTCTTGCGGAGAGAATGTCGTTAAAAACGTCTGCGGCGTTGAAGTGTCCGGATGCCGTTAGAAGGCATACGCGCTTGGGCTTGCGACGGCGTAGTTTTGGTACGCCCTGCAACCAGATCGCTAAAATCCGCTAAAAACTTCTCAAACACTTGAGCCGTCTCTGTCACGCCAGCGCGGTGGAGGTGGACGAACTGCGCACGAGGGAACTCGGAGATGTGGTTCCTCTGTCCTTCGTGAGTCCGAGGGAGCAGCCACCAGATCCGATGTGCTTCACCAAAATCAAAGAACACCGGCGTCTGGCCAGACGACCACTCCCGCATGAGGGCGCATTCATCTGGGAAGACTTTACGGAATCCTGCTCTGTTACCCACCGACACCCCGGCATTTAGCATTTTGGAAAACTGAATGGCATCTCGTTTGCGTCTCGTTCCGTCAACGACCCAAACCAATTTGGGATAGAAGGAATCGCGAGATCGACGCTCGTCGGGATTCAGAAATGAGTGTTGAAATTCAAGAACCCATCCCTGGTCTGTCTTCACGTCAGCGATGTGCTTCTCGCCAGTCGCGGAAGTATGAACAATCTCTTGCCATTCAGCGGGGAAGTGCCCCTTCCAAGTTCGGTGCCACTCGGTTTCGGGCTCCCACCAGTGATCACATGTTCGCTTCCCTCGGTGAGCCCAGTGTGAAACTTTAACTTCTCCGCACTTCGCAATCAGTGGACTCCCACAGCAAGGACACTGCCCCGAAAGATCTCGTTCGGCCTCTCTACGTTCTCCATTAACCAGGGCATATTTCATAAACTCAAAACTCCAATAAGATTCTCCTTAAAGTGGGGTCGATTCTCGTAATATCAAGCGGGAGTAAGATGTTTTAATAGGGAGATGGCAAAGCGATCCAAGCGCCCCAGACCCCTTAGAAGCTCAACGCCCGTTCGAGCCGAAACGTCTATCGGCCCTCAGTATGCCCAAGGCCCAGGCCTTGCCTGCGGTCCGCAATATGCTCAGGGTCCTCGCCTAGCCGAAACACCGATCGAAGAACAAGCAAGCCTTCAGGTGGAGGAGCCCGAGAGAGGATTCTTGGCCGAAGTCCTTAGACGGTCGAAGCGTTTCCGACGCTCCTAAATTGCCAAAGAAAATATTTGCGTGTTTGAAAAAATCCCGTGCGAAGCTCCGGGAAAAATTTCAGATTCGTTCGTCCCGCCGAACAAGAATCGTCTTCTGGCGAAAATAAGCACGTTCTGACGAACAAACTCTCTAGCTCATCTTCAAACATCCGACAGGAGCTTGTGATGAACTTGAAGGGTCAGCTTGTGATTTATATGGAGATTCGGGAGATCACTCTCTCTGAGTTGTCTCGAAAATCCGGCGTACCCAAGACCACCATTCACTCATGGCTCGTCGGCAAGCCACCAAAAAATATGATCCAGGTGAAAGAGGTTGCTCGGGTGCTTGATGTGTCGCTCGATCACTTGGCGTTTGGAAATGGTCGCGATACTGAATCCCAAAAGGTTACTGAAATCGATGCCCTATTGGGTGACCAGTGGGTTTCGGGCCTCTTCGAAGTCCGCTTTAGGCGGTTGAAGCGATGATCCACTTTTCGAAGGGGTCTCCGAGCCCCGAGAAGGTATCTCGGAGGAACTTGACGGCGTCCAGAGTATCTAAGGTGCTCCGAAACGTCGCACACCAAGGAGAGACCTCCGGTCGAAGTATCCTTGCCGGAAAATATTCTGATCTGATTCAATAAAATTGGGGGATAGAAAATGAAATATCTGAAGACACTTTCACTCACGATGGTACTGGGCCTTGGGGCCTGCGGCGGAGCCAATCTTGGCGACGGAGCGAACGGGAATAAGGATGCTGGTGATGGCCAGGTTGTGACAAGCAGTCTTGTTGTAAAAGACGGAGACGATGTTGTTGCCTATTTCCTAAGTGCCGCGCCTTACACAGGACAATCATCGTCTTCGCTCGCCTGGACGTTGATGACTCCTCTAGGCAAGATTCATCGGGTGAATCCTTGGACCGGAGATCACGCTGTCACCAGTTCCGGTGGTCCGACGATCTATTTTGAAGGCGCGTCCTGCACAGGGACTGCATACGCCTCCTATCTTGAATCGGGTGCCTATCCAGGTACGCAGTTCTTGGCAGCCGACGATGAATATTATGAAAGCCAAAGCTTCACGGCCTACTCGGGAATTACTGCGGGGTTTGCGACCAAGTCGGATTCATCGGGCTGCGCGGCGGCTGGTGCCGCACCAGCAGCAGACAGCAAGTTTGTACAAGTGAACGAAATGAGTTCAGCTCCGGCGGACTATTCGGCATTTGCGCCGCTCGAACTTATTGCGGAGTAGTCGATCGTGAATCAAATGGAAAGGTTCTCCAAACTCTTAATTCTTCTGGCAGTCGTTCTGAGTTTATCAAGTTGTCGAAAGACTCAGCTCGAACAAATTCAAGAAGCGGCTCAAAGAGAAGCTGATGATGATCGTAAGAAGTGGCAAAAGCTGGCGGCAAACCCAAAAGGCGATCCCCTGCCGGATTGCTTTCACACGGCGAAGATGGACATTTATGCCGAGGGGACGACATTACAGAAGACCGAACTTCGCGATGCGCTGGTTGGTCGCCCCGTCTCTTGGAGACTTCGATTTATTGATGCTGAGTCTTGTCACGAGTGGTGCAGGACAAGGTGGAAGTGTGATCTGAACAATGGGAATTCGCTTGATATCCAAGTTAACTTCTTCCCGAAATCGAAAGAGAAGGTCATGACCTACAAACCTGACGAGATCTACGAAGTGGAAGGCGCATATGATGTGTGGAATCCCTACGGGGGATTCATGACGATTTATTCCAAGTGAATCCCGTCTCCTGGGCGCGACGCGGTCTCGAAAGAACGAGGAGGGACAGTAGCCGAGCCCAACATTGACCATGCAGGTGCAGAGGAATGGGCGCGGCGCATCATTCTGTTTTGGGTAGATTTCTAAACAAGATTCGTAAACCTCCCGAAACGATCTAACTGGAGAGAAGTCATAATGAAAAGCGGTCGCACTGCACTTGGAAAACTGAACAAAGTTGAACTCCGACAATATTGGGAAGATGAAGCGCGAGACTTCACGCCTTGGCTTTGCGAAGAACAAAACCTCGCCGCTCTCGGTGAAGCAATCGGAATGGAGCTGGAGTTTGTCGGACGAGAACAGTTTGTGGGTGACTTCAAACTAGATATCCTCGCCAAAGATACGCTGACCAACCGCTATGTTGTCATCGAGAACCAACTCGAAAAGACAAACCATTCTCACTTGGGCCAACTTCTTACCTATGCGTCAGGCTACGAAGCCATCGCAGTTGTGTGGGTGGCGAAGCAAGTTAGTGAAGAGCACCGCAAAGCCCTCGACTGGCTAAACGAAAGAACCAGCGAAGACGTTGGCTTCTTCGGGATCGAGATCGAACTTTGGAGCATCGGTAAATCTGAGCCTGCTCCACGCTTCAATCTGGTTTCCCGTCCTAACGACTGGTCACGTGCCATGGGCACAAGTTCCTCGGGCGATCAGGCGCATTCCGAAACGAAGCTTATGCAGCTTCAATTCTGGCAGGGACTGGTGGATCATCTTGAGTCTCGGTCCACGCACCTTAGCTTTCGCAAACCTCGTCCCCAGCACTGGTACGAAGTGGGTGTTGGGCGCTCCAACTTCCACATCTCGCTGACCTTGAACTCAAGGCTCAAGCGCGTCGGTTGCGAACTCTACATCGCAGGAGAGCGTGCCAAAGTCGGGTTTTCCCAGCTTCTTGAGCAAAAAGTGAATATCGAAAAGGAACTGGGCGCGATATTGGAGTGGCAAGAGCTGCCTCACCGTAGTGCCAGCCGGATCATTGAATTTCACTCTTCCGACTATGAGGACCGCACCCAGTGGAATGACTTGTTCAAATGGTTCGCCGCAAGAGTCGAAGTATTCCACAAGGTGTTTTCCAAACGGGTGGCAGACCTGGACCTTGAGTCGCACGAGCCTGAAGCGGCTTAACTATGGAAACGGCGAAACCCAAGGCCCAAAATGAATGTAAGTTCCTAAAGCGATTATGGCGCCTCATTTTGCCGCCCCATAATCCTGCCGACGAGAAAGATCACACACCCTGGGCCGATGTCATCGTGTATTTGACAGCATTGGTGCTAATCGGAGCATACTCGGTCACCGACGGCTACATTGCATGGATTGGCATTCCAGAGGTTCCTGGCATTCAGGATTCAGTCGCATTCGCCGCTAGGTCAATCTCTTGGAGCTTGAGCGGAGTAGTGCTCCTTCTTTTTACAATATCGGCGATAGGCGGGGCTGCCTGGGTCTTTGGAGAAGTGACGCGGCGTTCTCAGAGCGTTCGGAAGATCTGTTATCTCGCGGTGATTGCATTGGCGTACGGAGTGTTCAGCCGGTGGGTGAGTTTAGCTGCGTATTCAGATGCGGATCCCAAGAAGATCTTCCCTGCTGGAGTGTTTTCTAACAGTGAAGATAAATCAAAAGACCTTAGGGGTTATTTGGTTTGGGCCGGGCAAGGTCGACAGTATTGGTTCGATTGTAACGACATTGATGATCCAAAGTTAGTGGGAGTGAGTGATGGGAAAATTTCGATTTCAATTGATGCTGGCGTTGACACTGCTCGGATCATTTGCAGCCAAAAGTGAAACGTATCAACACTGCTCTATCGACAGAGGGGCAGACAAGAGCCGAGTAAGGGCTAAGGACTGCACGATTAGTGGGTCAAGTGCCGAGGTACATCTTTGCTACCGAGATAAAAAGTGCAAAGTTGCCGCAGGTCGAGTGAAACAAGAGCAGACTGCTACTTGTCAGCAGACCACTCCCCAGCCAGGTGTTGCTGCTCAGCTCAAAAGAGACGGTGTCGAGGTCGGTCTTGCCTCTCTGGCCGCTGAGGCAAAGGGGAAGCGTGGACATCTATTTACTTTCGCAACTGAAAAACAGGCGAAACAGGTATTTCAGAGGGCGACACCCGCCCCCCCTGGGATGCCCAAGAACGTTGATGGATCAAAATCTATAAAGCCTGTCTGGATCATCAACAAACAGTTCCAGATATACGGCCAGGTTCTTGTAGATGCTGAAAGTGGAGAAATATATTTAGAAGAAGTTGCCGATTGCGAGGGTCTTTGAACCCCATTGAGGGACTCTCTCATGCCTCTCATCCGCCTCTCAAAAGTAAAGTGAGTTGAGCCTAAGAGCTAAGCCTTATTGGGATATGCACCGCAGTAGAGATCCGCAAACTTAGGCTTCGTAAAGCGGGGGTCGTGGGTTCGACTCCCATCCTTGGCTCCAGTTTAAATCACCGAAAACCAAACGAAATTTGAATCCACCTCAACGGTGGATCGGGCTGTTGTTCTCGAAAATGTTCAACCGATGTTCAACGGGCTCAAATCCGGCAGCACCGCGAAGCTCCCAGCCACCTTCTGGATGCTATCTCCAAGGAGGTGAACGTAGAGCATCGTGGTTGAGATGTGCTTGTGGTCCAAGATCGCTTGAACCGTGGGCAGATCGACGCCGCCAGCGATCATGAGCGTTGCGGCCGTGTGCCGCAGGTCATGAAAACGGATGGGCCGCGCCTTCGACTCCTTCAAGTCTATACGGAAGAAGTGCCGCTTGAAGGAGTGGTCTTCAACCGGCTCTCCGGTCTTGCCCGTAAAGAGCAGTGAATCAGGCTTCAGCTTCCCCTGAGCGATCAAAAGTTCGACCTCTTGCCTCACCGCAGGGTTGCACGGCACGTAGCGTTCGCTCTTTCCCTTACAGGGACGCAGAGTCCTTGCGTAGTAGTCGAACTGCCTAGCCACATGAATGAGACTGCGGTTTCCCTGAAAGTCCTTGGGCTGCAAACCCCAAAGCTCTCCGGAGCGCATCCCGGTGTTCACGGCTAGAAGGTACGCAACAAAGACCCAACGTCGTGGATGACCGACCGGATACTTGTCCGAGGCGAAGCGAAGAAATGCCCTCGCGTCTGCCGGCTCCCAAAATTTCATCGACACTCGCGCGGCCGAGAGTGGCTTAGCGTGAAGCGCCGGGTTGTAGGGGAGTCTTTGGTGACTCGCCGAGAAATTCAGGATCGCTTTGATCATTCCGACTTCCCGATTCACGGTTCGCGGGGCCTTCCCGGCACGAAGGATCTCGTTTTGAATCTCCGAGATCTTCGCGACGGTAAAGCGCGTGGCCTGCAAATCGCCATACCGGGGCAGCAGTTCAGCCTTGAGGCATCCCGCCACCCGCGCATAGCTGCTGGGACTTAACATCGGTTTACGGCGACCGAGCCAATACTCGGCCTCGGTCCTCAGTGTCGTATTTTCGAGATCAATCGAAGAAGCTCCGCCGAGCTTTTGTAGTCTCTGCTGTTTTTGAAACTCTTCAATAAAGAGTTCGGCGTCCGCCTTCTTATCAAAGCGACGTCGAAGTCTTTTCGAGCCACGGCCATCTAAGTGGAAGGAGATCTCCCACTTAAATACGCCGGGCTCTTTGGTTGGGATCTTTTTTGCTTTCAAGAATTCTCCGTTCAATTCCCCTTAGGGATTTTGGGAGAGAATCCAGCTCGCTAGTGAATCCATGCGAATCCGCAGACGTCCGTTGATAACGATGAAAATGTCCCTCGGGACACTTTTGTCATAGCGCCATTCGTAGAACGTTCGCGGCTGAACACGGATCAGCTTTGCAGCTTCTTCGAGTTTGAGCAGTGCACCTATTTTGTCAAAGAACAGCCCAGTACCAGGACTTAGCAAAGCCAGCTTCTTTACTCGAGCACCAGAGGATTTGTGGTCATGCCGCTCGCCCTCATTCTCATCCCCTCCCCCACCATCACCATCCAAACTTTCTCTTAGGTCGTCCTTGGGAATGTCTTCCCCACTCTTCAGCCCAAGTGCCTTGTCCCCAGCCAACCCCGCTCTCGTAACAACGTGGAGGGGGCGGGGTTGGCTGGGAGAAGACAAGGCACGCCGGGCGCAAGCGATGGAATCGCTTGCATCTTTCTCAAGGACGGCCGTTTCCGAAAGGGTTCCCGCACGGGAACGGGCAAAGGTAGCCATTATTCACTCCTCCAGTACGTTGGCGGCTCTCAAAGCCGAATTGATATTGACCGGGGAGTTGAGCCTCAGGCATTTTCAGTGCTCTGAAGCTCAGACCTGCTTCACGGTTCTTGAATCGTCCGACTTCCAGGAAAGCCGATTCAAGTTCCCGCCGGTCTGGGCTTTTTTATTTTCTAATTCCGATTCACTCGCGTGCTCTCGTCAGCAAGACAAATACCTCCACCCTCATCCACACGTCTGTCGTGCGCCTCAGTGGTCATCCTGCGGCTGGATTCTCGTGTCAAATAATAGAGCGCATATCAACTAATAGTTGATATTAGTCTCTCCTCGCTGCTAACTCCCAGAGTCACTTATGGAATTCGGCGCACTGGTTAAGCGGGAACGGCAGAAGCACTACGCTTCGGCGAGAAATTTTTTTGCACGGTCGTCCCTGGATAGGACCTGCACCTATTCGTACTACGCCCACATCGAAAGCGGCCGGGCGACACCGGAGGCCAGGATCGCCACGGCGATCCTCAAGGAGCTGAAGATCAGCCTCCGCAAAGGTCTAACGGCCTGGGCCCGCGATCAGATGCCCGACGCCGCAACCAAAGCCTTCTTCGCAGACCATGACGAAGAGGCCGCCTACACCGGCGAAGCCCCCTCGGTTCACAGGGCCGTGCACATCAACCGCGCCCAAGCCAAGTTTATGATTGCGAACCCGGTCTATTGGGAGGTCGTGCTATTCATCGTCTCCTACTGGAACCGGCGGAAGATCTCGGCCGCCGACGTTGCCAAGGAATTCGCCATGCCGCTTGGGAAGGCCAAGGCGATTCTGGCGGAGCTCTTTGAGCAGGGCTTAGTCGACTCTGACGATGCCAAGGTCTTTTCGACCAAGGAATGGGTGGTCATCCCCTACGACAAAGAATTCGAAGCCCTCCGCGACGTGAACTTCGGCCGGGCCTTTGACCAATTCGTGAAGGTCAAAAAGACGGATGCCCAGACCTTCCGCACGACGATCACACGTTTGCTTAGCCCGGCCGAACACAAAATAATTGAGTCGAAGGTTGTGGCGCTCACTAACGCCATTCTTGCGCTTCCCGATCCTGAAGACATCAAGTCTGCCGTTCCGACAACGGTCGGCGTGTTCGCTTCGAAGCGAAGGTTCGGCCACGACGACTGAACCTTCCAGATTCACCACTAATGAATTGCTTCCACGTCCCTCGATGAGATTTGGAAGGAGCCGATCGGGGGGTCCAATTCGAAAAGCTAGCGATTCATCGCAAACGACACGAAAGCTCGGGATTCGCGATGAATCCTGCGCCTCGCAGGCCTAGGTTTACTGCTGGACCGCCTCACGTTCACGTCTGGCGGCGTCCTGGCCAACGGCCTGCGGCACACCACGGCTCGAAGGAACGACACCTGACGCCGCACCCGACAACGGCGCCGCATAAGGCTTGTAGCGACGTCCCGTGGGCTCAAGGTAAATGATGACTCGGCCGTCTTTAGTGACGACTCGTTCGGTAACTTTCAGCTCCGTACCCATCGTGATCAATTCAAACTGGTTCTCGAAGGGAGGGTTGATCTTGAACGAACCGTCTTTCACGTTCGGAACAGGAATGGCTTTGAACGAGGGGCCACCCTCACGAACCCGGATGGCGAAGAAACCTTGCGTGTTCGAAGAAGTATTCGCCCCCTTATTCATAGCGAACTGCTTTGACGCCGCGGGCGCAGTGGATGTCGAAAGAACACTCGGCTCGATGAACGTGTCGCCTGGCCTAAGGTTCAGCTTACCCACTTCGAACGATCCTAGACGCGTCGGATCCTCGGCGAAGCCATGGTAGTAAGTACCTGGGGGCACCTCGTCGCTCTTTGACACGACATCATAGACGTCATCCGCGATAGTGCGAATTCGCTGCGCCGTCTTTGCGTCGATCCCTATGACCATCCCTTGCTCGGCGCTCAATCCGCGGCGACCACCGCGCACGGCATCGGCTGTACGGCGCAGATAATCTTTCATCTTCTTATAGATACCCGGGTCAGGACCACCCCCAATGTATTCTTGAACCGAGCCAAGCTGCGCTTCGGTCATTGAGGGCTCCCTCACTAAATCTGTCGGTTTGCGGAACTTGTCCGTGGGATTCTCGGCATGCTTCATGACCTTGTAGTAATCGGCGTCACTGAAACGTTTACGAGCATCCAAATGAAGTTTCTCGGCCTCCGCCTTCTCTTGTGTCAGGTGACGTTCAAGTTCACGCAGCTGACTGCGTGTGGCTTTGGTCTGTGTTGCGGGCGCCATCGCCTTCAACTCGGCAATCTTGCGCTCGGTCGTCTCAATGGAAGCGCGCTTCGCTTGCAGTTGCCCCTTGAATGCTTCCGCGTCTTGACGGGCGAGTGCGACTCGACGATCAAGAACATCATTTCGCGTCGCCGGAGCCTCGCTAGCGGCCATCAATTTCTTGGCCACAGTCTGCTGGGCGGCGGCCTGTGCGGCTGGTGCGCGAGTGTCTGGAATGATGTCGCCATTGGCGTTCCGGTATCCCAGATCAACTACATCGTCTTGCAGTTTCCAAACGCCATCGGCCGCAGGCGTGATCATGTGCGGGGTTTTCGAAGCACCTACCAATGTGGCCGTAACGGGGGCATTGCCCGAACGAGTCGCCTGCAAACCGGCCGTCCCCAGACGCACGATTGCGGTTTTGTCTTTAACGGGGTCCAGGTACCCCTTAGCTACCAACATGTCGATCGTAGCGGCATCCAGCGCCTGACCCGTGTCCTTGGCGTAAGCCTGCGCGGCATTCGTCAAAGACTCGGGGCGATAAGATTCAACGCTTCCGGCCACATGAATGTCGGCCGAGGCGTAGACCGAAATCGGCCGACCATCGGGACCTACGCCGAATCCGCGTTTAGAGGCAATTCCGCCGCGAGCTAGATTTCCAGCGCCCGTCGTCTGGTCGATATTCAAATCGCCGGCACGAGGCATGTGCGAGACTTCCATCCAAGACCCGTCTTCAAGCCGCACGAGGGCTCCTTCCCGGTCGGACTTCGTGATCAACTCAAGCCCGTTCTTCTTAAAGATGGCCTCCATCTTCGTGATGAATCCTTGCTCGCCTTTGTTCAAAGCGATGGGCTTCGAGGCTTGAAGGCGCGCGATCTCGGTCGCGTCTTTGGTACCGGCGATCTTCCGGTCAATCTCGGCGATGCGCGCGAAGGCGGGGCCGCCGCCCATCTTCTCGCCACTGACGGGATCTTTGAAGTACAGGCGGGCATCATGGTTGCCCATCACGATTTTCACCGGAACCTTGCGGTCCCGAGCAATAAGACCCAGACGCGCCGATACGGCATCAAGCAATTGTAATTGTTGCGGGCCAGTCAACTTCGCCGCCCCCATCGAAGGCGCGTCGATCAAATCGCCCATCATCACGATTCCGCCTTTGCGAAGGCTTTCCTCAGATTGCCCGGCGAGTTGGTCGATGCTCTTGAAAATGCCATCCGGATCAGTTTCCACGTAACGAAGCGCATCCTCGAACGAGCGGATCGGTTTGCCGTTCAGTGTCGCGCCTTTGAGTAAGTGAGTGTCACCCAAAAGCGCGTATCCGGCGCTCGACGACTTCATCTCTTTTTCCAAAAGCTTAGCTTGCTGGGAAGAAGAGATTTTCAAGTTGGGCGCGACCGATCGTGAGTTATCTATACCCCACTCGGTTACGGGCATCCCCTTCTTACGCACCATCTCCTGAACCTTCGAGATGATGCTCTTTGCTTTGGCGATCTCGTTCTTGGATTGTTCGCTCGCCGAGCGTAACTGCCCCGTTAAGAAGTCCATTTCGCCTTGCGCATCAGAAATCTGCTTTTGGATCTGAGCCGCGGCTTCAGGGGTTTGCCCACCCGCTTTCAAGAGCGCGGATTTCTGATCGATCTCGGCCTTCAGTTCGGGTACGCGGTGGCGATTGCGCTCGGACCACAAATTGTGGACGACCGCGTATTTTTCGGAAGGCGAGATATTGGGGTTCAGGGATATGTCGATATAGTCTTCAACGTATCCTCGGCTGAGAGCTTGATTCTTCGCCGACAATTTTTCGAACGGCACGTTGGCGATGTCTTCTTTCACGCCCGGGACACCCGTGTCTTTAAGACGAGGCTCCCGCATGACGGTGCCGTACTCGTTCTTTTTGAGGGGGACCTTAGTAGTTCCGCCCGACGTTTTGACTACAGCGAAATCGCCTTCGACTCGGTTCCCCAATGAAACACCCGATGAATCAAACAGATCGATCTTGCTGCCGTCGATGGCGCTGTAGACCGCACGTTGTTCCGACCAAGCGTTATGGATCTGGGCGGTCACTTGCTCCTGAAAGCCGTGATCGGATAGGATCGCCTCTGTATCGCCTTCAAAACGCGGCCGTGCACGATATTGATCAGGCGTGAGCTTCGGGTCGTGCTCAGCGCCGCCTAATAGGCGACGACGGTATCCGGACTCCGCTTGTAGCTTGCCGCCGACGTCGCTCATGAGGTCTTTCGAATCAAGAGCTCGCGGCTGCAAGTTCTCGGGGATAGGACGAGTGTCGGAATCCGGCGCGCCTTGCGCCTTTAGCTCCTTACGCCAGCCCTTGACCTTTCGAGCGGAAATCGCTTCGCGGCTTGCCTGCACATCGACATAGTCAATCTTGAGATCCTTGTTGCGAGCAAGAGCCATCAAAGCTTCTTCGCCGGTGATGGGGCCACCACCGTAGATATGCGAATTGTCTGTGAGCGACGCGATCGCCTTCGACGTAGGTGACTTGAACCCGCCCCACGTCTCGTCTTGAACCTGAAACACCATTTTAAAAGCACCGGTGGCAGCTGGATCGTGGGCACCGGCCTTGGACGAAACGATGCCGACCGAATCGAAGTCTTTGCCCGCTTTGCGGGCGCGGTCGAGAGCGTTCATCAGCAGCTTGTTGATACCGCCGTCGTCGTTGCCTCCGCCCAGAACGACGTCCTTCTTTGGATCGAGTTGCATAAGCTTTTTGAAGATGTCGTCTTCGACCGCCTGTGGCGTTTCGAACTTCGTACCAGAATTGCCCGAGAACGTATGGATACTCCGGCCATCGGCATATCCGCGCGCCAAGAACTCGACATCTTCAGGTTTGCTTAGACCTTCGACGAGTTGCTGCGGGCGTCCACGCTGAGCGTCCGGAAAAGATTGGACGACCGGCTTAATCCCACGCTCGGCGGCTCTGGCGTTCAGGTCGGCCTGTTTCGCCGCCTTGAACTCGGCTTCGCGTTGACGAATCATCTTGCGAGCTTCAGCTTGCGCCTTCGGACCCGCGCCCCGCTTCTCCGCACTGGCAAGGAATGTACGGGCCGCTTCCAGCTTTCGCGAGGCGTCTTGGACGTGCTTAGAAGTCAGCTCAGGCGATGACGCGTAGACCGGCTTCACGACCGGAAATTTTTGGCCGCCTTTCGAAGCGTCGATCCCCTGCGCCGTCAAATCGCGGCGCACTTTTACCAGGCGATCGATGTCCTTTTGTTGCTCAAGGGGAGGAAGTTTCTCGTAAGGCCCCAACTGAACTTTAAGCTCATCGAGCTCTCTCTGCAGGGCGGCGATTTTCGCCGCCGGCGCGTTCGCGGCTTTCGCTTCGGCCAAGGATTTCTGGGCGCCATCCAAGCGCCAAGCGTTGTCCGCGACCCATTGATTGTGGACCAAGGCTGGCTCAAGCTCGGCCGGGATGTTTTTGTTAAGTACGATTTCGACGTCAGTTCGAACCGCTTTGGCACTCAAGTCCTTCAGATCATCCGGAAGGCCCTTCCAATCGTTGGCGATATCGTAAGTCTTGCCGTCAACCTTCGACGTTTTCTCTCGTGGCTCCCGGTGAACCGTTCCGTCACTGTTTCGCTTCAAAGCCACGGGATGTTGCTGAGTCGATCCATCCGCTTGGCGAACCATGGCACGGCCCTGGGCATCCACCTTAGCGGGCGAACCATCGGCGTTCTTGACCAAGTTGCCGTTGACATCGACGGGCGCCCTGGACGTCGCCTTCCAGTCTTCGTGTAGCGCTTGGCCGGCGACGTCTCGATAAGAAGCGACTTGACGTTCGACACGGGCGCCCTGGGGCTTTCTAGCGTTGAACGAAGCCGCCGTGACGTTCGTCGAGGCGGCGGGGCCAGGCCCTTGAACGGGCATCGCACGCCCTTGGTAAGAGTTACGCAGGTCCGCGAAAGCGCGATCATAGGCTTCGCGAGTATCCGGCGCCAAGTCCATGCGGCGCGCTTTGTAAGCGTTTTCGATCGGATCGAGATCTTTAATCTTATCCTCGGCCCCCAATTGAGCGAACGGACGGTTCTGCGAGTTGGTAGCATCGCCGCTGACCCAGCTGTTCTCGGGGCGTTTTAGCCAGTCATCATGCAGGTCAGACGCGAGTTTCTCGACGCGGCGACGAGTGTCATCGACCTGTTCCGCAGCCGTCTTTGCGTTAGCCGAGAGTTCACGGGCAACACTGCGGTCGCTGTAGCGGGTCGTGGCATCATTGAGACCTTGGTTATTGCGACCGATCATTTGATCGAACGATTGCGCCTTGATGTCCTCGTAGACCTTGCCCTGCTGGAATACGAGCTTGCCCTTGGGATATAGATCCTCGTGAGCGACGCCCTTTTTCTCGAGCGATTCCGCAAATGCCTTGGCGTCGGCCTCGTCGCGGATGTAGCGATAGACCGGTTCTCCCGCGAGGTTTGTCGTGGGCACGGCGACTTGCTTACCCTCAGCGGTTACCCGCTTGGACAATTGCTGCCCGGCATAGCGATCCAAGTCGGCCTGGCTCCTGACTTCAGCCGGAACATGGTCAACTTGCTTGTAGCGAGCGACGCGAGTGTCCGAGGCTTTCCACGTTTCGTGATTCAAAACGTTGCCCGTTTGAATTTTACGTTCTGAAGCGATGACAGGGCCGAGCTCTTTCTGCCAAAGAGCTCCCTGCGCTTTCGTTGCACCGTCTTTACCGGCCAAAAGCTCATTCACGAAACGTTGTGCCCCATCGGGATCAACGGCCGCCCAGTCCTTCATTTGGGTGATCCGCTCGGCTGAGGAACGAACATCTTTCATCGCCATCGAATAGGGCGGCGGGAGCTCTTTCACCGCGGGCACGAACAACGCAGACTCGGCTTGCTTGGCAGCATCCGCCGAAACGTTCGCGGCCCCCGCTGCGCCGGAGGCTAACTTCGCTTCCTGTGCCTTCAAGGCGGCTTCCGTGTTTTCGACCGCCGCCACGGACGCCCGATCACCGGATTTTAGGAACCCGGCCTTAAGAGAAGCCAGATCCAAGCGCATCTTCGCGATCTGTTTGGGATCGGTGGGAAGCTGGTTCAGCGTGACGTCAGCTACGCCGATGCCCGCGACGGCCGCGAAGCGGTTGGCTTTCATCAAACCGCGTGCCGTGTTGTAAGAAATGGTTCCCGATCTCGCGAGGCCGCGAAGCGCATTGGCCGATGTGACAGCTTTCGAACTAATACCTATGGCGGCGCCGCCTGCCACTGCCGACGTTCCCGCGATGACACCAATCTGCGCGAAGCACCGACTCGCCTCATCCGCATTCGACATGCACGTTTCGATTTTGTTGTAGACGGCTTCTCCGAGCGCTTCGCCCAGCTTGCGTCGCTGACACCATAAAATTTCGACTGCTAGCCATTCGGCCGGTTTGCCCTTAGCGCTAGCGGATAGCTCATTGGCACATTCGCTAGCCGACCTTTCGAACGCATTTCCAACACTTCCCTTCAGGAGATCACGCATCCCTTTGCAGGACTTTCCCGCGTACTTCGGATCTTTGCAGGGAACCGCACCCTCGGTCCCGGCTTCAACGGGTACCTGAGTATTATTTCCAAGCATCCACATCCCATGAACGCCCTCAGGGATGGCCTTCAACGCATCCTGAACGTTGTAGACTCCCTTGCCTAGTCCCTCGAGCGCCGCCTGGCCGACAACTTGCTGGCCAACTTTGTCTGGGTCTGGGAGCGAAGCCAGTGAAGCATCGTGCTCTCGGGATGCCTTCAAGACATTGAAGGGATTGTTGCTTGTTCCGCCGCAGACTCCCCCCGTCTTCGATAAGCCTAAACTGGAGAAATCCAGGGTTCTCTGACGAATCGAGAGAGAGGTCTCAGAAATGTCCCGGCCGTAGTACTCGCCGTAATCTGCTTGAGTTCCGTGAATCATGAACGTGACGCTGCTGGCCTCGCCTCCAGCAAGACGATTGTCGATGTCCTTGGGGCTGCGATTGATTTTACCGACGGGGATCTTTCCGCCGGGGTGGTAAATATCCCAACCCGTAGTCATGTGCCCTGACGAGGACGTCAGCTTGCGAAAGACGACATCCGTGCCAGGGCGCCTGAACTCAAGCCCGGACGGCGTTCTATAAAGGCTCATCCAGTTAAGGAGTGTGCACACGTCAGGTAGATCGCTACCGCGATCCGGTAAGCAGCTAAGAGGATCTCCCGCCTTAAGGTATGAGACAACGATCTGATGAGAATTTGTTAGTTTGTTACGTATCGATGAGTTTGCGCGGGCACTTTCGGAGAGCCCAAGCCATTCCTGCATCGCCATCGAATTCAGACTGAAATCTTTAAAAGCATCTTCAATACAATTGGGACGATCAGCTGCGCACAATCCCTTGGGCTCATAAGGTTTTGCGCATGGCTCATTGCTGTTTTTTGCCTTGCCTAATTCTTCCGAAGTGGAAGGTTGGGTATGAGTAATCGCAACCTGCGTGCTGCCCACTATGTCATTGGCGAATGCAGGAGCGCTAAACGCTAATAGCAACCCGGGAATTACCCGGAGGTTAAGATGGAGCGCTAAACGCCAAGCGCATTCCAGCGGCTTACCTGGATTGAACAAAATAGAGCGACCGGAAGCCCACATATCTCCATGAATGTTACGGCAAAATCTCTCGCTAACTTGATGAAGGTTATGTGAATAACCGTAACACCCTTGCACGTCATAAAAGGTGTTACCAAGACGCGCAGTATCAAGAGCTTAGGCGTGGGTCCGTTTGGATAGCGCTTAGGTAACACTTTGGAGGTGACGTCGGAGCTGTTGACGTCACAAATGAGG
>Ga0247837_1005903_pt1 | contig 17823 bp, 13 predicted proteins | sample LaCtaG_2_FD_187115 | JGI IMG/M metagenome (GOLD analysis project Ga0247837, IMG submission 187115) | Freshwater microbial communities from meromictic Lake La Cruz, Castile-La Mancha, Spain - LaCruzMarch2015_14.5m | ecosystem: Environmental > Aquatic > Freshwater > Lake | place: Spain: Castile-La...
CCCTACGGCGCGCTGGTGCCGGGGATGGCCTACCTCGTGCGCCGGCTGCTCGAGAACTCATCGAACGACTCGTTTCTGCGGGCCGGCTTCGTGAAGCACGTCGCGGCCGACCAACTGCTCGCCCCACCACGACCGCCGGCCGGCGCCCCGCCCGCCCCGCCCGCCAGAGCGCTGCGGGCCTTTCCTAACGAGCCGCTGGTCGACTTCGCCGTGGCCGCCAACCACGCGGCCTTCGCCCAGGCTGTGGCGCGGGCCCGCCCCACGCCTGCTGCGCCGCTGGTGCCGGTGGTGATCGGCGGCGAGCGGCTGGAGCCGGCCGACCGATTCGACCGCCGGGATCCCTCGGATCACACGCGGGTCGTGGCCCGCGTCTGCGCCGCGAGCGCCGCCGACGCGCGGCGGGCGGTCGAGACGGCCCGCGGGGCGCAGCCTGCCTGGCAGGCCGTGGGCGTCGAGCGTCGGGCCGACGTGCTCCGGGCCGCGGGGGCGATCATCCGGGCCCGCCGGTTTGACCTGGCAGCGCTGCAGGTCTTCGAAGTCGGCAAACCCTGGCGGGAGGCCGACGCCGACGTGGCCGAGGCGATCGACTTCTGCGAGTACTACGCCCGAGAGGCCGAGCGGCTGTTTGCGGTGCGGCGGGTGGACATGCCGGGCGAGGAGAACGCCACGACGCACCTGCCGCGCGGCGTGGCCGTCGTGATCGCGCCCTGGAACTTTCCGCTGGCAATCCTGTGCGGGATGACCGCGGCGGCCCTCGTGACGGGCAACACCGTGGTGATGAAGCCGGCCGAGCAATCGTCGCTCACAGGCCTGCGGCTGTTCGAGATCCTGCGCACGGCGGGCGTGCCGGCCGGGGCGCTCGCCTTCCTGCCCGGCCGCGGCGCGGTGGTGGGGCCGGTGCTCGTGTCGCATCCCGACACGGCGCTCGTGGCCTTCACCGGCTCGCGGGCGGTGGGCCTGGCGATCAACACCCGCGCCGCCGAGGCCTCGGCCGCCCCGGAAAGCCGGATCATCAAGAAGGTGATCGCCGAACTCGGCGGGAAGAACGCGATCATCGTCGACGACGACGCCGACCTCGACGAGGCGGTCGTGGGCGTGGTGGCCAGCGCCTTCGGCTTCCAAGGGCAAAAGTGCTCAGCCTGCTCGCGGGTGATCGTGCTCGACCACGTGCACGACGCCTTCGTGGCCCGGCTCGCCGAGGCGGTCAAGAGCCTCGGGGTCGGGCCGGCGGAGGATCCGGGCACGCAGGTCGGGCCGGTCGTGGACGAGGCGGCCCGCGCTCGCGTGCGGTCGTTCATCGAGCGCGGGCAGCAGGCCGCTCGTGTCGTCGCGGCCGTAGACGTGGGGCCGCTTGCGGATCACGGCTGGTTCGTCGGCCCCCACGTGTTTGCCGCCGTTGATCCCGCCGGACCGCTGGGCCAGGAGGAGATCTTCGGGCCGGTGCTCGCGGTGTTCAGGGCCCGCGACTTCGACCACGCGATCGAACTGGCCAACGGCACGGCCTACGCCCTCACCGCCGGTATCTACTCCCGGAGCCCGGCCCGACTGCGCCAGGCGGCGGAGCGGCTCGCCGCCGGCAACGTCTACGTGAATCGCGGGATCACCGGAGCGCTCGTCAACCGCCAGCCCTTCGGCGGCTTCCGGATGAGCGGGATCGGCAGCAAGGCCGGCGGGCCGGAGTATCTGCTGCAGTTCACCGTGCCGCGGACGGTGACGGAGAACACGATGCGCCGCGGCTTCGCCCCGCCGGCCGCGGACGACGGCTGAGCCGCCCGTGGGCTGCTCGGGGTCGCCTGTGACAGCTCGCCGGAGGTCCGGTGACACGGGCCCGGAGTCGGCGGAAACGGGTTTCCAGCAGGCCCAGACCGACCCCTCATGAAACGCTCACAATCCCCCGGTAATCTCCCCGCGAGCCGGGAAACGGCGGTGGCGGCCACGGAAAGGGCACCGGCGGCCCCCTGACCTTTGTCCCTGACGCCCCCGCAAAGACGCCAGGAGCAACCACGTGGCACTTTTCCGACCGCCGCGGACGGTTCGCAGCCAGGTGACGATGCTCGCCCTGGCGAGTCTGGCGGTGAGCACGGGGCAGCCGGCCCGATCCGCTGAGCCGGCCGGCGCTGAGTTAGCGCTCTACGTCAAGAGCCCCGGGGAGGTCGCCGGCTCGCTCAAGTGCGTCGGCTCCGACACCATGAACAACCTCGTCGCCCTCTGGGCCGAGGGCTTCAAGAAGTTCTATCCCAGCGTTCGCGAAGGGATCGAAGGCAAGGGCTCGGCGTCGGCGCCGCCGGCGCTCGCCGAGGGCACCTGCTCGTTTGGCCCGATGAGCCGCGACTGGAAGCCATCGGAGATCGACGCCTTCAAGGCCAAGCACGGCTACGCCCCCACCGTCGTACCCGTGGCGATCGACATGCTCGCGGTCTTCATTCACAAGGACAACCCGCTGGCCGCGCTGTCGCTCCAGCAGGTCGACGCGATCTTCTCCAAGAATCGCACCGGCGGGGCCCGGGCCGACATTCGCACCTGGGGCGACCTCGGCCTGGAAGGCGAGTGGAAGGATCGGCCGATCAGCCTGTATGGCCGCAACGCCACCAGTGGCACCTACGGCTACTTTAAGGAGTACGCGCTCTTCAAGGGCGACTTCAAGCCCACCGTGAAGGAGCAGCCGGGCAGTTCGGCGGTCGTGCAGGCGGTGGCGAGCGACCGGTTTGGGATCGGCTATAGCGGCATCGGCTACATGACGGCCAACGTCCGGGCGGTGCCGCTGGCGGCCGAGCCGGCAGCTGATCCCGTGGTCCCGACGGCCGAGGCGGCCTACTCGGGCGAATACCCGCTGGCTCGGTTTCTGTACCTGAGCGTCAACCGTCGGCCGGGGACCGAACTCGACCCGCTGCGCCGAGAGTTTCTTCGCTACGTGCTCAGCAGTTCCGGGCAGGCCGACGTCAAGAAAGACGGGTACCTGCCGGTGACGGCCGCCGTCGCCACCGAGGCCCTGGCCGGCGTCGGCATCGCAACGCCGTAGGAAACAAGGCTGCGGCATGCACGCAAACGGCACTTTCACCGGCCGCAGCCGGCGCCGCACGAGCCATCCGTGGGTGCGGTTCGGTGACGCGCTGGCCCAGGGCCTGATCACGCTCGGCGGCATTGGGACAATCCTCGCGGTCTTGGGCGTCGGGGTGTTTTTGTTCGTGGTGGCGGCGCCGCTGTTTCGGCCGGTGCAGGTTGCGGCCCTCAGCGGCATCACGCTGCCCATCGGCGGGCCACGCGCCCTCGGTACCGACGAGGCGGGGGCCGTGGCCTGGCTGCTGGGGGCCGAAAGCCTGCGCGGCTTCAGCGCGGCCGACGGCCGGCCGCTGTTTGAGAAGCCGGCCGCCGAGATCGGGCTCAGCGACTGCACGGCGGTGCGGGTGCTGCCCAACGGCATGCTCGCCGCCGTGGGCTGCGCCGACGGCTCATTCCGCAGCGGGCGGCTGGGGCTGGAGTCGACCTTTCTGGAGGCCGCTGATCTGCCCCCCGGCACGCCCGAGCCGCGGCCGGGGGCGGCCGTGTCGCTGCCTGATGGCGACGCCGTCGTTCGTGGTGCCGGCGGGCAGTTGGCGCGGGTCTCCGTGGTCGCCGAGATCTCGACGCCCGGCGGAGAGTCGCTGCCGGGGCGGATCATCGACATCGATCTCACGCCCCTGGCCGGCGGCCCGCTCGTGGCAGCGCTCGACGAGGGGGGCCGCGTCCGCGTCGAGTCGTCCACCTCCAAGCGGAACATGCTGACCGGCAAGCGGACAACCGTCGCGGCCGGGGCCACGATTCCAGCGACCGACGGGTTCCGGCCGCGGTTCGTCCGGGTGTCCGAACTCGGTGACCAGTTATTTTTGATCGCAGCCGATGGCGCGGGCAAGCGGTATCTGATCCGCGACGTCACCGCGCCGCAGTTCATGGAAGCCTTTCAAGCGGGCGGCGCCGTGACGGCGGTCGAGCGGCTGTTTGGGGGCACGGCGCTGGTCGTGGGATGCGCCGACGGCACGGTGCGGGTGCTGTTTGCGGCCCGAACCGCGGCCACTGCCGGCGCGCAGGCTGCGGAGGACGGCCTGGCCACGGTGGCGGCCCGCGAGTTTCCAGGGGGCCGCGGGGCCGCACCCATCACGGCCCTGGCGACGTCGCCGCGGTCGCGGCTGTTTGCCGCCGCCGACGAGGCCGGGCGGATCCGGCTGCTTCATTCCACCGCCGGCCGCGACGTGGCGGAAGTCAGGCTGTCGGAGGGCGCCGGCGGCGCCGCTGTGCTTGCGATTCCGGCGCGCGAGAACCGGCTGCTGGCCGCGGGCGGCCGGGGATTCGCATCGTGGTCGATCGACGCCGGCTACCCCGAGGTTTCGTTTCAGACGCTGCTCCGTCCGGTCTGGTACGAGCGCTACGCCGCGCCGGTGCACGCCTGGGAGACGACCGGGCACGAGGCCTTCGAGTCGAAGTTTGGCCTGGTGCCCCTGATCTTCGGAACGGCCAAGGCCACGGCTTATTCGATGCTGTTCGCGACCCCGATCGCCCTGCTGGCGGCCATCTACGCCAGTCAGTTCATGCAGCCGAAGTGGAAGGCGCGGATCAAACCCACGATCGAGATGATGGCGAGCCTGCCGAGCGTCGTGCTTGGCTTCATCGCCGGGCTGGTCTTCGCCCCGCTGATCGAGCAGGCGCTGATGCCGGTGCTGACCGGGTTCGTGATGGTGCCACTGACGATCCTGGTGGGGGCCCACCTCTGGCAACTGCTCCCCGCCGGGATCCGGACCAGCTTCGCCGGCTGGCGGTTTCTGCTGGTGTCTTTGGTGGCGCTGCCGGTGGGCCTCGTCGCCGCCGTGGCGCTGGCCCCGGCCGCCGAGCGGCTGCTGTTTCGGGGCGACGTCCGCAGTTGGCTCGATGGCCGAGACGGCAGCGGGTTTGGCGGCTGGGTGGTCGCGATGCTGCCCCCGGCGGCGGTGGCCATGACCTGGTTCGTAGGTCGGGTGGTCAATCCCTGGCTGCGGCAGGTGGGGGCGGCCTGGACCTCGCAACGGGCCGGGCTCGTCTCGTTTGTGGTGTTTGCCGCCGGCGTCGCCGGCGTGCTCCTGCTGGCGGTCGGGGCCGCGGCCTTCTTCGACGCGGTTCGCCTCGACACCCGGAGCGGCCTGTTCGGCACCTACGTGCAGCGCAACGCCATGGTCGTGGCAGTGGGCATGAGCTTCGCCATCATTCCGCTCGTGTTCACGATCGCCGACGACGCGCTGACGAGCGTGCCCGAGCACCTCCGCAGCGCGTCGCTCGGGGCCGGAGCCACGCCCTGGCAGACCGCCATCCGGGTGATCGTGCCCGCCGCGGCCAGCGGGCTGTTCTCCGCGGTGATGATCGGCCTGGGGCGGGCGGTCGGCGAGACGATGATCGTGCTGATGGCCGCGGGCAACACGCCGCTGATGAACTGGAACTTGTTCAACGGTTTTCAAACGCTCTCCGCCGCGATCGCCACCGAACTGCCCGAGGCGGCACGCGGCAGCACCCACTACCGCGTCTTGTTTCTGGCAGCGCTCGCGCTGTTTGCGATCACGTTTGTCGTCAACACCGCCGCCGAGCTGGTGCGGCAGCGGTTCCGGAGGCGCTCGTATGAACTTTGACCGGCCCAGACGACTGCGCAGCGCCCACGCCGGGCTCGCCGCCCACGGCGAGCCGTGGGTCTGGCTGACCGCCGGCTCGCTCGCCACGGCGATCGCGATGATCGTGGGGCTGCTCGCGCTGATCGCGGCCCGCGGGGCGGCGACGTTTTGGCCCGTGCCGCTCGAGCTCGTGGAGCTGGCCGATGGCCGCCGACTGCTCGGCGAGATCACGGCCCGCGAGGCCGCCGTGGCCGCCGCCGACGGGGTTACAGCCCGGCCCGCGCGGGAGCTGATTCGAACCGCCGGGTTGGCCGAGACCGGCAGCAACTTCGAGTGGTTCGACCGGACGGCAGTCTCTGCCACAAGCCGGCCCGAGTGGGCGACGGTGGTCGAGCGGCTCGAGGGCGGCCGGCTGCACGGCATCCCCCTGCGGCTGGTGCACGGCGACACGACCGTCGCCGAAGGGTCGGCCGCGGTCTGGAAGGCTTACGAGCAGGAGCAGCCGGCCGCTCGCCAGCGGTGGCGGCAGGCGCTGCGGATCGACCGGGTGGAGCGGGGCCAACTGCAGCGGCAACTGCGGGCCGCGCGGCTGGCCGTGGTGCAGGCCCGGCTCGATGCGGGGGCCGACAGCGATGCCGAGCGGCGGGCCAGCGCGGCCGAGATCCGGGTGCAGGAAACGGTGGCCGGCGAGGCGCGGCTGCTCGACCAGCGCACGGCGGCCCTGCGGGAGCAGAACGCCGGCCGGGCGGTTGAGTTTGAGACCGCCGCGGGGGGAGTCACCCGCGTGCCGCTGGACGGGATCGTGCGCGCCTGGCAGCCCAACCGGCTCGGACTGGCGGGGCGGCTGGGCGTGTATGCCTCGCGCTGGGGCGAGTTTGTGGCCGACGACCCGCGGGAGGCCAACAGCGCCGGCGGCGTGTTTCCCGCGATCTGGGGCACTGTCACCATGACGTTGATCATGGCCTTGTTGGTGGCACCGTTCGGGGTGCTGGCGGCCCTGTACCTGCGCGAGTATGCCACGAGCGGACCGGTCGTGGCTGCCGTACGGATCGCGATCAACAACCTCGCGGGCGTGCCGAGCATCGTCTACGGCGCGTTCGGGCTGGGCTTCTTCTGTTACGGCCTCGGGGCCGGGATCGATGAGCTCTTCTTCAAGGCCAGCCTCGTGGCCGACGGCCAGCCGGTGTTTGGGACAGGCGGCCTGCTCTGGGCGTCGTTGACCCTCGCCCTGCTCACGCTGCCGGTGGTGATCGTGGCCACGGAGGAGGCGCTCTCCGCGGTGCCCAACTCGATGCGGGAGGGCTCCTACGCCTGCGGCGCGGGCAAGTGGCAAACGATCCGCCGGATCGTCCTGCCCAGGGCGCTACCGGGCATCATGACGGGCCTGATCCTGGCGATGGCCCGCGGGGCTGGCGAGGTGGCCCCGCTGATGCTCGTGGGCGTCAAGAAGCTGGCCCTCGACCTGCCGGTGGACGGGACGTTTCCCTTCGTCCACCCGGAGCGGGAGTTCATGCACCTGGCCTACCTGATTTACGACGTCGGCTTCCAGAGCGCCGACAGCCAGGCCGCGCAGCCGCTGGTGTTCACGATCACCTTCCTGCTGGTGGCGATCATCGCCCTGCTGAACCTCGCGGCGATCTGGCTGCGGTCGCGGCTGCGGCGCCGGTACGCAGCCCAAACGTTTTGAATCCGCGGTGTACAATCCGGGCTTCCGATTCGGAGAGTTTCCCATGCAGGCCGCCACCAAGCCCGAACCACAGCCGGCCGGCGAGCCGCCCCCGGCCGACCGCCTGCTCGCGGTGGCACGCGGGTTCGAGGTGGAGTCGGAGGTGCACCCGAGCGTGCAGGCCGAGCGGCCCGTGCTCGAGATCGACCGGTTCAACCTCTGGTATGGCTCGAAGCAGGCGCTGTACCGGATCACGATGCCGATTCCAAATGCCAAGGTGACGGCGCTCGTGGGCCCGAGCGGCTGCGGCAAGTCGACCCTCCTGCGGAGTGTCAACCGGCTCAACGATCTGGTGCGAAACGTCCGGATCACCGGCGACATGCGGCTCAACGGCGACTCGATCTACGACCCGCGGATGGACGTGATCGGGCTCCGCAAGCGGATGGGGATGGTGTTTCAAAAGCCCAATCCCTTCCCGATGAGCATCTACGAAAATGTCGTCTACGCCCTGCGGATCGACGGCGAAAGCAATCGCGGCGTGCTCGACGAGGTGTGCGAGATCAGCCTGCGCGGCGCGGCCCTCTGGGACGAGGTCAAAGACCGGCTCCAGGACAGCGCCTTGGGGCTCTCGGGCGGGCAGCAGCAGCGGCTCTGCATCGCCCGCGCGATCGCGGCGGAGCCCGAGGTGCTGCTGCTCGACGAACCCTGCTCCGCCCTCGACCCGATCGCCACCGGCAAGATCGAGGATCTGATCCAGGAACTCCGGGGCCGCTACTCAGTCTTGATGGTGACCCACAACATGCAGCAGGCCAGCCGCACGAGCGACTACACCGCCTTCATGTATCTTGGCCGGCTGATCGAGTATGGGGCGACGCCCGACATCTTCACCAAGCCCGTCCTCCGCGAGACCGAGGCCTACGTCACCGGCCGCTTTGGCTAGGCCTTTCATCTATGACGCGTCACATCGAGCGACAGATCGAGAACCTCAAGGAACGGATCCTGCGGGTCGGCACGCTGGTCGAGGAGGCGATCTCGAAGTCGATCACCGCCCTGATCAACCGCGACGTGCCGTTGGCCCAGCGGGTGATGGCCAACGACGAGGAGATCGATCGGATGGAGGTCGAGGTGGAGGAGGAGTGCCTCAAGATCCTCGCCCTCTACCAGCCGGTGGCCGCCGACCTGCGGTTTGTGGTGGCTGTGCTCAAGATCAATAACGATCTCGAGCGGATGGGGGATCTCGCCAAAAACATCGCCAAGCGGGTGGCCCAGTTGGCCGAGGCTCCCAAGATCGATCTCCCGCCCGAGATCCGCTCGATGGCGATGCAGGCCCAGGAGATGGTCAAGCAGTGCCTCGACGCGGTGGTCCGGGGCGACCCGGCCCTGGCCCGTCAGATCCGCGAGGAGGATGACGCCGTCGACGAAGGCCGGCAGCGGATCCAGCGGCGGGTGATGCAGGGCATCAAGAATGACCCCGAAAACGCCGAGAGCCTGCTGCGGATCAACTCGGTCTCCAAGCACATCGAGCGGATCGCCGACATGGCCACGAACATCGCCGAGGACGTGGTCTACATGGTGGAGGGGGAGATCGTCCGCCACCGGGCCGAAACGACGTGAGCGGGGAGTTCCCGCCCGGGCCGGCGCCGTGGTAGCCTCTGCGGACGTTTTGGCCAGCCCACGGGAGCCACTTGCATGCCCAGCATGGTGTCGCGGTCGTTTGTCGTCTGCCTGGTTGTCGGCCTCGCCGTCGCCCGGGGTGAGGATCCGGTGCTGGTCTCGATCACCGGTCCGCTCGTGGGCCGCGTCGGCGACCGCGTGTCGTTTGAGGTGGAACTGGTCAATCGCTCCGGCCAGCCGCTGCAGAAGCTCCGTGTGATCGACTACTTCGACGCCGGCTTCCATCACGATGCCTCGGCCAGCCCGATCGAACAGAAGGGGACGGTCGACCTCGCTCCCGGCACCGCCCGGCGGTTGACGCTCGACTTCCTGCTCGATGAGCCGGGCCGGCAGTGTCACCGGGTCGCGATCCTCGACCAGTCGCAGCGAAATCTCGGCGGTGCCCAGCACTGCGTCGAGGTCGCGCCGAATCCTGCGTTTGTGCCCCCCCCCGCCGCGCCTCCTTCCACGGTGAACGTACCGGAGCCGCGGTTTAGTCCGCCGGCCGTCAGCACCCCGCCGTCCGTGATCACGCCGCCGCCGCTGGTGGCGCCGCTGGCTGGAGCGCAGCCCGCGGCCCTCGCGCCGCTGGCGACCAACGCTCCGGCGATCGGACTCGATCTCACCGGGCCGGCCCAGGTGTCGGCGGGCGACGTGGTGAAGTATGTCGCGGTGATCAAGAACAACGGCACGGCTGCTTCCCAGCCGGCCACGCTCGAGTTTTCCTGGGATCAGCAGCTGAGCCCGCTCGAGGCCTCCGACGGCTACGAACTCGCCGGCACCAAGGTGTCGTGGGCGATTCCCGCGATCGAGCCGAAGGGGGCCCAGGAACGGCAGATCAACCTCCGGGCCGAGGCGGTGCCGGGCGTGTTTGTCGACTCGCCCCCCACCCGGGCTTGCGTGCGAGCGGTGCTCTCGGGCCTGGCCGGCGGCTCGTTGCTCGCCGACGACGCCTGCGCTGGGATCACCTCGATCACGCCCCGGCCGCGGGTGCGGTCGCCGTCGGAGGCGGGGCTCCGGCTCACGCTCGCCGATCTCGACGATCCGGTCCGGTCGGGCGACGCCACAACGCTCGTCTGCACGGTCAGCAACAGCGGCACGCTGCCGAGCGGCCCGCTGGAGGTGGTGGTCCTCCTGCCCGAAGGCGGCCGGATGGTGGGCGATCCGATCCCGACCAGGGTCAGGATCGAAAACTCACGGGTCAACTTTGGCGCCGTGGCCTCGATCCCGCCCGGCGGCCGACAAGCCTTCGAGGTGTCGTATCGACTGCCGGGCTCTGGCACCGGCAGAGCGTCCGCGATCGTGACCGGCGGTGAACTCGATGGCCCGCTCGAGCGGATCTGCCAGACGACGTTTCTGGAGCCGTGAGGCTGGACGACCCCGAGGGATAGCCCGGCCAATGGCACGTCCACAACCATTATCGAGCGGATGAGCGGCTCGTGAGTCGGGTGCTCCTGTGTCCCGGCCCGCGCTAGGTGCTTCCCAATCCGCCTGCCTTCCCCCTCCGAAGTGGCGGTTTTCTGGTTTGTGCGCGGAGTCTCTCCGAGTCGGGCCGCGTGGCGGCTGCGTCGATACCTCACGCCCGGCTGGGTTCAGAGGCTGTGGATATCGATCATGGGCAGAAAAGTCTATCCGTCCCTGAAGCGCTTCGCGGTCGTCATGCATCTGCACGAGCTCGGCGTGAGTCGGTGGGCGGGCCACGAGCAGGCGACACCGGCGGCGGTGCGAGTGGTTCACCCAAGTGGGTGAGAATCTTCCGGATCGGCCCGGGCTCGCGGACAGGAAGTCCGCAGCAACCGGAGGTTGCCAAGAGTGCGAAGGCCAGGGATGGTTTCGCACTCGGAAAGCAGACTGAACGCGATCAGCCGGATGTCGCCGCCGCAGGCTGGGCACTCGAGCGGAAACTCCTCTCCCACCCGGGCCAGGAGTTTTGCCCACGCAATCCGGGAGGTGTCATGCGAACGGGGCTTTTGATTCGCGTCGCAGCAGCCTCTGGAGCCGTGACCGTCGTTTCCATGCCCGCTAACCGTGGCCTCGCGTTGCGTGCCGACATTCCCTTTTCGCCAGGGCCGTGACGGCTTTTCGCAGCTTGTGGTTCGGCGCGAATACTCCGTGATACCGATGACGGTGCTTGCGCGGCGGCGGGACGAGATCGGCGAGCCGGTCCAAAAACTCAAACGGGAACTCAAACGGCGTGAGCTCGACGACGCCATTGACCCCTGGCCGCGTGGACTTCCGGCCGCGGCCGGGCCCGACCCAGGTGGCGGCGTTGTGTCGGGGGAGCACGTAGCGGACGCGGGCGATGCGACAGAGAAGCGTCACGCGTCATGGAGAGCCGTTCGAGCGCAAACGGCGGCCGCGCACAGTACCGCAACCGCGATCTGCTCCTCCGAAAAGTGCTTCTTTCCGATTCTAAAAACCCACCCTTTCTGGTGAGGTCAAAGGTAAAAAACCTGACATCCCGGATGGACCAAGAAACGGCGACGACGCCAACCCTTGATGCTCGCTCCCGGAGTAGCCTTGTTGAAGGGGGCGGGTCAGCAGCTGCACGCCGCCTCGTACTTGGGACCGTATTTTTCCAGGAAGTGGTCAAAGGCCTTGGTCGCCATCTCCCTGGTCTCGGCCAGCCAGATCTTGTGAAGGTCGCTCTTCGCCTTCGCCTGGAGAGCCTTGGGCATCTTGTTGAGCACGTTGGCGGTCTTGTGAACCCAGCACCGCTGCTCCTTGGTCGTCGGGTAGACCTGCCTGCGATTTGATGGACAACTCGAACCGCGAACCGTAAACGCTCGCATGGTGGCGTGTCCTTTCGGCCCGTCGTGGGCTGCTGTTGGTGAACAAGTCACAGCAGGATACGCTGCCTTTTTCTTTTCCCTCTACCGGACACAACTTTCGGTCATAGCTCCCGAAAAAGTTGCGGCACGCCGTCTCGGTGAAGCGGCCGAGGCACGAATCTTGAATACGGTTTCATAGGCGCCTGCTTGAAGGTGCCCACATTGCCCAGGCCGCACAGGTAGCGCTCGGCTTGTCTCAGACGCGGTCTCGTCCGCGTCTTGGCTGGCAGGAGCGGCGTCTTGGAAGGCCAGCCGGCGACACGCCTGACCGGTTTTTTTCCGGTTGTCGCAAGCCACGTCGGCCCGGCCGCCGAAGACCCGGCTGGGGGGCCTGGCAACCAATGCTCGCGATTACGGCCAACTGGGGGATCGGCGACGGCTCGCTTGCGGATTCGCGAGCGACGCGGGCGACCGCCTGGCTGGACGCGATCCGCCGGGAGATTGTGCGGGCCGGATGGGGCCGCGACGGCCGCTATTGCCCGGTCGACGAGGTCACGCTCATCTTCGCCGGCGACACCTTCGATTGGCTGCTCTCCGCCAGGTGGGACGGCCCCGATCGCCCCTGGCATGGCGGAGCCCGCAGCGAGGAGGCCCGGGGCGGCGTCGCCGCGGCCACGATTCAGGCCGCGCGGCCGCTGCTGGCAACCATGGCGCGATGGGCGGGCGCGGGGCTGCCCGTGCCGGCGGCAACGCCCCGGGGCCGCCCATCGGAGTGGGCCAAGCAGACCGTCCGGATCAGGCCTGTCGTGCTAGCCGGAGACCGCGACTCGTGGCTCACCGACCATGCCGCCACCGCCGTCCGATTCCGGATCACAACCGGCCAGGAGTGGTCGGATGGCCGGTGGCATGTGCGTCACGGCCACGATCTCGACGCCCTCACGCACGGCGGGGCGGCTGTGCCCAGGGGCGGGCGGCAGCCGACACTCGCCGAAAGCCTGCTGACCGACCTGGTGGTGCGGTTTGCAGTTGCCGCCCGGTGCGACGCCGATCTCTGGCCACTGGTGCGCCCGCGGCTGGCAATGCTTTCAGCGGCGCGGCTGTCGCAGTGGCCCGCCCTGATCGCGGGCATGGCGGGTGACGAGCAGGATCGCCGCAGCGCCTGGTCGCCTTGGCGGCGGGCGGTGGCCGCCTGGCACCGGGCCGCGGTGCGCGAGTTGCCCACCTGCGAAACCGAGTTTGACGCCCTGGGCGAAGTCGCGGCTTGGCTCGACGGGGCCCGGGCCGGGAGCCCTGTTCCCGACACGATCCGCAGGCTCGACAATCCGCTCCCCGGCCACCGCGTCGGCACGTCGATCGTGGCCGGGCCGGCTTGGCCCGAGTCGCCGTCGCTCATCGGCCACCGAAGCGATGGCCGGGAGTGGGTGGAGCCACTGGGCGGGCCGCCGCCGACGGCGTCCGTCGTGGCCATCGGTGGTGGAGCCGCTGGCAGCGGCTTCATCGATGCGGCATGATGCGGCCCGAGGAGTTCGTCATGACGCAAGCCCGAGATCTCCCGCTCGAATCCGGGATCGTCGAGATCCGCACCACATTTGGGTCCTGCCAAGACGCCTCCGCCTGTGCCGAGCGGCTCGTGGCCGGCCGGCTCGCTGCCTGCGTGCAGGTCGACGGCCCCGTGACGAGCACCTACCGCTGGCAATCAGCGGTCGAGACGGCCGAGGAATGGCGGTGCACATGCAAGACCACGTTCGGGCGGCGTGAGGCCTGCGTCGCGGCGATCGTCGGAGCGCATCCTTTCCAGACGCCCCAGGTGACGGTCGCCCCCGTCGACGCGAACGCCGCCTACGCCGCCTGGGTGCGGGAGAGCGTGGAGGCCCCATGAGGGCCGCCAGCGAGCCGCCGACCACCTGGCTGTATGCGTTTGAGGCCGTGCTCCACCGCTGCCCCGACGACGCGGCGGCCACCGGCCGTCACGCCGACGAATGGGGCTCGTGGCCGATTCTCGCCGTGCGCCGGGAGGCGCTCTCGGAGCCGCTCGCAATCGGCTTTGACGAGGCGGTCGAGCGGCTGGCGCGGTTGCCGCGGATGTTTGTCGAGCCCGACGGATCGTTTGTCTGGACGAGCCCGGCGGCCGAGCGGGCCTGGCAGGTGGACGGCAACCTGTTCGAGCGCTCCGGCCGCGTCCTGCTTGTCGACCTCAAGGGTTCCTGTCCGCCGGGCGACTTCGACCGGCTGCTCGAGGCGTTTGGCTGGCCCGGGGAGCCGGTGATGCTGGGCTTGGTCCGGGCGGCGGTGTTTCTCGATGAGCCGACGTTTCGCGGGCACGCGGCAGCCCGGGGGGCTGCCGGGGACGGGCAAACCCTGCGGCCCCGCTGAAAGCCGGTCGTGCCGGTCGTGTCGCCGCCGCCTGGCCGGGGCATGCCCTCCGGTAGCATTTCGACGATATCATCGGGTCGGGTGCAGGTGACCGGGCGGTCGCCGCGTCCGAGGAGGCAGTTTATGGCCACGATCAGCTGGGAGTCTCGGCGCTCGGTCGGCATTACCGCCGGCCTGGTCGCGTTGCTCGTCACCGTGGGCGGCCTGGCCCCGACCGCCGATGCCGAGCCGGCGATGACGGAGGTTGCGGCGCTGGCGCGGGCCTACGGCGTCGGTGTGCACGCCTACTTCGCCGGCGACTCGCAGCGGGCCTACGACGATCTCACCCAGGCGATCGAGGCGGGCACGAGCGACCCCCGGGCCTGGTACTTCCGCGGCCTGGCGGCCCTGCAGCTCGGCCGCCTGGACGAGGCCGAGGCCGACTTTTCCACGGCCGCCACCCGCGAGACCGAGGCTGCGGGCGACTGGGCCGTGTCGCGGTCGCTGGAGCGGGTGCAGGGCCGTGGTCGACTGGCGCTCGAGCGGCATCGGGTCCGCGCCCGCGTGGCGGGGCTCCAGCAGCGGCGGCAGTCCGTAGACCGGCGGTATTCCGAGATCGAGTCGCGGCAGTCGGAAGTGCTGCGGGAGCGACAGCCGCGGGGCGGCTCGCCTGATCCGCTGCAAAAGTTTGGCGAGGAACTTCCGGCGGCACCCCTGGAGCCCGCCGCCCCGGCCGAGCCAGCCGAGGAGCTGGCAGCCCCTGCCGCTGCCGAGCCCGACTCGGAGCCCGAAGCTGAGATGAAGCCGGAGGAGCCGGCCGCGGCCGATCCGGTCGAGCCAGCCGAGGTGGAGGCAGTCGAGCCCGCCGAGGCTGCCGACCCGGTGGAACTGCCGGCGGAGCGGGAAGCGGTTCCCGCTGACGATGGTGTCGCTCCGGAGATGGCCGAAGAGGGAGACGCACCGCCGCCGGCTGACGCTCCCACCGAACGCGTGTTTGAGTAGCGGCCGGTCCGGCGCTCAGTCAGCGGCAGGCAACCGCGCCGCGGCAGCGGCCAGGAGTGCCCAGCCGGCGATCATGAGCACGCCGCCGATCGGCACGATCGCGCCGAGGATCGTGACGCCCGAGAGGGCGAGCGCCGCCAGGCAGCCGCTGAAGATCAACGTGCCGAAGAAAAAGCACCATCCCGCGGCCAGCGCCAGGCGACAGGGCGGCCGGCGTCGGCTGGCGACGAGCCCGGCGGCGATCAGCCCGAGGGCGTGATACATGCAGTAGGAGCAGGCCGTCTGCCAGTTGCCCGCTTGACCGTTGGCCTCGAGCGTGGCGGCAAGGCCATGAGCGCCGAAGGCTCCCGCCGCCACCGCAATGCCTCCCAGCACGCTGCCGGCCACCAGGCAGAATCGCACTCGCGCCGGCGTCATGGCTGCCGCGTGCCCAGCAAGCGCTCCTCTTCCTCTTCCTGGATGATGATCCGCGGGGTGACCATCAGCATCAGGCTGTCGGTCGTGCGACCCAGGCCGACGTTTTTGAAGAGCCGGTTGATGTAGGGGACCTTCGAGAGGATCGGCACGCCGAACTCGTTGCGGCCCTCGCGGAGCCGCTTGATGCCGCCCAGCAGCACCGTGCCGCCGTCGGGCACGCTGACAGTGGTGGTGACCGTCGTGAACAGAAACTCCGGCAGCTGGATCGTGGTGCCGTTGGACTGCAGTTCGAGTTCGGCGGACGACGCCGCGCCGTTGGTCAGGCCACCCAGCCCGCTGACCCCCGGCACTTCGACGTCAGCCCCCGACTTCTCGTCGCTGCTTTTGGACTTGGTCGACCGTGAGCCCTCGAACTGAAACGTCTCGACCCGGCCGATCTGCGAGAAGAAGGGCACGAGCGTCAGTCGCACGAACCGCCGGTCGTTGGACACAACAGCCTGCACGTTGACTGCGGTGCCCTCGTTGAGGACGGTGATCACCGGCTGTTGGGCGGCGGAGAAGTCGCCGACCACCGGCACCACGGCCGTCACAAAGGGCCGCTGGCGGGTGTCGGAGACGAACGCCTGCTGACCGTTGAAGAGCGTCACCTTCGGGGCCTGCATCACGTTCGACCGGGTGTTGCCCTGGGCCGCCTGGATCAGGAAGTAGGCCTCGATGTCGGAGAGGATCGCGAACCCGAAGTTGGCCGCCGAGGTGGCGGGGTCGGGCAGGCCGGGCAGCGACGGCACCGTGGCACTGCCGAAGCTGTTTTGGCGAAACGGGATCGAAAAGAAGCTCTGGCCGGCACGCTGCGGCAGGCCATTCGGCCTGGCTCCTACCACGGGCGCCAGCGAGACGCCCGGATTGCCCGTGTTGTCGAGGCCGATCACCTGCGACTGGCCGCCGGGCGCCGCGCTCAGGCCTTGCTCGAGCGGCGAGGATGAGCCGTTGGTTTGGTTGGGGATCGCGGTCATGTTGAGCGGCTGGTTGACGCCACTTTGAATGTTGAAGTCGAAGTCGACGCCGATCCGCTCGAAGAACGTGTCGCTGAGCGTGATGAATCGAACCTCGATCGTGACCTGCAGGTCTTGCAGCCGGCGGAGCTGCTCGAGCAGGTCGGCGATCTCGTCGTGGACTTCCTGCGTGGTGCTGATCACGAGGCTGAGGTTCGTGTCGAACGGCCGGATGGCGCCCGGGCCGCCCACGGTGTCCCAGGTGTCGGCGGCCACGGTGCTCTGGACCAGGTCGATCAGGGGCTGAAAGTTTTGCTGACCACCGCCGATCGACGGGGGGCCGAACGGGATCGAGGGCGTCGATCCGGAGACGGGCGGTCCCCCGCCCCCTTGAAACTGCGCGAGCGATGTCGGAGCCATCGCCGCCTCGCCCCCTTGGGCGACCGGAATGCCGGCAGGCGGCGGACCAACCTGCACCGCGAGCGAGTTGCGGAGCAACGCCTGCTGGTAGCCGTCGCGGAGCGCGCCGGTGATGCCCAGGCCGTCGGACGAGAAGTTGGGGATCGGCAGCACGAGGTCGGCCACGGGGTACGTGACCGGGTAGACGTCGCCTTTGACGAGCCGAGGGCTCGTGACCTTGAGGACTTCGTCCCGCACGACATAGCCCAGGTGGAGGGGCTCGAGAAGCAGCTTGAGCGCGCTTTTGAGCGAGATCGGCTGGTCGAGCGAGAGCGTCACGGGCGTGTCGCTGCCGACGGCCTCCTGCTCCAGGCCCACCATGTCGATGTGGATCGCGACGCCCGCCTGCTTCGACAGCGCGTCGAGCACGGCAGCCAGCGGTTGCGCGCGGAAGGCAGGCCGCACCTTCTCGTCGAGCTTTTTCTGGATCTCGAGTTCGGCGGCGGTGACCCGGCTGCGGCCTTCGGCGAGCCGTTCGGTTCGGCTCTTCGTCAGGTTGGCCCACTCGCGGTTGTTGGGAAACTCGATCGGGCCGGACATGGGCCGGCCCGAGCGGGCGACGTCTTCAACCACGTCCAGAAACCCACTCTGGTTCTCGCCGTCGATCGACCGCTGGGTGTCGAGGCGGCGGATCGTGCGGCTCTGGGCCAGGAGTTGCCGCACAACCGCGTTGTCGGGGGCCAACTGGCCGGCCTTCTTGGCCACGGCCTCTGCTTCTGGAAAGCGCTGCTCGTCGACCAGGGTGTTGTATTCCTCCACCAGCATCGCGAGCCGCTGGTCGACCTCGACCCGGCGGGCCCGCTGCTGGTCGATCGCGCCCTCGATCTGTTCGTTCTGCTTGTCGAGGGCGAGCTCGGCCCGCCGCTTGCCGGTCGCTTCTTCGATGTCCTGCCTGGTCCGTTCGA
>Ga0247837_1005906_pt1 | contig 17818 bp, 41 predicted proteins | sample LaCtaG_2_FD_187115 | JGI IMG/M metagenome (GOLD analysis project Ga0247837, IMG submission 187115) | Freshwater microbial communities from meromictic Lake La Cruz, Castile-La Mancha, Spain - LaCruzMarch2015_14.5m | ecosystem: Environmental > Aquatic > Freshwater > Lake | place: Spain: Castile-La...
CACCATTAACGGCAAGCACAAGAAATAATATATTTATATTATCTTCCGTGAGTGCATGGTAATCATTTCCCGTGCACTCCGACCTCCGACCTCCGACCTCCTGGATAGCGGACATCTCTTTCCAATCCGGCGGAACGATAATATATCTTTACTATATCTTTACTATTACCTTACCGGTACCACCTTGGAACAACCGTACTGAAGGTCAAACCTGTCTAATAGAAACGTTGATCCAGCAAGCATGTGAGGAGAAAATACCATGATATCAACAGATGAAGAGCTGCAGCTGGAACAGATGGAAAAGAATGTGGGCCGCAGCGTCACATTTGAAACAGATGACGGGGACCGTTTGTATGGCAAGATAACCGGGGTCAGCAACACTGAGCATTACACTGTGTTGATTGATTGCAATCAACCCTGGCAATGGTACATAAGAAAAGAAGCAATCAATTTCGTCCAGGACATCTCAACCAAAATAATATAAAATAAAATGAATTTCGATGAAGGTGAAATATTGGTCATGGCGCATGCCACACTTGCAGCCCTGCAGTCCCCAGAATTGATGGAGGAGCTCCATATGGAATATGATTTGGGGGACGACACTATCGCAGCCCTGCAGAACAAATGCCGCCGCTTGATTGATAAACACGCGTGAACATATAATGGTATTATGAGTTCTTCTATTGAAGAGCAGATTGACTGGGTCAAACAGCAAATCATGGACCAGATAGATGCAGGTATGGAGCATTTGGAAATCATGGAAGATGAAGAGGGTAAGGTATTAGAGTTTTGTAAGGAAGTAGTTAATACTGTTGTAGGCAAGATTGATGTATGCCATGCTTTGGACTACTATGGGCATCTGCAGGACATTGGAGCGCTCCCACCCGACAAAGATCGCATTGCCTGTCTCACGGAGTACTTGTATAAATGCACGGAACTACAATTGGCCACACGTTATGTTTAGCATGTCCATCGATGCATTATGTGCCAGCATTGTGCCTGCATTCTTTGTGATTGTGGGGCTCATGTACATGGCATTTGCCACATACGATTTCTTTAAAAAGAAATAAGCTTCGGATCTTGCGATCCCTTTTAACTGTCAAAAAGTGACAGATAGAAGCAAGGATATATGAATTCAGGTAACATCGATGGCATCCCCCGGCACAATCTTTTTTTATAATATATAAAATCTTTTTGAAATAAATACATCAAGTAATGAAGAAGAAGATTTTGAAAAAAAAGACTTGTAACAAAGAAAAAGATGTGCTTATCTCAAATGAAACAGAACCAAAGGAGGGTAACGGAGTGAGAATAACAAGCAAGTTAAGAAGCAAGCTGAAGAATCTTGTTAATATTGGACAAGGTCTTTGGCGTGTATTCAACAGAAACGGAGATGCTTATTATTGTAAAGATCCTATTCTTCTTGCCGATACCATTTATCGCAGGAAGTATAGTGAAGTAAACATACAAAACCTCAATGGCCAATACATCAAACAATATTTGATAACGGGCAGAAAAGAAAAAACAAAAGAGAAAGCAAAGGAGTAAGCAAAGAATAAAATGAAAAAAATAAAAAAGAATAATCCCAGTCGTAAAATAATCAGCGAATTCATCGAGGAATATTATCCAGATGAAGCAAACAAAATATTACTGGCAGATGGATTTGATGGTGCATTCATTGGAATTGGTAGTGCGTTTAGCGGAAAGAATGTGGCCATCTATGACAGGGCAAAATGCATCAAGATATTGGAGAAGGATATGAGTCCTGATGAAGCAGAAGAGTTTTTCAGCTACAACACCGAAGGTGCATATGTGGGAGAATACACTCCTATCTTTATGAATAAGGTGAACTCATAAAGGGTATTAGCTGTTTTAATAACTCACCCCCATCCATAAAATATATAATTATTTTCTTGTATCATTTCTAAAATCTGTCATTCTGCAACCCATGAGCAACACAACAACAGCAACGACACCTAACAGCGGGGCGGTGATGAACCTCTCGCACAACGAAACCAATCTGACAAAGGTCAGCGAGATAGTTATTCCCGACCTTTTCAACCGCCGATTAAAAACTGGCAATGAAACTCTGGATAAGATTTTCGGGGGCGATGGTCTGCTACCCAGCACAGTTTTTACACTTGCGGCGGGTGCTGGTCTTGGCAAGACTACCTTCCTATTGCAGATGTTAAATTGCATGACCAAGGTGGGAATTAAAACTGCCTATATCTCTGGCGAAGAAAGCAGGGAAATGTTGGCATACACTTGTCGGCGTTTGGGTTTGAAAGATGTGAACATCGCCATTCAAACTGATGTGGACAAAGTAATTGAAATGATGAGCCAAGTGGATGTGATGGTGGTGGACAGCTTTCAATGTCTGACCACCGCAAGAAAGATGAATGGCAGGGAGAAAGAAAGTTACTGCTTGCACGAACTTATCAAGAGTAGCAAAAAGACAGAGTGCGTTCTTGGTTTGATTCTTCACGTGACCAAGAGCAACAACTATCGGGGTTCAACTCTGATTCCTCACGCCGTGGACGCAAACTATATGATGCGGAGTAGCGTGACCGATGAAGATGTGCGGGTGATATACAGCACCAAGAATCGTTATGGCAAGCTATACAATGTGGAACTTCGTCTTGGACATAACGGATTCGATTTGGACAATGCAATTCGAGTGAATGATGGAACTGCCCCGAATCCGATTGACCCTCGCAAAGTGCGTTGGCAAGAAGATTTGAAAAAGGTTCTATCGCTGACCGAGCCAATGACGCAAACCGATGTGACCAATGCGGTGGATGGAAATGTTCAGCGAGGATACCTCATCATTCGCCAACTCATCCGAGAGGGCAAAGTGATGAAGGAAGGGCGGGGAGAGGAAGCAGTATATAAACTTACGGAAGCTGGCAAAACAAGTCTTGCCCAAGCCATAGAACAAACCGATACTGCTGATAATGCAGAAGGTGAAGATGCTGGTGAAGAAGGTGGTGCTCAAACGGAGGGCGGGGTTTAACCCCCCGCTCTCCTTTAAGGAGGATTAGATGAAGTTTAATCTTTGGCAAACTGCAGATATGCAAGAACCGGTGCAGTTAATTCAAGCGGATACTATTGAACAAGCATTAATGATGGCTTTAGAATCTTGTGGTTATCATTTAACAAATGCTGAATTCGAGGATGAACTTCCGGTGGTTAAGTTTAGGGTTGAACCAAGATGAAAGAAAATATAAAATATAAAAAGTTATTAGACGAAGGTGTGGATATACTTGCCGAGTTGATGAGTCAAGCTGATGACGATACTCCTCATGAATATCGCACCCGACACTTTGATGAAAGCTTGATGGCTGCTCACGACTTCATTAAAAAATATAGGCAGGAAACCAAATGAAAGTTAATTATGTTGCAAGAATGTGGTTTGAAATGGAGACACCTATCGGAACTTTTGATAATATACCGGTGGATGAATTGCTAAACATGGCACAGAAAAGGATTGACTATTTGCGAAATCATCCACAGGATGCAGTCGAGGCATTTGATTATGAGGATAGCTATACAACAGAAGAGGAGATTGCATGAAAAGAGCAACTGAAGTATTGGAACAAATACTGAAAGACTATCAGCAATTGGTCATGCATGGTGATAATGATTTGTGGCAAGAAAGACTGATGGCAAACATGATGGATGCCCAGCAAGCATTGTTGAATGAAAAGATGCGAGGCAGATATTTGGCTGAACAATATGAGTTTGATTTTAGAAAATAATTGACAATCAATAAGGAAAGGTATATAAGGTTAAGAATATGGTAGATCGAGTGAACATGAAGGTGACTGAACGAGAAAGACAAAGTGGCGAATCATTTGCCCGCTTTCTTAAAAAGTTTAGTGGCAAAGTGCAGGAAGAATGTGTGATTGAAGAAGCCCGAATGAGATCAAAGAAGATGAAGCCCAAAGCATTTGCTCAAGCCAAACAGCAATTAAAATTGAAGATGTGGGGCAGTTATACATGGAAGCCCCCATTCAAACATCAGACTCGAATAGAAAAGACGGCGTAGAGCTTTGCCTCCGTCGTCTAACTGGTTAAGACCCACGATTTATATTCGTGAAGCTCTAGATTAGGGCGTAATATTGGTTCGAATCCAATCGGAGGTATTTTGGGCAAATAGCTCAATGGTTAGAGCAGAGCACTCATAATGCTTTGGTTGGGGGTTCAAGTCCCTCTTTGCCCACAATCATTTATTTTTAAAAAAATATTATATATAATAATCATGGGCAGATACCGAAGTGGACAAACGGGGGAGACTGTAAATCTCCTGGCTCACGCCTTCAGTGGTTCGAATCCACTTCTGCCCATTTTATATTCTTGACATTTTAAAAATAAATGACCAAGCTAGCAACATGAAAAACAGATTAAGCAAAACATTTGAAAAACAACTGCTCTCAGAATTTGATAAAGAAACCATTGATAGTGTAAATCATTTTCTAAATGATATTGAAAAGATGTATAACACAATCAAATTGATGAGATACATTGAAGATCCCAAGAAGCTGGATGATGATTGGAATGCAGAATGGGGAACCAAACCAGATGCTTGATGTTACAGAGATGAAAGAGCGAGCCACCCGAAAAGTGTGGATGGTGCTGGAGGAACTCAACGAGGAATACAATGCCGAGTTTGATTTTCCCAAAATAGAATGGGTGATTTGTGGCAGCACTGCAGGAAAAGCATGGCTGGGTCAATGGCGTATTCAGTTGAATGAACAATTGTGCAAAGAGAACATGGAGGATTTCATGAATGATACCATTCCTCATGAAGTGGCTCATTTAGTTGCTTATAAAGTATTTGGCGATGATGGCCATGGTCAGGGATGGAAGAGTGTAATGATGGCACTGGGATTGAATCCAAGCAGGTGCCACAACTATGATACCAGCAAAGTTGACGGCAAACGAAGCCGAAACAGCATGTTTCGATAAAAAAATATAAAAAATAATTAAAATAATTGATTTATCCATAACCCATGAGATACATATGGTTGTGGACAAAAAGAAAATCAAACACAAGATGGTGATTAAAGAATCTATACCAAGTGATGAGGAATTGTTGTTGGAGAATGCAGGTGATGTGGGTTTGAATTGGCGAGAAGTTCTTAAAGAATTATTTAAATAAAAAAGATTATATATTTTATTTTGGCAAGAATTGTTGTTTTGAATGTGGTCGAGGTAAATACTTTTATGATTAATGAACTACTAAAATGGTTAATGCCCATACCTTTCGCAATCCTATTATCCAGCTGTGCCACCAACAATGGCGGAGGTGGATCCAATTCAACTGGCGGAACAACAGTCCAACAAAAGATTGAGCAGGCACTTCCTTATGTGAAACCTGCAGTCAGTCTTGCCTGCACTGCAGTCCTGTCTGGTGCCGTCAGCCCCGAAGACCGAGTGACCAAAGCCAAAATGATTCATGATGTGGCCAATGTGATTCGCAGTTTGAGCAGTGGATCTGTTCCTTCTGCAGATGATTTGGATGAAGCTGTGGCTAATTTTCTTCCAGAGAAAACACATTGGACAAACTTCGCTGCCAGTCTTAGCGATGTGTATCGCGATCTTTATGGCAAGATTCAAGATGATCCCGCACTGGCCCTCAAGGTTCTTAACGCGATTGCAGATGGTTGCGTAAGCGCCACCTCCAGTTACGTAAGATAATGGACGAGTTTGGTGATATTGTAGACAGCATCTACAAAACATATTTCACAAAATTCTGGGGACAAGAAAGCTTCGAAGAGGTTAAAACAAGAAGGAACGGGTTCAAACAAAACCAAATCATATTTGATTATCTTACCGATCACGGATACAAATACGATTTGATACACCGCACCTATACAGATCCATATGGTAAACCTGTTCTGAATCCGGATTTTGTTTTCCTGAATTTAAAAAACAAAGACGCAGTTCCCTGGCAAACCCCGGATGAAAAAAAATAAAATAACATTAAAAACAAAGAGCAGTGAGATTATGATCAAATGGTTTCACCCGTTTGAAATTGTGGTTCGCCGAGATTACGGGGAGTATGATGGTTGCAGTTACGGACTGGATCTGGATCTGCGCTGCGTGTGCACGTATCACACATATGAATATGGTCGCATTTTCACTCTGAGAATTCTGGGATTTGGTTTTGAATTTTCATCTTTGGAAATCTAAAAATATTTGTTGACGCTTGGTCGCCAGCTGATACAAACATACTATGCCAAGACCATGCCTGCGTTGTAAATATCGTCCCAAACCCAAAGCAACATTTAAACTTAAACTTCCAAAAAAATTAAAAAAATGATTTGAAAAAAGATAACTATTATTTGTGGAGAATTTCACAGATAAAGAAAAAGATTTGTTGATTCACATTGGTTATTTGGTTCTGGATGATGCTCATTTAAGTTCTCGTGTGCTTGAGGAATTGTTTGATACTTTCGATATTGAGTCGGATAGCACATCAGATACTTTGCTGGAAAAATTGACAGATCTGGTTTGATTCACTTGATTTCTTTTACCCATACCTTAACATGCTTTCAGTTCTTTCTCCTGTTCAATTACCCAAGGTAATTGGCTCAGAACGTGTAGTTCGTGTTGCGGTTGTGTTGTTTGTTCCAAAACAGAGTCAGACAATGTCTGGCAGGAGAAAGAACTATTTTATTAAAATATATTCTTGACATTTTGTCAAAATCTTGGCAGGGTATTTTGCATGATGACAAACCTACAAGAACGATATATTGATGACCCCAAGGCACATCTGATCAAAGCTGTGCTGGAAAGGGCAGTGCTAGACCTAACAGAACCCAATGACCAAGTAACTGATGATGATGTATATACAGCTAAAAAGCTCATCAGTAGTTGTGTGTTGGATGAAATGATTGAGAGTAGTAATCTTGATCTGTGTGCCAATCTTGTGCGAATCAAACTACGCATACCCAGAAACAAGTCTGCTGATCATGATTATGGAGCAGGAGTTAATTAACATGAAAATCAATAATATAGAAATATCGGCAAAGCATTTTGGTTATGATGGATGTCACAAAATCTATCTGATTGAAACAGAGGAACAATATAGGGAAGCTCAATCGAGTGAGTATACCGTTCTTCATATATCAAAATTAAAGAAGACTTTTGAGGATAGTTGTGGTCTTCGGTTCATATCAAACTGGGCATTAAACAAACAATATGTAGATCAATGTGAAGAAGCGAGGTTCTCATGAGCTTTATTGTTAGCAAAAAAGATATGCTGAATACTGTTGGCTATATCAATGGCCAAAGAATACACTTCAAGATGCCCGTGGAATTTGATCAGTTGATCAACAATACAGATGGAATATCATATATAAATTCCCTTGTGGACGATTTTGTTGAGGATGGTTATCTTCTGCAAGACTTGAATTACTTTCCTGAAAAGCTGGAAGGTGAAACCATTATCATAAGCGTGGATGCACTTACTGATGAATGGTTGGAAGGAGATTCATAACAATGAGGGCTGGCAGATACAGCGTATTCGAAAAGCTTTATCAACCAGTAACAAAGCAGGATGGAAGCATGTTGTTTGAAACATATGGGTATGATCTAGAGGAGGTGATAGATACAAACTATAATCACATATGGACACTACTGGATTGTGATGGCAAGTTGAGGATCGGTGCAGGTTATCATATTGTTAACCGAATGAACTATATCATCACAAAGCATCCTTGGATCAGCAACGAGTTGTGCTTTGCCTATTGATACCTGTCCAAGAACATCTTCTAAATAATTTGCGGTCTGACCAAAAATTCATCTATCCTGTCTATTAGACAAGTTTGCCCTTGGCGTGTGTTTGTACGTTATTTTCTAAAACGTATGAAAATTTCGTAAATGAATAATATTGCAAACAACAATATTGATATTGGAATAACAAAAGTTAATCCAACTGCCAGAATTATGGATAATATATTTTCAATCATTAGGAGGATTTAGGAATGGATTTATACTTTCCAAAAATTTGTTAACCTTTTCCATTTCTTCTGGTGTCACTTCATCATCTTTGTCGCCTTTGTTCACATTCATGCTGCCCAGATAAAGCTTATTCTCTGGCAATTCATTAAAGTCAGGCAAATCCCATGGATTGATGTTCATGCAATTACATTATCATCTGTGGCAAAATTATCAATATTTTGTAAAATACAAAACAATTAATATAAAAACAACAAGGCGATTTGTGAAACATATCCCTTTTGTGCCATTTTTCAAAAAACGGGCTGTTTTTAGAGTTTTTAGATATGTTTTTGGACAGCGTGGACGGTGACTTATATTGCAGGGGGAGTTTTTTTGTTGGCAGCAATTACATTATCAATATTTTGTAAAATACAAAACAATTAATATAAAAACAAAAACAACACCAATCAATTCAATCATTTTTCGTGATTAGACCGATTCATGATCAAACCAAATGCCACACTAACAAAAGTACTGGTCAAGTAACCCACCAATGCATATCCAACAATAGTCATTAGCATATAAGATTATTTATCCTTTCTTTTTTCTAAATAACATATTTTTTAAAAGTGTCAACAAAAAAGTTGAATAAAACTTCTTATTATATGAACTAATACAGCATATAAGAGTTGCTTATAAACATAAGATGAACGAATTATTTACAAAATAATCTCGACATTTTGAAAAGAATTAGATAGAACCTTTTTCGTGATGAGAAAAAACCAAGAGGTCAATGAACCGAAGGTGGATTCAATTCACGAACCGAGGATAAAAAAAATGACAGCAGGAAAAAAAGCAGGTGCAACTCGTATTTATAACATCAATCTCAACCAAAAGTATGGATTCAAAAACCCAGTATTGAATCGGGGTATGTTCGAGAATTATATCAATTCACATAAATCAAGTCCATTCACACTTACACTACTCAAGAATCCTTTATTGTCCGACGAGGAAATGTCGAAACTAACAGGAAAAAGTGTGGGAACAATTCGGCGTTTTCTTCCCACCGCAATTCAAAGTGTGATAAAAGGAAAACCTTGTATTGGAAATTACAAATTAAACATTCCAGAATTATTGAAACTGCGAAACAAACAACGGAATAATGGAAAAGAAACACGAGGAAGAAAACCTTGTAAAAAACTCACAACTTTTAACGGGAAGATAAAAAAATATATTCACGCAAGATTATTGAGTTTAATGCTTGACGAAAGAAGTCCAAAATCAGGAAAGGTTGCCACCCTACCTTTCAATTTTGTGCTGGAAGAAAAAATTATAAAATATAAGAAACTAAATGAACTGATGTTTAACGGATACGAATATGGAAAAGACCCGATTCAAAAAATTAAAAGTCGTATTCAATTCAAACGCCAAACAAAAATATTAAAAAATAATAAGAGTTTGGCAGAGCGAGTGGTGATGTATAATCACGATATCAATGATGCACTATTAAAGGAGAGAGAATCCGATACTTATTCTCATATTCTCACTGATTATTGTGGAACTTACAGCACCAACAAAGAAACCATTCGTCACATTTTGGAAAAAGATTTGGTCAAAGTGGGTGGACTGGTTTGGATTACTCTTTGCGGGAGGGCAAAAAGGGGAGATAGTCCCAAGAAAGATTTGCCCAATCTGATAAAAAAATCAGGAGGAAATCGTTACAAAGTTCACACGATCGAGGGAGAAAAATTGTTTCCCTATTTTACCAGTCAAGCGATGTTCACCACCATCCTGCGAAGAATCAAATAATATATAATTTTGTTATTGACATTTTGAAAATAATTCAATAGAAAGGAAATATGAAAAAGAAAAAACAAGATGTGAGAGTTGAATTGCCCGAACCTGATGAAACACCAGAACGCAAAACACTTTTTGATTTTCTCAAAGCATTAGGAATCCAAGTGTTGAAGGTTCATTATAGTGGTAGCGGAGATAGTGGTCAGACCGATGATATGACCACCATACCTGCAAAGCTATCTAAATTGTTGGATGAACAATTAAACCAGAAAGAAACATTACGCAGTTATCTGGAAACTTTCACTTGGGAAAAGATTGAAGATGAAGAAAGTGGATTCTACAACAATGAAGGTGGATATGGTGAAATCATATTTGATGTGGCTGAACGCACCATCAAAATGGAACATTTTAACTATATTCAAGAAACTGTATATAGCGAACACGAATTGTAAAGGAGAATACAATGGCTCATCCATATCATCACGCAGTAAGTAGTGTAAGAAAATACGGGGGCAAACCCGAAGATTATCAAGCCATCCATGATTGGTTTGATGAAAGCAAAAAGATGTATGCAGATTTCCGTCATCGTGCTCTTCGTCATCATGCTGAAGGAATCTTCACTTGCGAAAAAATCTTTGGCACAACAATCACCAATAGCGATGGTCGCAAAGTGCCAGTTCGATTCATTGGCGAACAGCATGTGCTGGAAGATATGGGACGCATACCCACGATTCAAGATTGGTTCTGCCATATCAAACCTGAAAGATGGATGGGTCAACCTCCAACCAAGCTGGAAAAAGAATTGGAAAAAAAATAAAAATTGGTTATTGACATATGAAAAAAGATTTAGTAGAGTCGCCCAAGTTCAAAGCAAAGGAAAGCAAAGGCAGAGGCGATAGCCAAACCAGAGCAGACCAAAGCAGAGAACAGAAAAGAAGGTAGAAGTGAATAAAGTTGCAATCGAAGGTGGGATTGATGTTCCCCCGCAAATGCCGATCATTCCCCACGATGGGAATGGAAACAACGAAAACCTAACCAATGTGGAATTGCTAGCTCTTGTCAAAGGTAGCACACGAGAGATAAGCGATTTGATCAATGATAGCGTTCCTGCGGGAAACTATAACATTGATTTCACCTTGCGGGTGCAGGGTGGGATTCGCAAAGGAAACCCGCAAGAACAAATGGTGGTGGCGGAAATCCCTTGGGCAACCATTGTTTATCACCTTGCCCAAGAAGTGAGTCCCAAAGCGTTGGAGCGATCAATTGGTCGGGCTTTGGACGAAGACCACAGCAAGGTTAAAAACTTCAAATCCGAGTGCGAGAAGATCGTGACGGATTTGAAAGGAACAACCAAGCGGGTCATTCGTGGCAAAGTGACCACCGCATTGACTTTCACTAAAGTCTAAATGGAAATGAGATGAGGGGAAGTTACTAACCCTCATTTTATATAATATAATATATATGAGATATGTTCTGTTTGATCAGGGAAATGATGAATGCACGATTGTCACCGAAGAAGGTGGAGTTGCGTGTGCCCACGATAATGGTGACCATATAGTGTCAGAATATTATCAAGACGCTTTGAGCAGGGGAGATTTGGAATGTTTGTATCAGGATGAAACCATTTGGGACATACTGGGTCAGGGAAAATTATATAGCAATGATTGGGATGGTGACAGGAAAGATTATCCACTTAAAACAAAAATTGATGATGAAGTGGTGCGGGATTTGCGGGATTGGTTGTGTCCTGATGAAAATGATTTTACCGAATATCGAATGAAGTGGGATGATGATTATGCATTCTTAAAAACATTTTTAAAATAATGCTTGACATTTTGGAAATAATTCTCTAGCACAAATCTATGCCAAATCATACAACAAATCTACTGACCATCGTAGGGGAAAAACATATCCGAGCATTGTTGAAACCTTTTCTTTCACAAGAAAAAACAACAACCAATGTGAATGGATTGGTGCTTCCGATGGAAAACGAAAATGAATTGCAAGACACTATTTTCTTGGATTTGAACAAGATTGTTCCAATGCCCAAAGAGATAGAGGAGATTACACTATATAGTGATGTTAATTTTATTATGCAGAAACGCACTCCTGAACAAAAAAAGAAAGATGATGCAAAAGAAAAACGATTAAAAAACAAATGTATCAAGTTGTATGGTGTGAATGGATGGTATGATTGGTGTGTGAAATACTGGAGCACCAAGTGGAACACATATGAAACACGCTGGGGTGGTGTGGACAAAGATGATAACGAGCAGTTGTTTTTTCAAACAGCTTGGTGTCCTCCTGCAAATGCATTACAAGAATTAGCAGTAAAACTGGATAAGATTGTTCGGGTCACTTATATGGATGAAGGATACGGATTCTTTGGCACTTATCATTTTTATCCAGATGGTGAAGTTGATGATGAATGTTATACCGAGCACAAAGATGTTCCTGATGCAATTTGTGAAGAATTGGGAATCAATACATATGAAGAGGATAAAAGAGAAAATGATGAGGCAGATGAAGACTCTCGTATGTGTAGGGAGAATGCATAATAGCCCGAAAGGGATATGCCCATTTTTTTATTGACATTTGTGAAATAATATCATAGAAAGGAAATATGAAAACAGATTATAAAGGTTACGAAATACTGATAGAGCAGGATGAACACCCCATCAATCCAAGAATGGAAAACTTTAATCTGGGACAAATGATTTGTCATCACAAAAGATATTTTTTGGGCGACAAACACAACAAAAGCACAGATGAAGTATGTGATATGTTGGATGGCAAACAAAAAGATATTGTTGTTCTTCCTCTTTACCTTTATGACCATAGCGGTATTACCATGAATACTACTGGCTTTAGTTGCCCTTGGGATAGTGGAATGGTGGGTTGCATCAGTGCCGATTATGTTAATATCCGCAGTTGGTATGGTGTGAAAAAGGTTACAAAAAAATTGATTGCTAAAGTGAAACTTCATCTGTTGCAAGAAGTAAAATGTTATGACAATTATATTAGTGGAAATGCATATTCTTTCAAAATATATAAAGATAATGAAGAGATGGAAGGTTGCGGAGGTTATCCTTACGAGGATGCATTGAATGAAGCAAAAGCCATCGTGGACAACATGCATAGCCATAAAAAGATGGTAACAGCATGACCTACGAAATATATTCAAATAGTGAACAAGCAGAGTTTAGTGAACCGCGTTTCACTATTGAATCAAACAATCTTTTGAATGCATACAGGGATGCTTTGCATGAATTGGGATATTCATTGTTTAAAGAAACAAAGAAAGAAAAAGAATAATATGTTTCCAATCGAACCTGTATCTGAATCAGAACCTTTTGAGTTTACTCATGATGCTCAAAAATACAAAGCTATTGTGAGATACTATTCTGATGCTAGTTGTGATGTTGAACTGGATTCTATAGATGCAAAAGCAAATGATAAAGCTTGGCAAGTAGCAGAACTCCTAGACTTGATTGAATAATACCATCATTGATAAAATAAAAAAACCTGTCTATTAGACAAACCTCACTGAAGGTCAAGTTTGTTCCCAACACACTTTTGAACTTGTTCATCACTTGATGATAAATATCAACAAATGCAAGTGGCTTATTCTTAAAGACTTGCAAAATCGACATTACCGGAAAATAACTGCTTGATGGTTAAGGAGTTGCAGATGTTGAATCTGTTGAATCCTTATTCTGCAAATCATTATAATTAGAATTAGAATTAAAATTAGAATTAGAATTAAAATAGTTACAGATATTGATATATGGAACATCAACATTGCCAGACATGGATTCGAACCATGAAAGAGTGATCCAAAGTCACTAGTGTTACCTTTACACCATCTGGCATCAAAGACCGCTAAACAAGAATAACTTAAAAGTGAGCCATTCAATTTCTAGTTTTTTAACAAATATACGAAAAGATAGTGCTAGGGATTCCAGCTCAATATATTGAGACTGGCTATTCAGCCACCGCAAATGGTATCTGCCTAGCATTCCCAACGCTATCACTATTTTGTAAAGATGTCAATCACAAAGTTTATAGTTTTACTTTAGATTCAAAAAGCAGTTATCAATATACATTTTTGCATCACGCAAGCTGGATGCAATATCAATGGTTCTGCTTGCATTATATTCCTCCAAGTTGCGATATGTGTTCCATTGAAATCCTTTTATTTCATCATCGCACAAATAATTGTTGTCATATTTTTTTATTATCCATCCACGATATTGATATAAATCATTTCCAAGTTTTTTGTATGTGTGTTTCATTTGATTCTTTTATAAAATATATTTTCACATGTAAAGATTATTTTTCAAAATCACCAGGGCAATAGTACCGGGTCATCTTTTTGGCGCATATACACACAAATTAACTTCTTGTCAATCCTTTATGTTAAAAAATATTTTGAAAATAAAGCTTGATACTTGATCAAGAATCTGCTTATATCAATTCATGAAGATTGGAACAGACAAATGGACGCTAGTGATTCCCTCTCGGGGATTTGGTGGACAATGTTTCCAAAAGTCATAAAGGAGAATACTATATATGATCTATTTTTTCGAAGATCTGATAGAGGAGATAGACGAGATGGATGATCGATGGAGAGTGGTAGTGAGTTTCACAACCATTTTCCAGTTTTGGATCGGCAAGGTTTTATTTTGGTTCTCTCGGAATCATTGGATTCCTGAAAACCCTCGCCCCATATTCAGTTTGAAAAAACAATTTTGGACAATTGAGCGAAATAATATAGGGTTCAGCGGATTCACCAGTGATCTTACTACCGAACTGCACTTCAGATTCAAACACTTTGAGTTTACCATCAAGACCGACCCGAAAGGAAAGTATAAACCAACCAAATGAGCAATGTCAATCATTATTTGCAAAATATATTTTTAATATATAATCTTTTGAGCTTGCTATTCTTTCAAAAAACATATAGAGTGAACTAATCAAATCAAGAACAGAGAAAGAAGCTGACGCTAGTCAAAACTTTCAAAAACTCTCGAGGAGATACAAGGAAATAAAAATATGATAACCGAGCACAATTTTAGTTGGGGTGAGGAGACTTACACAATTTGCGTTAGCGAAGATGATTGGTGGATTGAAGAGTCGGTAGATATGAGTGAGGCGATGATGAAAGCAGGTACGGAGTTTGCCTTGGAACACGGAATGAAGGAAGGAAACAAATGAGCTACGAAGTCCTAACACCAGCTCCCTATACGGACTCGCACGGATTTTACTGGAAAAACGCCCATAGGGTCTTTTCCTTCGACACCCTTGAAAAAGCCAAGGCATACGCAACCGAGGAAGGTGGCGATGTAGTTGAAAACTTTTGGGACAAATGCCCCATCGCAATCGACACCCCGAAAGCTCATCCCCTGCACCCCAAAAAGAAAAAGAAAGGTGGGAAAAAATGAGAATATCGATGACTAATCATCCTCGCCCTTTTTGTTTTAATATATAAAGTCATTTATATAAAATGGGGTCAATACAAAAAGGGGGGTCATTTTGCAAACAATGGGCACTTGCATAATGGGCATGCTTTCTTAAATGGGGGTCGGTTTTACAAAGGGTCGGCATTAGAATCGCTAATGGGCAAAAGCAGTTTTTTTTAAAAACCAGGGGCGCATGCCAATAATTTTTAAAATATTTTTTTATATTTTTTTTCCGAAATTTGCAGATTTTGTAAATAATTGCCATTTATCAAATCTCTAGATGTGCAGAACTTCTAGAATAGTGTCTATATTAAAATATAAGTGTGGATTTTTCCGCAATTGGTGTTGTTCCGTCGTCCAATACCAATCTGAAAACATAAGGTATTAATGGCAAAGTTATTTTATCTGGAACTTCTGACTCTATTTCTTTTCCTCCGAAATCCACATTTATTGTTTTCATATCATCAATATCATCATATATTGTAAAAGGTTTCACTTCCACATCATACACACTGATGCTACGAAGACCATTTTTTACAAAATCAAAATATATTTTATATGAAACATTAATTTTTCCTAATGATGGATATTCTCGTAAACTGGAATCATATTTTTCTGGTTTGTTGTAATGTTCCAATTCCAGAGGCACAGACGCATAAAATACTCTTTCACCCTCTTCACTTTGCTCTTGTAAAAGTTTTCTATTAGTATAATAAAGCTGGTTAATCTTGTCAATATCCATAGTATTATTTACCCAAAAATAAATTACAAATCAACATTTTTTATTATTAAATAAATTAGTGAAGTTTCAGGTTTTATGGGAAAACATGACATTGCGTTCAAATCCTCTGGGTGGAGAGGATTTTGTAAGTAATTTGCAAAAAGATCCAGAAACAACCGAGGGTGAAAAAAGTGGAAGTTCTCCTTTTTCCAGTGAAACTTATGTGGATTATCACGGCAAATATACTACCAAACTCAAAATAATGTTCCCACATGCGACAGATGATCAAATTGAGGCGCTTCTTTATTTCAAAAAAAATGGTATGCAAAAAGCATTTGAAAAATTATATACTAAGTTATATGTCAGTGCTCCAGAATACAGAAGAAAAAGATTAGAACACGAAAGGCAAAAATATGCCAATGATCCAGAATACAGAAGAAAAAGGTTAGAACAAAGCAAGCAAAAATATGACAATGATCCAGAATATAGAAGAAAAAAATTAGAACACGAAAAGCAAAAATATGCCAATGATCCAGAATACAGAAGAAAAAGATTAGAACACGAAAGGCAAAGAAAATTAAAAAAACTAGGAACCTTCAGTCAGTTTGTGCAGGATAAAAATCCTGAAGTTTAATTTTTCTCGTTTAAATCAGCCAGATCCTGCTTGGTTGTTTCTTCGGCATCCTCATGTGTTAATTCATCATTCCTATTTTCTTTCAAAATCTTTCGACTTTGATAATAAAGCTCATTAATCTTATTAATAGCCATAATACTATTTATGCTTATACTTTTTTATTATTCTCCCCCACCTCCACCATCTCCACCGCCACCTGCATCCCCTCCTGCTGCTCCATCTGACATGCCTGCATCTGTTGTTGCGTAATAACCGGGACCGTACCCGTAACCATATCCACCCCCATATCCACTCCCTCTGCCTGTGGATACTGGAAATTGCTGAAAACTGCTTCTTTTACTTTTGGTTTTTTTCTTTCTTTTTCTTCGTTTCTTTTTTTCCAAAATAAATTGATTATATGTTTTCATAACAGCACAAAGCATTTTACGCTGTTGTTATTTATACGTTTTTATGCACTTATATTGTTGTGTTTCATTTTAAAACAATTCCAGTTGCACAAGTTCTTTATTATTTTGTAAAATCTCTGGAAAGTTAAGAGGCGGTAAAAAGCCTGTCTCCTTCATTTCTTTTTCATATAATTTTATCATTCCCTTATCCCGGGCAACCGCCGCTTCTTTCGCATCCTCGTAACCTCCAAAATTATATTCTTTTCCCCATTTTCTTACCCGAGCTTCAAATTTTTTCCTATCTTTTCTAAATCTAACTCCCCTGTATTTTGAAAATGCTTTTGTGTTTTTCTTTTTTTTTGCAATATTTTGTTGATTGCTAAGAATTTGCAAATTTTCTATTCTATCATTTGTTTTGTCCCCATCAATATGATCAATACACATTTTTACAGGGGGCATTTTTTGGTACTTGCTCCACCATATGACATGGCTTCTTTTTATGTTGTAATGTTTTCCATTTGCACGTTTACTAATGCGTACATAACCATCTATATGAAGTACCCCTATACTTTTGCCTGTTCTTCTGCTGTATACAATTCCGGTTTCAGGATCAGGCCGTATATCTTTTAACATATCCTCCCTGTTCTTCCATGCTTTTTCTATTGCTCTTTTCATAATTGTTATATTAAGCAAGTTCCAGATTCAATAATTGTTGCACCATATTATTGTTTATAAGGTTTGGAAAATTAAGATGGGGTCGACTATATTCTCCCCATAGGGCATAAGCTGATTTGTCATATGCCTTTGCTGCATCCTGTTCTGATTCATAATGTCCAAGACTCAGATGTTTTCCCTTGTGTTGAAGACTGGC
>Ga0247837_1005911_pt1 | contig 17796 bp, 19 predicted proteins | sample LaCtaG_2_FD_187115 | JGI IMG/M metagenome (GOLD analysis project Ga0247837, IMG submission 187115) | Freshwater microbial communities from meromictic Lake La Cruz, Castile-La Mancha, Spain - LaCruzMarch2015_14.5m | ecosystem: Environmental > Aquatic > Freshwater > Lake | place: Spain: Castile-La...
TGTCATCCAACGTTGGCACACTTGCATCGCTGAGTGTGACTGGCAATATAGTCAGTGGGAATGTGTCAACAGGTAGATTTGCTCTAACTGGTAATGTGTTGAGTGATATCATTAGTGAAAATATAATTTCAACCACTGCCAATGTATCTGGTGGCAACATATTAACTGCTGGCATCTTGTTTGCTGTGGGCAACATCACTGGTGCAAACATCAGTGGATCATCATTGAGCATCAGCGGCAATGTACTAAGTCCCATTATTACCACACAAGATATCACCACAGCTAGCAATGTTGCAGCCACCCAAGTTCTTGCAGCCACAGTCAGTGCCACAGGCAACATCACAGGTGGTAATGTGCTGGGCGGCGCCAATGTCAATGCCACGTTGCTGTCAGGCACCACAGCATCACTCAGTGGCAACATCACAGGTGGCAATCTTGTTACTGGGGGACAGCTCACAGCCGTTGGCAATGTACAGGGTGCAAACGTCACCACCAGCGGGTTAGTCAGTGCCGCAGGCAACATCACTGGTGGTAATGTTGCAACTGGAGGTTTGATCACAGCCACTGGCAACATCACTGGTGGCAATGTCAGCACAGCCGGCTTAATCACAGTCACAGGCAACATCACAGGTGGCAACGTTAGAACTGGGGGCATTGTGTCGGCCACAGGCAACATCACAGGCAGTTATATCCTGGGCAATGGTTCACTGCTGACTGGTCTTCCAGCCACTTACAGCAATGCCAACGTGGCTGCATATTTGCCCACGTACACCGGCAACGTGGCAGGCGGCAACATTATTGCCACTGGAATTATTTCCACAGCTGGCAATGTGATTGCTGCAAACTTCCAAGGTAGCGGGGCAGGCACACCCACTCTGAGTTCGGCCACTGCACTGGATCTTTCGGCCACAACCGCGGTGCGGGTCACAGGTGGTGGATCATTTAGACTGCCTGGCCTGACCACAACACAACGAAATGCACTGATTGCTGTCAATGGTGACATGATTTACAATTCAACACTGAACAAATTCCAAGGCTACGAAAATGGTGCTTGGGGCAACTTGATCTAATCGCCCATGGAACAAAAAGAATACAACGTCATTTTAAATAAAGGCGTCGATTATGACGCATTCTGGTACGAAATGGAGACTGTTGGAAACGGTACAACTTCCTATGTGCCAACACGTGCCGTGGATATAGTCAATGCACGACCAGTCAGCCTGAGACAATGTCATTATGCACTAACTGATGACGAAGCTCGGCAACTTCGTGATGATCCAAGAGTGGTTGCTGTTGAAATCCCCCCAGACAATCGTACAGACCTAGATAATCGACACTGTGCCAGGCAGTATGGGAATTTTTCAAACGGAGGATATAACGTATTGAATTGGGCACTTTATCGTTGCCAATATCCCAACAACAGCAATGGGATGCCAGGATACGGCCAAGAGGTATATTACAACTACATTCTAGACGGAACTGGTGTCGATATTGTCATCATGGACACTGGTATACAGGCTGACCATCCAGATTTCAATGACAGCAACGGAGTTAGTCGTGTGCAACAGATCAACTGGTTTGCTGCATCTGGGGTCAGCGGCACCATGCCGGCCAACTTTTACACTGATCTTGACGGGCACGGAACTCATTGTGCCGGCATTGCAGCCGGGCTGTCGTATGGTTGGGCTAAGAATGCCAGAATATATGCCATGCATATCCCACTTGGTGGAGACCCAGGTACAGGCAACTCCATTCAAATTGTCCAAGCAATGGACTGCATAACCGGCTGGCATCTTAATAAACCAGTGGACCCTGTGACAGGATTCAAACGTCCCACTATTGTAAACACCAGTTGGGGAAATTTTACCACATTTACCAATTTTGATGGTGTGCGATACCGGGGCAACGACTATGGTGGTTCGGTTAATCCTGCACAGGGCATGGTGGGTTTGAGCAACACATTTGGTGATCAAGTCTCTAGTTATGATGCCAACTTGGGTGAAATGATTGATGCTGGAATTATTGTCACTCATGCAGCAGGCAACAACAACAACACACTAGATGTGCCCGGTGGTCCGGACTGGGACAATAACATTTATGAAGAAACTTTTTTTGATCTCATAAAATTCAATAGAAGATATTACCAACGTGGACCCAGTCCCTTAGACAGTCGACAAATCACAGTTGGGGCAATGGACATCAACTACAGTTTAGTTAGTGCCACGGACAAAGCCTATTTTAGTAATTCAGGACCCGGTGTTGACGTCTGGGCACCTGGGTATAGCATCATGAGTACCATGAGTACATCTAACACACTTGGGGGAAATATTCCATATCCGCCTAATCCTGCATTTAAGATAGGATACTTGAATGGGACCAGCATGGCAGCACCACAAGTGGCAGGCTTGGCTGCCTGTCTAGCTCAGGTATGGCCTGGTGCTACCCCAGAACAACTCAAGGCAAAATTGATAGAACTTGCAGCCACTGACCAGATGCAAGCAACCACGCAAACTGATTATACAAGTCCTTACAAAATACATGCTGGACCAAATCGTGTCATGTATCCAGGTGCGACCTTTAGCACAAGTGTCAATGCTGGCATTTCTGGTGATGTGGGAATCACCAACATCACAATGAGGACCTGACATGGCACAGCCAGTATGGACAACATCAGCGGGGCAATTGGGTGTGATTCCCGAAGCAGTGTTCTATCAACTGGATCTTGCAGCATATGATCCTGATGGCAGAGATGTGTTCTTTCGTGTAGTAGCCGGCAGCTTGCCTGATGGATTGCAATGCACCACATACGGCACACTGGTGGGTATTCCCTTGGCCACAGCTTATATCCAAGGAGTACCAGCCCTGGTCAACCGAGATGTCACCAGCAAGTTTGTGATTCGTGCATACACTGTGGACATAAACAACAACCCAGCTCGCATTGCTGATCGTACATTTGAAATCACTGTGACCGGCAACAATGTACCTGAGTTTGTTACTCCAGCTGGCAGCATCGGCACCTATTATGATGGTGATGCAATTGATTTTCAGATTGAATTCACTGACAATGATCCTGGTGATGTCAATGTGGTCCGAATTGTCAGCGGCGAGCTTCCTGTTGGAGTCACCGTCACACCCAGAGGATTGATCACTGGACAGATTACTCCAGCAGCCAACGTTGATGAACCGCCGGGCTATGATCTAACTCCCATTTATGTTGAACCATATGACTTTGTGGTGTCGGCCATTAACAAAAACTATCAATTCACTCTAGAAGTCACAGATGGCAAGACCAGTAATCTGCGTACATTTGAATTTTTTGTATATGATCGATCCACACTCACCGCAGACGACACCACAATTGACAGTGATGACACCCAAGTCACTGCTGACGAAACCACAATTCGTCCACCGTTTGTACTGAATAAGTCGCCAACTGATCTGGGCCAAGTGCGTGGCGACAATTACTACGCATATCAGTTTGTGGGCGAGGACTTTGATACCACACAGATACAGTACGCTATCTCGGTCAATCAAGGAATAGGGTTGCCACCTGGACTGCAACTTGATGCCATCACAGGATGGTACTATGGTTATATTCCAGATCAAGGTGTAACCGAAGTCACCTACAGTTTTTACATCACAGTACAACAAACAGATGCCATTGGCACCCCTATTACTTGTACTGCAACCACGTACGGTACCAATCGTGTCACTTGTGCAAGTACTGCACAACTAGGTCCCGGCACACCCATTAGATTCACCGGCACAGAGTTTGGCGGCATCAGCACTGCTGCAACTCAAATTTACTATGTAGATTCAGTCATCAACAGCACCCTGTTCACGGTAATGACCAATGCAGACTCTACCAGCTCACTGCCCTTGACCACTGCCGCGGGCTCAATGACCTGTGAACTGATTATTGTCAGCCCTCAGTATCCATTCACGGTGACCATTGTTGGCACACTAGATGCCGAAGTTACTTGGCTCAATGGTGGCCTGGGCTATTATCTTGATGTGATTGATAGATGGGTTCCTGCACCAACTGCAACCAAGTCCTTGGCAGGTTCATATGTGTCCACTACAGAATTCACTCATAACCTTGGCACAATTGAAAACGGTGCAACCAGTCTGTTCAAGATTCAAGCAGTGAACCGTGGTGGCCGTGTACTGACATATCGACTCAAGAGTGGAGCCTACAATGAACTACCACAGGGTCTGACATTGTTGCCCACTGGCGAAATTGCAGGACGAGTCAGCTTTGACACATTTGCAGTGGATCTTGGATATACCACATTTGACAGCAACACCACAACCTGGGATAGTTTGTTTACATTCACAGTCAATGCCTATGCCGAAGACACTGAGCAAGTGTTGTACAAAGTAGATTCGGTTAACATTGTAAGCGGCGGCACCGGCTACAGCAACGTTACCCCACCCACAATAGAATTTTCCACTCCCATAGGTGCATCGGCTGTGCAGGCCCAGGCCGGCAGTGTCACTGTGGTATCTGGTGCAATCACCAGTGTTGCCCTGAGTGATCAAGGTGCCGGGTACACGTCACCTGCTACCATTAGCATTGTTCAGGGATTTGGTGGATCTGGTGCCAACCTAACTGCTGTGATGGCAGCCACGGGCACCCGTGATGTGGTTTCAGTGTTCAAGACATTTACAATTCAAGTGGTTCGTGCGTACAATAGACCCTATCAAAATCTCTTGATCGAAGCCATGCCGCCCTTGAGAGATCGTGTGGTTATTTCTGAGCTGCTGAACAACACTGCAATATTTGTACCTGATTTTATTTTCCGCCCCACTGATCCAAATTTTGGCAAAGCCACTCAAGTGATTTATGAACATGCATATGGTCTTGCACCGGCCACACTGGATCGTTACGTGGAAAGTCTCTATGAAAATCACTACTGGAAAAATCTTGTGCTGGGGCAGATCGAAACTGCTCAGGCCTTGGATGCTGATGGCAATGTCATTTATGAAGTTGTGTACAGCAAGATTGTGGACAATCTAGTAAATTCAGCAGGTGACAGTGTGAACAAAATTGTAACACTGCCCTATGCCATCATAGATCCCATGGATGGATCCACAGAAATACGATCTGTGTATCCCAACAGCCTGGTAAACATGCGTGATCAAGTGGTGGATGTTGTGGGCCAGGTGTCAACCAAGTTGCCACTGTGGATGACCAGCAAACAAACCAATGGTCGTGTGCTGGGGTTCACGCCGGCCTGGGTGTTGTGCTACACAAATCCAGGAAAGAGTGCGCAGATTGCCTACTACATCAACCAAGAATCTCCGGAACTCAACAGTGTGGATTTCAAGGTTGATCGGTATGTGTTGGATCGAGTGCTGAGTCGTAACTGGGACACTGTGACCCAACGGTGGATTCCCACAGCCAATCTAACCACATTTGATCGATTCAACACATCGGGTTATGTGTTTATTGGCCAAGTTGACATTGCCACCAATTTGGCATTTACCGACGTTAACCAACGCACTCTGGAGTACATCAACAATCTAGGTGGCCTAGATGGTAGAATTCTTGGTGTCAATGGCAATACCATTATTTTCATCAACCAAGAATTCTTCCCCGACTACCCCAGCATTGCTGCTGCCTGGCAACGATATGACTATCCCTACAGCAACACTCTGATCGATGGTGCTCCGGGTTCATTTGATCATGACCTGTTTGATCAGGCCACCACAGTGCCCGGGGGCGATTTCAGCACTGTGGATCAACGCATGGCCATTTACACCATCAGTGTGGATCCTGTCAGCACCCTGGTGACCTTGACCTTGACCACACAGCCGGAGGAGTTTGACTGGGTAGAAATCACTCGTGGCAGCGAAAACATCAGTGGCCAATTCTACTATCCAGCCAGCCCAGGTGAGGGACTCACACGAATTTCATGGTTGCCCTTGATCACTGAGACCACTGTAGAAACCATATTTGACCAGGCCAGCCTGGCGTTTGTGGAACCAGTTGATATGTACGATACAAGCGATAGCCTGGATAAATATCTCGTATTTCCCCGTACCAATATATTGGTGTAACTAGGACAAATAATGACAAGTCAAATCAACCCAAACAACATTAACGGCTCGTACCCAGTGGCCGGGCAAGACAACAATTCCCAGGGCTTTCGGGACAACTTTACCAATATCAAAGTAAATTTCCAAGAAGCCGCTGATGAAATCACAGACCTCCAAGACAAGGTCATACTCAAGGCAGCCTTGACTGGTGGTAGCCTAGACAACAACATGAATGATGTCTTGATCTATGCTGCTCAGATCAAGGATTTCTCAGCCAGCAAGGTCACTATTTCCACAACATCTGGTGCAATTGCTGTGAACTACAGTGCTGGACACTACCAGTCAATTTCCACCTCAGGCAGTATCTCATTGAGTTTTACCACTTGGCCTCCAGTGGGACAGTACGGATACATCAAGTTACAGATCAACATCACCAACGTGGCTCACACAGTCACATTGCCAGCTGAAGTGACCTTGGGCACTTCGGGTATACAGGGCTACAGTGCTGGCACAATCACATTTGGTGCAACTGGTACCTATGAACTTGCATTTGGCACCTACAATGGTGGCACCACTATTACTATTTTTGACTTGAATCGTGCCTTGACAAACTTTACCGGCAGCGATGTCACACTGGATGACATCACAGCATCGGGCAACATCAGTGCCACAGGCAATGTCACTGGCGGCAACTTGGTCACTGGCGGGCGTGTGGTTTCCACGGGCAACGTGGTAGGTGGAAACATTGTCACAGCCGGTACAGTGAGTGCAACTGGCAACGTGGCCGGCGGCAACATTGTCACAGCTGGTTTGATTTCAGCAACAGGCAACGTCACAGGCGGCAACGTCACAGGATTTGTTCGCCCTGCATCAGGCTTGGCCAGTCAGGCGCCGTTGATATTTACATCAGGCACCAACACATCAACTGCGGCTGCAGGTGCGTTTGAATATGATGGTGTGGTGTTTTATGGATCACCCACTGCCAGCCAACGTGGTGTGTTGCCAGCTGAACATTTTGTTGTGTTGTCTAGCGACTACACAGCCGCAAACTCTGCGTCAGCACAAAAAGTGTTTAACACTCCGGCCAATGGTGCTGTGACCTTGGAGGCCAATACCACTTACTTCATTGAAGGCTTGTACTATATCACACGAGCAGCTGGTACCACAAGTCACACCTTGAGCACACTGTTTGCTCTAAGTGGCACACTGACCAGTATCACATACCTTGCCGAGACCACCAGTACTGCTGGTAACATACTGAGCTCTGACAGTCGAATCTATGCCGCCACAGCCACAGCCACTGTGGTAACCGCGGCATCAACTGACGCAAATGAAAACATCACTGTGCATTTGCGAGGCATAGTGCGCACCAATACCGCGGGAACATTCACTCCCCAATTTCAATATTCGGCTGCGCCGGGCGGGGCACCAACTGTGTTGACCAACAGCTTTTTCCGATTGACTCCGGTGGGATCTGGTTCGGTAACTTCAGTGGGCAACTGGAGTTAATATCAGTTGACTCCAGGCGCTGATTAGTATATAATCAACACATGGAACATCCTTTAATTGGCAGCTTAGCAACTCTGACCGAAGAAGAGCTCTCCAAAAAAATTGGCGAGCTGTCAAACAAATTGAGCATTGCTGCTCGCAGTGGCAACGGCCATCTTTGCAATCAACTCCGCATGGCCTTGGAAAGTTATCAAAACACTTATCAAGCTCGCTTGCAAGAGACCTATCGAAAACAAATCCAAGACACTGATTTTGGCAACAAGATTGACATCCAATGAACGTAAGACTACAGTATGATCTAGAGTTCACTGCGGGCATCTACTATGAAGATCGTTTGCAGATGAATCACTATTCGGTTAATTTACAACTGTTGACCCAAACTGCCGACGCTGCCAGTACCAACATTGCCATGGATCGAGTGAAATATTTTACTCAAGCCAAGCTGGCACATTCAGTTTTTATCAATCATGATCTCATTGAACGTGCTGAACTCATGGACCTAGTGGGCATTGCCACCACCACTCTGCCGCAGGATCCGGTGGATCAAATCATTGGCATGATGCTGTACACCAAGTACAATGCTGTGATGGAAGACCGCATGATTGTGACATCCTTGGATATCTGTTCTGTACTGGGAGACTCTGTATGGTATCAGCATGATGCCGAAGATCCACTGGGACCATTCGCTGTTGAAGGTTGGTGGAGTGAGCCCACTCCCAGACACAACGACTTGCCCCAGCCCCAGTCTGGGAATGTGGTAAAAATTTCCAACAACCACTGGCGTGAATATGGCTTGGAGTGGGCAGACTCTCCCACTGGGCCAGTCAACAACACCATAGTCTATGCAAATTTTGCCAAAAATGAAACGTGACGCTTACGGACAAATCATTTACAGTGATCAAGATCTAATGGATCTTGTGATGCAAGGGCGTCAACTAGAAGCCCTGCGCGATGTCTTGGTAGACGAAACCGTGAACCTTGAGAGCGCGGCTCATGTGTTGACAGCAGTGCCGCAGTTGATCAGTCATGATGCTCCAGTTTTGCCAGTGGCCAAATGGGACCAACAACAGCAACAGAACTGGCACATGCCCGAAGAATACAAACAACTGGACATTGCCGAACATGTGATAGGTCTGTGTACATCACAGGAAGAACTACAGCGTGTGGGCACTGAACTATTGATGTTCCAACAACGAGACTTGTTTGATCTGTTGAGATATCTCAAGTATCTTGTGGACGTCATGCGTGAAAACCGACTGATCTGGGGCGTGGGTCGAGGCAGTAGCACTGCCAGCTATGTGCTGTATCTGCTGGGAGTCCATCGCATTGACTCAATGTACTATGATTTAGACCCTGAGGAATTTCTGCGTTAAATATCAATTTAGGAGACCGCAATGACACAAAAAGTCTACAAAACCGCACAAGGTAAAGCACTGGACATGGGCAAACTCATGCTTCAAAATGAAAATGTTCGAGCCGTTGGCAACATGAAAGTCAACGCTCGAGGTGACATGGTGGATGACAAAAATCAAATTGTTCAGACCAAGCCACAACAGGTCAATCAACAGACCTACAACAAACAAACTCGCCCTGCCAGCCCTGGTGCTGCAATAAAATTGGATCTCAACGGATGAAACTGGCTTTTGAACCGCATTGTATTAATCGTGCGCAACTACGACCACTCAATGATGTGGTGATTGTGTCGGACATGGTGTTTGACCAGCGCATCACCACAGGTGGTATCATTATTCTCAACGACAACGGCAAAGGCACCGGAATTCGTCCACGCTGGGCACAGGTGTATGCTGTGGGACCGGATCAACAGGATGTCAAGGTGGGTGACTGGATTCTTGTGGCCCATGGTCGCTGGACACGTGGCCTTGACATTGAAGATGAGTCTGGCAAACTCACACTGCGACGAGTTGACCCCAAGGACATTTTGTTGCAAAGCGATGAACCTCAGCAGGATGAAACCTGGAGTGATGCTGTTCACATTGACAAAAAACCCGATCACATGTTGCACACATGAAGCAGGACTGGGATGTTGACAACATAGTTCAACAACTACGGCGGTGCAATGCCGCCGTAACTGATTCCTATCTCACTGGATTTGTCCAATGGCCTTGCAAACAAGACCTATATCTAGTAAAATTTATACTAGATGAAATGTTACGCACAGCACCCACATTTGGTGGTGAAGATGAGTGGTTGCGCGAACAACAAAAGAAACAAGTTTGGAATGTGTTAAATCAGCGAAAAGGAATCTAGTATGAAGCAGTTATGGGTTGAAAAATATCGTCCACAACAAGTGGCCGACTATGTGTTTGTGGATCAGGCCCAGCGTGATCAAGTCAACAGCTGGGTCACATCCGGCACAATTCCGCACTTGCTGTTGAGCGGTGCTCCGGGCACAGGCAAAACCACTCTGGCCAAGGTCTTGATCAATGAACTGGGCATAGACGAATATGATGTGCTGTATGTAAACGGTTCCAAGGAAGGTCGCAAAATTGAGTGGATTGATCGACTGATTGGATTCTGTCAGACCATGCCGTTTGGTCGGTTCAAGGTGGTGCTGATTGACGAAGCTGACTACATGAACAAAGAGTCAGTGCAGCCGGCACTGCGCAACTTGATGGAAGATTACAGTCAAACTGTGAGATTCATCATGACCTGTAACTACCCACACAAGATCATTGAGCCCTTGCACAGCAGATTGCAGGGTTTTCACATTGTGAAATCTGATCATACAGAATTCACAGCTCGTGTGGCCACTGTGCTGGTCACAGAAAACATAGAGTTTGATCTTGACACACTGGACAGCTATGTCAAGGCCACGTACCCAGATCTTCGCAAATGCTTGAATTTGGTGCAACAGAACTCGGTGACTGGTGTGTTGGCAGCACCGGCAGCATCGGATCGTGCCGCACGTGACTGGCGCCTGGATGCTGTGGACCTGTTTAAAACTGGTCGAGTACGACAGGCCCGTACCATGATGTGTCAGAATTCATCGCCTGAAGATGCAGAAGAAATCTTTCGCTGGATGTATGACAACCTGGAACTCTGGGGCACAACACCTGAGAAACAGGATCAAGCCATTGTGATCATACGCAATGGTCTGGTCAGCCACAACTCAGTGGCCGACGTTGAGATCAACTTGAGTGCAACCTTGATTGAGCTGAGCCAACTGTAATGAGATATTTTTTAATCACATATCTCAAAAAACCCAATGGGCAAATGGACGAACAAAATCAAGTTGCTCGCAGCATCAAAACTCGAGATCTGCAATGTGCCAATGTCATACTGGACTTCAAAAAACTAGAAGTAGTAAAATGCACCATGAACGGAGTCAGTGTGCCCCGAGACTTTGACCGCATTGTACAGTACTACATGCAATTTTACGAAAATACCCTGACCCGACTGTTTCACGAAAACGGTTGGGAAATTGTCAAACCTGAGAAAGCAACTGATGAAAAAACCCCTGCAGAAAATATTACTGGTTGATGCCGATGGCGTGCTACTAGACTGGGAATATGCGTTCTCGGTCTGGATGGAACAGCATGGATTTGAAAAGGCTCAGGGCAGTGAACGCATCTATGACATTGGTGATCGTTATGGTATTTCCCTGGATCAAGGCAAAAAGCTCATCAAGATGTTCAACGAGTCAGCGGCCATTGGATTCTTGCCGCCCTTGAGAGATGCCATGTTCTATGTCAAACGCCTGCACGAAGAACATGGTTATCAATTTCATTGCATCACCAGTCTCAGCACCGACACCAATGCCAAAAAACTGCGAGAAATGAATCTCAGAAAACTGTTTGGTAAAACTGCATTTGACAGTGTGGTGTGCCTGGAAACTGGTGGCGACAAAGATGCTGCCTTGGAACCCTATCGTGGCTCGGGACTGTACTGGATTGAAGACAAACCTGAAAACGCTGATCTAGGACATAGACTGGGTTTACGGAGCATACTCATGGAACACGGGCACAACATGCATCATGAGTGCCCGTATCCTGTGGTCAAAAACTGGCGTGAAATCTACCAGTTGATAACAGGTCAGTTGGAATAAAGTCCCAGTACTGACCCAATGATGGCGTGACGTTGTACATCACGAGCTGTCATTTCACACACGGCTATACCCCGTACCGGGGTTGAACAAAGCCGTTCACACAAATCCAACAAACCATTTTCGCCTGAGTGGCGATCAGCTTGTTCCACGTCACCGGTGATCACAATACGTGAATTCACCCCAATGCGGGTCATCAGCATCTTGGCCTGGGCCGGAGTTGCATTTTGCATTTCGTCGGCTATAATCCATGAATTTTTAAAGGTGCGTCCGCGCATGTAAGCCAGTGGCGCAATTTCAACTACCTGATCTTCTATCATGGCCAAGATGTCCTGAGGGCGATAATATTCGCGCATGACATCCAACAAAGGGCGAGTCCATGGTTCCATTTTGGCAACTAGGTTGCCGGGCAAGAACCCGTGTTGCTCACCTTCTACACCCACAGCGGGGCGTGTCATTATGATTCGATCGCATTCTCCTTCTTTTAGTGCTCGTATAGCCGCCAGCATGGCCAGGTATGTTTTACCAGTACCTGCAGGCCCTGTGGTGACTACAATGTGTTGATTGGGATCTTGCAGAGCCATGACCAGCTGTTCTTGATTTCGTGTTCGAGGGATCAATTCTATGCGGCGTTGTGCCACCTTAGATGCTGTTTTGAATGTAATGGTGTTTTCCACTGTTTCCAGACTCTGTCGTTTCTGTGCCTTGGCGGCGCGGTTTCTGCTCAAGTGCAAATCTCCTAGGTTAGTCCCTGTTCTGGGACAGAAATATTTACGGCACTGTGCAGTGAATATTATGTGGATAGATTTTAGTGGCACGCTTGACTAAGTATTAGGCTCCGATCAACATGTTTGACACTGAGCCAGGTGCGCTGAATTAAAACCAACATTTTGATAAATATTGCGAGGACCCAAAAACCATGGCCACAAACAACAATTACACCTATGCACCAGCAGCAGTAGACACAGCTACACCCCCGCCAACACCAATAGCCCCGTTAGATCGAATTCCGGCACCAGTGGAACCTGGTCCAGGCCTGGGCATCAGCTCCAGCACACCATCTGTGACATTGCCTGTTCAGGAAGTGGCAGTTGAACCTGGTGGCAGCATCACTGTTACCAATGTAAAGCCCACAATACCCAACTATATTGAAGTCATGGTGGATGGCAATATCATAGTAAAAGACGCCACAGCAATCAACTTCACTGGGTCGGGCGTTGCTGTCACTGCCAATGGCGCAGTGGCCACAGCAACCATTACGTCGGGCGGTACATATGGCAATTCAAATGTCAGCACATTATTGGCTGCATTTGGGTCAAACACCCTAGTGACCACAGGTAACATAACTGCTGGATATTTCATTGGTAACGGTTCACAACTCACTGGACTTGCTGCAACATACGGCAATTCAAATGTGACCACATTGTTGGCTGCCCTGGGCAGTAACATCATCAGCGGTACCGGCAACATCACCACAACTGCCAATATTTCTGGTGGGTTTATTCTAGGCAATGGCTCTCAGTTGACTGGTATTGCTGCCAGTTATGGCAACGCCAATGTGGTGGCCAACCTGGCTGCACTGGGATCAAATCCAGTTAGCACCACAGGCAACATCACTGGTGGCAACATCCTGGGTGGTGCCAATGTCAACGCAACCACGCACACAGGTACCACTGTAAGTGTGACAGGCAATGTCACTGGTGGCAATATTACCACAGCTGGTCTGGTAGTGACCACTGGCAACGTCAGCGGCGGCAACATCATAGCAGCAACTCTGGTTCAAAGTGCCACTGTGTCAGTTTCAGGCAACATCACAGGTGGCAATATACTAACAGGTGGCCTGATATCAGCCACATCAACAATTACTTCGGCTGCCAACGTTGTTGGTGGCAATATCACAACTAGTGGACAGGTATCCGCTACAGCCAACATCACTGGTGGTAACTTATCAGCTGTTAATCTAGTGATCAACAACATTAGATCTGATGATTCAAGTTTTGTAAACATCGAAGATGGCGTTAACGTCACTGGTGCTGTTGATGTTTCTGGCAACATCACTGGTGGTAACTTAAATGTCACAGGATTGAGTTTGAGTGGCAACGTTGTTAGTGCGCTGGTAAGTGCAGCCAACATCACAACCACAGCCAACATCAGTGGCGGATACATTTTAGGTAATGGATCACAGCTAACAGGGGTCAATTCCGTAACTGTTGATGTAACAGACACAAACGGCCTAACAACCATTTACTACCCTACATTTGTAGAGAATCGCACCACAGCTCAGATAGCACGGGCGGATGTGGACCTCACCTACCGGACTGATGACAACCTATTGACTGTGGGAAATGTTTCGGTCACGGGCAACATCACCGGCGGCAACTTATTAACAGGCGGATTGATTTCAGCAACTGGCAACGTCACTGCTGGCAATTTATCAGCGGTCAATCTTGTGATCAACAGCATTCGCAGTGATGACTCTACTTTTGTCACCATTGAAGATGGAGTGATTGTCGATGGAGTGATTGTCAATGGAGTAATCACACTAGAATACGGTGCAAAAATTAAAGATACTTCCAGTGACAGTGTTTCATTTGGTCAAAATGCAGGTAATGCATCACAAGGCTCACAAGCAGTGGCTATTGGCTTAGATGCCGGAGCCAATGGACAAGCAAACGGAGCTGTAGCTTTGGGTGTTAGTGCAGGACAACTTAATCAAGGTATAACTGGTATAGCTATAGGTGATTCAGCTGGATCTAGCAATCAAGGACTAGGTGCAGTAGCTATTGGTGCGGCTGCTGGTTTTGACTCACAAGGTCAATATTCAGTGGCTATGGGTTATTATGCTGGATATACTAGCCAAGCCAATAACTCAATCATATTGAATGCTACTGGCGCTAACTTAAATCAAACAACAGCCAATACATTCACAGTATCACCAGTTCGTAATGATGTGGCTAATATTGCTCAAGTAATGTTCTACAACACTACTAGCAAAGAAGTTACATATGGTAACACAATAAGTGTCGCTGGCAACATCTCCGGTAATAATATTAGTGCTACTGGTAACATCTCTGGTAACACAAACGGTTTCACAATTGGTTACTTGAACATCCCTCAAGTTGCGGCGGCGAATGCTACACTTGCACTAACTGATGCAGGTAAGCATTACTACTCAACTACAGCAGGTAACTTTACATTGACTGTTCCTACTAACGCTAACGTAGCATTTGCTACTGGTACAGCAGTCAGTATCGTTGTTCAGGCTGCAGGTAACATATTAGTCAATGCGGTAAGTGGTGTTACATTGTATATGGCAGGTAACAGCACAGCGGCTAATCGTGTAGTTGGTGGTTATGGTATGGCGACATTAATGAAAGTAGGAACTGATACTTGGTTCATTAACGGCACAGGAGTAAGTTAATGAGCGGCGCAATGATGGTAATGATGAATAATGTGTTTAGTTTTAGCGGTCCTACACCGGGCAGCATCTACTTCCCAACCAACAGTAGTAGAATAACATTAAGCCCGGGTATTGTAGTAGGTGGCACATATCTATCACCCTTTACAGTAGAAGGTTGGTTCTATTCTGGCGATGCACCGGGCACAGACTCGGGCCCTGTTATATTATCCACTACTACTGGATCTGGCACGGCTGCTTATCTCCGAGCCCTTACCATTAACGTCACTAACAGTGGTAACCAGATCACAGTGGACTCCAATGGTGCCACTGCCACAACCTTTAACTTGGCACAATCTTTACTAGCCAATAACTGGTATTATATTGCAGTATCTAGAAGCACTGGTGGCTTTATGCAAGTGTGGGTGGGCAAGCAAGGTGATGCCACTGCCGCGGCCAGTACCAGCGGGGCTTTTGATTGTTCTGGCAGTGCGGCCGCGTGGGCACTCGACGGTATCAGTGATTGCATTGGCGCATTTGTGCCTGCTAGTAGATTTAGTGCAAACGATTATATCAGTGGTATTCGTGTGACCAATACCAACGTATATGCTACTAATTTGTTAACTATTTCAATGCCTACAACGACATTTACAAACATTGCAGGCACTGTATTCTTGCAGTCCCCAACTGACTTAACCGATCTTACTAGCAATCAAACTCTAGCTAGTGTGGGGAGTGCGGCATATTCTGCAACAGGCCCTAACATTACAATATCCGCATAATTATGGCTATACAAAACTATAATAGTTGTAACACAAACAAAGCAAGATTTGAATTATAAAATATGAAACAAGATCCTCGCACAATCATAAACACTGACGAGGATCATACCTTCAACAAACCTGTACCTAAAGCTGTACCTAGGACACTTGACGACAAGTTTAGTTTTCAGTGGAAACCTGATAAACTTGATACACGTGACTACAAATATACTGTAACACCGAAAGCAAGTCCTAACATAGTTGACTTACGAGCATTTTGCAGTCCAATCGAAAATCAAGGTAGTCTAGGCAGTTGTACTGGACAAGCTATTGCGGGTGCGATTGAATTACTAAACAAACGCAATAGAAAGCCAACTGATGTAAGCAGATTGTTCATTTACTATTATGAACGATTATTATTAGGCACAGTTAATTATGACAGTGGTGCATACATACGTGATGGCATTAAAGCAACAAATCATTATGGTGCAAGCTTAGAGAGTTACTGGCCATATGACATTAGAAAGTTTAGACAAGAACCAATTAGTGAGGCAAAGACTGATGCACTAAATCGTAAGGTAACTCGCTATGAAAGAGTAAATGATTTCAATGGATGTGTTGATGCGTTATCAAATGGCTACCCAGTTATAATGGGCTTCCGTGTGTATGATAGCTTTATGTCAAAGAATGTTGCTAGAACAGGTATTATGCCTTATCCAAATACAAAGCGTGAACAATTGTTAGGTGGTCACGCTGTATTATTAGTTGGATATGATAAACGTAAGAAAGTTTTTATTGCACGTAATAGTTGGGGCACAAATTGGGGTGATAAAGGTTACTTCTATATGCCATTTAAAATAATTAACCCTAATATGAGTAGCGACTACTGGATTATCAAATCGGTTAACAATCCATAATAAAGCCCCTTTCGGGGCTTTATTTATTTCATCTTCTCTAGCATAAAGTTTGTGAATTTACTTTCACACATTGCTGGAATCTCAACAAAAGGATCTTCTAAAAAGAATGGACACCCTGTTTTCCATTTACCATTCTTCTTAAAGAATTTAAATTCTAGCAAATCTTTTTTATCTGCAGGATTAAATTCTCTACGAGGATTAAAAGAACGACGGAATGTAGATAGATTCATATTAATAATAGAAGGGGCCGAAGCCCCGTTAATTATTCAGCGATAGCAGATAATACTTGTTCTGCGGACACTTCTGATTTTTTCGCACGTGCTTTAATTGCATCAATGCTTGGCTTTGTTTTAGAAGCTTTTACTTTAACTTCACCTTTACTTGCCTCTTTAGATTTATCAGCAAGTGTATCAGCAATAGTTGCCTGATCGCTTGCACTTGCGAACTCAGGAAGTGTAGCAAGATATTTCAATGCTTCTACCTTTGTCATTTCTGAAGGTAGCTCAACGAAATCTACACGTGAAGCACCACCTTTAGTGAACTGCTTGATGCGACGGACCATGTCGTCAGTGAAACGAACCTTAGCATCACCATTGTGAATAGTAATACCAGCGACTTTGAAAGTTTGATTAGAATTAGCCATTTTGAATTTCCTTTAAATAAAAGCTAAGTTAAAAAATGTGCCGCTAAATTCACAGCACTGTTATAATGATAACACAAAAGAACATTATTGTCAACCATTGTGTTACCCATTATTCGATTAGGCCGGGTTAGCTGATTCGGAAATCAGCAATCTACCATACATTGACCTTGCCATTTGAATGGCCTGAAAAGGATTATCTGCATTAAGATAAGCACGACTGAATCCAGCGCCCGGCTCATCTTTCCATTTTACCATTACCCAATAACTGTTCATTTGTTTCCCCAAAGAAGTGTTAATCCTACAACTACCAATAGTGCCCATCCGATTGTTTCCGCATATGCACCAATCCATTTAAAAAATTTATCTAACATCTATTACTCCAAAATGTAGGGTTTGTCCCATTTGCCAATGTTAATATCAACATAGTAGGCGATGTTGAAATAGTCAATCATTGCGTTGGATTC
>Ga0247837_1005913_pt1 | contig 17792 bp, 12 predicted proteins | sample LaCtaG_2_FD_187115 | JGI IMG/M metagenome (GOLD analysis project Ga0247837, IMG submission 187115) | Freshwater microbial communities from meromictic Lake La Cruz, Castile-La Mancha, Spain - LaCruzMarch2015_14.5m | ecosystem: Environmental > Aquatic > Freshwater > Lake | place: Spain: Castile-La...
AGAACCCACGGGACCTCCAGGTAACCCCCCACCGCCCCCCCCCCGGGCGTCCCCTCCGCCGCCTGCCATCGCCTCCCCGATGGTCTAGGAGCGTGGCCGAGTGGGAATGAGGGTCGGGACAGGTTCTCAAGGCAATGGGAGGGTCGCGGGACCAAACCGGGGGGTCATCCACCAACGCCGGTCGGGATCCTTTCAGCAGAGTAATGCTTTTGCAGATCAAGTGGGAGATGATTTTGTGATGCAGCTTCACCAGCCTTTGCAGATTTATTAAAGCCAATAAACACCCTGTGGGCGCGCTGCCTCATGACCATGGCAACAAAATAGTACCCTGCTGCAGCAGTGATCATGAAAAAAACAAAGCCTCCAACAGATCCACCCACCACTGCTGAAAATAAGGCTGCCCCAGATGCAGATTGCTGGTTGGCACCTGTCACAGTGACTGAAACTAACATACTCAGTGGAAGGTCTTGTGTCTTAAAATTTGCATTCAGAGAGGACTGGTCCATCCTGGTGCTGATGGCTGCTGTTGCTGTGGAATCAGCTGCTGCAATCTCAGAACTCCCTTGCAGAGAGGCACCATTGGCTCTCCTGGCCTCACTGACAGTGACTATGACCACTCAATCAAACAAGACTTGAGCAGTCAGGGAGAGGGCAGTCTGAAATTTCAGTTTAATTTTCTCTGTAAAGTTAGCTTTTGGGATAGGAAGATGGATGACGACAACAATGAAGACAACTGGGATGCATTCACTTGATGAGTTGGCACCTGGTGATGAAAAAGTACCAGCAAGACAGGCTTGGCTTCCAGCTGAGCCTCCAGAGCAGAAGTAATTTGAGGGACAGAGTTGGCAAATCTGTGGGGACAGCAGCTCATACCCAGGCAGACAAGCAGAAACTTGAAGTGAAATGATGCTGGATCCATTAAAGCCCAGTGAATCATATTCAGAATCCAATGCTCTTGAATCCAAACTCTGCAGAAGTGTCATTGCTGCCTGAGCGTCAGCTGTGGCAATTTTAGACTTGACAGTTGTAGTGGCAGAAATTTCTCCAGTTTGTACTGAATCAACAATTACATATGCAGGATTTCTGATGGCCAAATATGCAATAATTTTTGGAAACTTTTTGATCATAGTGATTATAAAAATTGACTTGTGACAGGCAAGCTGACAGCAACAATTACAAACACAGATGGGAAGCAAGAGGCTTTAGAACTGCCCCCAGGGAGTGAGAACAGGCCAGAATCACACGGAGTGGTTAGGATAATGCCACCAGTGCGGTATAATGACGCAGGACATAGCTGGCACTGCCTTTCACTTAAGTAATAGCCAGCAGGACATCCTGTAAGAGTCCAGATACCATCAGACACTGACCAAGTACTATGTTTTGACTTAGTCATTTTTTTTCTGTTGACAGAAGGAGGAAAAGGAGCGGCTTCGTGCTGCCAAACTTCGAGGCAAGAAGAATGTCTAGTACTGTGATAGAAGATCTGGAGGAGCTAGACTACATGGGAGAGAGGGAGGGAAGGGATGGGGGAAGTAGGGAGTGAATAGTCCTCTGCTGAGGATCCTGTGAGTATACACACTTTGTTCGTTTTTGAATGAAAACACACCTTTTCATGTGTTATGTTGAAAACACACCATTTCACATTTTCTTGAAAATACACCTGTTCATTTTTATGAACATAATATATATACGTATATATATATATACGTACATATATATACGGGTACGTACATACTATCGGAGGGTTCGGAGTACCCATCCGAGATTTTTTGGGAGATTTTTTGGGACAAAAATTTTGTGGCAAAAAAATAGCGACCAATGGAAATTGAAGATATTTCCAAAGCAGAAGAAATTCTGTGCGATGATGGAAAGGGGTATAAGACTTTCGTGAAGGACGATCATCTGGAGTCGGATTTGTTGAAATGCTATCAACATGTTGGCCGTGAATATTGCTATGTATTTTACTTTGGTCGTCTATTGTTGCCAAATTTTGGCATTGATTTCTGATGGTCTGTTTTGCTGGTGGGCAGAAATTGCGTTTGAGAAACGTTCGCACCGAGGATTGATCAGCAATGAATTCAAATTCGAACGATTTTATCGCTATCTTCGATATGCTTCGCAGAATTCATTTATTCATCTGGTGGATGTGTTTGCGGATAAAATAGTAGAGCTGCTTGATGAAATGAAGCAAGAGGAGGCGTTGGAGTGGCCCCAAGAAACATAAACTGGTGAATAATGTAATTGGATGATTTGTCACTTGGGACCGGGATTCTCGAATTGCAATTCGTCCACTGAAGTTCATTGGAGAAATTTAAGGAATCGTTTGATGAAGCCGGGAAAAGGGGATTAGGACCTCATTGGGTTATTCACTGATACGTTTTCATGGTAATTTTATGATATGGATTAAAGACATCAGCAAGAAAACTCATTCGCGCTATGTCGATTAGCAATGGTTGGACGCATTCGATTCTGGCGGAAATTATTCGAAAGAGATTATTTCTATTATTTCTATTATTTCTATTATTTCTATCATTTTGTTTCCTTCAAAGAAATAATAAAATTCATAATAATAATAATAATAATAATAATAAAATTATTAATAGAATTGATAGAATTTATTATTATTATTTGTTTGTACAATATTATTTCCATTATTTCCATTACTTTTTTTAAAGAAAACAAAATAATGGAAATGATAATAATAATAATAATAATAATAATAATAATAATAATAATAATAATAATAATAATAATAATAATAATAATAATAAATAGTAATAATCGCTAATCATCGTGTTGTCCAAAGGACTGTTTTAGCGTGTCGCCAGACTTCATTACATGTCTCTGGACCATCCCATCGCCCACGAGTTTACATACCATATTTGGCAGCCTTCCCCATCCCCCGGTCTGCTGTCGCCGTAAGCGCCTTCACACGCATTCGCAAGCAATGAGGAATTAGTTCCAGTGCACCTACAGGGACTACCTGCAGCTTTCCTAGGATATTTTCGATCAGCAGGACATAAAGGATTGGGTTCTTGGGGTCAAGCTCGTAAATGATCCCAGAACCGACAGATTTCAACCACTCTAGAACAAAACTGGTTAGATAAGAATGAAACAACTTGAAATAATCAAAATAATCAAAATAGTTGCCCTTTTCTGTGGCACGACAAGTTTCGAGTGTTGACACCAATGAACAATCAAATGACTTTGATCCAGTGTCTGTAAGAGCTGATGCTGAAAATAGAAGCAACACACGGCAGTACCATACTGAATCAGGAATGAGAAAAAAACCACCAGGCTGTACAACAGGCGGTCGGACGAAGACAAGGTCCATTCTGTGGTTGCTGTAGAACTTTTTGTTCGGAAATGGGTCGCAGTAGATACGCTGTACTCCTTCGTATTTGGTGTGTCCCAGAACCAAATAGTTGTATAGCACAGTGTTCAGTGCGTTTATAAGAAATTTGTAGTTCCAGAGTGTCAAGTAGTGAGCGTAACTAGATAGAAATAATATGATTGATAGCAATGATAGAAATAATAGCAATAATAGAAATAATTCCAAACAGCAGTCAATAAGAAAAGTATTGCACTGAAAGAAGTCCGTGGACGTTAGTCTCACTTCTGTCATCAGGCGGAGGTGGCAGGTTCAGTCGGTGAAATCGAAAATTGTGGAATTTGCACAGAAAGCAGATAAAATTTTCAGATAGTTTAGAGAGAATGGTGTAATTTCCCAAGTGTCCAGCATCTCCGTGCAGAATGAGCATGTGATTGAGGGCATCTTAACAACCCTTGGTTCCGCGGCCGCCCTGCAAGGTGTGGACTAGGTGTCTGTGGACCTTTGCCCTCTCCCAGATGTTAACCTGGATTCCCATACATGGTCCTTCGCTGTCATCATGAGTCAGATGTGTTTGACTTTCACTATGCCCCCATTGGTGATGGGGTGGAATAGGCCTGCCCTTGGAGTCTAACCAAATTTCATTAGGTCTATCTCCATCGTCGATTCTTGATTTCACAGCGCTGCACAGTAGCTCAGAGGCCTCCTGCTCCATCATGGTCAGAGCAGAAGTATGCCCTTGATTGGTTTTTGCACCCTGCTGTTTTACCCACCTCTTATGGCCCCGCTCTGGCCCGTCACATGAGCAGTTGATTGGGTTTCCAAAGCCAAGAACCTCGACGTGACAGTTCTTGATAGAATGTGCTTCATCTGTGTCCATGATCAGGCGTCCAAGTTTGTTTTTGTAGGGGAAGACAGTTTCGAACATATTGAGCACGCTAGGGAGAAAACAAAAAGAATTAAAAAGATTGAGAAAACGAAATTAATTGAAATGATAAAAAGAATAGGAAGACCAAAAAATAATTGAAATAGTTGAAATAGTTGAAATAATAGAACAAATTGAATATTTACAGGTGAGAAAAGTTTTTGCAAGTTGGCAGTATTGGCAGGAGTCTTGGCAGGAGTGATACGACGGTAAAGCTTGTACCATGACAGGAATGTGTTTGCAACGGTCACAAGCTCTGAATCGGGGTCAATGACTTGGGGTTGGCCTTGTCTGCTGTGGTTGAATTCGTCCACCTCATTGCAAAATAAGGTATCCAATATAAATGGCAACAAGAGAAGGAGGTGTCTGTTATCAGTAGCACGACAATGTCTGGAGAACTGGTTTTTAGAATAGAGATGTATGAAAACCAATATATTCCGTTGGAACGAGACAATCATTTTTAACTGACATTATACGGCTACACTCTGTGATTGTTTTCTTTAGCACTCTTTGCAGTTGCTGCGTGAGTTTCTTAGCGGCTCTGCCAGCAATGTTGAGATTGTTTTCAACGCACTCTAGGTACTTGCGCAGTATTGCCTTCATGAACGATATGATTACACCAAGGACTATTTGATGCATAGGGTCTCGCAGTGATGTGTTCGAGCTTCGGCAGGGGTGAAGTGGATTTTGAAGAAAAAAGGAAAAAAGAAATTGGTTTGAATTTAGTACATTTCAAAATTTAGAGTGATTACGAATCATCGGGATCATCGGGGCGTGTTTTTTCAATCGTATATTGTATCTTCAGGAGTATAGCAGGAGTATATTTTAGAAACGTACCCTGGGGGTTAGTTTAATTTTTTTAATTAATTTTTCTTCTAAAACTTTCAAACCGCCCGCAGCTAAAAAGAAAAATACTCGGTAATCCCTCAATTTCGATCGCAGTGTCTCGCATTAACACAGTTGTGAGGAATTAAATAAAAAGCATTGAAGAGGAGATGACATCCTGCATGTTTTCTTTGAGCGTCATAGTGTGCAGCGCCTGCCCAAATTTTGTTGAAAGATAAAAATTTGTAAAACAATATAAATAATTGAAATAATCGAAATTGAAATAATTACTACACCTGGTCCTGCATGCACATGTCGCCCGTCAGGATCACACTGAACGATCCATTTTGCGGTTTTGTTGGTCTCAGACAAAAATTTACTTTCGGGGGCTAGTTGTACATTGTTCCTGATGAATTTCATTGATTTAGATGGAAAATGGTCTGTACATAGTGTGGCACTTGACAGAGCCTGCATGGCAAGTGCTCAGTTTTGGTGGGGCGCCTGGGCGCGACGCGCTGGAATGGGGCCTCACACAATCAAAGACCCTATGGCCGGGAAGGGCACGCCCTATAGGCCAGGGTAAGCAATAAAAGGTGATGACAGGGATCAGTACGGACACCAGCCAGACCACGCAATGCGAGCAAAAACAGGTCACAACAATGTGGCAGTGACTGTCGTCGGTGGTCAGGTCGGCTAGACCCCGCTTGGTTCGGCAACACTGTAGCGGATCGCAGGGCGGTCCCACGAGAAGCGTTGACAAGCAGGCAGATCCCAATCCTCAGAGCAGGTCAATGAACGAATGACGGTTCTAAAGGGCATACTTACGCGTGCCACAGATATCGACAATCGCTGAAGGACAAGCTCAGATCAGAATTCATCTGTCCGAGTCCACAGGTCCAGCTGCCACAATTATCATGCGGGTGTCCCCCCTATGGATGACTCGGACAAGCAATTGAAGGCAGAACCAGTGGCACCTTAAAGCAGGTCAAGAAACGAATGACGGTCCAAAGAGCATGCCCATGGGTGTCCCTGAGATCGACTTTGTCCAAGTGACAAGCTTTATACAGAACTCATCAGTCTGAGTCCATCTGCCACGACTGACATGCGGGTTGCTCCAATCAGGGATGACTTGGATAAGCAATCAAAGGCAGATCCGATACTATGCAAGCCAGGTTAGTAAATGGAGGCCCACGGGCGTTTAGACAAAACTGGCATGCCTTAAACTAGGATTGCATCAGGACCAGGAGCAGGCCAAGACACGAGCGGCAACACAGTAAGGACCGCGGATGCGATTCGCGGAGATCGCCCCTTGAAGATGGCCAGCCCAATTGAACCACGAACGAGTAACGGTGCGCGAGAACCTGCAGACTCGGATAACCGACGTTGTACTGACCGGCGGGGAAGTTCGTGCACCAAATCCAGTGGTTGCTCAGCATGGCATTTGCACGGTTTCCTACGGGCGACCCAGCGGATGGCGGCAGATCACTCGTGCCAGTGAGGGAATGTGAAAGGAGGGATCAGGGTGGCAAGGGCAAAGGCTGGGAAGAACATAGCTGTCCCTACTGAAGCGTGCCGACGATCAAAAAGCATCAGACGACAGGCCCCGTGATGTTGGCCGTCACAGCGAAAGCGTTACTGCAGATGCCGTACCAGCAATAGCTCGCTAGCCAAAGCGTAACGGGTTCTCATTCCGGGGTCGGGACCGCAATCTAAGGCTTAGTGCTAAAGGGAGCGCCCCAGGTTGGCCAATCGAACCGTACCACGAAGATTCTTCGTTGCTGGGGCTGAGAAGACCAGTGAGTGAGGAGGCTTCCGAGTCATGAGGAGTCCAATGGAAGTCTAGTCTGATCAAGGCTTGTGTTGAGGTGGGCCCCGCGCATACTTACTGCGGTCCGGTGTGCGGGCCTAGATCCGACCTACGAGGCGCCTAGGGGTAGCTGAGGGCGTCGGCCGGAACGGCCTCTCGACGAGTCAGCTTCCGGGTTAAGTGATGTCAGAAGGAAGCCACCCAAAGTCGGGTGCGGAGGTGCGCCTATAAAAAGGATCACCTCGGCGTCCACGCGCATTGGCCAAGAAGAGAAAGTGAAGCAAGAAAAAGGAAAGGTCGTGGGGATCGGGCTGCTAGTCAACCCGAGCGCAGTTCTCCGAGTCAGAGGAAGCAAAGAGAGGACACTCAACGGGAGCCAGACGGTTGCTAATGAAGTACTACGGTCCTTCAAGGCGATCTGAACCCCAGCGCATCGGCTATGCTGGATCACTGACTCAGCCCGGTGTGGCCGTGAGCAATGTTCCTTGTGGAAGGGGCATGCGCAGGTTTCCGAGTCAAGGGGAGCAAAAAGGGAAACCAGTCCGAGGGAATGGCGATCCGACGAACACTGATGGTCGGGTCATCGAAACCTCGGGCAAGTGACAACGGGCGATCCGGGTGTACAATGATGGCCCGGAGAGTTCGGTTACCAAAAAAGAAATCAAAGGACTAGAGTACAGGACAAGCCACTCGCGGTCACGCTTTCGACGCCGGCCGCGGCCACTGGGGCCCTCCCGCAGCAGGAACGGCAAGAATGGCGAACGCAATCCGGCCCCTGAATGGTCCAGAATAGGCAGCCATGGGGTTGACCCGGATGGGGCTCGCTAATTCCACGGGAGGGAGGTCAGGCCAGGTCAGGGTCCACAACGTACACAGATGGTTGAGGTCACCCGAGCCTGGAGGAGTGACGGATGGGTAGTGCTGTCGTACACCGATGGACAGCACGAACCCGGATGTCAATGGGACTCTGATGTGAGAATAACTGCAGCGCAAGGAGAGGTCAGTCGGAATCATTGCGGAAATCGTGAAGGTTTCAGGATTGACCGACCACTCGCGTTCAGTCCAGACCAGAGTCCTTCGATTAAATGACTCGGATAAACTCAAGGGGCATAGCACGACAAGCAAGCCAAGTGACCCGGATTGAAAATCCCCAGTGGAAACCAGGGACACAATTCAGATCATGCCTGAGAGTGACCTGCTCGAAACGGGCAACCCGAACATCTGTTCTTGTCCCGGGACGGCAGGCTGAGTTCAGGTCGGCGATCTCGAAACCGTGCGGGGTGGAACATTACCAAGGAATTCACACGCTTACTTATCCGCACAAATCGCACAGGGCGGAACAGTCCTGAAAGAAATCGCGAGTTTCCGTATTCAAGGTACGTTATCGAAATGGGGCATAATTTATTTCGAATATTGTGCCCCATTTTGTGACCTTGATATGACTGGGTTTAAGTTTGGGGGTGAATTTTTCAAGGGGACGGAAGTGAGAATCGGGGCATTTGACTTTAAAAGACTGGTCTGCAGTTTTTTGCAGTTTTCTAAACTTGTGCTCCACGCTTTCTGTCGTTCGGATTTTTTGTCCCACCCACCCATCCTGTTGTGATGAGTGACTCAGGCCTACCAGGCCAGGCCTCGCGCACACGTGGAAGGCTACCCAGTCTTAACACTAATGTTCCGTCTGGTCCCGTCCCCTCTCCCCACCCCCCACCCCCTCCCCACCCTTCCCCTCCCCACCCTTCCTCTTACCCCCTTCCCACCCCCCCTTCTTCCCTTCGTGGTTGTTGCATGTGGATACCCCAAAGTGGGATGGCGACTACATCGAACAGGCTACTGGTCCGCGCACACCGACACCAAAGGGCCGGTATCTTGCTTGCATGCTTTTTGCGTTGCACGCATGCGGCTGTTCTTTGGGCTCCCTCGGTTGGTCGTGGATGACCTCTGCCCCTTATCCTCCTCGCTTGTCGGGCCTGGGCATGGGGTACGTGATTGGTCAAAATCTCCCTGGTCAAAACTCGGGATCCCAGTCTTGCTCCGGGATGGACCGGGTTCGTGACTGGTCAATCTAAGCTCTGGTCGCGGACGGCGCATGGACTCTCGGTCTGCGCACCGATACGTGACTGGTCAAATGATACGGCCACTGACCGGCGTGAGGGCTCGGAGCCCGGCGCCGCTACGTGACTGGTCAAAATGGAGCGACCATCCTCGAGAAGATATGTCAGAAGGCAAGAAATCCACTTTGTCCACCACGCTAAGTACAGCGGGTGGGGTAGCATGATGACCATCTGCGGAATAGGGAGATTCTTAGGGAAATGACTAGAAGTCACGGGTTTTCTCCGGGCGTGAACCCGGGATGTCCTTGACGACGCAATCTTCAGTGTCGGGCCCAAAGAAAGGGTGGGCAAAAGGAAGACGAAGAGCTGACGAAGAAAAAAGAATGGGACGTTATGATTTGTGGTGATTGGGACGGTTCGGATGAGTCCGAAATTATGTCGAGAAAGGAGTTCCATAAATTTGTGGAGGAGAGGGTTGTGTCATTGACGGGAAGCGAAGTTTCATCCGCAGGAGAAGTGATAAACAGAGCGATAATTCCAACGCCGACATAGAGGAAGATTGGGGAGGATGAGTCAGACGCCAGTATCGCGTCAACTTCTATTGCGGATGGTAAGGTGGGCAGATCTAGGCAGGTACCAAGGGTACCAAGGGGTATATATGCCACGGGAACACCTCGTACGGACATGAGCCACTGTATGACGAGGTGGGATGATGATCTGGAGCTCTCTCTTTATCTCTCTTGTTTGCTTTATTGTTTTAATTGTTTCGTATTAATTAGATGGATCGTAGTTTTTTGAAATGTTGACATGGGGATGGTGGGATAGGGGAAGGTGAAGGAGATGTTCAAGGTGTGGAAGCTGTACATGATGCCGAGGTTGTACAAGGGACGCAATGAACGAAATGGACGATATGCGACAGGGCTCTTACCCGTGCCGTCTTGCGACAGGCTGGTGACATTTTTTACATTATTTTCAATATTGATTTTATATATACCAAAATTATATAGAAATTTTGGGATTGTTAAAAATATACATATATATTTTGGGATTACAGTTTACAAATTTACTATTACTTTTTGTAATCCCAAAAAAAGTATAGTATTTTGTAGCATCCCAAAATATAAAATTACTAATACTTTTTTGGGACTATATTGGGATTATAGATGACAAAATTACTAATACATTTTGGGATCCCAATATATATAGTATTTTGTAACATCCCAAAATACAAAATTACTAATATTTGTTGGGAGTCCCAAAATAATATATGTATTTTGGGACTACAAATAACAAAATTACTAATACTTTTTGGGAGTCCCAAAATAGTATATGTATTTTGGGATTACAGATTACAAAAATTACTAATACATTTTGGGATGTTACAAAATCGTTAATGTTTTTTTGGTGATATTTTAATCCCAAAATATGCTCGCATTTTTGGGACTTTTTGACTTAGCCATTTTCTTGTTGGCAGAAGGAGAAGGAGGAGGAGGAGAAGCTACGCGTTGCTAAACTTCGAGGAAAGGACAAGGCCTTGTACTATGATACAAGATCTGGAGGAACTAGACTACACGGGAGGGAGGGGATGGGTGTGATAGGTAGGTGGGCTTTGTCTTGATTCCTCTGGTGAGAATCATGTGAGTGTCCACATTTTTTCTCGCTTTTTTTGAATGAATCACACCTTTTCATGTATTATGTCCAAAACACACAATTTTTTACATTTTATTCAAAATAAACCTGTTCATTTTACGAACATAATATATGTACGTACCTTTATATGAGTACGTATAAATAAATATATATATATATAGGTACGTACCAACCATCGGAGGGGTCGGAGGACCGCTCTGAGAAAAAAAATTGGAGATTTTGTAACAATAAATTTTGGGAGAAAAAAATAGCGATCATGCAACCTCGACGTTGGCGCCGGCGGTGGCCGGGCGACGGTGGCCGGCGCGGCGGCGACGTCGGGCAAATGGCGTCGGCCGTCGCGCTACGAGAGGGTTTCTGCACGAAAGTGGTGAACTTCAGGGTAGCTTGGATAGTCCTCGTCCACCCTTTCATACAATTTCGTCCACTGGATATCATGGATGTTATGGATATCCAGACATGATATCCATGTTGGATATCCATAATATCCATGGATATCCATGGATATCCTATATGGACATGGATATCCTATATGGATATGTATTTTGGATATCCTTTTGGATATCCACCATATTCACATCCATACATATCCAAAATGGATGTCCATGTTGGATATCCATAATACCTCCAACATGGATATCCAAAATATCCACCATATCCATATCCATATATATATCCAAAAGTGGCCATGGATATCCATGATATCCATGGATATCCATGATATCCAAAGTGTCAGACTCCCAGATGTTTTCTGTGAGATTTGAGTTCAAACACGACTCAAACTTGAAACTGAGAAACGCTGGAAAATACGTAGAATTGAGCGTCCTTTTTGCCAAACCATGCTTGCTTCAGCATACTCTTGTTAAAAATGTTTTATTCCAATTGTTTCGAAAAAACCTTCAGTACACATTTTCAATTGACTTGTGCGATAACATGTCAGTGGAGCAACTGCTTCTGTGACAGCATTTCTCACCAATCGACTGATCTCGTCGGACATTTTCAATTTGATTTCGTTTGGGTATTCGAATTTGTTGCAGGCTGATATCGTTTTGGAGTAACTGCTTTGTAGACTCAGAGGCCCAAGACTCCGGGCCGAAACACTCGGCCGGCCTTGCGAGATTTGTTTGATAAGAAGAAGAAGCACAGTCCAAGATTATTCCTGGTTATTATGCGATACATTAGCTCGTTAAAAAAACCTTCAAGTGGAACCGTGTTTTTTAGTTTCACACCGTTGCTTCAAAGGAGCCTGAGCAAAGTGACCTCGGAAGCCTGGTGAGGAAGAAGTGTGATCTGAGCCTAGCATAACAACTGAGATGTGGAGACTGGATCCCCGCGATCCCGATCCCGGATCCCGGATCCCCGGACCCGGCGGTGCACTGCCATCGGAGTGGAATATTTCCCTCAATCCATCAAAGCTCCAAATCGAGATGCGCGCCCCGTTAAAAAAACCGGTAAGTGAAACCACCAACTTTACCGAAGTCGAATTGTTGGTGCTGGCGTTTCGCGTTGTTGAGTTTCAAAGGAGCAAAGTGGAAAAAGTGATGAAGCAGCGATGCGATTGGAGCAGGAATTAGTCTGCCCTAAAAAAGGGGGGGAAAGAAAAATAAAAAGAAAAAAAAATCGAAAAGGTCTTTCTTCCCAAAGACAGCCATAGACGGTTAATTCCTGGCGTTTCAATTAATAAAACTTTCAACATTCGAAAAGGACTTTCTTCTGTTTCCGGCCTCATACTGAGTGAGAATCGAAATCCTTTCGTTTGAAAAGTTCAAGAACTTTTCTCAGTTTTAATTCTTTCCGACATCCACATCGGCCTTGTGACAATGCACCAGAGGTTTTAATTTCAGTCTCAGTTGAAAAAAAATCTGAGTCGATTGGGGGCAAATTGGTTTATGAAAATCCAGGGTTTAGGACTTTTTGGGGGAATGGATATTCAAAGCGCTTGTTCGGGCTTCGCAGGTTTTGGGATTGGTGAACTGAAACCAATATCTTCACATTGCACGTGATAAATTTGCCTGAACAACGAAATCAGTTTGCCTTCAAACCATTCCATGAAAGCAATATTGATTGTCGAAATTTTGGACCTTGTTCAGCAATTCTGTATTTTCATTTTCTCAACTCGGCTGACGTTCCTCAGGCTTTTAGATTGGTGGCCAGCAACTCCTTTCATTGGAATCTACATGATCAGGAAGCTTATCAACCTTTTAAACGGTTCGTCTTCAAACACATTCATTACAGAAATATTGATCTGATACTTTTGAGCATATCCTGCAATTACATTCTGTTATTTTCTGTATTTTTCAATTTTCTAAAATTGTTTGTTGTTTCTCAGGATTTGAAATTGGTGGACTACAAGTCCTTCCATTGGAATCTGCATAAGAAAATAGCTCATAAACCTTTCAAATGGTTCGTCTTGAATCGCTTCCATTACAGAAATATTCATTCCGAAAAATTGAGGATGTTCTGTAATCCCAATTTGCGCCGTTGTCTTTGCATGGAGAGGCGTTCCTCCCCCGCGTTTCCCCCGCTCCTCGCGTTCCTCACCCGTGCCGCTCCTCGCGTTTCTCACCCGAACAGGCGCCCCCTGAGAAGGGGGCTGTGTCGCCCTTTTGAGTTGAGTAGGCGCGTGACGTTGAAGAGTTGTGGCAATTGCTAATACAACAGTCACCGAAGAGATGTCGCCGGGCCATCGGCACGCTTGGGATTGACGACGACGCCGTCACAACAGGGTCTGCAAGGTGAAACGCAAGTCACAACTTTCGATCAAATAGCACAATAAGAATGATGGATACAGACCCGAGATGGTTGGTGTTGGATCCGGAGTGCCGCTCACGCAACAAGACCCCCTGCGCTGTGCGACAAATTAGCCTCGGCTCTGAAGGCCAAGAAATAAAATGAAAAACAACAGCAGACATCGGTGAAAGACGTAAAGACGTTGTCCAGTGAGCAACCAAACGAACCGCGAGCCATCGGCAACCTTGATCGCCCGTACTGAGGTTGGGATCGAAGACGTGCTCCGAGGATATTCAGCCTGCAACGCGAAAGGAAGACCCAAAATTCGATCAAACAGCAGAATAAGGATGAATGAAGGATGAATGAACGATTGACCGAAGAAAAAAAGACCAAACAGCAGGCTGTTCTACCGGGCAATCAGGTGCACCTGAGAGGTGAAGCTCCTTGTCAGATTTTCGGATCTCAACATCTGCGGAAGCCAAATCAGATTGGCGCATAATGTTAAGGGACACTTTGAAAACACTGGAAAAACGTTTTTGGTTCGGTGAAGGCACGAAAAAGCACGGAAAACGAGGATAGAAAGGACGGTTGCGTGCCATTTTCTGAAGTTGTTGACGGGCGATTCGCGGGAGAGTTTTAAACTCCCGAGGCCCCTGGGAGGCCGTTCGGCTGCCCCCGGGCCTGAAGGAAAAAGGCACTCCGAGTCACGACAGGTTTAAGAAACTAGTAACTGTTCGTCAGTCAACTGGCGCCACAACGCCGGTTGGGCTGGATTCGCGACCCTTGGAGCAGTGCAAGCCGGCCCTCGACTGCCAACTTGTGGCTGTTGGAGGAAGCCCTGGGATGGTCCGGCACCGAGGAACAGAGCACTCTTCGGATAGTGCACTGAGTTTTTTTCCTAAATTTTGCTTCAGGCCCGCTCGATATGGGACGCATCCCTGTGATGAAGTGCGATCTTAGCTAAGCATAAAATCCTTCGCGCCAAACTTTTAGGTCTGGTTGTATCAGCCCAGCCTGGCAGCACAAAGGGTCACAATTAGATGGTCAATCCTATGCATTCCAGAGTCTCATTTTCATTCGCCAGAGGTACACGAAAAGCGATACCCTTCGCATTGTAGGCCTTATTTCGAGGCCAGTGAAATGGCGCCTTGCTCAGATTGAAACAAGATTGGTTCATTGCGTAGGCCTGGCCTCCCCGATAAAAAAATAACTTGGGTTTAAACTCTTTTGAGCAACCTCATCGCTTGACATCAGAACGATTTCGCAATTTTGCTTTGAATTTGGCAAAATTAAGGCTCTGAACCATGTTGCCGCAAAAGCGCATCGATGCAAATATCTCCAAACGGTAATAACTTCCAACGTGCCTCGTCGGGGAACCGAACCCACGTCCTTCTGATTCTCAGTGCACGCCTAACCCACTCGGCTATGAACTCCAGAACTGAAATAAAAATAGGTGCGACCAGTCTGGTATTTTAACAATGTCTTTTGAAATTTTCGTCAAAAAAAAAAGTGAAATCGCGAGAAAATCCAAATTTTGTTGTGTCGTCGTTGTTGATGGGAATCAACAAAATCAGCGCGGCTCATTTTGCGGCGCCTGCATTTCATGACTTGAAATCACCTGCGTCGTTCTCAGCGCGTAAATGTGGTTCAAAATCATTGATTGCATCCCTTGGATTTACATCCACAACAGCAAGAATCCATCCAACTTATTTCACCACCCATGGTCAAAACCAGCACTCACAAAAAAGTAGATTCAATCTTGTTATCTCTGCACTGGATGGGATTCAAGACAAAATAAAACTATGTCTACGGACTATTTTTTCACGTAGAAGAAGATAAGCCCAGTTTCAAGTCTTGAATCGCAACTTCACGATTGTGACAATTGAATGTCACATTGGGAAATGCGCATCAATTGAAAAAGTTGGTTCAATTATTTCTGCACTGGATGGGATTTAAGAGAAAATAAAAATATGTCTACGGACTACTTTTTCACGTAGAAGAAGATAAAACACGTCTAAGGGCTTCAATTGCAACTTCACGATTGTCAAAATGTAATGTCACATCAAAAGCTCAGAATTTTGCGCGCGCGCGGAATTATACGCTTTTGCCAGAAAAAATCTGAAACATACAAATTCTAAAGCAACTTTTCACGAAGAACAAAATGACACAGGTTTTGAAATCCTTTTCTCAACACCGACGAGTTCCGCACGATATCCTCCTCGCTGGTTCACTGGCAGGAGCATAGCAACTTCGCTTGTGTTTCTATGCGTTCCAGAGCATAGACTTCAAACCTCCTGGAAATTTATAAGACCAAAACGTTTTTTGAGTTGTTGGCAGTATTTAGAGATTTTGAACATCAGCAGGTTCAAACTTTGTCTTTTTACGTCACGGGGATAACAAAAATCAACAAAGACTTTTTCGATTGAGTCGCCTCCATCAACTCGTTGTACACTGTAGTCGGGTTTCAACTCAAATTGGCCGAAAATCCATTTTAGTCAACGGAGAAGTTGTCAACGGAGGAGCTGTCTCGGATGTTTTGGCACAAAACAAGTCGTTTGGATTCTCAACAACAAACAGTCAGACCAATATATCTGCAAGATTTAAATCTCAGGTTTTAATGGTTATAACCATCCCCTCGGGAGTGTTCTAATTTTGTACACTTGGCCGTGGTAAGCAAATACATAGTTTTAGAGAACAGTTGGAAGAAACGGCCGCAGGTTTCTGAAGACAGAATGAGTTCAAATGAATTTGGCGATGTTGATTTCGGAGCTCAGACTGCCCAGCGCAATTCAAGCCTTCCTGTTTAATTTTTCCTGTTTGTTTCGCCAACGTGTCCAAGAATCTTCAAGACAATCGTAAGTATCAGCACCCGTTCTTGTGCACTTTGGTATGGCCGATCTCATGCTCATTTTGCAGATCGATTTTTTCCCTTCTGGCTGCAATTCCAGATGATGTAAATACAATTCTTGAAGGTCCTTTTCGCGTGGACGACGATGGAAAATGTTTCAGGTCGCCAATCTCAAGCGCGACAAAACACTACCTGAGTTGCGATGCCGCTCCTGAACCTGCGCGGAGGATGTCGTGCGGAACTCGGCGATGTTGCGAAAAAGTTTTCGAAACCTGTGTCATTTTGTTCTACGTGAAAAGTTGCTTTAGAATTTGTATGTTTCAGATTTTTGCTGGCAAAAACGTCTAATTCCGCGCGCGCTCAAGACTTGAAATCGGTCTTATCTTCTTCTACGTGAAAAAGTACAAGGCGGAGCTAGTTTTATTTTGTCTGGAATCGCATCCAGTAATCGAGTCCATTTTATTGTGAATGCTGCTTTTGCCGATGGATGGTGAAATAAGTTGGATGGATTGTTTCTGTTGTGGATGTAAATCCAAGGGGTATGATTAATGATTTCGAACCGCTTTTACGCGCTGAGAACGACGCAAGTGGTTTCAAGTCCTGAAATGCAGGCATGCGAGCCGCGCACATTTTGTCAATTTCCTATACAACAAATTTCAGATTTTTGCACTTTTTTACATTTTTTTTTGTCGCAAATTCCAAAGGGTGTTGTTTAAATACCAGACCGGTTGCACCCATTCGTATCTGATAGCTATTTTTTCGTCCCAATTTTTTGGTTCACAAAATTCCCAAAATTTGTATCTCAGAGGGTCCTCCGACCCCTCCGACGTAGGTACGTACCTATATACATATATGGGTACGTATATATATATATATATGAAATATGTTCATTAGTAAACAGGTGTGAGTTCAATAAAATGTGAAAAGGTGCGTTTTCGACAAAACACATGAAAAGGTGTAAGTTCATTCAAAATGCGATAAAAACGGTGTGGACACTCACTTGATCCTCACCCGAGGACTCATAATAAACCCCACCTACCTATTCCACCCATCCCCTCCCTCCCGTGTAGTCTATCTCCTCCAGATCTTGTGTCATAATACTAGTGGTTGTCCTTGCTTCAAAGTCTAGCAAGACGCTGCTTTTCCTCCTCCTTCTCCTTCTGTCAAAAATGGCTAAGTCAAAAAGTCCCAAAAATACGAGCATAATTTGTAAACAAATAAAATGCCAAAATCCTATATGTTTTTTGGGACTCCCAAAATCTATTAGTAATTTTGGGACTAAAGTCCCAAAATCTATTAGTAATTTTGGGACGAGTCCCAAAATCTAATTGTAATTTTGGGATCACTCTCGTCCGCTCGCAGCTGACCGCTCTCGTCCGCTCGCAGCTGACCGCTCTCGTCCTCTCGCTGCTGACCGCTCTCGTCCCCTCGCTGCTGACCGCTCTCGTCCGCTCGCTGCTGACCGCTCTCGTCCGCTCGCGGCTGACCGCTCTCGTCCGCTCGCTGCTGTCCGCTCTCGTCCCTTTGCAGTTGCATCTGAGGATCGTACCCACTTGAATATTCATATGAATATTCATGAATGGCTTGAATAACCAGAGTTCGATATATTCAACGCCATTTAAAAT
>Ga0247837_1005918_pt1 | contig 17782 bp, 20 predicted proteins | sample LaCtaG_2_FD_187115 | JGI IMG/M metagenome (GOLD analysis project Ga0247837, IMG submission 187115) | Freshwater microbial communities from meromictic Lake La Cruz, Castile-La Mancha, Spain - LaCruzMarch2015_14.5m | ecosystem: Environmental > Aquatic > Freshwater > Lake | place: Spain: Castile-La...
CCCAGTCCCAGCAGCGCGACTGCCTTGTCCTTGAACTCTTGAGTGTATCGTTGGTAGATCTTCTGGCTCATGTGTATGTGTTGGATTCCGGTTACTGCTGGTCCAGGAAACTCGCACACCTCACTCATCACTAGTCTCTGCCTGTGGAGCCTCTCTTGCCTTGCCGCACCCAGCGCTGAGGCTTTAAACAAGCTCGGAGCTAAAATCACCGAGAGCGGTGGTGTCATCACTCAGGTCCAAGTGAAGTGCGATGCCTTCACCGAGGCCGATTTCCGCACGCTCGGCGAATGCAGCACGATCAAGAAACTCACGATCAGCGGCAAGACGATCACCGATGCCACGCTACCGCTGCTGGCTGGGCTTACGGAGCTGGAGGAACTGAGCACCGATGGCATCCAACTCACCGATGAAGGCTACAGGCACTTTGCGGCTTTCAAGAAGCTGCGTTCCCTGGCGCTGTTTCATCCGGCGTTTCGTTCCAAGGAGTTCACGGGCAGCGGGCTGGCACATCTAAAGAAGCTGCCGAATCTGGAGCGGCTCACCTTTGCCGGTTCGACCGCTGGTGATGCGGCGATGACGGCGATTGGTGAGATCACGCAATTGAAGGTGTTCAGCACCTGGCACACCGCGCAGACCCAGGCCGGAAACGCCCACTTGCTCAAGCTCACGAACCTCACCTCGCTGCGCATGGGCCAGCGCCTGCCCAGCGGCAAGGACTCGCCAATCAGTTTCGATGAATCCACCTTCGCCACCATCGCGCAAATGAAGTCGCTGGAAGCTCTGGAGCTGTTTGAAGCCCGGCTGACCGCAAAGATCATTCCACAGCTGAAAGCGCTGCCGAAGCTGACTAAGCTCAAGATTCACACCACTGAAATCTCCGCTGCTGATGTGGAGGCGATCAAGGCTGCGCTGCCAACAGTGACAGTGGACTGGAAGCCGATCACGGCTGAGGAGCAGGAGGCGACGCTGGTGAAAAAGCTGAGGCTTTGAGATTGGCCAAAGAACAAGCAGGCCAATGAGATGCCATGATTTACCAAGGGACATGCAATCTACCCTCTGCATCATTGGCGGCTGCAACGGCGCGGGCAAAACCACGCTGGCCCGGGAGTTGCTGCCGCAATTGGGGATCATGCGTTTTTTGAACGCGGATGAGATTGCCAAGGGCCTGTCGCCGCTCGATCCCACACTCGTTGCCTTCAAGGCCGGCCGTCTGCTGATCGAGGAGATGCGCTTGCTGATGGATGCCGGAACTTCCTTCGCCATCGAGTCCACGCTGAGCGGTCGCACCTATGTCGTGATGTTGCGAGAGGCGAGGAAGCTCGGCTACCGAATCCTGCTGCATTACATCATGATCGGTTCCGCCTCTCAGGCCGTCGAGCGTGTCAGCCTCCGTGTCAGCCTCGGCGGTCATGATGTGCCGGAAGACGACATCCGCCGCCGTTTTGAGCGCAGCAGAAAGCATTTGGTCGAGGACTACCTGCCGCTTGCCGATGAATGGGTCGTGTGGGACAATCAATTTCCCCCTTACCAGGAGTTCGCCAGTAGCCGGACTCAAACCATCGAAGAACTGACCGTCATGCTCACCGAATCCAAACTCAGAGAGGAAGCTCCAGCCGGGAGCAGAAGCCGCATGGTCGAGATCGGCCTCGAAGCAGGCCGTATCGCCACCGCCAAGATGGTGGACTATTACAAGCGCATGGGCATCGAGGTCACGCCGCAAATGACGCTGGTTCGCGCCGCGAAGACGCAGGTCAGCAAGTAAAGCCACCGCTGCGAAGGTTGGCCCTGAGGTTGCGACCGGCATCTGAGCTACACCGCACAGGTCGGCACGGGCGGATGGCACCCCACGCCGCAACGACGGCACCGGAGCCGCTGGTGCTTACGAGCAGTCGAATTGAGCCGCCACCACCCGTCTTGCCGTGATCCCTGAACTGACGTTCGCCGTCTGAGAACTGGCGTCCGCAGTCCGGGAACTGGCGTCCGCGGCGAGAAAACTGGCCTTCGCTGCCTGAGAACTGGCGTCCGCAGCAAGAAAACTGGCCTTCGCAGTCCGAAAACTGGCCTACGCAGCCGGAAAACTGGCGTCCGCAGTCAAAGAACCAGCCTACGCAAACCTTGAACCAAGCATCGCAGCCCCCGAACTGGCCTTCGCAGCGTTCGGATCGCTCCTCGCAGCCAGATCCAGCGGCGCCGATCAGGGCAGGGAGCACGGTAGCCCTCGCCCCTCCCTCCTCTCCAGCCCGATCCCACGCCATTCAGACTGAACTCTTAAATCCTGAATCCTGATTTTACTCTCCCTCCTCACAATCCTCTCGCCAACCACCCCTCGCCTAGCAACAATCCCCACGCATCCAGCAAACCAACACCTCACTCACACCTCCCATGCCCACCACCCGCACGTTTAACTTCCCCATCAGCATCCTCATCAGCAGCGCCAAGCGCTTCCTCAGCGCCCTGCGCGATCCCATCGTCGGCCCGCCCGTCCTCGCCCGCCTGAAGCGCAAAGCCGAAACCGCACCCTTCGACGCCGCCTTTGCCACGCAGATTGATGCCGTGGAACTCGGCGGCAGCGCCCAGAGCAAGGCCAAGGGCGAAATTGGCGAGCTGACCCAGGAGCAGGCCGAGGCCTTCACCGAAATGGAGCGCCTCACCAGCAGCGCCCGCCGCACCGCCGCCCTCGCCTTCCCGAAGAACGATGTCCGCCTCCGCGCCGAGTTCCAGCAGGGAATCAACGAGCCGCAGGACTTCGACAGCGTGCTGGAGCGCGCCCGCCTCGTCCTCGCCGCCTGCCAGACCCATGCCGACGCCCTCGACGAGCACGGCTGGATCGAGGCCGATACCACCCTGCTGCAGCAGACCATCGCCACACTCAGCGGCGACGACTTGGTGAAGGAATCCAGCAAAGACGCCAAGCTCAGCATCACCGCCACCCGCACCCGCGCCGCGAACGCCCTTTATAAGAGCTGCCAGACCATCCAAAACGCCGCCCGCCTAGCCTACCCCAGCACCCAGCTCGGCAAGACCGAAGGCCTCGAAGCCGCCCGCGCCCGCTACCTCATCAACGAGTTCCCACCCCGCAGCGGCAATGGCAACGGCGGCAACGACGAGCCACCTGCGCCGACGCCCGTTCCGGTGCCGTTGAAGTAGTGATTCAGCTCCCCCAGCGAAGTGAGTAAAGATGGTAAGTCCAAAAATAGTAAGGCTCCTGCAACCGCAGGCGGCCAAGCCTTGGGTTATGGACTTCAATACACACGGCTCACAGCGATGCTGTTGGAGGCTGCGGAAGGCACTCATTGCAGCATGGAGGTCTTGGATGATGTCGTTGAGCATGGCCCGATTGACAGCCAGCGGCTCGTGCAGAGCAAAAGTGCGTTAACAGACAATCCAGTGGCAGACCGTGCCACTTCACTTTGGAAGTCGCTATTCAACTGGCTCCAGTTGATCCGTGGTGGATTCGTTAAAGCGGAGGACACGATTTTCGAGCTTTATGTGTCACGACCGGTGAGCGGAAAGATCGTTAGCTCGTTCCATGCGGCAGAAACATCTGCTGCGGCCAGTGCGGCTCTGGATGAGGCGAAGCGAGAACTCTGGGGCCTGCCACCTGATTTTCAGGCGAGGAAGGCGATTCGATCTGATCTCGCTCAGTATGTAAACTCGGTGTTAGAGGCGGAAAAATCCGAGATCCTTCCTCTGATCCAAAGAATGCAACTGACATGCGGAAGCGGAAGTCCGCAGGCGGATATAGAGACGATCATTCGCACCCATCCAGTCCCACAATCCAAAATCGGGAAAATCGCGGACTACATTTGCGGTTGGGTCAAACGTCGAGTGGACGAACGATTGGAAAAGAGTTTGCCCGCCGTGATCTCACGCGATGAATTTCATACGGCATACACAGCTTGTTGCCGTGCGGAAAACTGCGATACCATCTTGCGCAGCCTTGGACGACACCCCACCGAACCCGAAAAAGCGGAGCGCCTGCCAGATGACTTTGTCCAGCAGCTCGACCTGATCGACGTTTCATTCGAGGACAAGCTTGAGGCAGTTAGTGACTTCCTGCGGGCTTGCTGGGACCGAGCACATTGGGCTGAAGTCGGTGACGTGGATGAGTATTCGTTCGATGAGCTTGATGCGAGTTTGAAACGCACCTGGAAAAACCACGCACAGTCGGTCGCCCTTGAACACCGGTCTTTGCAAGACGTGGAACGAGGTCAGAGGCTCTTGCTAAAATGTGTTCAACACGCAACCACTGTTCAGGGAATGACGCCGCCCTCGCATTTTGTCCCTGGCTGCTTTCATCGTTTGGCAGATGAAATGGAAGTGGGCTGGCATCCCAAATATAAGCAAATGCTCCGAAATCAGCTCGTGGACGCATGACAATCCTCGCCCAAGAAACGCAGAACATCCAGAATCCTGCTCTTGGCGCAGGATTGCTTTGGCGGTTTGCGTGCGGATTCACTGAATCGCATCGAACGAGTGATCGAGTTCCTCTTCAGCTTCTCTTTTTGGTGTTGCCTGTGCTCTACCACAAGGCAACTGGCGAGTTTGTGAAAGGCACTCTGAAAGCGTCAGGATTGCGGGCATTCGCAGCAAAATTTGGTGAATCAAAAGCATCCAAGCAGGATCTCTTGCTGGCAATTCACGACCGTTCGATCCGACTGCGCCCGTTAACTTTACAAGCGATCAAGATCGCGCTCGGCACGAGGCTCATCTCGATTCAGCCAGATGGGACAGTCATAGCCTTGTCGCAGACGAAGGGGGCTTCCGGCATACCCGCTGATGCTAAACAAATGATGCGGGACGCTGAGAAAATGGGGGCTTGGTGTTCCCAGCTAACGCTTCACGAAATCGCGACCACACTCAAACTTCGATTCTGATATGTATTTTCAAATCAAAGAGATCATCCTCTGGCCCCGCGATTCGGCGAAACCACCCCGCCGTGTGGAGTTCGCACTCGGAAAAGTGACTGTGATTAGTGGAGCATCCCGGACCGGCAAATCTGCTGTCATCCCAATTATCGACTACTGTCTAGGGGCAAGAGAATGCTCCATTCCCAGCGGCACTATTCGAAATGCCTGTGAATGGTTTGGAATCGTTATCAAGACCTCGTCGGGCGAGAAACTTCTGGCCCGACGCGAGCCAGGGTCTCAACGATCCACAGATGATATGTTTTTGCTGGAGGCAGCCAGCATCGCGGAGATCCCAGCCCGTATTGCGAAGAACACCTCGGCTGACAACATTCGTCGGATGCTTGATGAGTTGTGCGGCCTCTCCAATCTCGATTTCGCTGCGGGGGATGGCGCGAGTGGGTTTGATGGCCGCCCCAGCTTTAGAGACCTTGCAGCATTCACCTTCCAGCCTCAAAACGTGGTAGCGAATCCAGATGTCTTCTTCTTCAAGACAAGCACATACGAGCACCGAGAAAAGCTGAGAAAGATTTTCCCATACATCCTTGGAGCCATCACGCCCGCGCTTCTGGCTAAACAGCATGAACTCAGGCGAATTCAGTCCGAGCTTCGGCGAAAGGATAAGGAATTGAAGGATGTCGAGGTTGTTTCGGCTGAATGGTCAGCAGAACTTCGATCCAAGGTTTCTGAAGCACGTGAGCTAGGCCTGCTTCCACAAGCTTTGGACGGACAGCTTTCACGGGAGCAAATGCTAGAATTGCTCGAAGAGATCGTAAGGCGCACGGATCTGACCCTCGCTGTCAGCTCCACGACGATCACTGATGCCATGAGAGAGTATAATGCTCTCGAAGCAGAGGAGACGAAAATATCCCAGGAACTCACCAGCCTTCGCCGGAGGTTCGGAGAGATGAATCGTGTCAAGGAGAGTGCTTCCAACTACCATGATGCATTGCGCATCCAGAGAGATCGCCTCCAGATTTCTGATTGGCTAATAGGACAGCATTCTGGTGACGAAGCCTGCCCAGTCTGCGGAGGTGCGATGGAAGAAGCTGGGAACCAACTCAAAAATCTTCATTCGTCACTGAAGACGCTCGAGAGCGAAGCTGGGCACACCGTCGAAATTCCTGTGGCCTTTGATCGTGAGCTACAACGGGTTCAGGCTGAAATTGGAGTTTGTAGCGAACGATTGAAGGCTGTGCAGATGCGCAAGAGTGCGATTGCCTCTCGTTCAGAAGACGCGAAGCGAAGGCAGTTTCAAGCACAACGTGCCGAGCGGTTTGTCGGCAACCTTGAGAACGCTCTGCAACTTCATAGACGCCTCGGACAAGATGCCGACCTTCGGCGTGAGGTCGCTGAACTTCGTGCGAACGAGCGTCGATTGCAGGCTGAGTTGCGCGAACAGGACATTGAAAGCCGGAAACAGTGGGCATTAGCCATCGTCAACAACAATGCCGGACGTATGGTGCCGTTGCTCGACGCAGAGCGCCCCAATGACCCGATCTCTCTCGAAATCAATGATCTCACGATCAAAGTGGTCGGCGCTCAACGTGCTGACTATCTCTCTGAGATCGGCAGTGGGTCAAACTGGCTTGCCTATCACATAGCCGTCACGCTTGGGCTTCATCAGTTTTTCATGACGATGGAGCACAGCCCTGTCCCTGGATTTCTTATTTTCGACCAGCCCAGCCAGGTCTATTTCCCCAAACGTGTTGCCGGACGAGAAGAAGGTTCTGACGATCCTCAGTTGCGCGACGAGGATATTGAGGCTGTTCAGAAGGCATTCAAAGTCCTCAGTTCCGTGGTAGCAGCCTCCAAGGGCCTGTTGCAGGTGATCGTTTTGGATCACGCACCTCGCGAGGTATGGGGTGACATTCCAGGAATCATTGAATTTGAGGAATGGCGTGGTGGCGAGAAACTTGTGCCGGAGAATTGGATTGGGTAGATTATAGTTTTGAAGGCGAGATTAGTATGCAGATGCCACGATTAGTTGAAGCTCACTGAGGACAGAGCAGTATACTATCTCCAATGTCATCGCTCTGGTCAGGCAGGTAGTTATAGACACTTTCGACAAATTAGCTCGCTCTGCCCTGTGAAGTGTGCCTCGCCTTACTTCTTCGCAGGCTGGGGGTGCGTCGAAAGCTTGCACCAGTTTGTCCAGAAACGTCAGACCATTCTTTGCCGAGCCATGCGCTGCCAGGGTGCGGAAACGGGTCTCGGCATCGAACTCGGCGAGGCTGGTGGTGGCGAGTTCCTTCATGAGCTTGTTCACGCTCATGTCGCGGTGCGCCGCGAGGTGGCGAAGACGGGCGCGCTTGTGGTTTGGCAGGCGGATGGTGAGGGTGCTCATGGGTTTAGAAGGCCGCCTTGGGGATGGCGGTGAGAGATGATAAAATAGCGTGGTGTTGTCAAACAGGTCTGCTGCGGCTAGGCTCGATGGCATGAGCACGATCAACGCGACGATTGACGTTGGAGACGAAAGTGTCGGCGTGATCGCCGGCCTGCTGAGTCGTTTCCCGAGGGGCCAAAGGGTGCGGGTGGCGCTGACGGATGAACCAAGTCCGCCGGTTGGCTCCAAGCCTGATTTGGTTGATTGGTTGCTGGCCTGTCCTGAGAAAGGCTGGTTCACACCGATGGAGCGAGGTGAAACGACGGATGATCTCAAGCCGCTGTCCTTTGAATGAAATACCTGCTGGATGCCAATCTGCTCTGCGAGCCAACCAAACCGCAGCGCGTGCAAAAGGCGGTGGACTGGCTTCAAGCAAACGTCGTGGACTGTGTGACGGATGCGGTGGTCATGGGCGAGATTTGGCAGGGTATTGACAAGCTGCCTGTTGGCCACAAGAGGGTAAATCTCGAGGCTTGGTTTGTGGGGCTGTGAAGCCGTGTCCATTGTCTCGACTGGACGCTCGACGTGGCCATCGTCTGGGGCGCGATGCTCAACGAGATACGTGGCTCTGGATTTACGGTCGGCATCAAGGATACAATGATCGCGGCCAGCGCGAAACATCACGGACTCACCGTCGCGACCAGGAACGTGGCTGACTTCACACGCTGCGGTGTTCCAGTGATCAATCCCTTCGATTAGTCGCCGCCAGGGTGCGGAAGCGGGTCTCGGCATCGAACTTGGCGACGCTGATGGTGGCGAGTTCATCCATGTGCTTGTTAACGCTCATGTCGCGGTGGGCCGCGAGGTGGCGAAGACGGACGTTCTTGTGATCGGGCAGGCGGATGGTGAGTGTGCTCATGGATTCAGTGGTGAGGTTGATGCCACCGCACCGGATTCTTGCCCAAGTGCTCACGATAGGTTAGTCTTGTGCCATGAATACGATCAGCTTGGTTCTTGAACGCGTCGCACGGCTCGACGAGCGGCTGGCGTTTAAGCTGCTTGCCTGGCTCGATAGCCAGCAGATGGCCCCACCCGATGAGTGCCCTCTCGGTGCTCGCGCGATGATTGGGTTCGCTCTGCGCGATGGTCGTGCGCCACGCTCCACCGTAGCGTGGATGCAGGAACTGCGCGAAGGAGATGCTGAGTAGCCATGCCCTGGGTCGTTGACACTTGCCTGCTCATCGACATCGCAGATGCCGATCCTCAGTTCGCCGTCGGCTCGGCAGCACTGTTGGATGCGAGACGACCTGATGGGCTGGTGATCTCACCTGTCACCTATGCCGAACTGGCACCCGTGTTTGATGGCGATGTCGCGAGGCAGGAGCTGTTTCTCTACCACCTCCAAGTTTCATGGTCGGAGGTTTGGAGCCATGCCGAGACACTGGCTGCCCACGCAGGCTGGCACCGCTATGTTCAGGCGAGGCGTCTCCGCCGAGGCATTTAATGTCAGAGCGTTCATGCCGGGAGCGTTTCTGACCTAGACACCATGCACATCGCCACCCACGCCCACCTTTCTCGCCGCGCTTTCCTGCGCGGCACCGGCATCTCATTGAGCTTGCCGTTCTTGGAGGCGATGACGCCAGCGTTTAGCCGGGCAGCCGTCGCGCAACAGCCGAAGCGCTTCGTGGCGATGTGCGCGACGCTGGGTTTCCACACGCCGTTTCTTCATCCCAAGGAGACGGGCAAGGGCTACACGCTCACGCCTTATCTGGAGCCGTTGAAGGAGTTGCGCGATGACTTCTCCGTGATCTCCGGCCTCGCGCACGAGGAGCAGAGCGGCGCGAACGGCCACACCTCTGAGATGACCTGGCTCACCTCCGCGAAGCATCCCGGACTCGCCGGATTCAAGAACACCATTTCCATTGACCAGCTCATCGCGGAAAAGATCGGCACGCAGACGCGCTTCCCCAGCCTCGTGCTTAGCACCGGCAGCGAGTCCATGTCGTGGTCCGCCAGCGGCGTGGCTCTGCCAGCAGAGTTTTCGCCGTCGAAGGCCTTTCAGCAGCTCTTTACCGAAGGGACGCAAGCCGAAGTCGAGGCGCAGATGCGCGGCCTGAAACGCGGCCGCAGCATCCTCGATACCGTCATGGGACAGGCGAAAAAGCTCCATCGCGATCTCGGCCATCACGATCAGCAGAAGCTCGGCGAATACCTCAGCGCCGTGCGCGATCTCGAAGGCCGCCTCGTGCAGAACGAAGCCTGGGCGCAGAAGCCGAAGCCCAAAGTGGACGCCAAGCCGCCCACTGACATCCAGAGCCGCACGGATGCCATCGGCAAGATGAAGCTGATGCAAGACCTCGTCGTGCTCGCCCTGCAGACGGACTCCACGCGCACCGTCACGATGCGGTTCTCCGGCATGAACGCCGTGCCAGAGATTGAAGGCGTCAGCACTGACTGGCACCTGCTCTCCCATCACGGCAAAGACCCCGCGAAGATCGAGGAACTGAAGATCATCGAGCTGGCTGAGTTCCGCGCCCTGAACGAGTTCCTCACCAAGCTCAAGACCGTGCAGGAAAATGGTGTACCGATGCTCGCCAACACCGCCGTCCTCTTCGGCTCCAATCTCGGCAACGCCAGCGCTCACGACACGAAGAACCTGCCGCTCCTTCTCGCCGGCGGCGGTTACAAGCATGGTCGCCACATCGCCTGCGATCCGCAGAAGGACGTGTTCTCGAATCTCTTCGTCTCCCTCGCGCAGCGCATGGGCGTGGAGACGAGCGAGTTCGGTTTCAGCACAGGCGTGCTGGACATCAATCAGGTGTGAATGCAGTGACGCTCCAAAGAGATGCGGTGAGAGGTGCAATTCACGCTGTTCGCCGCGTATGGATCGCACACCATGACACACTCATCCGCTCTCAATCGCCGCCACTTCCTTGGAGCTACAGCCAGCACGGTTGGCGGACTCTTGCTGCATCGCGCTTCAAAGATGACCGCCGCGCCGTCGGACGTGGCTTCGACGGAGCACTTCTGGTATCGGCTCGCGCCGGAGGGACCCTACATTGACTCGCAGCGCGAGAACAAGGCGTTTGCGTTCGGCAGCGGGAAGATTTTTCTTACCGAAGACAACGGCAAGACGTGGGCGCACAGCGCGGAGTTTGCCGAGGCGGAGAACGTCACGTTCAGCGTGATTTTAAAAAATGGGAACATCATCTTCGCGACGCGGGCGCAGCTTTTTCTGAGCACGGACAATCTCAAGACCCACCGCTCCATCACGGTGAAGAACCTGGATGGCAGCGACTACATCCCGCACACGCCGAAGAACCCGGATCAGCCCGGCTGGTATTTTCATTCGCTCGATGGCGAGCACACCTGGGACATGGACGGGAAAGAAATGCTCGTGTGGGGGAACTACTGCAACGTCCTCGGTGGGCCGGTGCCGGTGAACATCTACTACTCGACCGACAGCGGCCAGACGGTAAAGATCGCGTATGCTTTCGGGCAGAATCCGAACTTCCAGGAAAAGGGTGGTGATCCTGCGAAGCTCCTGGGCAATGCCGGCAACAAAGTCATCGCGCGGCACATCCACTGCGTGACCTACAATCCCGTAGAGAACGCCTTCTACGCCTGCACGGGCGACATTGACCGTGGACATGGCAACGAATGCCACTGGCTGCGCGGCACCTACGACGCGAAGGCTGATGCGTGGGACTGGAAGCTGGCCATCTCCGTGAACTCGAACTCGCGCTTCAAGTCCGGCGGCATCAACTTCGTGGATGGGAAGGTGTATTGGATCGCCGATGCGAACGGCCCCAAGTTCGGCCCCCTACATGATCGCGGCATCTTCACCTGCGCGCCCGCTAACCTGGCGAACAAGGAGGCGCACACCATGCTGTTCAATCCCGGCTTTGAATCCGCGAACATGATCGTCCAGGACGGCGTGATGCTCGCCACGCACTGTGCGCCCGCCTCGACGTATGCGTGCGGCTTCATCTACTCGCCCGACATGGGCAAGACTTGGGCGCAATACGATCTCAAGGAGTTCGGCCCGCGCTCCGGTTGCCGCATCCACAAAAAGAACAGCGACGGCTGGTTCCGCATTGATCTGCGCAAAGGCTGGATCGAGCGCGCCGAGGTTCTGTTCATCAAGCCGAAGGTCTGACGTGTTTGTGTCGTTGATTGCCATTCCATGAAGCTTCTCTGGTTCACCCTCCTCCTTTCTCCGACAGCCTTTGCCGCGCTTCCCGCTATCCAGCCGTTCCTCGATCAGCACTGCATGGACTGCCATGACCGTGAGGTGAAGAAAGGTGGTCTTGATTTGTCCGCGCTGCCCACGGATGCAGCCGATGCTGCGGCACTGAAGCAGTGGGTGCGCGTATTTGACCGAGTGACTGCTGGCGAAATGCCACCAGAGAAGAAGCCACGTCCGGCAGCGGCAGAGATGGAGACGTTTCTCACGGGGCTTTGCACAGACTTGAGCGCGAAACATGCAGCGCAGAAGGGCACCGTGCTGCGCAGGCTCAACCGGCGCGAGTATCAAAACACCATCCATGATCTGCTCGGTGTCAGTGTGAACATCATGGACATGCTGCCGGAGGACGGGCGCGCGCTTGGCTTTGACAACATCGGCGAGGCACTGGGCGTCTCTGCGATCCAGATGCAGCGCTACATGGAGGCGGCGGAGGTCGCCCTGAATACGGCGCTGCTCACCGACGTGCGGCCAGAGACGAAGCAGCAGCGCTACAGCTACGACACGCCGGAGAACGCGGGCAACTTCAAGGAGCAGTGGCATAAGCTCGATGATGGCGCGGTAGTGTTTTTCAATGACGGTGGCTTCCCGCGCACTGTTCTGCCGGGCTTCAACGCGAAGGCAGCGGGCACCTATCGCGTGCGCATCACCGGATATGGCTACCAGTCGGAGGCACCCGTGGCGTTCGCTTTCATCGTCGGTGCGTTCAGTTTCAATCGTGGCGGCGATACCCTGATTCACAGCTACCACGAGCTGCCATGCGGAGCCGCCTCAATCGTTGAGATCACGCTCCCTCTTCTGCGTGGCGATGGCATCAAGATCAGCCCGCAGCGCGTCAGCGGCCCCAACGGCACATCGCCACGGAAAAACGGTCCCGCGAACTACAAGGGCGAGGGACTGACCATCCAGCACGTCGAGATCGAAGGCCCCATCCTCGACCAATGGCCGCCGCGTGGACAAACCCTGCTGCTGGGTGAGGCAAAAGTGCGCGAGGTGCCGCCCGTAAACCCAAAGATGCGCAACCAGCGCGGCTTCAAGCCGACCTTCGTCGCCGATAGCTCCAATCCCACTGCCGATGCACGCCTTACGCTGCCCGTCTTTCTCAGCCAGGCCTTTCGTCGGCCCGTGACGGCTGCGGATGCCGAGCCTTACCTCGCATTGTTCGATGCCGAATTCGTACTGAGCCAGGACTACCTCATCGCCATGCGCACCGCCGCCATCGCCGCGCTCTGCTCGCCAGAGTTTCTCTATCTGAAGGAGCCAGTGGGCAAGCTCGATGACTATGCCCTCGCCGCGCGCCTCTCCTACTTCCTCGTCCGCACCACACCGGATGCGGAATTGCTAAAACTCGCCTCCGCGAAGCAGCTCAGCCAGCCCGCCGTGTTGCGGGCACAAACGGAACGCCTGCTCACCAGCGCGGGCTTGGAGCGCTTCATCACCGACTTCACCGATGGCTGGCTGAATCTGCGCGAGATAGATTTCACCACGCCGGACAAGGCACTTTATCCTGAGTTCGACCACACGCTCCAGCACTCCATGCTGCGCGAAACACGTGTTTTCATCGCCGAACTAATCAAGAACAACCTCAGCGTCGCAAACTTCATCCAGTCCGACTTCGCCATGCTCAACGGCCCCCTCGCCGAGCACTACGCCATCGCCGGCGTCAGCGGCCAGGCGATGCGGAAAGTGAACCTCCCGCCCGATAGCAAACGCGGTGGTCTGCTCACTCACGGCAGCATCCTCAAAGTCTCTGCCAACGGCACCAGTACCTCGCCCGTGATCCGTGGCGTGTGGGTGCTGGAGCGTCTCCTTGGTATCACCCCCGCACCTCCACCACCCGGCACGCCGGGCGTGGAGCCAGACACGCGCGGCGCAAAGACCATCCGCGAAATCCTCGACAAACACCGCACGCTGGAAAGCTGCAACGGCTGCCACCGCATGATTGATCCGCCCGGCTTCGCGCTGGAGAGTTACGACGTCATCGGCGGCTGGCGCGACCGCTTCCGCAGCCTCGGCGAGGGAGAGTTTGTGAAGACCGAAATCGAAGGCCGCAGAGTCCGCTACAAGCTCGGCCCGCCCGTGGATGCCGCAGGTCAATTGCCAACTGGCCAGTTATTCAAGGACTTTAGCGAGTTCCAAAAGCTCATGCTTGCCGCCCAGGACCGCGTCGCGAAATGCGTCATCGAAAAACTCCTCATCTTCGCCACGGGTCGGGAAATGGGCTTCTCAGATCGCAGTGAAATTGCGCGTCTAGTCACCGAATCGAAAGCTAAGAATCACGGGCTGCGCGACCTGCTGCACCTTGTCGTGCAAAGTCCGATTTTCCTGAGCAAGTAGCTGCCAGATGCAATGTGTGGTTTTATTCTACGGCCCTCTCCCCTCATGCTCCGACATGTCATTATAATTCCCCTTCTCACTCTTTCCGCAGCGAAGACCGGCGCTGCCTTGAATGCGCCGCCTGTCGGGGCGTTTCTTGATGTTCATTGCTACGAGTGTCATGACAGCGAGGTAAAGAAGGGCGACCTCGACCTCACGGCGCTGAAGTTTGATCTCACCGATGCCAAGGCCTTCGCCACATGGGTGAAGGTGCATGACCGCGTGCGAGATGGTGAGATGCCGCCAAAGAAAATGGTGCAGCCAGAAATCTAGAGCACCTCAGTTCGCCACCAGCACCGGTACCATGCGGTGTTTGGAGATAGTGTGATCACTAAGCGAGCGGAGAAGTTTATACAATGCAAAGAGGACGGGATACTTCAGCGTTACTAGCACTCATGAAACGCTACCTTTTCACCCTGATACTATTTACCACCACTGTCACGCTTTGCGCCCAGCAGCCACAGGCTGAGGTGGTCTCTGTGCAGAAGATTTGGGACAAGGGTGGGCACAACGCCTTTACCGAACTCATCCGCTTCAAGAACTTGTTCTTCGTCTGCTTCCGTGAGGCAGAGGCCCATGTCGGGGGTGATGGCGTGGTGCGCATCATGATCTCCTCTACCGGACAGAACTGGGTGGACTACGCCAGCGTCGCTGAAAAGGGTGTGGACCTGCGCGATCCGAAGCTGGAGATCACGCCGGATGGTAAGCGCCTCTATCTTACTTGCGGCGGCTCTGTCTATGGCGGCACAAAGGAACTCAAGGGCCGCCGCCCGCGCTACTCCACCTCCATTGATGGTAAGATATGGACGCCCCCACAAAAGTTGTTGGCGGAGGGGGACTGGCTCTGGCGCGTGACGGTGAACCCTGTGGACAAGAAATTCTACGGTGTCTCCTACAATACCTACCCGACCACTGGCGGCCCGAAGCCGGAGCCGGAGTGGTCGCTGAAATCCTACACCAGTATTGATGGCAGTGTTTGGCAGCTTTCCTCCCTCATGCAGGTCACAGGGCAGCCGAATGAGACCACCCTGCGCTTCCTCAAAGACGGCAGTGCAATGGCCCTGGTGCGACGCGAGGGCGGGGACAAGAAGGGCATGATCGGCACTGCCGCCGCGCCTTACCGCGAATGGAAGTGGACTCCGCTGGCGACGGTAGTGCAGGGGCAGAACTTCATCGAGTTGCCAGATGGGCGGCTCATCGCCGGATCACGCGGTGTCGGCAAAACCCCCGGCGCGCACATGATTCTCTCCAAGATGACTGCAACGAGTCTGGAGCCGATCCTGGAGCTACCTAGTGGCAGTGACTGTAGCTACCCGGGCCTGCTCTGGCATGAGGACCACCTCTGGGTCAGCTACTACTCCAGCCATGAGGGGAAAAGCAGCATCTACATCGCCAAAGTAAAACTGTAGCGGCAGGCGAAAGCATGCCAAATCGCACGACGCTCCGGATTCACGCGCGCATCACCTTACCACCGAGGGAAAGGATGCGCGCCTTGCCCTTGGCATCCTCGGCTTCGGCGATCCGACCGGCACGCACATACATTTGCGATAGGCTTGTCCAGGCCAGGAGATCATTCGGACGCAAAGTGGTGGCCATGAGTCCGGCACCGATGGCCTCACGGGTCTCGCCATTTTTTAACAGCGCCATGCCCAGCGCATGCCAGCCGTCAAAGAACTGTGGGTCCATCTCCACACAGCGGCGGTAAATGGCAGTGGCCTCGGTGATCTCTCCCACAGCAAGATGACCGTTAGCCTCGTCAAAGAGGTCGTCGCGGGCTGTGGTGTCAGGCTGCATGGCGGTTTAAGCCATTTTAATGGAAGGAGGTAGTTTCACTCCAGCCTCCTGGCGCTTGCGGGTGAACCAGGCACTGAAGATGCGCATCCGGGTCATGCGGGCGGTGGAGTCCTCAGTGTTCTTGCGCAGCATGGCACTGTCGTCGCGCTTGCGCAGTTCCTTCGCTGTGACATAGACGATTACCGCGCCCGTGTCCGTGTCCACGGCTTTCGTGACCTCTCCGGCTGCGGTGTTTTCTGCCTCTCGGGCGATCTGGTAGGCATTAGGCACGTCCGTGGGCGGCTCAGAAATGGTAAAGTCCTTCACTGGGGAGAGGGTGAGCTTCTTGTCTTTGGCGATGTCCTCCACCTTCTTCTTGTCCTTCAGTCCGGCCTGGATGGCATCGCGGGCCTCGTTCACGGCTTTGGTCAGAGCCTCCTGCGCCTTCTGCGCTACGAGTGTATCCTTCACCTTGTCTTTTACGGCTGCCAACTCCTGCTGCTTCGGTTCTTCCTTGGAGGTGATGGTGAAGATGTAGTAGCCGCCTTTGCTTCCTCTGATGGGGTCGCTGATCGGACGGGAGTCCTTGTTGTGAGCAAAGACGGCGTCCAGCAGCTCAGTCTCGGCCTTGAAAGCCTCCGACGCAGTTGCCTTGGTGAAGAGTGCCTCTGTCAGTGTCTTCTCTTTGAGTGCTTTGACGATGTCATCAAACTTCGCCCCAGGCTGGATGCTGGCTTCGTTGAACTTGTTCACGCGGTCCACGATCTCTTTTCTGATCTTCAACTGTTCCTCTTTCGGCTTTTTGTCCATCTCCTTCGGCTCCTCAAAGAAGACGTAGCTGACTGCGCGCTTCTCCTCGGTCTTGTAGGTTTCCTTGTTCTCATCGTAATACTTCTGGATTTCCTCATCCTTCACCTGCGCCGTCTTTTTGAAGTCTTCGATGGCGAAGTTGATGGTCTGTATCTTCACCGTCTGGTGGCGCACAGCGTAGGCCTTTTCGGTTTCGACTGGGGATGGCACATAGTTTTTGCCGATGAGATCCTGCAATCTCTTGAAGCCAATACTCAGCTTTGCCAGTTCCAGCAGGTCGGCTGGACTCATGCCGTACATACCGACCGCCTGCTGGATGTTGTAGGCGCGTTGAGGGCTGAACTTGCCCTCCTCCTGCATGGAGGGCAACCGCTCTAGTTCCGCCTTAGCCTCAGCATCGGTGGGATGGACGCCCAATTCCGCCATCTGCTTCTGGAGCACTAAGAGGTTGAAAACAAAGTCATTGCCGCGTGTGTCAGGATCCTGCGCCACCATCATCAGCCCCTGGCCCAGGTCATACATTTGCAGCAACTGGGCCAGTTGCGAGTAACGCTCCAGTCGTTGCGCCTCGGCCACGGTGTAGTTCTTGTCATAGATGATAAAGGCGGTGTCGGAGGACGTAGCCATCTTGTCACCCTCAGGTTTCCAGCCGCCCCAGACGGAAAAGCTGATGATGATGACGATGGTCAGGGTGATGAGGAAGGCACCACGGTGGCGGCGGAAAAACTCGAGCATGGAAGGCGGGGATGGGAAACGGGCGCGCAAGTAAGCCGCCGCCCCCTCCACAGCAACCGGAAATTCAGGCATGTTCTATCTGCACCCAACTCATTGGGGGGAGGGGAAGGTCGTGATTGGTTTGTCCCCATACTCCACACTACAGAGCTTTCCGTGGGCTAGACATTCTATAACGACAAGCACTGGCTACATGCAGGAATCGTCACCCGCAGCGTCTTGCCTACAGGCGAGATTTGATCACAATTGACAACGACCCACCAGGCTTCTGGAGGCTCCATCTCCAGCAGATTAGTGGCGCAAGAACAACCTAGCAACACTATGAAAATGACCCTTCTTATCGTACTCGGTAGCACTGCGCTCCTCGGAGCCGGTATGACAAAGGCAGCGACAACGTTGGAGCACTCAACGGTGCTTTTGTGCTATGGGCTGGGATCAGCAGGTTACATGACGATGCTGATCTACTACTTAAAGAAACTCAAAAAAAGCTAGGCAGTGTTTTAAAACCTCTTGAGAGGCTGCATCCAGTCGATGATGGCGGCAAAGGCGAGCAGTGAGGAGAAGTGCAGCGCGAGCTTGTCACGTCGCAGCGACAGGCAGGCCCAGCGCTTG
>Ga0247837_1005920_pt1 | contig 17778 bp, 8 predicted proteins | sample LaCtaG_2_FD_187115 | JGI IMG/M metagenome (GOLD analysis project Ga0247837, IMG submission 187115) | Freshwater microbial communities from meromictic Lake La Cruz, Castile-La Mancha, Spain - LaCruzMarch2015_14.5m | ecosystem: Environmental > Aquatic > Freshwater > Lake | place: Spain: Castile-La...
TGGTCATGCAGATAGACGAACTGAAGGAGAAGGAAGGCAGAATGGCTGCACAGCTCCGCCAGGCCAATGAAAGAGTGTTCCTGGCTTGGGAGCAGCCTGTCGTGGCTGTGAGTCCTGCTCTGCTGGACACATTGTACAAATTGGTGTATTTGACACAACACCGGACCCCCGCCTCAGTAGACTCGAAGCCTACAAACACTGGTTGTTTGCTGCACAACAAGTGCACTGAAGCAAGAGTTGGCCAAGCTGCAGAACTGTCTGAGGGAGGAGCCGCCCATCCAGAGTCAGCAAGGAGTCACCTACGAAGCGCTCAACTTCAGTCTAGAGGAACTGCTGATCGAAGAGGCTACTACGCAGCGCTCAGTCCTGCGACTGAGGAACGAATAGCGACACCTGTGGCGGGTACACCAAAAGGCAACTAGTTAATAGTGATCGCTGGGGATGTTCTAGTAAGGAGTCGAAGCCACGAAGAAGTCTGCCGTAAGCCTTGGACTTGTAGGAGCGTTGGTAGCCTTGGAAACACAGATAGCCTGAGTCTTGTCCATGTCGAAGATCGGAAGGGTCGTTGTAGAAGCGCTGCAGTGTCAGCGCTGCCTTCGCTCTGCCCTTGAACTGTTCTGCTTGCGGCTATAGCTTTCGCTGCTGACCTGTTCTGCACAGGCGTCCTCAATGGCCTGCGAAAGGGAGCACTCCCGCGAAGCATTCTTCATGCAGTCTCTTCCCTTAACACCCATTGATGCGGTAGATGCCATAGAAGAAAGTGAACCAAGTCACTCCTGTGATTATCTTCGCAAAGCCGCCCAGCGTTTTCTTGTTGTACGTGGTGCAGATAAAAGCATAAACTGTTGTAGGCTTCTTCACGCCAGTAGGAGTTTGGTACAGATACTTGCGATTAAAAAAAAACGCTGTCCTTGTCCATCTTTCTCTAGCAATCACTTCACGAGACTGAGAGCCAGCTTAGGGTGTGAACTGCACAGAAGTCGTTTTCACTTTCGGAAAAGGTCTTTCGCTTGTGGATTTGTCTTAAAGTGCAGAGTCTACTCGTGTGCACTGGAGTAGGAAGACTTGAAATGGGCATCTGAAAGTTGTATGGACTTTAATGTTGTTTGAGCAGAGACCGGAGGTGCATCATTGCTTGCTACGGCGGGTTTTAAGTGTCACTTTTCGAACTGTTATGTGATAGTATCGAAAGTCAATTTCACATTCATTTACGAACGACCAAACTATGAGTAATGAGCAATTACCAGCGTCCCTAGACTAATTTTCGTCAATGCTTAAGGCCGATATTATAAGAAAAGGCACTATTCAGGCGATGGACAGCCGCCGCAGTGTGGCTGGCTAGTGGCACTCGGTAATAATGGCTTGGGTGTTGCTCCTTGCAGGTCTGGCGCTGGGGGACGAGTTCTCTCACGTCTATGAAGAGGGTGAGGCAGTGGTGGTCTGGTTCAGCAAGGTCAGTTTCAAGGTCAGTCGCTGGAACAGCCAAGCTCCTGACTCAGTTCCCCTCTGCTACGGCGCTTCTCCCCAAGATGTGCACCCACTCACTGTGGGTGAAGTCTTCGAAGGCTTCGAGATGCGGAATAGCCACATGAATGTGAGCTTTCTGCGAGAAATCGAACGACAACCGCTGTGTTCAATGCAGATTTCTACGGCGGACTCCCTGCAACTGACAGAAGCTGTGAACAAGCAGTTTTGGCTGCAAATGTTTGTAGATGACTTACCCGTATGGGGGCAGCTGGGACAGAAAGAAGGAGACAACCTGGTATTTGTGTATACACACTTTCAACTACTGGTGCATCACAGTGAAAACCAAATCGTTGAAGTGCTTTATCAACCCAAAGACCCGATCAAACTCGAAGGGACTGAACAGTCTCTGAACTTTTCCTACTCAGTTACTTGGCTCCCCACTTCCAGTGCCTTCGAGACCCGCCTCGGCCTTTACAAAGACCCTGTCTTTTTCCAGGCTTTTTGGCACTGGGTTTTTATGATCCCTATTGTAGGTTTTGGAATAATGTGTGCATTAGTGTTTAAGTGGATTATAAAAAGAGTGCTGTACAATGAACTCGTCGAACTCCCAGAAGTGCGAAACACAACAGGGGAACTCGACTTCTTCCACGCGGCTTTTAAGCAGCTCTCCGGAGATGTATTTCGAGCGCCCAAATATGTGCTGCTACTTGCTGTCTGTGTGGGTGTAGGCACACAGCTGCTTGCAGTCACTCTCTCAATACTGCTACTGGTTATATTCTACCCTGTGTACTTAGAGCGCACTCACTTGATGTCAATGTTAGTGATGCTGTACTCTCTGTGTGCGGTTCTGAACGGACTGCGGAGTGGCAGTTTTTACATTCAACAGCGAGGACGCTATTGGAAGAGTGTAATGCTGATGTCACTACTCGGCGTGCCTATGCTAGTGGGAAGTGTGGTGTTCACTTCACACATGTACTCGCCTGCTTTCCCCTGTCTGGGTTGGGCAGAAGGGCTGATATTCCTTTCTATCGGAGTGCCCTTGCATATGGCAGGCACAGTGCTAGGTCGCAAGTACTTGGCAGACCCTAAATATCCCTGTAAAATCAGCCTTGTTCAGCCGCGCAGGCGCTATAAAAGGAAGTTGTGGGAACACCCACTAGCCGTTACCTTCCCACATAACATTATGATCTCGATCTTCTTGCTACGTACAATTTGGGAGCTGTTCAGTAATATCTGGAGCTTTAAGCTGTACTGCTCTCACGGCCTCGGTCTGGGTATCCTCCTGCTGCTCTCAGTCATCAACGCTTTCACATCGATCCTGGGGACGTGCTACCAATTCAGTCTAGAGGACTATCACTGGCATTGGGCCAGTTTCCTGAATGCTGGGAGTATGGCTGGGTACCTCTTTCTGCACGAAGTCTGCATCTACTCAAGTCGAGTCCAGCTGAGCGGTTGGCTGCCCTGGAGCCTCTTCTTCGGCTATATGGGTCTGATCTTCGTCTGCCTCTTTCTGCTGTTCGGCACAGTGGGGCACCTCGCAGTCTATGTGTTCCTGCGGCACGTGTACGCCCACATCAAGCGCCTCTAAGTCTTACATCTAGTCTAGCACTACTCAAAGCCTCCTCCTAATGGTCTCTATGGGCCTCCAGGTCCTTTCCTCGATGCTATAACTGAATTGGCGTATCTGAAAGTGCTCCCAGTTCTTTCAATATCTGTGCGGATTCACCCTGGCTCTTAACATATCCGCCTAATAGACCCTCAAATCCGCCCATATCCCGGAGAGCATAGTCCTCTGCATCCCAGAGACATACCAAGTTGAGGGAAACCAGTCAAAACTGCACGAAGCAGCATGGGAATATGAGAAAAATCTCACTCTTTGGCCGACAAGTATTTCCACCTTTCCTTCTGCCAAGACAAAAACCTCAAAGTATCCTTTACAAAAGATCTAAAGGACGTTTAAGACCTGTTTAAAGACCTTCAAACGCTCTCAACCAAAACCTACTCAGAATTGTTCAACGTTGTGTCGCTCAGATAAAAACGGACTTTCAGAGAAGGATTTCAGCGTTACAGAAGGAGTGAAGACCATTGCTTATATAGTCGATTTACTGCGTAGAGTGCCAATTAGCACGGATGTTGATATCAAAGCTGCGACTTCTCTGCGGTGAATTCAGTCATTTGGACTCTCATCTACCAGAAGTGGATATATCCGGTCTATAGTTCTATGGTAAGCTACCACGCAGTGTTTTAATAATGGAACCGCGACGTAGCTCCTACCCAGCCGATGCCCCGCCTACCTACAGTGCGCTGTTTCCATGACAGAACAAAGACTATACGCTTCCCCCTCGCACCGTCCCTCAATTTGCAGCCCAATTCGCACCATTTGCGCATTCACATGCGGAGTGTTCAGCGCGTTCGCCGCAAGAGGGTACACGCCAACTAACAGAAATTCGAAATAGCCCGTTTTTATTGCTTTTCCGCTGGATACATCCTTATCAGCCAGTTACAAGCTAAAAGAGCGATATTTCGCCCATAATTAGCCTGCACACTGCTTATTTCCCTACTCCTAGCTAGGATAAGCGACTTCCTTGAGCAACTCCCCAGTCCCCCCACATATACACAGCGCAGCGCCATTGGCCGAGTACGTCAAGCACCAAATATCCGTATTCAGCACAATCGGACTCATCGACCCATTGGCCCTGTAGCCCGGATGACTGAATTCCTGGCAAACCCCTTCGGAAATGAGACTTCTTCTTGTCATTTTGCTGTCTGATAGCAGTAAAAGGTCAGTTCCTAGGACGATGGACCGGATGTAGCCAGTTTCAGGGAGGATAAAGCCTAAAGGACTGAATTTGCCTAGGGCGAAATCGAAGCTTTCGCACTCAATAGTGCTGGAGCCTCCACATAAGTAGGCGATGTGCTTGTATATAGCGGGGGTTAGGGAATCTCTGGGATTGATCATATCGGATATAGTCTCCCAAGTCTCTTTTAATAAGGAATATCGCTCGGAATTGCGCATAGCCGCTCCATTCCACCCTCCAAACACATACACCCAGTTGTAGTACAGCACCAGTCCATGTCTCCCTCTCTTCCCCAACATCGACCTCAACTGTCCTGCAACCCCCGACAAAGCGTCAATCTCATAGGCGTCCTGCAGCCACTCGCTTCCGCCAGACCCGCCGCAAATGAAGATGTGGGTGTTGGGCAGGACGAGTGCGGAGGAGCGGTGGTCCACTCTGATAGTGGTATTGAGGACGATTTTCTTGCTCCAGGTGGAGGTGGAGCAGTTGAAGAGACGGATGTGGTCGGGACGGACCTCCATCAACATAGGCTTTGCATCTATCAATAGCTGGGAAGTGGAGTCGGGCAGGAGGGCTTTGAGGTCTAGGGGCAGGCGGTTGGGCCGGGTGAGGAGGTAGGGAAGACTGGAAGTGTCCTTCAGTTCGTTGGTGTCGAAGGAGCACTTTTCAAGGCGGAGGATTATCTCTGTGATTTGCTCATCTGTTTTAGAGCAGATTGGGGCTTCCCGGATGTAGGCAGCGAAGTTGTTGCACAGTAAATAGGCTTCCTCCATTAACTCCGTTTCGCCCATTAGCCTGTGCAATAGTGCTTCCAGTGACCCGACTGCCTCTTCAGATACTCTGGTTCTTGATAGAGCGGCTAGTAGGTCTGCGCAGAGACCCCACAAGCGACTGGTCCTCACTGCTTCCGTCTGCAGCGCTGAAACTCTCCTCTGAAAGTCCGTTTTTATCTGCGCGACCACAACATTAAAGAAATTCTCCGTCTCATTGATATCTACATAGTGCCTACCCGTTTTTATGTCCTTCCGAACCGCTATATCCGCCAAATGCAAAGAAAGCGTGAGGTCGGCTTTGATCTGTTCCAAAGCCTTATCGGAGTTGTCGAGGACGGACTGGGTTTTGGCTGTGAGCGATTTGAGGTCTTTGGACAGGTCTGAGGTGTCTTTGAGGCCTGGGTGAGGGGTACTTTTGAGGCTTTTGTCTTCACAGGAGGAAAGGCGGAGGGAAATGTCGGCCAGGGATTGGGACTTTTCGGCTATTTCTGAGTCAAGCCTAGCAGACAGTGCCTGCAACTGCTCATTACCCGCAGTCTCCACCCGCAGCAACCCACTCCTCGCACTTTCCCTCACATCATCCACCAACTTCTTCACATTCCCATACTGCTTCGTGCAGTTTTGACTGATTTCCCTCAACTTATTGCCTGTTTCTCTTCCAGTTTCCTCCATGCCTTCTAGTCTCCCCTCCAATTCCGCTAGTGAATCTCTGATATGTATGGAATTGTGCTCTTCTGGGATGTGGGCGGGCCGGAGGGACAGGTCTGTTAGGCGGGAATTTAGGTCTGCTATTAGCCGTTCCAAAGCTGTAATTCGCTCTGAGTCTGTACCGGGATCGGGCAGAACTGGGGCCTGTGGTAAGGGACGAAGGGCTGCTATTTCCCGCATATACCTGCGCTCAGCTACCTCTTTTATATGCGGCAAATAGTGCTCAATCACTCTTCTCGCGACCATAGGCGTCTTTTCCCTGAACGCATCCACCACTCTCGATATCCAGCTGCTCACTTCCGTCCCCGGGTCAATTTCCGCCTCCAAAGCCTCCTCTTTGGCCTTCAAACACGCATAATGCGCCTCATAATAGGCCAAAATCAGGCGATTTGTGGCTTCTTCCAGCAGTTCCTGATCCGGAATCAGCTCTCCGAAAGCGTCTTTGGCAGCGGAAAGGAGCTCTTCTTTACTATTGAATTCCTGCTGGATTAGGGCCTCGGTGGCTGCTTCTCGCTGGGATAAAGGGTTGCGGAAGGCGAAGTTGTCCCCTAGTTTCCCACTCGAATCCACCTTACTCTTCCAAGAAACGCCCACCAGTTTCCCTAAATCTACCGCGGAGTTGCAGGAAGAGTAGGAAAACAGGTCGAAATTGCCGATTTGGTGGCCTTTTGTGGCCTTCCAAAGCAGCACTGTAAGGTCGTCTCCAGTGACTGAGGGCTGTAGGAGCTGGTCTCTGGTTTTGTCCACTGCTTTTTCGACTTCTGTGCTTAGTTGCATCTTCAGTGCTTCCAATTGGTCGATTTCTCGAGCCACGTAGTCGCTGTAATCAAGCAGAAACTGCTCTTTCCTGCTCTTTATCGTCTCCTGGCAGTGCGCAATTTTCCCCAACACCGTGACAATCCTGCCCTTCGCATCTGAAAGGTTGAAGAGTGCTTGGCGCAGTTTGGTGACTTCCTCCAAAGAGGTCATTTTGGCCTTGAAGTCAGCGGGCATGAAGAGGTGGGCCTCGCCAATTGCCTTTTGGAAGTGGAGGAGTTGGCAGGACTTGCACAGGAGGACGACAGGGAAGCGGCAGCAGCAGAATTCGTCTGCGGATTGAACGTTGCAGATTTGACATACGAAAGCACCCAATGGCACCGCAGCCCTCGGCGCCGCCTTTACCGTAGCCACATTATGGGCTCCGGCACTCGCCATGTGCTCCGCCAAACACGCAGCGCAGATATAGGCCGCGGGACTTGTGCAGGCGCATAGGAACTGCGCCATATGCTCTGGGTTCAAAAGACAGCGCTGCCGATCCATTACACTATATACAGATTAGCTATAGGACTCCAGACGGGAAGAGTTGCGGGAGTGGGCGAGACGGTAGAAGTCCTCGAGCGTGAAATGGGCTGCCGAAATACGTCTTCTGCCCACACTTCCAGGGATGATTTTCCTCGACAAAGGAGCGAACATCCTGCCTAAATCCCTCGCACGCTGCGATAGCGGCCTCTCCGGTACCGGCGACCGAGAAAGCGAACAAGGCACTCTGCGAGTCTGCGACCTGTCCATATCCGCATAAGTCGCAGCCTTGCCCGAAGGACTGCCCAAAGTCGGCGTAATGACCTTCGGACTGGATTCCCACCTTTCCACTTCGATTTCCCCCCTCGCAGGAGAGTCCTCACAAGCCGCAGATACGCATTCATCGACTCCACTAGTCCTTTTTCCAGTGGAAATCCGCCGTTCGAAGGGTTGTCTGCACCTGACTTTGCTCTGCATTAACTGCACATGTCTGTAAGTCAGCTGGTGACTGGCCTTCAGGACGTGTTCGAGGGTGGGTTTGACTTTGGACTTGGGGGCTGTGTCGGTGGCGTAGCGGGTGTGGGACAGGGGAATTACTCGGGTGATGGGAATGGAGGTCATTAGGGCTAATTACAGGCTTGGGATATATTTGAATATGGAAGTGTACGAAACTGTGAAGTCGATTGGAAGCGGCAGCTTCGGCCAGGTCTACCTTGTCCGTCACAAGTACGAAGACAAAAACTACGTCGTGAAGAAGGTAAAAACTCGCGACATGTCCCAAAAAGACCGAGAAAACACCGAGCAAGAAGTCCGCCTCCTGCAGAAACTCCGCCACAGCAACATAGTGGCCTACAAGGACTCCTACATCGACAGGGACCAGTTTCTGTGCATGGTGATGGTCTACTGTGAGGGCGGAGACGTGTACACGAAGATCAAAAGCAACAAAGGCAAGAAGTTTTCGGAGGCGCAGATATTGAGTTGGCTGGCGCAGACACTGATGGCACTGCTGTATTTGCATGAAAGACGAATTCTGCACCGCGATCTAAAGACTCAAAACATTTTCCTCAAAAACGACCGCGTGAAACTCGGCGACTTCGGCATCGCCAAGGTGCTCGACGGCACCAAGGACTTCGCCAACACCTGCATCGGCACCCCCTACTACATGTCCCCGGAACTCTTCAAAAACAAACCCTACTCGTACAAGAGTGATGTCTGGGCGCTGGGATGTGTCGTGTATGAGATGTGCAACTTGCGACATGCGTTTGATGCTCAGTCACTCAATGGTCTGGCAATGAAGATATTGAAAGGGTCCTATCCGCCTCCTAACCAGTCCTACTCAAAAGTGCTCCGCGACCTAGTCACAAACATGCTTTCCGTCAATCCAAAGGACCGGCCCACTCTCATAGACGTCCTCAACGTCCCCACTGTCAAGCGCGCTACAATCACCTACCTCCGCGACAGCTTCAAAACTCCAGCCCCAGGCGAGCAAATCGATGTGGACGATTTGAACGTGGATTCACTACGAGAGCAGGCAGAGAAGTACCAGTTGATGCCGCTGGTGACTGGGGAGGTGAAGGCGATCCCTGTGGTGCCCAGTGCACAGGTGGCAAGTGTGGTGGAGGCGAAACTCAGGAGGGAGGAAAGTGAAAAGGTGGAGTTGGAGGAAAAACTGAGGAAGCTGGAAAAGCAGATTAGTGTCAAGAAGAAGTTGCAACTACAGGAGGAAGAGAAAGCGCAAGGCATCGAGAAGCTTTCAGTGCAGCGGCAGCAAGACGCTGAAACCAGACGAGAACTCCTACTGAAAGAAAAGAAACGCAGGGCCAACTCCATCGGCCGCAAGCAGGACCCTTTGGACCAGCCGAGTCCCAAACTCCCACAAGTCCCGCAGCTCAAGCCCAAACTGCCCAAGCCGCCGCTACTTGAGAAAAGAACTGATGAGTCTATGGGTGAGATGGACGACACGCCCATGGAAAGCGCCAAGGAGCGGGTTTTGAAGCTGAAAGAGCAGCGCAGGCAGGCCGAAGAGCAGCGTCACAACGAAGAACTCAACAAAATCCGCGCCGAAGCCAGCCACAAGCGGAAATTCGCCTCCGAAATGAAGAACGCAGCTTTCCGCAGTTCCAACCCCATCCAAGACACCATGGCAGTCCACCCCGCCACTGACAAGCCAGAAGACGACTTGCCTCCAATCGATGAACTCAGCGAAGAAGCGCCTGAAGACGTGGTAGAGTTGGAACAGCAGTACCGAGAAACCCAGGAAAAACTCAAACTCAAGACTACGAGGATTGAGGAGTTGAAGACGAGTCTGCTGTCGCCGATGGTCGGGGAGATAGCGGAGGACCTTGAGCAGGAGTTTGAGGACTTCGATGAGGAACTGCAGGCCAAAGAGCTGGAGTCGGTGGAGGAAGTGGAGGAAGAGGAGGTCAAGGAGGAGCCTCCGACCGTCCAGTCCAAAATTCGCGAGAAAATCAAGTCTCTGACTCACCGGTGCGAGTCAGGCCTGGGCAACAGCATGTTCCAGCGAGCCTACGCCTACCTGCAGACCGCCAAAGCAGCCCAAGAGGAACTGCGAGCCGCTCTCATTGAAATCATGGGCGAAACCAACATCGGGTACTGGGCGATTTTGGACCAGTTGGTGTTTTTGGAGCAGTACTTAGCGAATACAGGGGATAGTTAAATGGAACGTGGGACTTTGTGTATGCAGGAAAGCGGAATTCGTGGATATAGATGGGCTTTTGTTTGCGACTGGAAGGGAATTCTGTGCTTAAGTCTGAATTGACTATGTAGATTTGTGAGTAATGAGTGTCGGACAGGTGCAAATCGGTGGATTTAAGCTCCTAGTTATGCAGGTTTCTCGTGCATTCGACTATAATGGGTGGAAGCAGCAGCTCTCCCTCCAGTCCGCCGCCTCCCCAGCGTCCTGCCAAGTCCAAACTCCTGCACCGCAGCTTCCCGCCCCAACAGCCCCGCGGCCTGCGCTACTTCCTGCCCCTCGCCCCCACAGAAATTCCACTCTTTTTCCAATGTCCGAACTGCAATGTGGCCTGTTTCGATGGAAATGTGCCTAGAAGACTGATGTGCGGGTGCAAGTTTGCACTGCTGAGGATGGAGGACGGGACCATTAATGCACAGGAAAGTTTGGTTATTGATAGCTTTGAGAGTCTTTTCCATGTCCGGAGGCAATTCCCGGAATCTCCGCAAGTACCGAAACTGGCCTCTCTGACCCTCGCAGTGTTCCAGGAAAGCCTGCCGCCCCGCCTACTCACTGGCCAGTCTTTCATCTCAACAGCCCTAATGAACGAAGTCCTGCTGCCCTACTTCATCTTCAAAACTCGCTGTTTGGGAGTCAATGACTTCCTTCAAATCGGCGACATTCGGCTCAAAGTCACTGCCGCGGTGCCTTCTTTCGGGGTAATCGTGAAAGAAACCGCCTTAATGTGTCACGACTTGGTAAGTTCGCAGCCTTTGCGCAAAGTACTGATTTCCCCGGTCGCCCCGGCCTCTTTTACCCCTGTTTCCTTCAAATCCACAGTAGTTGCTCACTTCAAAATCAGGAAATTCGACCATTTGCACACAGGCCAGACAGTGCATTTAGGGGAAATTCAGACTGTAGTGGAGGCGGCTGAGCCTGTGGATGGGGTTTTAACTGCTGAAACTGAGTTTTATTACGACGAACGACCACTAGAGCAGGTCCAAACTCTGCTTTGTCGAGTCAGTAATGAGCGGATGCCTGCGTCTTTAGCGAGTGTGCCGAGGGCGAATATGTCTGCGGTGCTGAGAGACCAGTACTTGCGCACTAGTTTTCAAGGAAGGCACTTTCCCATTCATGCGAATTCGGAAATCAGGGCGGCGGATGTGACTTTTAGGGTGATGGACAGCCGGCCGCAGAGAGGGTGGGTCGGCTCCGACACGCAGGTAGCCCTAGCCTCCGGTGCATCAGTGGACGACCCTCGTCTCCAGCTGCTCGAGCAGTTGCTGCAGCTCTCCCAAATGCTCGAGGCAGCTGGAGCCCACATGAGTGGCCCGGAAAACACCCACGCAGACGTTATTGCATCCCTCCCTACCCGCACTCTCACAGCCCCTTTATCCGGTGACGCTAACAAGTGTATGATTTGTATCAGTGAATTCGATGCAGGCGACCAGGTCACTACTCTGCCCTGCTGTAATTCCTATCTAGTTCACTTCTTCCATACAAGTTGCATTCAGCAGTGGCTGGAGAGGAGCCAAGAGTGCCCCATTTGCAAGGTGAATGTGCAGAACTACGTGGGAGAAGCTGTAGATTAGGTCTACGGATTTAGCTTTCTGAGGAGTTTCGTGCGCAGCAGCGTGGACTTGGAAATAGAGTGGTGGGCGTAGTGCATGCGGGCTGTAGTGGTGTGGTGACAGGGGGGAGTTTCCAGCACAACCAGGGCAGAGTCAGGGCCGAGGGACATGCTGGGGTTGAGAGAACACTTGGAGGGGTCGAGGAAGGCGCGTTGACTGGTGGTTTTGGCACTGAAGGGCTCGGAGAGGTGGACTTGGGACTCGCGTTTGGGCCGGACTCGGAGTCGAGGGCCTGGCTTGTGGTCGCTGCCTCCATAGTGCTGTCCATAGGTCGTCGTGCCTTGGAATTTGCCCTCAACTGCCCTGACCGGAGGACTGGGGTTATACTTCCTCGGCACTCCCGAGGGTCCCCAGTTCGGGAAATCCCGCGTGTAGGAAGTAGAAGACACAGAGCGCACTAGCTGCGGAGACGCAGACCTGGGCTGAGGCAGTGCTTTTTTGGGCAGCGGGTAGGGCTGATAGGCTTGTTGGTGGGAAGTCGTGGCTTCGAACTTGTAGCGAGAAGGACGGTACGGGGAGGCAGAGGGGTACTTCAGTGGCTGTTTGCAAGGCTTTGTAATAGTGTAAGCAGCCCTGTAACTGGTTAGGAAGGAGCCTTTGTGCGTGCGTTGCGGGCGGCCTGGACACAGGTGCAGTCCGCACTCACAGAGGGCGCAGAGACAGGAGCCCACCTTGTGCTCGAGTTCGGATACGATGTCCAGATTAGGGTCAGTTAGCGGACATTCTGCCATGTCTATCAGATGCACTGTGGAGTTATTTAACTGTAGAATAGGCTAGCGACACTGTTCTTCCCTAGAAGTGAGTGGGATATACACCACACTCCAGTCCTTCTGACTGGTCACTTGTCCGCTTCCGTCCTTGTCCACTATCATCATGTTTTGATGTTCACTGTCTCCCACAGGCAACAGCAGTCTCCCCATCGGCGCTAACTGCTCTAGCAGCGCTCCGGGCACTTCAGCACAGGCCGCTCCTACGTGAATTACGTCATAGGGAGCCTGGTCCGCCCAGCCATACCGTCCATCTGAGGGAATGATAGTAAGCCGCTGAGAGGTTAATAGGTGACTGTGGTGCTGGGATATGTTCCTTAGGGATAAAGTGACGAGGTCTGGAATGTGCTCCACACCTATTACTTTCCCACTAGGACCTGTCATTAGTGCCATGCAGACACACAAATAGCCACTGCCGCTGCCAACATCCAGTGCTCGTGCTCCAGGCTTCAAGTGCGGTTCAAGTCTGTCCAGTGCATAAGCATGCATATGCGGTGCTGAGATTGTTGCATTGAAGCCGATCGGCAGTGGTCGGTCTTCATAGCAGTTTCCAGAGCGGGTGAAATCGGCTCTATCCACTAGCGCTAGGGTCTCAGCTGCTCGGGCAGTGGTGAGTCTTTGGCGAGAACGTAGTCTGGCTATTAGCTCGGGCATGGACTTTGCGGAGGCCATTTATAACGTCGGGGGCTAGCTCTGGCAGAAAGGTTATTAAAAGGAGGCTGAGAAAGCTAGATGCAAGACTTAGAATTGAGTTATAGGGTCTCACAAGTCCAGTAACAAACTGCTTCATTCGCTCAGCGTCTGCACTCCTTTTCTCATCAGTTGCCTTGCTAACTGTTATTAGTGCTTTCAGTATCTAGGAGTTGCTTCTAGACTTAGGCGCGCTTGATGTGGGCGTATGTCGTGAGAGAACTCGTCCCCTAGCGCCAGACCTGCAAGGAGCAACACCCAAGCCATTATTACCGAGTGCACTAGCTACATGCTCACCCTATCAGCTTTACATTATATATACTACATTGTTGCAACTATAATACCCGCATCACATCCATCGTTGAGGGAAGTTCGTCAAGGATATCTGAGTTTTTTTACCATCTCTACCTCAGTAAGAAAATCATGCAGACACACTCCTCCCAACACATATTTTTCATCGCTGTGGAAATGAGTGGTCATAGAACACACGACATTGACGTTGTGCTATGTCGATGGGTACGCGCACTATACACAAGCATATTGCCTATTGATGCGATAGGGTTGAGTGCGAAAGCTACGACTACACATCAGTTGATTCAGTCCTTCTCTTCAATCTGCAGGTGTGTATTTGTAAATAGTGCAGTACATGTGAGGGTGAATTGAAGGTATCATACGGCCAAGGGTGATCAGGGTCAATTTATAGCGTGAGCTATCATCTCTCTGCACCAATTACCAAAAAGTAATATAATTGATATTAACTGGCGCTGAGTGCACCTACCATTCTCATGTCTCAAATGTTTTCGCAGGTCATAACCTTCATCAGATTCCACTACCAGCAGGCAACAATAGTCACGCAATGGAGCGCAGACTTGTATTTTGTGGGGTCTGTACTCAGCAACGGCGGCACAAGTTATGTGGCGCCAGTATGTATTACTTACTAGTAGATCTATATTCTTTCCCTCTCAGCCTTATAACGAATTTCCAAACTCTCCTCACCAGATTTCTCCCTTTTTAGTCCTATAATGGACGAAATTTCCCAAACTCTCCTCACTTCCCTCGAAGACGACTTACGCATAGAGGAAACGAAGGTACTGGACAGCTTCATCCGAGCCCACTCGAAAAGGTACGAATTCCCTCCCGCAGCTGCAGGCCTGGTGGAAGCGATATTCGGAAACAGACTGGCGCTGGAGTAAGGCTCATGCAGTTCTTTCACTTTCGACCGGGAGCTGTTTCCCTACGTGTTGAAGATACTGCAGGTCCTGCGGATCCTGACGAGGGAGACTCAGGTGCAGGAAACTGTTCTGCAGTGTGACGGTGTGAAACGACTCAGTGAACTGCTCAGTCACTTCTCCAAGTTGCACTTCCGAGACTTCGCCACTCCGCATGTGAGCGAAATGATCGTGGAAGTTGCAAGCGTCCTGCGCAGACTAGCCCTGAACGAAGCCCTGCGAGGAGAACTCGGCCACTACGACATTCCGGAACTGCTGAGTCAGATGCTGGGCAGCAGTCACCCTATAGTGTCTAGAAGCGTGTTGGAGACGCTGCACGCCTTGGTGCGCAGTCCTGAGATCCTGCCTGCACTCGCACGGACGAATGCGGTGGAACTGCTGCTGCGGATTATCAGTGAGTACAGTTCGGAGTACACACTGCTGGCGGCTGGACTGCTCAACTCACTCTGTGGGACGGAGGAAGTGTCGCGCAGACTCAGACTGCAGCGGGGGACTCTCATCCTCTTGCAGCAGTTCCAAACCACTAAAGACGCTCCCAACCGCCTTGCTCTGCTCTCCATAGTCCAAACCCTCAGTCTGGACTTGGTGAATGTGAGTGAGTTCCGACAGCAAGGTATGATACCTGCCCTGCTGCCCCTCCTCAAGCCGGGGGAAGACCCCTTACTAACCATCGCAGCTCTGCAGACACTCACTGCCTTCGCTCAAGAAGACGAAAGCTGCATTGCCATAAGGACCACAGGCGCTCACATTATTGGCAGGTGCATCGCCAGACACCACCCTGTGCGCTTGGAAAGGGAACTCAGTCACCGGCAGAAGGAAGCGGCTTTGGAGCTGCAGCTCTACGCTTTGCGCCTAGTTCGCTACATGTACTCGCTGGAACGCAATAGAAAGACCTTCCGCAAGCTACTTCCACACACAATCTTCGCCTCGTTCATCGACATCGGCAACTACAAGAAGGAGTTGGGACTGTACAGTGAGACGTTGGCACTGGTAAACGGCCTGTCAGAGACCGAGTTGGAGCAGTTCGAGAAGGAAGTGGAGGAGTTGAGGGACGGGACACATGGCGGCACCAGGGGAATCGGGGGCTACACAGTGGTGGAAATGATAGGGAAGGGCGGGTTTGGCTGTGTGTACGAGGTAATGAAGGGGGAAAGTCGCTACGCTCTGAAGGAAATCCCCCTGGAGGAGCCTGCCACTGAAAGGTCGCAGCAAGCTGAGCGTGTGGCCGAGCTGAGCAAGGAAGTGGCCATCTACAAGGACCTGAACCACCCCAACATCATCAAGTACTACTCCTCGTTCGTGGAAAACGGACACCTGTACATTGTGATGGAACTCGCAGATGGACAGACACTGTCAGACTACATCACTTCCCTGAGGGAAAAGGGACAAAGGATCAGTGAAGGACAGCTGTGGCGCATCTTTATTGAGATGTGTGCAGCCCTGAGGTATTTGCACATTGACAAGCACGTGGTTCACCGAGATTTCACTCCCGCGAACATTCTGATAACGAGGGATTTGCATGTGAAAATAGCAGATTTCGGACTAGCGAAGCAGTGGGGCTCCCAGTCAAGCGGCTATATGAAGTCCTTCGTAGGGACGATTGTGTACACTTGTCCGGAAATCGTGCAGAGCAAGCCTTACAATGAAAAGGCGGACATCTGGGCGTTGGGCTGTGTACTGTACGAGTTAGCGACCCTGCAACAGCCCTTCACTGGGGAAAACCCTCTGGCCATTGCGCGGAAAATCGTGGAAGAGGACTACGTGCGTCTCAGTCCCAAGCTGTACTCCCTGCCCCTGGTGCACGTAGTCAAGAGCTGCATGACAGTGGACCCTGAGCAGCGTCCAGGCATCTTAGAAGTATGTCAGCAAATCGCTCCACTGCTGGTCATGCAGATAGACGAACTGAAGGAGAGGGAAGGCAGAATGGCTGCACAGCTCCGCCAGGCCAATGAAAGAGTGTTCCTGGCTTGGGAGCAGCCTGTCGTGGCTGTGAGTCCTGTGCTGCTCAAGAAGATGAAAGACCCGCTGTCTCCCCTGCTGGACACATTGTACAAGTTGGTGTATTTGACGCAACTGCCACCCGGACCTCCGGACTCCCGTCGCAGTAGGCTAGAAACCTTCAAACACTGGTTGTTCGCTGCACAGCAAGTCGCACTGAAGCAAGAACTCGCCAAGCTGCAGAACTGTCTGAGGGAGGAGCCGCCCATCCAGAGTCAGCAAGGAGTCACCTACGAAGTGCTCAACTTCACTCTAGAGGAACTGCTGATCGAAGCGGGTTACTACGTAGCGCTCAGTCCTGCGACTGAGGAACGAATAGTGACATCCATGGCGGGTACGCCCAGAGGCAACTAGTTAATAGTGGTCACTGGGGATGCTCTGGTAAGGAAGTGCAGGTAGTCTGAGACTTGAAGGGTCGTTGAAGGAGTGCTGCGACTGCCCGGCTGCTGACCTGCTATGAACCGGTCTTCAATAGCTTGCGTACTCCAAGCACTCTTCAAGCGGTTTCTCTCTCCCTTCCACCACGGTAGGCGCCATTGTGAACCAATCAGTGGTGGGCTTCGCAAAGTCACCCAGCGCTTTCTTGTCGTTCGCGTGTAAATTGATCCTAAAGTGCAGAGTCTACTGGTGTGGGAGGAATTGGCAATCTGGAAGCTGTATGGACTCGTATGTTGTTAGTAAGTGCATCACTGCTATGTATAGCTTCCACTAGATTTCACTATCCCCAAATTTCCAGCTGAACTCTCTTGCCTCAATGACTAATATTTGGTCTCACTGCAATTTGCTGGAAGTCCCTCATTGAGGCACGACTTCAGTATAGCATTTACGTAATGATTGCATCACCTCTTTCGGTTCAGCACTATTAAGAGCAGATATGCTTCAAGTCAGTAATGACCTGGGCTAATCTGTCGTCAGTGCTTAGACGCCAGCACTGGATAGCCGCAGTGGCTAGGCACTCGATAATAATGGCTTGTGTGTTGCTTCTCGCAGGTCTGGCGCTAGGGGACGAGTTCTCTCACGTCTATGAAGAGGGTGAGGCAGTGGTCGTCTGGTTCAGCAAGGTCAGTTTCAAGGTCAGTCGTTGGAACAGCCAAGCTCTTGACTCAGTTCCCCTCTGCTACGGCGCTTCTTCCCAAGATGTGCACCCACTCACAGTGGGAGAAGTCTTCGAAGGCTTCGAGATGCGGAATAGCCACATGAATGTGAGCTTTCTGCGAGAAATCGAACGACAACCGCTGTGTTCAGTGCAGCTTTCTACGGAGGACTCCCTGCAACTGTCTGAAGCAGTGAACAAACAGTTTTGGCTGCAGATGTTTGTAGACGACTTACCCGCATGGGGGCAGCTGGGTCAGAAAGAAGGGGAAAGCCTGGTATTTGTGTATACACACTTCCAACTACTGATGCATCACTGCAAAAACCAAATCGTCCAAGTGCTGTATCAACCTCAAGACCCGATCAAACTCGAAGGGACTGAACAGTCTCTGAACTTTTCCTACTCAGTTACTTGGCTCCCCACTTCTAGTGCCTTCGAGACCCGCCTCAGCCTTTACAAAGACCCTGTCTTTTTCCAGGCTTTTTGGCACTGGTATTTTATGCTCCCGATTGTTGTTTTGGGAATGGCGTTTGCATTAGTGTTTAAGTGGATTATAAACAGATTGCTGTACAATGAACTCGTCGAACTCCCAGAAGTGCGAAACACAACAGGGGAACCCGACTTCTTCCACGCGGCTTTTAAGCAGCTCTCCGG
>Ga0247837_1005923_pt1 | contig 17774 bp, 13 predicted proteins | sample LaCtaG_2_FD_187115 | JGI IMG/M metagenome (GOLD analysis project Ga0247837, IMG submission 187115) | Freshwater microbial communities from meromictic Lake La Cruz, Castile-La Mancha, Spain - LaCruzMarch2015_14.5m | ecosystem: Environmental > Aquatic > Freshwater > Lake | place: Spain: Castile-La...
CGCTGAGCGGCGACGCTGGCAATTCTGCCGCTCGGGTATTGAATGGATTAAACGAAGCGTTGCTGCGCGCGGTGGGGTGGGTGCTGTGGATCATTCCAATCGGCGCGTTCCTCTTGGTGAGCGCCAGTGTTGGCAAGGTTGGCCTGGCAGAATTGCTGGGGCCGCTCGGCTTGTATATGTCGGTGGTGATCGGTGGATTGATCATTCACATGTTCATCATTCTGCCGATCTTCCAGGTGCTACTCGGCGGGGGCAATCCGTTCAAGTTCATGTGGGCCATGCGCGAGGCGTTGGCAACGGCGTTCGCAACGGCGAGTTCCAGCGCCACGCTGCCGGTGACTATTCGAGTGTGCGAGACTGAGGGCGGCTGTTCACAGCGAGCCACGCGTTTCTGTGCGCCGCTTGGTGCCACTCTCAATATGGACGGCACCGCGCTTTATGAGGCGGTTGCCGTGGTGTTCTTGTTCCAGTTGTACGGCGTACAGCTTTCCTTTGGCGAACTCGCCGTGGTGGTAGCGACGGCAACACTGGCGGCCGTCGGTGCTGCTGGCATTCCCAGCGCGGGCTTGGTGACAATGGTCATTGTGATCACTGCAGTCAATGCCTCGCTGGGTAGCGAGAAATTGCCAGTGGGCGCCATGGGCATCGTGATCGGCGTTGACCGGTTGCTTGATATGTGTCGCACCACCGTCAACGTGTGGGGTGACATGGGTGCAGCGCGGATCATGACGCGCATTGCGCCTGACTAAATTGTGGTCAGGGGTTCAAGTAGTGAATCGCGAAACTTCGTTGTCGAGACCATCCACTGCATCGCGAAGGTGCTTGGTGGCGCTATTGAAATCGCCCAAGGCAGAGGCGGTTCGTGCGGTGCCCTCGGCAAGTCTGCCCATGGCGTCACGGATCTGATCCGCGCCCAGTGACTGCGCTCGCATGCCAACGGTGACCTGCTCAAATCGACCAGAAATCCCTTGCACTGCCGAGATGATTTCGCCGAGCTTGCGGGAGATGTCGCGGATCTCTTCAACGCCGCCCTGGACTTGAGTAGAGAAGGTGCCCATCTCTTTGACACCAGCCTTGACGCTGCCTTCCATCTCACGCACCATGCGTTCGATGTCGAGCGATGCCACGGCGGTCTGTGTGGCGAGGTAGGCGATTTCGCGTGCGACGACAAGGAATCCCAGCCCGTGTTCGCCGGCCTTCTCAGCTTCAATGGCAGCGTTGATGGACAAGAGATTCGTCTGGTTGGCAACCTTGGCCATGGTGACGATGACCAGGTTGATTCGGTCAGCGCTCTCTCGGATCTTGGTCAACTTGTCACCGAACAATGCGGTGCTCTTCGCCAATTGCTGCATGGTGGAATCCATGCCTGCAAGGTTGGCGCGACCCTCTTCGGCACGATGACCCGTGTGTGAGGCCATTTCGTTGACCTCATTCATGGTGCGCAACAATTCCTGGCTGGTGGTGGAGATCTGATGGACCGCAGCGCATGCTTCGGCGGTCGCGGCTCCGTGATCCTCGATCACCTGCTTCTGCTCTGCACCGGTGGATTGCATCACCGTGGCGGTGGCGTCAAGCGTGGCAGTGGACATCTGGATGCGACCAATGAGCGCACGCAGGTCGGTGGTCATGGTGTGGATCGCGTCGAGCAGCGCTCCGGTTTCGTCCTCGGAGGTAGTGCCCATCTCTGCACGGAGGTCGCCGGCGGCTACTTGGCGCGCAACGGCTACCGCCGCGCGGATCGGTGTGGAAATGGAACGCGCCACGAAGAGTGCCGTGACGACTACCCCAATGCCCAAGGCAATGGTGAGAGACATGATCAGGTTGCGTTGAAAGTTCAGCAAAGCGAAGGCTTCGCTCGCATCCTGCTTCACCAACATCCCCCAACGGTAGCTGGGCAGGTAGCACCATGCGGCACATACTTCAACGCCGCGGCCGTCGGTCACGGTGCCATATCCGCGGCTTCCGCTCGCGGCATCTCGGGCAGTCACCTCGCCGACGCTTCCGGTGGCGAGGCGGAACTTGAACGCAGCATCGGGGTCCGTGCGGGTGGGGGAGGTGACGGTGATCCCCGTTGAGTCGCGTTGCGCGGTGACGATTTCGCCAGTTTCGCCGAGTCCCGTGACATCCGCGAGCATGCGCCAGACTTGCTCTGGGCCAAGACCTCCGGCAGAAACACCAATCACGCGTCCATCGCTGACGATTGGACTGGTGATAAACATGATCGGCTCGCGCGATGATCCGTAGGGTTGAAAGGCGGTGATTTCCGACTGCAACAACGTGCGTGCGCGGTCGAAGCCGGCGGTCAGTTCCGATGTGGCGAGTTCACCAGTAAGAATCGAAGATCCCACCGTGAATGATGGATCGACCGACAAACGAATGATTCCAGCCGTATCGATAAGTAAGAGCCGCTTGTATCCCAGCGCCGTGGCGGTTCGGTCAATATTGATCGCGGACTTCTTAGTGCCTTGCGGGTCGCTGAGGGCATCTTCATTGAGCCGAGCCATCGCTTGGCGCATGCCTGCGCCTCCCGCCATCGCCGTAGCGTCGGCGAGTCTCTCCAGTGCGTATGTTTCCAGCTCACTGGACTTTGCCGCATTGATTTGCACCAGTTTCTCGCGGACTGAGCCTTCCAGCGCTTGTGTGGCGATGTTTGCGGTAATCAAGGCCAACGCAATGCACGGGACCAGCGAGAGCAGAAGAAACCACGTCAGCAGTCGCCCGGCGATCGATCGATGCATAGCAATTCGGGTGTCAGCAACGGCTGGTGTCGCGGGCTCGTTCATGGTGCGGGTTTCTCGCGCAGAGCACGTGCTGGTGATGCGGCGCGGGTTGGGTCCGCCGCTGGTGCAATCCATTGTCCGCCCCAGCTGCGGTAGAGGTCTAAAACGAAATTCTCCCACACCTCGCGCGGGCGCGAGGATGGAAACGGCACGGGTCGTACCGCGGTTCGGCTTCGCCAGACGATTTCAAATTGGCCGTCGTTTCGAATTCGCCCAATGGATACGGGGCGCCAGGTGTGTTGCGTCTGCGGATCGACCGCAATGGTGCCTTCGGGTGCGTTCAGGCTTTGACGGCGAAGTGCGTAACGGACCGGACGGACATCGGTGTTGTCGGCCTCACGTACCGCCTGCGCCCAGAGTTTGACGCTGAAATACGCAGTTTCCATCACGTCTTGCACGGTGCGGTCGCGCCCGTAGCGCGCTTTGAACGCGTTGACGAATTGAACATTCTCTGGACGGTCAATGCTCTGGAAGTAACTCCATGAGGCATAGTTGCCAACCATGCTTCCCAGCGGCATGGCGTGCAATTCATTCTCACCGAGGGCGAAAGTCAGCACCGGCGTCTTGGCCGGATCGACCCCCGCCTGCCGGAGTGCTTGTGCAAATGCAAGTGCTGAATCGCCGACCACGGAACTGAGTACAACATCGGGTTTCGTGTCCACAATGGCGTTCACTGCCGCGGAGACATCCATGGCGCCAAAGGGGATATATGCCTCTGCCACCTTCTCGGCACCGAGCGCGGCAAGTTGGTCACCGATGATCGCATTGACGCAGTGCGGCCAGACATAATCGGAACCGACCAGGAAGAATCGACGCGCCCCCAGTTTCTCATGGCACCATTGCACAGCCGGGGTGATTTGCTGATTCGGCGCAGCGCCCGTGTAGATGATGTTTGGCGATTGCTCCAAGCCTTCGTATGCCATCGGGTAGACCAACAGATGGTCGGCAGCCTCAACAACAGGCAGCACACCCTTGCGGCTAGCGCTGGTCCAGCATCCAAAGATGACGCAGGCGTCGTCTTTACTAATGAGGCGATCGGCTTGTTTGGCGAAGGTCGGTGGATCGGAGGCGCCGTCAGCAATGATCCATTTCACTGGGCGCCCAAGCAGGCCGCCTTCAGCATTGATTTCCTCAAGCGCAAGCACTTCAGCCTCAATCATCGACAATTCACTGACCGCCATCGGCCCTGTCTGTGAATGGAGAATTCCAACGATGATCGGGCTTCGATCGTTGAGGATCCGATCAAATACGCGCCAAGTAAAGGTGATGACGACCCCCGCAACGACCAGCAGCCCGATGCGCAACATCCAACGGCGTCGGTTCGACTGCACGGGCGTAGTCGTCGTCACAGTCGCAGCGCCTGCGGTTGCAGCGCGATTTGGTTTGCGTGGAGTACGTGCTTCAGTGTGATGGCTGGCCATCGTTGCTTTACGACTTCTTCTCTAAGAGGGTCACCTTCATGCCGCAGTCGAGAATCTGTTGTTCATCAATCGGACCAGGGGCATCAATCATGAGATCGCCACCGGACTGCGTCTTCGGGAACGCGATGACGTCGCGAATGTTGTCGGTGCCGACCAAGTGCATGAGCAGTCGATCAAGTCCGAAGGCGATGCCGCCGTGCGGCGGAGCGCCGTGCCGAAGCGCGCTGAGCAGGAAGCCGAATTTGGCGTCGGCATCTTCCTTGGTGAGACCGATGAGCTTGAATACTTTCTCTTGCACGTCCATCCGGTGAATACGAATGGAACCGCCGGCGATTTCGCTGCCATTGACAACCAGGTCATAGCCCGCGCTTAGGCACTTACCGGGTTCGCTCTCCAGAAGGTGGAATTGGTCAGGATTTGGGCTAGTAAATGGATGATGCATGGCCACCCATCGTTGACCATCCTCGTCCCAATCAAACATCGGGAAGTCAATGACCCAGAGGAATCGCCACTCGGATTCGTTGACGAGGCCCATGTCGCGACCAACCTTCAAGCGCAGTTCGCCGAGCGCCTTCGTGGCCGAATCCCAGTGGTCGGCCACGATAAGGACGCTGTCACCAGGCTGCAGTGCCAGGCGCGCAACGAGTGCGTCCTTGAAGGGCTCCAAATGTTTAGCGACGCCGGTATCAAATCCAGCAGCGGTGAACTTTGCAACCGCCACGCCGCCGGTCTTGAACTGCTTGACGAATTCGGAATACCCATCCGTCATCTTGCGCGTCAGTTTCTCAGCACCGCCCGGAACGCGGATGGCCTTGACGCAACCACTACGACCCGCGCGGGTCTTCTCAATGGCTTGTTGGAAGACCTGGAATTCACTGCCGGCAACGATGTCGGTGATCTCGCGAATTTCCAACGGATTACGCAGGTCGGGGCGATCAATGCCAAACCGATCCATGGCCTCTTGCCAAGTCATTTGCTCAATGCGGCCAATGTCATAGCCAAGGATGTCATGCCACACCGCGTGCGCAAATCCGCCCATCATGGTCATGACGTCTTCGCGCTCAACAAAGCTCATTTCCAAGTCAATTTGACTGAATTCTGCTTGCCGATCAGCGCGCGGGTCTTCGTCGCGCAGGCACTTACAGATCTGGATGTAGCGATCAAAACCAGCCACCATCAGGATCTGCTTGAAGAGCTGCGGGCTCTGCGGCAGGGCGTACCACATGCCCTGATGCAGACGTGCGGGAACGATAAAGTCGCGCGCGCCTTCCGGGGTGCTCTTGATGAGAAGTGGGGTCTCGACTTCCGCAAATCCGTTGGCTGCAAAGTAGTCGCGCGCCAACTTGGTGACCTTGCTGCGTGTGCGCAAAATGTGCTGCATGCGCGGGCGGCGCAGGTCGATGTAGCGGTACTTCAGGCGCGTTTCTTCGCCGATCTTCTCGGCATCGTGATCATCGGGCAGGATCGGCGGGTTTTCGGCCTTGTTGAAGATCTCAAGTTCTTCGGCAGCCAGTTCCACCTCGCCAGTCGCAAGTTTGTGATTTGGCTCACCCGAACGGAGCCGAAGAATGCCGCGCACGCCGATCACGTCTTCGCGGCGGAGCGCCTTGGCTTGCTGCACGAGTTCGGGGCTGGCATGTTCGAGATTGAAGACCACTTGGCAGAGGCCGTCTCGATCCCGAATGTCCACGAACAAGAGTCCGCGACCTTGGTCGCGATAGGTGTTCACCCATCCGTTGAGGGCGATTGTCTTACCGGCATCGGCAAGGCGTGGCTGTCCGCAGGTGTGCGTGCGTTTGAGCATGGTGGGGGGGTCAGGGTGAAGGGTCAAGGATAGCTTTGCGCGGCATACCCCGTTCGTCATAAATAGGTGCCGTTCACCCCTGTCCCTATTTTCGCAGGGTTTCCCTGCCTACCAAACGCGTCAACATCACGTTCTGCCAAAGATCATGACCTGGCCCGCAGGCGCCGAAGAGGACAGGGCCGCGCTCAGCGGCCGTCCTCGTAAGGCGAATGCGGGCCAGTACGCGGGCGCGCGGTTGAAGTGAGTTGAGTCGTCCACCGCCCCCTCCGTTGCGCGCGGGACCCTCGGACGCGGACGGCTGCGCTCCACAAGGTTCCGCTTAGCCTCGGGCGAATCTGTTCGTCCGGTTGGCACCCACGGGGCGTACGTCCAACTGCCGGACTTCTCAGTTTCACACGCCGCTTACCGAGCCTCCCGTGCTCACTGCGGGGGCTCGCACACGGAAGGCACGTTGACAACCAGGGTTTGTGGAACACCCCCATCTGGCCGCAGGCGCCGGAGAGGATAGGGCCGCGCTCAGCGGCCATCCTCGTAAGGCGATTGCGGGCCAGTAGACAGGCGTGATGCCACAACCCGACTCACGACGAAACCGTGATGCATCAACGCGCAACCTGGTCGCACTCGCCGGAGAGGACAGGGCCGCGCTCAGCGGCCGTCCTCGTAAGGCGACTGCGGACCAGTACGCAGGTGTCATGCATCAATGCCACCGGAAGAATCGCGCCCCCTTCTCCAGGATGCACCAGTGGGCATCGACCCGTCCCGCCCGCATCAACCCCGAGTGCATTTCCTATGCTGCACATGTGGCAACCGTTCTAGTTACTGCGTTCGAGCCCTCAGGGGATGCCCATGCTGCGCCTTTGGTGCGAGCATTGCGCGCACTGGCCCCGGATGTTCGCGTGGTTGGTTGGGGCGGCCCCAAGATGCGTGCTGCTGGGTGTGAGATGGCTGGCGAGACCGCGCGTGATGGTGCCATGACGCTGGTGGGGTTGAAGAAGATTTCTGAGGTTCGACGCATCGTTGCGGATATTCGTGCGTGGGCAGCCGTCAATCCAGTGGATGTGCATGTGCCAGTCGATAGCCCTGCTGCAAATTGGCATATTGCTTCGTGGATGAAGCAGCATGGCCGCGGTGCTGCGGGTGGTTCGCGCGTGGTGAACTTGGTTGCGCCGCAACTGTGGGCGTGGGCGCCGTGGCGGATTCGCAAGTGGCGACGCACCAGTGATGCCATTCTTTGTTTGCTGCCATTTGAAGAAGAGTGGTTTCGATCGCGCGGGGTGCGCGCGCACTTCATTGGGCATCCAGTGCTTGGCGAGCCGGTGAGTCCAGATGCACTGTTGCGTGCCAAGGAACTCCCCGCGGGTGCGCCGAAATTGTTACTGCTGCCCGGAAGCCGCAGCAGTGAAGTGCGCGCCAATATGCCACTCATGTTGGAGGTGTTCCGTGCGGTCACGCACGCGCGACCCGGCCTCGTTGGTCTGGTCATGGCAGCCAATGATGCACTGGTGCCGCTGGTGCATGCCGCTGCGCGCGGTGCTGCGTGGCCGAGCAACTTGCACGTGGCAAGCAATGATCCGGATGCTGCCATCGCGTGGTGCGATTGCGCGCTGAATGTCAGTGGCACGGTGAGCCTTGACCTTGCACATCAACGTAAGCCAATGGTGGCGCTGTATCGAACGGGCTTTGTGAAAGCCGCAGGCAGTGCGGTGGTACTGCTGACGCCGCATCGGTTGCTACCAAACATCATCGCGCGCCGCGAGATTGTGCCGGAGTTCATTCCGCATGCAGGCGGGGCGGGTCCGTTGTTGCGCGCGCTGGAGCCGCTTCTTGATGATGCCGGACTCCGTGCCCGCATTTCCCGTGATCTTGATGCAGTCACGCGGAGCTTTGAAGGACACGACCCCGGCCGCGAGGCGGCCGAGGTCGTGCTTGGTTTCATTGATCGTGCACCGGGCCGCGCCGAAGCGCGCCCGTTGTCCATCACTTGATCGGTTCGAACGTGAAGGTCTGTCCACCGATCACGCCTTCAACCATCAGGCCTTCTGCGCCGAAGGCAACCACTGCGACACCATTCTTGTAATCGATCGCGGTGCTTGCACCAGCGTTCGCTGCAACAGCGGAAGCGCCGGCTTGGAACGCGGTCTCGCCACGCTTAAAGCGGTCGAAGGCCATCTTGTCCTTGAAGAAGATGACTTGCGCGTACGACTGTCCGCCGATTTGCGCGCCGATGGTTCCGCCGCCGACCACGCTGTTCGCGACCAGCTTGCCGCCCTCATACACCAGACCAGTGCCCCTGAAGCCGCCGACGACCAAGCCGCCCTTGCCGATTTCTGGGTAGACCGCATAGCCGTATGCATTGGTGAATTCCTTGGCCGTTGCAGGGAACTTCGTCTTGCAACGCTCGATGGTTCCCTGCGCGTCATCCTTGAGGATGGCGGCCTGCTCAGCAGGTGGGAGCTTGGAAGCGGAGTCACATCCCATTGGGAGTGCGCTGAGCGAAATGCCGGCGAGGATCATGGCGGGGAGGCAGAGTGCAGTCTTCTTCATAGTGGTGTTCTCAGTTGAGTGAATGGATGAGTTGCTGGGACAATCTGAAGATACCGACTTTGCACTGACCGGGGAGGATGGGTCGCGCACCCGAGCAGGCAGATTTGTCTCGCTATCATTCCGCGTCATGATCCGCCGGACCGCTTCCATCGTTGCCGCGCTTACCGGCGCAGCATTTCTCCTCGCCGCCGCCCCCGTCCTTGCTGTTCAGGATGCGCCGAACAAGAAGTTGAAGATTGTCAGCAGTCTTCCACAGACTGGTAGTGCCAACGCGCAGACCACCAGCATTGTGAACGGCATCAAGATGGCCATTGATGAGCGAGGCGCGATGGTTGACGGATTTAAGATTGAGTTTGAGGCGATGGATGACGCCAGTCCGCAAAAGGGAAACTGGGACGGTCAAATTGAGTCCGCCAACGCCAAGCGAGCGATCGCGGACCCGGCAGTGGTTGGATATATCGGTACCTACAACTCCGGTGCGGCCAAGATCTCTATGCCGCTTCTGAACAAAGCCGGACTCGTGATGGTGAGCCCGGGCAACACCGCCGCCGGTTTGACCAAGCCAGGCCTTGGCGAGCCAAATGAGCCGGCGGTCTATCGCCCCTCGGGCAAGGTGAGTTACTTCCGCGTTGTGCCCGCTGATGACATTCAGGGCGCTGTCGCGTGTGAATTCTGCCGCAACGACTTGAAGGCGAAGAAGGTATTCATCCTTCACGATCGTGAGCTGTACGGAAAGGGCATTGCCGATGTCTTTAAGAAGACCGCCGAAGCCACTGGGGTTGAGGTGGTTGGCTTTGAAGGTATTGACGCCAAGGCTTCCAACTATCGATCGCTGGTCACCAAGATTCGAGCCGCTGCGCCGGACGTGGTGTTCTTTGGCGGCACCACGCAGACCAATGCCGCGCAGGTGCTCAAGGACTTGCGTGCTGGCGGAGCCAAGATTCCGTTCGTTTCACCGGATGGCACCTTTGAAAAGGCATTCATTGAGGCCGCTGGCAAGGACAGCGTCACCAAGGAACAGGGCGGCGTGTACATCACCTTCGGCGGTGTGCCTTCGGAAATGTTGACTGGTATCGGCGCTAAGTTTGTGAAGAGCTACCAGGCGAAATATGGCGAGATTCCTGAGGCGTATGCCGTCTATGGCTACGAAGCAGGATGCGTCTTGCTTGATGCCATCGACCGCGCTGAGACCAAGGATCGCGCGGCGATCATTGCTGCGGTGGCCGCCACCAAGGACTTCAACGGGGCGCTCGGCACGTGGAGCTTTGATGAGAATGGCGACACATCCATCCGCACCATGTCGATCAACACCATTGAAGATGGCGCATTCAAGTTCGTCCGCACAGCGGGTGGGGCGGCGAAGGCCAAGTGATGCAGCAAACGGTTGCTGCAGCAGAATTTCTGGCAGCGTGCGCGCTTTCACGCGTCGACGCTGTTGGTGGCTTTGCCCGTGATGGTCTGCTGTCTTCGCAAGAGGTATTCACTCAGCAACTGGTCACCGGTCTTTCCAATGGCATGATCATTGCACTGATTGCCATTGGTTACACCATGGTGTACGGCATCATTGAGTTGATCAACTTTGCGCACGGCGACCTATGCATGTTGGGCGCATACTTTGCACTCACTGTTGTGGGGGCACTTGGTGTTGACCAATGGGCGGGTACGGGCGGCATGATGGGCCTCGTGCTGGTTCTGGTTGGAACTGCTGCGTTCTGCGGTTCACTCAATTGGTCGATCAACCGTCTTGCCTATCGACCGCTGCGCAAGGCCAGCAAATTGAGTCTGTTAGTAAGTGCCATTGGTGCCAGTTTCATCTTGGTGAATTTGGGGCTCTTCTGGGGTGGTTTGCCCATGGATGTGTTTGCCGATGGAACAAGTTCCGCGGCACCGAAAGCATTTCCAGCGTTGGTTTCCGCGGCTCCCGCTGCGCAAATCGGCGATGTCATCTATTCGCGCACAGACCTCTTGGTGTTGTGTGTGACGCTCCCATTGATGGTGGCGCTCACCTACCTGGTGCGATTCACCAAGCTTGGAAAGGCCATGCGCGCTGTGGCGCAGAATCCAACTGGCGCGTCACTCATGGGTATTGATGTTGAGCGCGTCATCGGTGCATCGTTCTTCATCGGCGGTTCGCTTGGTGGATTTGCCACGGTGGTCTACAGCCTCTACAACCAAACGGTCAGCTTCCAGATGGGCTATCGAATGGGAATGGACGCGTTCATCGCCGCCGTGCTCGGTGGTATTGGAAATCTTCCCGGCGCGGTCTTGGGCGGAATCTTGATTGGCGTGATTCGATCAATGAGTGATGGCTATCTTGAAGCCCGTTGGACCAACACGGTGGTGTTTGGCATTCTCATCTTGATCTTGGTGTTCCGACCATCGGGTCTGCTTGGTGCAAAGCTTCGGGAGAAGGTGTAACCCGATGGCAATTTCCTCCAAGCGAATCACCATCAATCTGCTGCTGATCGCGGCGGTGGCCAGCATTCCCATCATTGAGAAATTCGTCCCGCTGGGGCTGCACATCAGCGACCCAATGACTGACGTGTTTGTCTATGCCATTCTTGGCCTGGGGCTGAATATCCTGACTGGATTCACCGGTCTTTTGAACTTGGGTGTGGCTGCATTCGCCGCTATCGGTGCGTATGTATTTGCTATTTCCACCTGCGAGATTTACCCATTCCAACTGGGGTTCTGGAGCGCGCTTGGCCTGACCATGGCCGCCGGCGCGCTTGCGGGCTTTGCACTCGGTGCACCAACGTTGCGCGTGCGCGGTGATTACCTTGCGATCGTGACGCTTGGGTTCGGTGAGATCGTGAAAGATGTCTTGGTGAACATGGATTCCATTACCAAGGGAACTCAGGGCATCAATCCGCTGCCGCCACCAACACTGTTCGGGCATGAACTCGGTGGGAGTGGTCAGTATTGGCTCTTTATGGCCATTGCTCTGCTAGTCGCTGTCGGCGCGCGCAGTCTGGAGCGCAGCCGCATCGGACGCGGTTGGATCTCCATTCGCGAAGATGAATTGGCAAGCCGAGCAATGGGTATCCGCCCCGATCATGCCAAGATGCTGGCGTTTGCCACCTGCGCGTCACTCGCAGCGCTTGCCGGTGCGTTGACTGCCAGTCGGCTTTCCAGTTCCGGCGAGCCGGGCAACTATGACTTTCAGATTTCGATTCTTGCGCTGTGCATTGTGATTGTTGGCGGCATTGGCAGCGTGCGTGGAGTTCTCCTCGGCGCGCTGGTGATGGTTGGTATGAACTCCATTGTGCTGGTGAAACTCACCGAACTGATGGGGGGATCCGATGCCGCTCCACCTGCAGCGCTGGCAGAAGCACATGGATTGCAGTGGGCTTTCCTCTTTGTGAAGACTTGGGCACAGAATGTGCTGATTAGCCCAACCAACTGGAAGTTCTTGGTCTTTGGGTTGGCACTGGTACTGATGATGATCTTCCGTCCGGAGGGCATCTTGCCAGCGCGCGGCGCAAAGGAAGATGCACCGGATGGCGATGAAGGCACTGGCGGTGTAACTGGCGGTGTAACTGGCGGGGTCACCGGCGGTGGCGCTTCCTCGGTTGCCGCCAAGGAGCTGCGGCCATGACTATGACGACCATTCTTGAAGTGCGCGACGTGACCATGCGCTTCGGCGGGTTGGTTGCCAATGAGCGAGTGAGCATGTCGGTGCACGGTGGCGAGATCTTTGCAGTGATTGGCCCGAACGGTGCGGGTAAGACCACGCTCTTTAATGCGATCACAGGAATCTATGAAGCTACCGAAGGCCAGATTCTCTTCGACGGCAAAGAGATTCGTCGAGAGTGGAGTCGAAGGACTTCGTTCCGCGCCATCGGCATTGGGTTGGCAACCGCCGTGGTTGCGGTTCTCGCCTACAACGCAACCGATCTGTGGCAGGGCGCCATTGTCGAGAAGTACGTCTACGCACAGCCGTTCCCGTGGGGCGAGGCCATGGCAACGCTGGTCACCACGATGCGTGCCGCTAGTTTCTGGTCAACGTGGGGCATCGCGGTACTCGGATTTATCCTTGGTCGGCTGGGCTACGGCGCTATCTGGCATGCACAGCGCCGAACGCCAGACCTGGTTTCGCGTGCAGGGATTGCACGCACATTTCAGAACATTCGACTCTTTGCAGAAATGAATCTTGTTGAGAATGTCCTGGTTGGCATGGATCAACACTGCACGTGCGGATACTGGGCATGCCTGTTGCGAACGCCGCGATTCTGGCGGGAGCAAGCCGCCATGCGCGTTCGTGCATTCGAATTCTTGAAGTTTGTAGAACTTGCCGACGCCGCCGGAAGCCTTGCGAGCAGTCTTCCGTACGGGCACCAGCGCCGTTTAGAAATCGCACGCGCGCTTGCCACTGAGCCAAAGTTGATCTTGCTTGATGAACCGGCCGCTGGCATGAACCCGGCTGAGAGTGCCGACCTGATGCGCCTGATTCGCCGCATTCGTGACCGCGGCGTCACCGTTGTGCTCATCGAGCATGACATGAAAGTAGTAATGGGAATTTCCGATCGCATCGTGGTGCTGCAGCACGGCAAGAAGATTGCCGAGGGCACCCCTGAGGAGATTCGAACCAATCCGGTTTGCATCGCCGCCTACCTTGGAACAGAGGTGGTTCATTGACTAGCGCCGTCCCTACTACTAGCTCCCCCGCGCCGCAATCCGGCGGGCCACGTGTGCCACTCTTACGCGTGCACGGGCTGAAGTGCTCGTACGGGCAAGCGCAGGTACTGCACGGCATCGATATTGAAGTGTTTGCTGGTGAGATCGTTTCGATCATTGGCGCAAACGGTGCGGGCAAGTCCACCACGCTGATGTGCGTCTCGCGCATCAATCGATCTTCCGGCAGCATTGAATTTAATGGAGCCAGCATTGCGTCGTTGCCACCCGAGCAAGTGGTGCGTCAAGGTCTCGTGCAGGTGCCGGAAGGGCGCCGCATCTTCCCGCGTCTCACGGTGCGTGAGAATTTGGAGATGGGCGCATTCATTCGGTCAGATAAGGATGGCATCGAGTCAGACTTGCAACGCATCTTTGAGATGTTTCCCATCTTGAAGGATCGCGCGCTTCAGCAAGGCGGAACCCTCTCCGGCGGCGAGCAGCAGATGCTCGCCATCGGTCGCGCGCTGATGAGTCGCCCCAAGATGCTGATGATGGACGAGCCGTCCATGGGTATTGCGCCAATCTTGGTTGCAAAGATTTTTGACACCGTCAAGAATGTTCTCAACGCTCAGGGGATGACCATTCTGCTTGTTGAGCAGAATGCCAATGCCGCGCTACGCATGAGTAACCGCGCTTATGTCTTGGAAACAGGCAATGTGGTGCTGACTGGCTCCGGGCAAGACTTGCTTCGTGATCCGCGCGTGCGCGAGGCATACTTAGGCTGACAACTGTGCTGCTTTGCGCCAGTGGCGCTGGTACCTACACTGCGTGGTCCTCATGCGATCATTCACGCTGCGCACCGATATTGAACGCCACCGCATCGGCCGGTTCCAGTTACCGCTGGGCCTGGAGCCGATCGACTTACCTGCGCCCAGCGAGGGCTACACGATTGAATTTGTAGAAGGCGATGACAACGCCCCTGATGTCTATCGCTTCTATGCGGTGACTAGCTTTGAGAAAGTCTCTGCGCTGCTTGACGACTTGTTTCAAATTCTTCCGGGCGAGATCTTTCCGCTCGTCGAAGTTGGTTCCAAGGACGCGTTCCGCACCATGGATATCTTCAGCGCGCGCGAGCCCATGCAATTGGATGAATTCCTGGAAGATTGGCGTGAGTATCGCCAAGTGATCTTGGAGGATGGATCAATCGGTGCGGGCGCGCAGGCGGACGAGCCGTACATGGAAGTCTTCGTTGATAGTTGGAAGGGCGTTGATGTGCAGGTTGCGCCAGATATGAAAGAGGACATTGAACAGCTGATGGCGCGGCACGGGCTTGAAGAAGTAGCTCACACGTGGCCGCCAGAAGTTGACGAGCGCCCCGAACCGCCGCTGAATGTGCGCGAGATTCTTGTGCTTGACAGCGAGGAGTGCCCGGACATTGATGAGATCCTCTTTCAGCTCCGTGAAGCGTGGGGGCTGGAGTTGGATGTTGATCTTGATGAGAATCTTGACGAGGGCGGACGTCGCCTTGGGCGCACGCTTTGGCATGCAGTAGCGATTGTTGAAAGTGCCGACGATGACTCGCCGCGCGCGGGGTACGCGCTTGCCTGGGCGTCCGCTTCCAGTATGGGTGAGCTGCAGCGCATGTTGGAATCGCGCATGGAGTTACAAGATGAGTGGCGTTTCCACGGGCAGTGGTACGCAGTCGACCGCGTTGCCTTTGACGAGCGACCAGATTCGTTGGCATCGCTTCCGCCGCGTCCAGCGCGCAGCGAAGTGCATGAGTTCCGCATTGAACCAGCGTGATACCGAGCGGTTTGCTCGAGCGGTTTGCCCGAGCAGTTTGCTCGCGCGGCACTTCCGAGCGGATCTCTCGAGCGGGTGACCCGCGCTCGCAGACAATCCCCGCTGCCGGACACTTCTCAGCTTGCCGGCGCGTATAGCCCCGATGACTGGATGTAATTCGCAACGGCTGGTAGCAGCAGATCTTCAGTGGACTCACCGGCTGCGATGCGGCGACGCACCTCAGTACTTGAAGAATTCACGGGTTCAATCGGAAGCGTCCATGACAGCCAACGTGCGGCCCATGCCTCGTCCATTTGCTCAGCGAGCAGTGCTGGCCAATCAGCGCGCGTGTGTGGTGGACGCAGCACCACCACCGGAGTTGCCAACGAAGTGAGGTCGGCCCAGTCTTTCCACGATCGGAAATTGATTGCCTGATCGCTGCCAACCACCAAGCGAAGCGGGCCTTTCATAATCGCGCCTGCGGCCTGCATGTCATGCACTGCGCGGACTGTGTCAATGGTGAAACTTGGCTCCGCGCGCGAGATTTCAATCGGTAGTACCACCGTGTCCGCCATGGTGTCGAAGGCAAGTGTGCACATCGCCAAGCGATCGGCGGAACTTGCCACTGGTCCAGTTTCACGCTGCGGATTCTGCCACGCAGGGATCACCAGCATCTGCTTCGCCTTGAGCAGCGCATCAACTCCCTGCGCAATCTCTACATGGCGTCGATGCGGAGGATCGAAGGTGCCGCCGAAGATGACAATCGGGCGTTCAGCATTGGTGATGGCGGGCGCATCGACGTGTTCGGTGGTCTGGTCGTTCATGGGGAACCGCGCATTGAATCCGATTCCGCCGCGCCGCGCTCGCTATGGAGATCAGTGGCGTTCGGTGAGCGCCTCTTCAACCGCTTGCATGGCGGCGCCTGATCGATGCCCCAGCGCCAGCAGTTGCGGCACCAGCGTTGGCAAGCGCATGGGGCGCCGGGCGAGGGATCCAAGGACGGCGCCGATGCGGGTTCGCCCGTTCGCCGAGGTCCACCGCTCCACGCCGTCAGGAAGCGTTTCGTTGTATCCGTCACTGATGCCGCGAATCACCCGCCAATTCCATCCGGCGGCCTCTGCTACGCGGGCAAAGGCGGCGGATTCCATGTCCACCAAGTCAGCGTCAAACCGTTCTGCGGCAACCCGCTTGGCGTCCGGGGTCCGTATGACGTGCTCGGCGGACAGGCAGCGAACCGCGGGCCGGGGCGGGGCGGCAACATCTCCACGGCCCGTGCGCGCCGGCGGGTGCCACACCCGTCCATCCTCATCCACAATGATCGATGGCACGACCGCTGTTCCAGGGATGGCCGCCGGTCTCAGGCCTCCCGCCACGCCAGCCAACACCACCTCCGTCCCGGCCGGGAACCGCACCGAGGCAGCCCAACGTTCGATTCCTGCGCCCCCGGGGCCACTGCAATGGAGGACCCACCCGCGCGCTTTGGCGGCGCGGGAGAGTCGGGATCGTTCAAATTCCAGTGGGCAAATGACGTGCATTACAGTTGCATTGTGGGTATACTCTGCCGCTCGGAAACCGGCCCCATCGTCTAGCCCGGTCTAGGACACGTCCTTCTCACGGACGGGACAGGGGTTCAAATCCCCTTGGGGTCACTCTTACTGCCGAAGCCCCGATATTTGGGCTTCGGAATGACGAACAACAGCTCGCCTGGTACGCAGAAGCGTACGGTCGAGCCATCAAACCGATTGGATTGCTGCCTGACTGAGCCAGTTACTTTCCTGGCCCCATCGTCTAGCCCGGTCTAGGACACCTCCCTTTCACGGAGGTAACAGGGGTTCAAATCCCCTTGGGGTCACTTCTTCTCGGACGGTCGCGAAGCCCTCTGAGCGACAATTTGAACGACAATTGCTGTCGAAGCCGCGCGCCGACCGAGTTCTCAAGAATTTCGTTCGGCGTTCGTGCTTGTTGGGGCTACCTTTGCTCCACCCGGCGCGTTGCCAACCGGGCGGTCACTCCGCGCAATGCACTCCATTCACCCGATGCACCGAATTCACATCATGAAGATCCGCTCACTCGCCGCTTTCTCCTCGCTCGCACTCTTAGCAGTGTCTCTTCAGGCAGGCGCCGCGGTTCGATATGTGGATGCCTCACTGGCCACCGGCGCGGGCACCGGGACCAGTTGGGCCGATGCCTATGCCGGTCCAGCAAGTTTGCAAACAGCGTTGGCTGCAGCCGTCTCCGGCGACCAGATTTGGGTGAAGGCTGGTACCTACCGTCCATCCACCACCGGCCTGCGCACCGCGAGCTTTACGATGAAGTCGGGAGTGGCCATCTACGGCGGATTCGCCGGTACCGAGTCAACACTTTCGCAGCGCGATTGGAAGACCAACGTCACCATCCTGTCTGGCGACCTGCTTGGTAACGACACCGCCACTACCAACTTCACGGAAAATAGTTACCACATTGTACTTGGTACCGGCGCAGCAGTCACCGCCATTCTGGACGGATTCACGGTGCGCTCTGGTAACGCCAACGGTGCCAGTGCGAGCAATCAAGACAAGGGCGGCGGCATCTTGATTGTCTCAAGTGGTGCACCAACCGTTCGCAATTGCATCTTTGCTTCGCACCGCTGCACATTCGGTGGTGGCGCGGGTTACATCTTCTCCGCGCAAGCAACGTTTGCCGACTGCCAATTCAATGACAACAACGGCGGCAGTTACGGTGGTGCATTCGACACGAACGCTGTGACGAGCACATTCACTCGCTGCATCTTCCGCAACAACACCGCGGTGCGCGCTGGTGGAGTGGAAACGTACGGCGGCGGCAACACCA
>Ga0247837_1005927_pt1 | contig 17772 bp, 16 predicted proteins | sample LaCtaG_2_FD_187115 | JGI IMG/M metagenome (GOLD analysis project Ga0247837, IMG submission 187115) | Freshwater microbial communities from meromictic Lake La Cruz, Castile-La Mancha, Spain - LaCruzMarch2015_14.5m | ecosystem: Environmental > Aquatic > Freshwater > Lake | place: Spain: Castile-La...
CGAGCACATTTAAAAACCGCACAAGCAACCGCTAAGACCAAAGTCTTAAATAGTACATTAAAAGCGCCACTAAAGGAAATTTGTATAATGAGTAAAAACAGAATATGATGCCAGTTATTCTGGTGTGTGCCAATATTAAGTGTTTATAAAATTAAAATAAATGCTTTTCGGATTGATTTTTAGACCAATTCCGGTCGCCATTGTGCCATTAAATGACGTGCTGTAGAATTATTAATTCCGGTCGCTATTGTGCCAATTATTCATAATTTATTTATCCTTGTCAAAAAAAACATTGACGATGGCAGGATTGGCCCGGATTTAGTGGCTCAGTTTTTGACCGGAATATACAATAAGATAAATGAAAAAATTGGACAACTACAATAAAATACGTCAGCCAACAATACCAGCACGCGCGAACCGTAATGGAAAAATGAAAAGAAAATGACACTAATAGAAGCTGTATTAAAAAGTTTAGAAGACATGGATGACATCACCAATTATTTGGAGGTACTTAGTCATATAAACGACAAAAACTATTATGACTTTGGCGGTGCAAGAACTCCTGGCTCGACAGTTTCTGCCGTTTTAGGCAACTTCATTCGTAATGGCGACTCAAGAGTAAAGAGAATAAAACAAGACGGTGGAACTTATTGTTATTAAGACGAAAACTAATGGCATTAAAAATAAGAGATTATTATCATGCTTTATAAAATGGTGACACTATCAAGTGAGAAACTGAATTATTACTAAATCCAAATAAATGAAAAATATAATTTTTTTAATTTTTTTATCATTTCCATTTACCATGAGAGGCCAGTCCTGTGATGAAATAATCAAATTAGTAAAAAAAGAAGGTGGTTATGGCACTACTTATTCGAGTATTAACAGCGATGCTATTTCAAAAGTGACATTTTACCGGATGACAGCTGACTACAAAACGCTTTACTTTGCCATAGTCTGTTTCAAAAAAGAGTTTTCCTACAGTAGTACAGAATATATTTATCAAGTTGCATCAAACACAAGTTTAAATTATGCCGGTAATTATCTGAGTAGTGCTGGCAAAGCATTTTGGACTTATATTCAGCCATATAATGAAAATTTGGGCGGTGCACCAAATTTCAAACAATAAAGGAAATTGGTGATCACTGATTTTCGCAAATTTTAAATACGACTTGGTGAACTTCCATAACCAAACTGGGCATCGGAAATTTAAACCTTTAAACAAAATCAATTTATTCTAAATGAAATATTTAACCATCCTACAAATAGCTATATGCTATTTAATTGCAAATCAAGATTTAATCAGCCAAAACTGCAAATTGGCAAAAGATGAATTAGACCCATTCACGAAAAAGAAGGTTGTTTTGACTAAGACATTTAATATGGCTAATCCTATAACTTCAGAAGCTAGAAAGCCAATTATACATGGTCAATTTGGTCTTGAGAATGACTCCATTTATTTCAAACTCCAGAGTATAATAATAGTATCAGATTATTGTTTCAATGCAATACATCAGTTTTTGAACAAAAAGGAGTATATTGATATACTTCGTCACTTTTGGTGAAAATTTCTTATTTTGTTTAAATAAAAAAATAGGAATGATCAAGAACCGGCTAATTTCAACAGGAATCTTCATTGAAATGGGTGTATTGAAATAGAATATGAGCTTAATAAAATTAATGTAATCAACAAAAGTGACGAAGAACCCTATATTTTACCAAGTTTTCTGAGTTCCCAAAAACATTTTGCAGTCGCTGTAATGTCAACTGCAGCATTATGGGCTTCATCAAAACCTGTCCTAAAAAGTTTATAATGTAGTTCTGAAAGCTTTGGCCATTTGTAGCCATAAGGGCCATCTATTGCACAAAAATTTGTAGATTTTTCCATTGTGCATATTTTGTTTTTACTTGGAATAGTGTTTTGCATTCCATTTCTCAAAAATTCTGAACCAACAATTTTTTCGTCAAAAGACATATTGTGTGCAACAAGATAACTTGCCTTTCCAACTAGAGTATTAAATTGTTGTAAAACAGAACTGATTGAGTGTCCTTCTCTAAGAGCCTTTTCTGTTGATATTCCGTGAATTTTTGAAGCATCAGTCGGAATAGTAAAACCATCCGGCCTAATAATAAAATCACCTCCTAAAATTTTATTGCCACTACTATCATAATACAAAAATGCAAGTTGAACAAGTCTGGGCCAATTGTTTAAGTCAGTTACTGGAGCTTTCCAATTTTTTGGTAACCCTGTTGTTTCTGTGTCAAAAAATAGATACATTATTTATCGTTTTTGTAATTATGCTTACTCTTTTCAGTTTTCAGCGTCCCTGTTTTTTTTGCTGTCTTATTAAATATCTGCATTAGTAATGAAAAATAAATCAGCAAGGATGATTTTGATTACCTTTTTCAGCAGAAAATGATTTTTGAAATGCCAAATAATAAACCAGAACTAAAAACAATTAAAATTAAAACAACACCCAAACAACCGCTATTTTTATTTTTATTTTGGTCTTGAAGATGCTTCTTAAACCCTTGTATTTGGTGGTCCAACTCTTTCCCCATTGAAACTGGTTTTCCTTTCAACTCCTCGTTTTCAAATTTCAAAATTGTATTTTTAAACTCGCTCCAACTCTTGATTCTTGGAGCAGTAGCAAGGTAATTACCCGCACCTAACATTCTAGTATATTCTTTATTGCTGCTATCTATTTGTACATCATATTCTGGCTCCCACCATACAGCGAAATGCTGTTTAGCATTTGTATAAATGAAAGGATATTGAAGCTTAGTAGCATGATTACATGAGGGACAAGTCGCAACATTTATTTGGTTTGTCATCACCAATTCTCTGTTTTCAGGATATTCCCCCCAAATAGTACGATATAATGTAAAATCAAATTGAGTACTACAATTTGGACAGGTTATTTTGGCTTCTATTCTTTTGCTCATAATTTTATTATTGATTATCCAAGTCTTCGGTAGAACTGTTTTGAATACTAATTAATTTAAACTGTGGTAATTCATCCCCTTCCAAATATTGGATTGTTAACTTGTCAAAGAAAGATTTAGTTACAATGTCTTTCTCCAAAAACTGCTCAATGTCTGGAAAAACTGCCAAAATATTATCATCACAAACTTTAAGTCTGTACCTAATATTTTTGAAAAACTTGATTTCAGAATATTCAATTTTCTCATCAGCCAAAATTGTCTGAATGGCAAAATCAATTAAAGTCAATTCCTCTTTTTCGGTTAAGGTAGATTTTTCTAGCAAGTCAAAATAATAGGAAATGAATTCCTTACCTCTTGTATTAATCTTTTTTACAAGGGAGTTAATTTCAGCTTGAAAGTTGAAGTCTTTGAACAATGGCGAATTCTCACACATTGTTTTGATTAAGGCAATTTCTCTATTGTCAATATGCCCATCAGATGCCATACAGCAAAAGGCTGATTTAAGCAATAATTTGTCGAAGCTAATTGTGTCCATATTTTTTCAATTTTAAGTTTTAAAACCAATTATTGGGCGTTCATTAGAATTGTTCTCTTCAATTTCCTCCTCAATTTTCTTTCGCATCAATTCGTATTTTTTCAATTCTGAAAGAGGTACAGTTGGTCTTTGATTTTTAATAATAAATTCTAATATTTCCATTGATATTCTTTTGGATTTGTCACGTATTGTTTTACGAGAAGCCTCATCAATCAATAATTTTATATCACTTGTAACATAGTTTTCTGTTAACTCGGCCAATTTGTTATAGTTAATTCCAAAGTCTAGCGGACGATCTTTTAAATAGATTTCAAATATTGACTTTCTTGCTTCCAAGTCTGGAGGGGGAATATAGAACCACTTCTCTAATCTTCCCGACCTTAAAACTGCCTTATCTATCAAGCCGGGCTTGTTTGTTGAACCAATTACAAAAACTCCTGATTCTCCAATATTATCTAATTGAGATAAAAATTCATTAACTTCTCCACTTTGACTTTGATTGTTCAATTTTTCACGATTCGGAACCATTGCATCCAATTCGTCAAAATATAAGATGGTAGGTGCTTTTTCCCTTGCGTCCTTAAATAGATTTCCAATTTTTTCTTGAGATCCATGAACATAAATACTAGCAATATCAGAAGAAACAACTTTTATAAAGTTGTAGCCTGCTTCTTCTGCAAATCTTTCTGCAAAAAATGTTTTACCACAACCGGGAGGACCATAAAGAAGCATTCCATTAGGTAAACCAAGATTATGTTTTTTATATTCTTTAGGGTTTTCAATCACGTCAATCACATCATTTTTTAGCTGGTCTTTTAATTTATTCATACCAGCAATAGCACTAAACCCTTTACCTTTTTTTACGGTGAAAGCTACTTTCGTTTTTTCCTCAATTGGTTGTTTGATCTTTTCTTTTATTTCTTCAACTTTAATTTCTCCATTAAGTGATTTCAAAAATTCATCTGCATTTTGAAATCTACTTTCTGGGTCATTTTGCAAAGCTTTCCTTATAATTTTTAGGATAGTACCGTCAAAATCCGCTACTTTATTTTCAATGTTTGGAAATGCCAATGGCTTCTTTCTTTCTTCCAATATAAATTCTTCAACATTTACTCTACTTGCTCTATATTTAGATACTTCATTAGTCCATGGCGTAATTCCAAATAGTAATTGATACATAATCACTCCAACTGAAAAAATATCAGATTGTGGAGAAAATATATTATTAAAGCATTCAGAAGCGACATAGTTTATATCTAAACCTTCTTTATTGAACGCTCTTGTGGAAGAATGAAATAATCGAGCATAGCCAAAGTCAATAATTTTTGCTTCTGGATCTTCACCAGATAAATCAAGCATAATATTTTGAGGTGTAATTTCATTATGAATAATAGGCGAAGGCAAATTATGCAAATAATTTAATCCACTTAAAACTCCACCGATAATTTGTTTTATTTCATAGAGGGATATGAGTGGCTCTCTTTTATTTTTTTCAAATAAAGTTTCACCCGCAATAAAATCTAAAACTAAGTAACCGTATCGTTTATTTTCAATAAATAACTCACCACTATCAGCATAACTTAAAATATTTTTGCTTTTAAGTTTCTTGACAATCTCAATTTCCAACAAATTATTATTGTCATAAGCTGACCTATGAAGTTTTGAGTAATTAAACAACTTAAGGAAATATAATTTCCCATCGTTGCCTTTTACACGATATGTTTCAGCATTACTCCCATACTTTATAAAAAGCAAAACTTTATATTTTTCATTTATTGAAAAATTCTTGAAAAATAAGTTTTCTTGAAGTGTACTCATTTAAATTTGGACAAATTCAGTTTTCACAATAATTAGATTTTAGGTATATCAATGGGTTGACGGGGATCAGTTCTATCAATTAAATCACTAATTTGTTCACATAGTTGTTTTAATTGATGCAGACTTCCTCCGTTGCGAATATTAGATTTAGCTAGATTGACGTATTCTCGAGCTCTAGAGGCATTAAGCCAAATTATAGTCGTGAAATTATCATCAGTATATTCAATAAAATCAGCTTCTCTTTCGCCGTCATCAGGCATAATACCTACAATTATTGCTCTAACAAAATCATCTATATTTTCGATAGTTTCTTTTGCCAGCGTCAAATCTTCTGCTAATATTATTCGATCAACTTTTGAATTAAAGTCGCTCAATCTTGCGTCAACTTTTTGCATATCTAAATTAGAGTCTAAGCTACTATTATTTATTTCTTCAACAATCTCTTCTGCTTTAAAGTAAGATTCTTTTAACTCCTTTTTTGTTCTCGGCCATTCAACTTTATCCGCCTCACCTTCGATAATTAATCTGATTTTTCTTAAATCATCGAGAATACGAATTTTTCCATTTTCGCTTCCTTCCTCATTTTCGAAGTCCTTTAATAATACCTTTAAATCTGAAATACATTTTTCTAACAACTGATTACTATTTTCTTCATTAAGTTCTTCTGCCTTTTTTATATCTGACTTAAGTTCTTTTAATAACCATTTACCATCAACTTGAGCTGATTTTTCAATTACAACTTTAATTTCTTCCGTATGATTTAGTAAAGGGAAAAAAGCAGAACACGTTGGAGTTCCATTGTTATCGAACTTAAGGGTTACTTCAAGTTCAGAATTAGCCGGTAAGACGCCTGGTATTGTTTCGCCAGTAATAATAACATCTACAACATGATTGCTATGGAACGAACTTTTTCCCGCAGCATCATCCTCTCCCTGATAAAGGGGAATTCTTAAAACATCTGTTACCTTGCCACCAGTTATTTGTTTAGGTATTTTTAATTTGTTTGAAATACCAACTGCTCCATTTTGAATTTGATTTTTTTCCAAACCTTTTAATGGTTCAAACACTGATAATTTCTTTTGTTCATTCCAAACTTCAATTCCCCAAGCATAAGGTAATGGAGCATGAGGAGTTGTAATTCCTTCAAGTATTGTAAAGTTATTCGGTTGGCATTCTAATTTATTACCCTTGTCATCGGTTAAGTTAATTGTAAAATAGTTCGAAGTGCCTTTGTTTAATAATAAATCAATTAAAGATGCACGTTCACTAATTTGTTTTTTGTCGCTTTTAAAAACTTTATCATCTCTATAAATAACAACAAAAAGATTTTCTGGAACGGCTTTATTTGATGAACCCTTCGCTACCTTGACATTTACTCTTACTTCCTCACCTACAACAGCAGCATCGTATTTTAAATCTAAGGCAATAGTGCCAACTGGAGGCGGTGGTGCAACAACACCAATTTCTTTCGTGGAAGCGTATAATGCAGCACCAATAGCAACAGAGGTCATTTGATTTTTTGCAATTACATTTTCTGTTATTTGCTCCTTAAGCATACTCTGTACAATAGGAGAATATGTAGGACCACCAACAAGGATTAAACACTCTAACTGAGACCCTTTTAAGTTGTTTTTTGTTAAAATATTCTTCGTAATATCAATTGCTTTTTGATAAACAGGACCAAAAACTACAGCTAATTGCTCCTGCGTTATAGTCATGTTTAAATTAAATTCAGTTCCATCATCATCAGTTGCTCTTATATCACCAGGAAATGTTGCAATATCAGTTGTTGGATTACCTGAAAGTTGAACCTTTGCGTCTTCCGCATAACCTTTCATTGCATTACGTAATATTTCTTTTTTTGAAGAATCTTTTAAAAAGCTTTTTATCGAATAATTTTCATCTAAATAAGGAATTATCAATTTATCAACCATGGCTAAATCTAAATCCTTTCCCCCTAAATTATTATCTCCAGCAGTATCAATAACCGTCATAATACCCTGAACAACCTTTACAAGTGCTACGTCAAAAGTACCTCCTCCAAAATCAAAAACTAGCCAAATTCCATCCTTGTTTTTAGCATCTAGACCATAAGCTATAGATGCAGCGATTGGTTCTTGAAGTAATTCCACAACTTCAAAGCCAGCTAATTTACCTGCTTTTATAGTAGCTTCATTTTGCGGAACTTTAAATCTTGCCGGAATAGTAATTACTATTGAATTAACATTTTCGTCTTTGACAAATGATTTTAGTTTTAGTAATATTTCCGCGGAAAGTTCCTCAGAAGTAAATTCTTTATTTAAAAACGAACTAGGATAGGGTATATCTGTACCCATTGTCGTTTTAAACTCTAAATATGCATTGGAGGCACCATCATTATTTAGTTCCAATGCTCTTAATTTTTCAGTTCTGTATACTTTTGCAGCAGCAACCCCTTGAATTATACTTTTTCTTGGAGTAACAGCTATGCAAGAAGGTAGTGTATCCATTTGAACATCTGATTTTAAAATAACAGGTTTGCCATTCTCCATTCTTGCAATAGCAGAATTTGTTGTTCCTAGATCTATTCCGTAGTCAATTTTAGTTCTCATATGTTGTTATTTTTTATTGTCCGATTGATATTTCTACTTGTGCAGCTTGAATTTGCTCACCATTATACTTCACTAATGGTTTTATGATTTTTGTGATTTTTTCTTCACCCGAATTTAGATTAAAGTCTATTGATTCACCTACAACAATAATGTTAAGACGGTCGTCATATTTTTGTCCTAGCAGATCAACTATTTCATATTTGTTAGCTTTGAAATTATCTATTATTCTTTTTACAGAGCCTTTCAAAGCTATCGCCTCTTGTTTTGTTGGGTCAAGGGTATTTACAAATGTATTTATTCTGGTAACTTCATCAGCTACTCTGAGTGTTAATGAATGATCCTGCTCTAAAATGGCTGCTGGATATTTTTCTTTATTTAATTCAGAAATAGATAAAAATATTTGTTCAATTCCTGCCACTTGTTTGTTATACTCCTCAAACAATTTTTGCTCGATAGTATTTAAACTGCTTTTAGTGCTTTCTATTTCTTTGTTAATTTCCTTTTTAGAATTATCCAATTTATTGATTAATTCCGACTTGTCTATATCTTGCCTTTTTTTCCAAAAGAGAAACAAAACGCCCGAAAGTAAAATTGCCAGCAAAACTCCAATAATACCATAAAGCGAGTTTTTACTTAGGTCTTTACTCACTGTTTTAATTTTGCCATCACTTACTACACCACTTTGAGTAATTTTGTTAGCAAGGTCTGTTTTTGTTTGAGAAATTGCAACTTCGTTTGCAACAGTTTTATTTTCTAAACTATCAATTTGCTTATTTGCAGTTGATAATTTTAAATTTAATCCTTCAATATCTCTAGCTTGCTTAGAAGCGTTATTTTCTAACACCTCAATTTTTTTTAGCAAAGGAGATATATCTTTTTTTAATTCTTCCGAAGTTAACTGCTGAGCAAAAGTAATTTGCGAAATTATCAGTAGGGCTGCTATTGCTATTTTTTTCATATTAGAATTCTGTTTGTTGAAGTTTAACTTGTAAATCACTAATTCGTTTTTGTTGCAATTTTATTTGAATGGCTTTTTCTTGTTCACTTCTGGTCTTTATTTGCCTTATCTTATTTTCTTGATTCCTAATTAGAGAGTCTCTATCTGCTTGACTTCTCAAAAATTGCCACTCCTTTATTGTTTCCATTTCACTATTAGCTGCGTTGATTTCACTTTGAAGAAATACTTGATTTTGAATATCTCTCAGTTTTCGTTCTGCTTGAGCTTTTTCTTGTTGTATTTTTTCTTTGGGTGATAAGGTTGATATTCCAAGCTGCCCAGCAAGGTCTTTAATACCCTCAAGATTTTTTTTATAGTGTGTTTTGAGTGTAGAATTCATATCAAAACTTCCCATCTTAAATGTTATGTCCAAAGCCGTCTGTATCGAAGCCGCATCTGATGATAATGAAGCACCGTATGAACGTCTCTCTGATGCTTCAATAATTTCATTTACAGCTTGAACAAGCATATTTTGAGCATTTTGAACTATTGCACTACTTATGTTTAAATAAAAATCATCGTTCGTACCAAGTGCTTTTTTTATTTCAATTAATTTAGGCTTGCAAGAATCAATTAAATCTTTTGCATTATTGATTGTGTCTGATAATGATTGAAATCTCTCTAGTTTAGAATCTAAGAAAATCAGCTCATCTTCAATTAATTTTTGTCTATCTCTATTAGGTTTTTCATCAATCCATTCCTGTAAATTCTCTGTATTCTCTGCACAACGTTGAGAAACAATATTGCCTATAGCAATTGACCTTGCTAACTCAAATAAATTCATTGACTCATCACTAGGATCAAAATCCTCATCCTCAAACTCTTGAAAAAAGTCTATCCCACATTGTAAAATTTCATTCGCCAATTTATCAGCAATATTTTGATACCTAACATCACTTGTATCAAGAATATTTTTTAATTGTTCAATACTTGCTTCAGTATTTTCATATAACTCATTACCAAAAATTTCAGAATCTCTTTTATCAGCTTGTCGTTTAGCCTTTGTTTTTGAAATTTCATCCTCAATCTGCCTAATCGGCTTTTGAATAAAACCTTTAAAAAATTCTTCTTTAGCTGAAAAATTAAGTTTGTTTAGTAATGTTAAAAATTTATCAGTACTAAAGTCATATTTTTTTTCAATTTCAGCATGAAGTTCATTTAAAAAAATAAGCTGAAGTTCAACTTTGTTGGTTCTATTATTTTCATCAGTCGAAACTCTTACTAAATCTGCTGAAAATTCGCTTTCAAGAAACTTTAGTTTTAGGGTAATCCCTTTATTTAAACTAATTTCATTTATAACATTGTTTTTTAATCCTGAATTAAGAAATAATGTTGAAAGATTAAAGTGTGCTGAAGCATTCCTTTGGCTTATTTCTTTTCCTTTAATAAAGTTCGCCCAAATCAATGCAGGTTCCCTTATTTCATTACATTTTAATAAATCAAAGGCAGCTTCATCTTCAATGTCATTAGATTTATAAAACCAGAATAATGCGGCTTTTATTTTACCACTATCCAGATGAATTTTGGATTTAGCCATATTGATTCTTTCTATCGTCCTATTTAGATTCCCCAATATAGGAAAACTAAAATCTTCATCCGGATCAACCTCAGCCTCGATTGATTGTATTAGTCTATTAATATGTCTTACTTGCTGCGGTGCAGATGCCCCGACTAGTAAACCGATTACTCTATATGGGTTATCCTGTATTTGTTGCATTTATCGATGAGTTTAACAGTCTCAAATTTAAATATTAACTGGTGCTTTGGGTTTTTGTAATTAGTGAACATTGTGTTCTGTTCCTCTTCCTATATCTTTTGTTAGCATGTTTGTTTTATTTTAAAATGACAAAAATAATTTCTTACACCTAGGTAAAATATTAAAGTAACTCCAAGCATGATATTTAACGTTAACATGTATGGAGGAATTTCAGATTAATGTAACAAAATAAGATTTGGCAGATGAATAGGTTTTCTATAAATTTACTTCCAAATATAGTTTATTTTTTTTAAATCCTAAAAAATAATTATGATGCTCTCTAAGAAGCTAGTGGAACAAGGTTTAAGTATATTACCGGAAAATAATTAGTTCCAATTTTAATAATTTCCATACGTTAATACGGCAGTTTTTGAGCCCCTTTCCATCTCAAAATTAAAATATGCATCTTGACTGTGTAAAAACTTGTCACCAAAATCAGTATTTCTATCATAAACATATCTGTTCCCGTCTTTTGACCAGCAACGGTCAATATTTTCTAACCCATAATAAAATAAACTTGAATTTTTATTAGGCGCCTTCGGGATAGGAAGTGAACATATTCGATCAAGCTTTTTATAAAATTTATCGTCAGGAAGAGAATTGAATTCAAGGATGCATTTTACCTTAATTTCTGAATCAAACCCGTTTAAATGCTGAATTTCAGAGCTAACAATGCTAAATTTTGGAATTTCGACACCTAAAATCCTTTGCATTTCATTCCTATTTTCGTAACGCGTCGAAAATTTCCTGTGGATTCTATCCGGGCTTGGAAATAGTTGTAAAAAAAACCAAAAAGCTGCCAAAGCAATAATTGAAAGCATGGCTATTCCGGTCAGACAGCCAATTTTCCATCCTTTTTTAGCAAATTGATACGTAACAGAAATTGGTAAAACTAATAGTCCTATAATTATGAACCATAAACTATCAAAAATAAAGGCGAGTCCAATTAAAGATGCCGAGAATAAGGGTATTAGCCACCATTTATCAAAACAGTATGAGAATAATTTTTTCATTTACATTTTTTTTAACGTCAATTTTCTATTTAAAACGGTTATACTAAGATACTCCCATGATTGTAGTGTCCTACCTTCCGGTTTTTAGCAAAAATCAAATAATTTAAGTCCATAAAATCTATTTCAGCTCTAATAATTTAAGCGGCATTTTCCCTACAATATAATTCTTAGGTTCATGATGTTAGATTTTTAGAATAAATGCAAGGTAAACCATTAAAATGACAAAAAACACGCGACTTATTAACCGTAGCTAATTAGATGATAAGCGTAGTAAATAGCCTGAAAAAGCCCGATTAAGCGTTGGTTTTGAAACTGAATTATTTTCTTAATACATGAATTTTTTTCGTAGCTTTAGAAAAATACAAAAAATGGAAGGTAGGTTTTTAGCTGTTTCAGCCTCTGTAATTATTTGGATTATTGGCTATATTATTTCGCTGCGTTACTTTAGTCATAAATTTACTAATGAAGTTAAAATACTTGACAGTAAAGAAAAAGCTGATATAAAAATGCTAACTTATGCTATCGTCGGAACACCTTTTTTATCACCAATGCTGGCAAGCACAGCATTTAGAATTGGTGGAATATTAGAAAAAGGAAGAGGCATCGCCTGGGGTTGTTATATCGAAGATTTTTCCTTGATTACTATCTTTCTTTGGCTAGGCTCAGTGATTTTATTATTTATCATGCTAATAATTGATTTATTGCAACCTGCTCCTGGTCCACATTCGAGAAAAAAAGATATAGTATTATACTTAATACATCATTTATACACGCTAATCCTTTTTTACCTAATGCTTTTTTTAATTCCAATTTTATCAGGGCCATTATCCGGAAAGGGATCCTCATGTCTTTGAGTGGCTAATCCGGTCGCCATTGTGCCAGTTATTCATGATTTAGTTATCATCGTCAAAAAAACTTTGACGATGTTAGGATTAAGAATTAACACCATGGAAATAAGACAAATAATAAGGCTCAAAAAAGAGAGAAACAGTAACAGGAAAGTTGCTGGTTTGCTCAATTTAAGCCGCAACACAGTGTGGAATTCCGGATTTAGTGGCTCACCACTTTAACCCAGAATAACCTCTCTTATTAATCAATAGTAGCTTTCCCGGCTATTTAACTTATAATTTATTATTAATCACTCATACATGTTAATTATGGAAAATTTTAGTTTAGAGGAGTACAATGCACTCAAGGCCTCAGGGGTCAAGTTTAATTTTTCGGAGGAAAATCTTATGCGCCGAGATTTTCGTGGCTTTGATTTATCTGGGGAAAACTTTGAAAGAGCTAATGTAGAAGGCTCAGATTTTTCTGGTGCAAATTTAACCAATACTATTTTCATTGGCGCAAATATGAAGGGTGCTAATTTTAGTAACGCAAATTTGACAGGAGCAAAGTTCACCAAAATTGGAATTCGTGCAACAGTTCTAACTGATTCCATTTTTATTGGTGCTAATCTTACAGACGTAGATTTGTCGGAAGGCTCATTGTATCGTGCTAATTTCCAGAGAGCTAATCTCACTGGAGCAATTCTATTAAAATCAAGAATTCATGGAGCTAATTTTAGAGAAGCAAATTTAACTTATGCTAATCTGACTGAAGCCAACGGAACTAATCTGGGAATGGGAAATTCTGTTTCTGTTTTTTTCAACAATGCAAATTTAACGGGCGCAAATTTCACCAATGCTGATTTGGAAAATGCAGATTTTTCTGATGCAATTACTACAAATTGTATATTCGACAAAGCAAATCTAAAAAATAGTATGGGAATGAAATAACCTTTTCCATCTACTGATTCTTTACATTTCGTAGTATCCTAACGCATTTTTCAGCCTATCTGCCACGGTATTTCTAAGTTTCTCTGGTTCTATCACCTGAACATTATCGGCATAAGAAAGGACAAATCTTTCAAATTCATAGTTCAAAATGATCTTTAACCGTATTTCTAAGGTATTCTTATCTAGCCACTTAGGTTTTTGAGAACCATGAACTGGCTTCGTTTCTATGTATTTCGCTGTTAATCCTGTAAATTGAAGAACCACCTTTTCTACCTCCGCCCAAGCTGGTTTAGTTACCCCAATGATATCATCAAAATATTCATTCCAATCTATAACGGTATTTTCCAGAAAAGGATGTTGCATTTCTTTAAATGAAATAATTCTATCGATTGCTAAATTCCAGTCATACTTTTCTTTTTCCGGATTATAGCCAAATAAAAACCACCTATTATTGTATTGTTTCAAAAAATAGGGGTGAATCATCACATCAAATGGCGTATCATTTTCAAAAGTCTGATAACTTACTTTAAGTACTTTTTTATAGAAGATGGCATTATATAATGGTCCCAAAAGTTCAATGCCCTTAAGGAACTCATTACTTTCGAACTCCATGACTGTTCCGGTCGATTTATTGGAAGTGATACCCTGTTTAAGTTTAGGTATGAGCTCGTTCATCCATTCAAATTGAGGCATTCCTTTGAATTGGGTCAATAAATCTATCGTATCTTTTAATTGATTAATTTCGATTTCATTTAGAGGCATTTTATTAATGGAAAAAGACAGGTCAGCATACCGGTAATATACTTTTCTTCCATCGCGATGTCGTTCAAGTTCAATACTCCACCCTTCAGTACTTTCCATAAAGGCAATATCCTCAAAAATCTGTCTTCTGCTTATCCCATTAGATTGAGGATCAATGTCAAGCAAAACATTTTCACATTCTGAGATCAGATCATTTATAAAATATTTTCTACCCACATTTCTAAAACAATTATCCAACACCTTGAAGCGTATTAAGGCATTTTTAGTCGTTGCCATATTCCTATTTTTTGTGTTCTAAAAGGCCGTCCAAAAAAAATTATCACAAAGTAATTAAATATAATTACTTTAGTGCAGATACAGTGCATAGTTACTAAGTTACTTTGCATCAAGTTCTTTGAAAGCCTGCTGCACAATATTGATTTATGCCAACTGGAAGTTGCCGAAAGGCCGTTTCAAATCGGTTGGTGTTCCGGAGGAATCTGGAATGAATGTTTCTTGGTTATTGTTTTGACACAAGATATTATAAATTTTAATAAATTGTATTAATCAATTTCCTTTTAACTTTTTAATTTTTAACAATGTCATAAACAAAGAATAAAGCAGCAGGCTTCATTGAACCATTTAGCTAAAAATATGAAACAAGAACAAGTCCATTTCAACCAAATTAAAACTGCCTTTGAAAAAATGCAGTCCAGAGAGGATTTGCTTCATTTATTGAATGAAGTAAAACCGCTGATTTATGGTGAAAAGACTGTTCCATTTGAATTGAAACAACTCACTTGGTATGCAAATCCCAGGTTAAGTGGCAAAAGATATACTGAGTTCAAGATTAACAAAAAATCTGGTGCACAGCGAAGTATCCATTCACCGGTTAAGGGCTTAAAAGCTATACAAAGAACCTTAGCGTATATCTTGCATTGTATTTATGAGCCAAACAAAGCAGCAATGGGTTTTGTAAGAGACCGGTCAATTGTGGTTAATGCTCAACTTCATGCGGGCAGTAATTATGTTTACAATATCGACTTGAAAGATTTCTTTCCTTCCATTGATCAGGCAAGAGTGTGGAAAACATTACAGCTAAAGCCTTTTAATTTAAACAAGGACTTCAACATCAAAGGAACGTTAGGAGATGAAAAACAGGATTCAAGCCGGTTAGATATTGCTAATATTATAGCGTCCCTTTGTTGCACAGAAATGGAGGTAGAACGCAAAATAGAAACTGGCGAATGGGAAAAAGTCAAACGAAACGTTTTACCGCAAGGAGCTCCTACTTCCCCGGTTTTAACAAATATTGTTTGTCAGAAACTCGATTATTTACTATCTGCCGTAGCCAAAAGATTTGGATTAAATTATAGCCGATATGCTGACGACATTACTTTTAGCTCCATGCACAACGTATATCAATCAGGCAGTAAATTTTTAAAGGAGTTACATCGAATTATAGCTGAACAGAACTTCCATATTAAAGAAAGCAAAACCCGTTTACAAAAAGATGGCTATAGGAAGGAAGTAACAGGTTTATTGGTGAACGAAAAAGTAAATGTAAAACAACGATATATAAAGCAGTTGCGCTTATGGTTACACTACTGGGAAAAGTTTGGCTATGAGCGCGCCAATAGTTTTTTTTTAAAACAATACATGGTTGACAAGGGTAACATAATTAGTAATAAACCAGAAATGATAAATATAATTTCAGGAAAAATCAATTACCTGAAAATGGTAAAAGGTGAAAATAATGACTTATATTTAAAGATAAAAGAAAGATTTGATATGTTAAATGTAAAAACGGATACTTTAAGTTTGATCTTAGATATTTGGGAAGATGAAGGTATTGAAACAGCTATGAATCATTTTTATAAAAAGCTATAAGTAAAATTATGGAACATAACAAATATGATTTTATAATCAACCTATTAGAGGATAAAAAACTAAGTCCTATATTAAAAGATAAGTTACTTTCACTATCTGTTAAAGAAATAAAAAATGAAAGTGCCATGGAAAAGGAATTACTAAGAAGAATTGAACACATTGAGGATTTAGTTAAAACTCCTAATACTTCAGGAAATAATACTGCGGCAAATGAGGTTATCCATGACCCTTCAAAAATCACAGAATTCTTATATAAATTTAGGGCTAATACTGTGTTTAAATGGTCAAGTCACTCATGGGATGAAAAAAAATATGAAACAATTAAGGATTTCATTCAAGAGCTAAATAAAAATAAAAAGGAGGTTAATATTTTATTTAAATACAACCGAAATTTATATAATTTGTTAATTTATTTTTTATATATACCAAAAAATAAAGATGCTTCAAATGATTTAAAATTTGGTTGGCCAAATCTTAATAAAATGAAATTTGGTTGGCAATTTCCAAATAATCTATTAATTGATTGGTGTAAAGATAATTTTGATAATAAAAATGAATATGAAATTAAAAAACCTTTTCAATTTATTTTACCACAATATTTAAGACCAGGTGAAAGAATAAAAGATAAGGAAATAAAATACTTTCAGGATGTTGTTGATGTATTTAAAACTGAAATTCAATTTCGTGAAAATTACCTCTACCATGAAATTCAAAAACTTTCAAACACAATGAAAGATTATGAATTCTATGGAATTGAAGAACTTAAATTTTTAGATTTTTACACCTATACACCTGGAATTTTAAAAGCTATTAGCCAAATTTTAGACTTAGTAAAGAATAATGAAACAGCAACTAAAATACTATTTTCCTATAAAAAAATAGAAGATAAATTAATTTTTACAATTCATCAAAGAAATTCATACCCCCTTAAATCTCTAGATATTACAAACTCAGAGAAATTTATCGGAGGCCAATTAAATGCTATCGCAGAGGACTTATTTAGTTTAGCAGATTTTAGTATAATCTCTAAATTTATATGTGATTCAAAATATATTAATGGTGAACTAAAAATATTATATCCAGGAGTAAAGGGAATGGCAAAGGGTAAAAATATTAATTTAATTGATAAACCATTATTTGAAGAATTGCAGGAAGAAGTAGATGGATTCACCTATAAAATGATTTTTACAATATGAGCAAAATTCTTATTTTAGAAGATAGACCATCAAGACAGAGATTATTTTTACCCAACCGTGAAAAAGATATAGAGACGCTACTTTCAATATCAGGGTTAAGCATACCACTAGTTGATGATTGTAAAAAAATTATTGATGAAATAAATAATGAACATTATCTTTTTAAAGATACATTAAAGTTATTAATCATTCATAAATCATCCATAAATTCAAAAGGTTTAATGTATGTTTATAAAGCATGTAAAGACCAATGTATTAAAATTATATTTTTTAGTGGTGGTATTGCACAATTAAATTACCATAATGAAAACTTAGAGTTTTTAAATATAAATTCATCAGATTTATATTCGGCCAGATTAATTCCATTCATCAGAAATTTCCTACAAGATAAAGTTGATAATTTATTGGAGTTAGTTTATGAAAACTGGGAGTTAACTTACTTACTCCAATTAAGAAAATTAATACATTCCAGAGATAGCGAGATAGAAATTTATAAAAACCGCTTTGACAG
>Ga0247837_1005938_pt1 | contig 17733 bp, 13 predicted proteins | sample LaCtaG_2_FD_187115 | JGI IMG/M metagenome (GOLD analysis project Ga0247837, IMG submission 187115) | Freshwater microbial communities from meromictic Lake La Cruz, Castile-La Mancha, Spain - LaCruzMarch2015_14.5m | ecosystem: Environmental > Aquatic > Freshwater > Lake | place: Spain: Castile-La...
TATCGCGAGGCCCAGGATCGCGCAAGCGCGGCGTTTGAGCACAACCGCGTGCGGTACATCCCGGCCGGCGCGGGGTACCGCCCAGTGGGAGACAATTACACCAAGAGAGTTCGCCGGCAGCAGCAGCGCGCCGCGCGGTCGGGTCTCCCGCCGCCCGAGGGGTTTCTCCTGTACGAGACCCGCTTCGTGCGGCACCCCACGGGCGTCTACAGGCCGCAGGGCGCGCGCCAGGCGGGGGCGGTCGCCCGGCCGGCGGGCGTCGCCCGGCCGGCTGGTGTCGCTCGCCCGGCCGCGCCCGCGCCGGCGCCCGCGGCGCCTCAGGGCGCCGAACCGGTCGGCATGGATCTACACATGGATCTACAGGACGCGTCGCCCCAACTCGGGGTCGTCGGCTCACCGGCGCGCTCCGACAGCCGCAGCGGCAGCGACGACTATGCCGACGACAGCGACGACAGCTTTATATCGGACGAGTCGGACGTCTCGCAGGGCCACGAGGGCCCCGACGTGGCGGCGCGTCTGGTTCAGATTTATCCCCAAGAGCTCGAGCGACGCGTCGCCGCCGGGCATCCGCAACAGACCTCGGGCCCGCTCGACCCCGAGGCGCTGCGCGCGGCGTTCGAGCGCCTTGCGGCCGAGCCCGGGGGCGTGGATCGCCTGACGATGCTTCTGGATTACGTCGCGCGCGTTCCCGACGCCATGGTCGACGAGGAGATGACCGACGAAGTGAGGCGCGTGCTCACGGTGTTTATGGCGCGGCACCATGCGGGCGGCGAGCTGGCGCTCGACGGCGAGAAGCTCGTGCGGCGGCTGCTAAGCCGGTACGCCGCCGACCGCGTGACTCCCGAAAACCCCCGAGGCAAGTTCAAGGCCTCTGAGCTGATGCGCTCGGTCGACGCAATGGGGCTGGGGGAGCCGGAGCTGCGCGTGCTGAGCGAGTACGCGGCGATGCACCCCGCCGCGCTGGGGCCCGAGGCGGCGCGCATCAACGACGCGCTCGCGAGCTACGTGTGGAACCGCCGCGCCAACGCGACACAGGACGTCCAGGACGTGGACGAGCGGGTCGGCGTCCAAAAGCGCCGCGCCCAGTGGAAGACGATGCAGGCAGATCTCAGTGCCCTGGTCGTGCCGGCGGCCCCCGGAGAGCACGACCATGAGCCGGCCGACTTTCAGGCGACGCGCGCGCGCGTCCTGGAAGACCAGGCGATGCAGCAGCGCAACAAGCTGGCGCGTCTGAGAACGCAGCGCCGCGTGCGTCAGGGCCCGATGACCCAGGACGAGCGTCGAAAGACGTTCCGCAGGTACCCAGATCTCGAGGGCGAGACGGCGCGGCTCGAGCGGCTGACTCAGCTCGCTCGGGCGGGGCGCGCGGGTGGCCGCACACGACAGCAACAAGCCGAGCTCGTGCGCCTACGCGGCGAGAACCGCGCCATCCAGGCGCCGCGCGAGGCCGCTCGTGCCGCGCGCCAGGCCGAGCGCCAGGCCGCCGCGCCCGCGAAGAAGCGCGCACGCATCGCGCCCACGCTCGTGAGTGGCCCTGCGCCGCCACCGGGCCCGGCATTTATGTAAAGGCCGTGCCTATGTTACCTGGAGGAGTCGAGCACCAGCTTGGTGCGCACGCCGCGCGCTCCATGCGATTCCAGATACTCGCGCGCGTCAAACGCAAACGCCTTGACCGCGTCGATCGGGTCGGTCGTGCGGCTCGACACGACGATCGCCTTTTTCCACCCGTCGGTGCAGTGCTTCACGCTTGGCTCGTGCCCGGACCGCTCGATGATGGCGTCGACCCCGCGCGCCAGCGAGTCCTGGTCGAGAGAGTCGTTCCACGTCAGCAGACACGTGTGCGAGATGTTGCCCATGACGGGTTGTAAATCGATACACGCGTGTATTATTTTTTTTTACTACTTGCTTTTTACGTGGGCGGCCATGACGTGTGCCCGGCACGGAACCAGTCGGCCAGAATCTCCCCCACGTCTTCGGGGCGGAGCGTGGGGTCGGATCGCACAAGCTGGATGAGCATCTGGGGGACGATCGCGTCCCGCAGCGCGACTGGCTCTATGGGTGGCGGTGCGTCGAACAACCGACCGCGGCACGCAATCGCCACGACCGACAGGCTCGCCAATCCAAGGACGCTCGAGAGTGGCATGTTTTACGTGTATTTTTGTTTATTTTAGTTTTCCCTTCAATGTCGTCGTGGCTCCTAGGAAGATTTATCGGGCTCGGCCCGGCGGGCGGCAAGACGACCGCCGCCACTGCGACCGACGCGTGCGACGTCGAGCGCCACGTCGCGTGGGACGAGCTGCGCGGCGAGCTGACGAGCGGCTCCCCAAACCATTTGGCTCTCGGCAACTGGGAAGACTCGGTCGACACGGTCGCGCTGTTTTTCCGCGCGCCCGCTTTGGTGGTGCTGGCCGAGCTGGTGCGTGGACGCACCGCGCTCGCTCACTGCATCGATTACAAGAGCTCGTGGCTCGCCGGCCGCTTTCTCGCTGGGCTCCGTCGATCCGATGCGCTCCCGATCGCTGGCGTCGCCGCACCCCCCGACTCGGACGAGCTCGAGCGCCGCGTCGCCCTTCGCGCGCCGCACCGCCCGGGCCGCGCGGCCGACTGGTACGAGTCGTGCCACACGCTGTGGGCCGGGCTCGCCGTGCGACTCGGCATGCCGACCGTCGCGCTCACGGTCGCGGTCGCGCCTGAGGGTCGCGCGCTCACCGGGTTCCACGTATGCAGGTTCGCCGCTCTCAACCAGCAATGGATGCTGCTCGAGGTCCTGCCGCGGCAGTACGCGCTGTACGACGGCGCCGAGAAGATGCGCGGGTGGTACGTTGCGAACGCCGCCAGTGTCCTTAGTAGATGGCCGTGGGTCGCGAGCGAGTGGGGCCGCGCGCCCGCCCCGTGGTGGCGCGTCGAGTTTGACTCTCGCGACGTCGTGCTCGACTCGCACGAGCGCGTCCCGATGCTACAGACGGCCAACGCCGGCTTGACTTTCCTGCCGACGTGGCATCTCGCGTGCCCGATCGACCAGCCGATTGAGCCACTGGGGACTGCGCGGCGGACGCTGCGACCCGGGGGGTGCGCGCGCACAAACCGAGCCGTGCTGGTGTACTATGGCAGCTTTGCGCCGTGGCACCGCGGGCACCTCGAGGTGCTCGAGCTCGCGCGCGCGACGCTGGTGGCGCGCGGACTCCAAGTCATGGGCGCGTACGTCGTGCCGGTCGAGACGGTGCGCGACGACAAGCACGAGGCGTGCGAGTGTCTAGGGTCGTGGACGGTGCGCGCCGCGATCGCGCAGCTCGCGGTCGCCCACCTGGGGTACGTGAGCGTCGCCTCCGTCGGCGACGCATGCGTCGAAAACGTCGCGTCGCGCATCCAGCACGCGTACGGCGGCGGCACCGCGATCGTCTGGGTGAATGGCGGGGACATTCAGCCGACCGAGTACATGCAGTGGCTGCTTGATGCGACCGACCAGGTCGACTTGCTGTTTGTCCCGCGCGCCGGCTCGCCCGCCCCGACCGAGCGCGCAGATGGTCGGGTGGTGGTGACGGCCGCACCGACTCTACGGCTCAGCTCGACCGCGGTGCGCCGCGCGCTCCTGAGGGGCGAGCGGTCGTCGGTCGCGCGGATGATGTGCGGCTCGGCCGACTCGGCCTACTTGGAGTGGGCGTACCACGAGGTCGACCTGAGTGGCCGCGACCTGGGCTTGGATTAAATTGAATCAAATGAACCCAGCGTTGGGGTTGGATTAAACTTTTTTTTCCAAGTATTCCTGGAAATAGATCAAATGCACGCGCCCTACAGGCTGGGCGGCAGACTGGTGACGACGGCCGAGCAGCGCGAGCGGGACGAGCAGTGGGGCGCAAAGCACGCCGAGCCGTTTGGTGCCACGTTTGAGCTTGTACAGCGGCCCGGCAACCAGCGCACCCCCGCGTGCGTGTGGACGTGCGTCGCCAAGCACGTTTGGCAAAACCTCGCGCGGGACAATATTTCCAAGTTCCCGGGGCTGTGCCGCGAGTGCGTGCGCGACTGCCGTCAGTGCCGGCGGTCGTTGGCGACGCGCGAGTTCGTCGACGGCGGCCGGCTGCTCAAGACGTGCCCCGAGTGCCGCGCGGCGTTGGTGGTGCGCCGCGACGCCTCGGCCGAGGCGGCGCGGGCGGAGAAGATGCGGCTCCAGCCGCTGCGGCCGGCGTCGCGCATGGACGAGATGGACGACGACCTGATGTTGTCGATCGTGCTGCGCGCGCACGCCGGCCGCCTTAGCACGACGGGCCGCAACGTCATGCTGGTGGCGCGCGCCGCGTGCCGCAAGTTTGAGCGCGTGACTTTCGAGCACGCGCGCGCCGCGCTGGGGCTGCCGGCCGCGCGGCCCGACGTCGTGTGGTTTGCGAGCGAGATGCGGCCGATCGCCTACACTGATCTCCAATTCGAGTACCGCCTCGGCGTACCGCAGTGCTTCTCGCGCGCCGCGCGCGCCGCGCTCGGTCGCCCGCTCACGATGGCCGACGGCATCCGCGAGTCGCTGCGGCTCTATGGCACGCGGGACGCCATTCCGCGGCCCGCCGGCCCGCGCAGGGGCGTGCACGGCGAGTGGGTGCTGGCGCGTCTAGCGAAAAGGGTGCGGGAGATTGACGAGGTCGGGGTGCTCGGGGAGGCGAGCTAGTTATAAGATTATTTATCTCACGCCCACAGCGCCTTGCTTGATTACGCCCACAGCGCCTGACGCCAAGCCTCGAGCGCCGGGTTGATGCCGACGCCGTCCATCGCCAGTCCGCCGCCGCACACAAACGGCACGCTGATGCACGGCAGATTCGGCAACCACCAGGCGTGGTATCGAATCCCCACCCGCTCGGGCAGCTCCGATGAATCAATGGATTCGAATCGAATGTCGACCTGGTCAAACGCCAAAAGGCCGAGCGGCACTTCCCGGGGCCACTCGCGGTGGGCGCTCTTCAAGGACACCTTGTATCGACCAAGCGGGCGGACATTGCTCATCACGTGGCAGATCACGGGGACCCTGTGGGGTTGTGCGGCCCATTCGCCCGATGGCCACCACATTTCTTCGATCGACCCGACCGCTTCTTTTACATGGTTTGCATACAGGCGCATCACGCTCGGGTTCGTAAACAAGCTCAGCGCGCGGCATTCGGGCGCGCCCATCTCTACCCGGGCCGCGGCCGACGTCGTCTGGCGCTTCGCGAGCTCGTCCCACACCAAGATCTCTTGTTTCCACGGCACGTCGACGTCCCAGACGAGCCGGATCTGCGCCGCGAGGTAGCGCGCGCGGTCTTCATGCAAGAGCTCGTGCCGCGCGCACCACTCGAGCACCGCCCACCGCTGGCGCGCGGCGGCGACGACCGCGACGCGGTGGCCGTCGACCGTGCCGATCGTCTCTTGGATCGCCTCCAGCTCACCGACGTCCCCGAGCCGCGCGGCGCTTAGCGCGAGACGGCCGCCCAGCCGGAGCGCGGCGGCGACGGCGACGCGGTTGGTGCGCATGGCGCGCGCCCACGCGACCGACGCGAGCGCGGCCGTCACGCCGCCGCGCACCAGGACCATGCCGGCCACGTCGTCTGCGAGATCCATGCGTACAAACGTGTTTAATAAATATTAAAATCGGCAAATACAAATAACTAGCTAGATGTAGACGTGCTGCCGGGTCGTGATGGCCAACCGGCAAATCGGGCATCTGCTCAGATTGACCGCGCACTCGGCGCACGTCACCACGTGCCCACAGTCAAACCTCGTGCGCCGGTCCTGGGTACAGCACACGATGCACCGCACGCGATCAATCGCTGCCTGGAGGGCGTGGCGCTTGTCGCGCTCCTCGGCTTCGGCTTTCGCTTCCGCTTCAGCCTCGGCCGATGTGGGGCGGCGACGCTTGCTGGCGGCCGCCGCCGCCCTGGGAATCGCCAGCCGCTCACACAGTCTTACTATTTTGGCGTCTCGCGCGAGCTCGCACTGCTCGTTGCACTCCTGCTCGGTGTACCGCTGGTTTCTAACGGTGCCCCCTCCCTGGCACGCCAGGCGCGACCACACCATGCAATTGTCGGGGCTGCGCGCCAGGAGCTGCTCGTAGCACTCGGTGGTCGAGTATGTTTGCCCGCTTACCGTTCCTCCCCCAACGTCCCCGAGCCAGAACCACGCGTCCGACGACTCGGGGTCGGCCGTCAGCTCGGCCTCCCACGCTGTTCGCTGCTTGTCGGTCGCGCGCTCCGCCTGGGAGCGGCACTCCCGAGGCGTGTAGGCGTGTCCATCGACCATCCCGCCGCCGTCATAACCTAGCTCCAGCCACGCGTCCACCAGGTCCGGGTCGTGCCGCAGCGCCTCGATGAAGCACGCCTTGCCGTCGTACTCGCGTCCCGCGACGGTGCCGCCGCCCTCGTACCCCAGTAGATACCACACGTCGCCGCCCTCTGGATTTAGCTCCAGCGCCCGCTCGGCGCACCGCTGGGCCGACATGTGTTGCCCCGACACCACGCCGCCGCCCGCGTGTGCCAGGTCGTACCAGTCACGGCGCTCGTCGACCGGATGCGCAGGGGGCGCCAGCTCGCGCGAGCGCGACTCACAGCGCTTCGTGAGCAACGTTTGCTGCGCCTCGGATGTCGACAGATCGCGCGCCGGCAGCTCGTGCGCTCGGTGCCAGCACTGCTCGGCCGTCCACTCGCGGCCGTCGACCCTTACAGGTTCCCGCCCGATCGAGCACCCCAGCCAGTACCACGCCTGGGGGTGCGAGGGGTCGCGCGCCAGCACCTTGCGGAAGCACTCCACTTCGGTGTACAGTCGGTCGACAGTGCCGCCCCGGAGAATGCCGAGCCAGAACCACGCCTCGATGCCGTCGGAGTCGCACCCGAGCGCCTCCTCGTAGCACTGCTGGTACGAGTGCGCAACCGTGTCGATCCTTCCGCCGCCCTGGCGCGCGAGCGCGTACCAGCACGCGTACGATGCAGGATCGTGCGTCACAGCGTACTCGCAGCACTCCTGTGCGGTCCTGTGCACGCCGTTGACCTCGCCACCGTCGGCCGCCGCCACTCCGAGCCACGCCTGGGCCATCTGGGAACGCTCGAGCCAGCCACCCTCCACCTCGGTATCCAGCGCCAACACAAAGCACTCGGCCGATGTCATTTCGACGCCGCTGGCCATTGTCGTCGCGCCCCCCAGGCGGCCCAGCGCCAGCCACGCCACCGAATCGAGGGGTTCGAGCCTGATCACTTGCACGTAGCACGCGCGGGCGTCGACTGGAGCGCCGTCGACCGTGCCGCCCCCCGCCTTGGCCAGGTACATCCACGCGCTCCAGTAATCCTTGTTCATCTCGATTGCCTTTGCGGCGCACTCGACGCCGGTGTAGTCGAGCTCGAAGACACGTCCGCCACCAATGTCCGCCAGGGCGCACCAGTGCACGGCGGCGTCCTGGAGCGACCATCCGGTCTCGATCGCCAGCTCGTAGCACCGTCGACGAGTGTACAGCAAGCCTCCGACGCCTCCTCGGGATTCTGGATCGTCCCCAAGCTCTTCCCCCAACAGATACCATCCGGAAGGGCAGTCCGAGTCGATCGACAGCTGGCGCTGAAAGCATTGCTGAGAAGTGTACATCTCGTGCCCAGCTCGTGGGACTAGACCTCCGCCGGCACGCCCCAGAAGCTCCCACGTCTGGGCGTGCATCGGGTCCAGCTCGAGCGCAGTGGCAAAGCACTCGGCCTCGAGGTGCGGCGTGCCCTCGACCAATCCACCACCAGCCTGGCCGAGCGCGCGCCACCCCCTGGGATCGCTCGGTTGGGCCTCGACGCTCTTGGAAAAGCACTTTTTTGCACCGTACACTGATCCACCAAACTCGCCTCCACCCGCTTTGCCGAGCGCACGCCACGCCTTGGAGAACCCAGGGTTCCATCGCAGCGCTTCCTCGTAGCACTCCTTGGGGGACAGCACCGCGCCCCTAACTAGGCCGCCTCCGGAGGTCCCAAACATCACCAAGGCCTCGTGGATCTTCATGCGCTCCATCAGCTTCATAACATCTTCTTGGGGTGCGATGATTTGCTCAGCAGGTGCTTCCGGAGCCATGTTTGCTGCTTTTCGGTGGTTCGTCGTTTTTGGGTTTTTAATTTTGTTGGTCATGGTCTTGGTTTGGGTTTGGGTTTTGGTTCTTCCGGAGCTCCTTCCAAACCGAACTAGCCAACATGGCAGACTACGACGTTGACATCCAAAGGGAAAAGATCCTGGGGAAGGTGATGGACTTTGTGGAGCCGGACGCCTGGATCGCCAGGATGGCGTGTCGCGGGCTCTCCGGCATGCATGCGCCAACGGTGCCGGCTGCGAACGAGCGGCTCGAGTGGCAGCTTCAGCAGCGCGACTCGGAGCCCACGCCGGTGGAGGACGAGCGAACCGGAGCCCGGGCAGCAGACGTGGAGCGGGGCGCCATCAATCGGGCCATCTTCCAAGCGCAGTGCGAAAGCGCGCACCGGATTACACACGCGCGAGAACGCCTGGTAGACCACCCGACGTTTGTCGCGCCCCCCGGATCGCCTGTGCAGTTTCGAAGCATGTCGGAGATACAAGAAAGGTACGATCTGATCAAGAATCTGCTGGGCATGCACGATGGTTCGAGCGCCGCCGAGCTCATCGCGTACACGCTATACCCAGACACGGTCAAATGGGTATCGGGTGCCGTCTGGGCAGATTACCTGGTGGACCGATCGCCGGCGGAGTTTGATACGCTGGTGTCGATCGTGCGCGGTCTCCTGGAGACCTGCACTCCTCGAGCGGCCGCCCGCACGTTGACCAACCACGTGCGCGCGCGACACGGGTTGCATACACTCCAATAAGCTGTTTATACAAACAGCAATAATAAATTAAAAAAAATGGCCGATTTTTTTATTATTTGTTTGTAAGTTTGCGCACACGTGAGCAGAAATGCGCGACGCTGCGTGCTTGGCGCTCTTGATGCTCAAGGTGGCGCTCATCTTGTGGCTTTTGGTCGCCGACTCGCGCGTGCCCGATTACATCCAGGTTTTGTTGGTGTGGCCAATGGCGCTGAGCGGGTTTGTGACTATTGTTTATCTTGTGGAGCTCGCGTGGGCGCGCATGATGACGTTTCGGCGATACTACGACGAGGTCTAGTAGGGCGAATCTAGTACTCAAACGGCTGCTCGTCGGGCGCCGGCTCGTACGACACAGCTCTGGCGGCCGCGCCGACTGCGGCGGCCGGCTGGCACTTGCCCGAGACGCACGTCGTGCCCGCGGGGCACGCGCCGCCGCCCGCACCGCCGCACAGCTGGCAGCACGGCTCGCTGGTGCCGTGGCACACCAGGCCTTGGCAGTATGAGCCGGGGGAGATGGCGGCGCAGTACGGGTCGCACGCGCCCCCGTCGCACGCGCACCCCTCGGGCGGCGCGCCCTTGGCGACGCACATGCCGCTCTGGCACGCCGCGCCCGCCGGGCAGTCGGTATCGGCGGCGCACGCCTGGCAGCACTCAAACGTCGTGCCGTGGCACAGCGTGCCCTGGCAGTAAGAGCCCGGGTTCAATGCGGCGCAGTACGCGTCGCACGCCGCCGGCTCGGAGACACACCGCCCGGCGCACGCGCCCGGCGCGGTGCACTTGCCGGCGACGCACGAGGTGCGCGGCCCGTGCGCGGGCGAGCACGCCGCGTCCGAGGTGCACGCCGAGCACTTGCCCGCCGTACACTGTGGGGCCGTATCAGTCTGACAGTCGCTGTCGCACGTGCACTTGGATGTCGGCGGAGGCGGCGAGGGCGCGACGCACGAGCCGCCCGCGCCGCATGATGTAAGCCCATCGGTGCGTTGCGCGCACGCCGCCGCGCCCGCGGCGCCCGAGCACGGCCCACAGATGCCTGCCGCGGTGCATTGGGGCGCGGCGGCGAGCGGGCATCCCCCAACACACTTGGATGGCGGCGGCGGCGGCGCGCCGGGGCCGCATTTGCCCTGGGAGCATTTCGTGTTTGACCCGCGGCCCACGCACGCCGCGTCCGAGTCGCACCCGACGCACGCGCCGCTTGCGTCGCACTGGGGCGCGTTGAGACTCGGGCACTGCTGGTCCGAAGTGCACTCAGCTGGGGGGCCGACTTGATAGTCGCAGAAGCCGTCCGCGGTACACACCGCTCGCCCTGTGCCCTTGGACTGGCTCGGGCAGTCGGCCGCGCTCTTGCACGCCTTGCAGCAGCTCACTGGGGCGCCACCCTTTTTGTCGTGACAGTGCTGACTCAGATCCGACGACTTGGTCTCGCAGTAGCTATCCGGGTCATCCATCGCCGCGGTGCAGTACATGCCGCACGGCGCCCCGGGGGCGCTGCATCGCCCATAGCACGCGTTTTTTATTGGGTCGTATGGGATCTCGCACCGGTCGCCCGTGTAGAACGGCGTGCTACCAGGCGCGTTGGCGCAGACGCACGTCCACGGCTTGCTCGCGTCCTTCGGGTCGGGCGAGCATGTGCCATTATTGAGACACGCGTCCTCGGGAAACACGTGGCAGTCGCCAGTGTGGGTCGCGCAATCTGGGGCGAGCCACGGCGGGGTGCACACGCACGCCCCACTCGTCAGGTCACACGTGCCGTGCCCGTTGCACTGTGAGTCGGTGGTGCACTTGAACTTGTCTTCCACAGTGCAGTAGAAAACGGTACCGGGCGGCTTGGACGCGTCGTAGCGGCACCCGGCAAACGCCGCGGCGTCAAAGGTGTGTGTCGGATCGCCCGCGGGACACGAGGCCTGTAGCTTGGCAATGATCGCCGGGTCGGCCGCGTACCGTTTGCACTCTGCATCGCGATCCGTAGGATCGGCGCCGCACGGAAACTGGGCGGGGTTGCACGCGGGGCTGAATCGCCAGTACTCGTCCCATCTATCGGCGTCATCTGGGGTGCCATCAGGTAGCGAGAATTTGCCATCTGGCATCCACGCGGCCGGAATAAACTGGACCTCGTACAACCCGACCCAACCCCTGACGTCCGTGTCGGTCGCCGGCGGCGGCAGCGTGCCACCCACCGTTTTACTAAAATCTGCAAAGCGCACATAGTCGGAAAACAGCCAGAAGAATTGAGCAAAGTCGTCCCAGCTAAAGTAGGAGAACCCGTCAAATGTTCCACATAGATCAGGTTTTGGCTCGCCCTGTCCAAAGTAGTTGAGCGCCAGACAGTCGCGCGTCGGGTCGCCCGGGGCGCCGCCCGTGCCGTTGGGCGCGCGAGTCGCTGAGAGATTCTCAAAGCTCAATAAAGGAATTATATTTGTCGTCTCACCCTGGGTGCGGATATTCGCGGCGAGCTGCTGCAGCCCTCGTGACGCTTCCTGCCACGCGCCCAGGTCGTTGGGTGGCGCGACGCCGTGGTATTGTTGGTTTTCCGATGTTTGCGGTCCGCTAGGGGTGGGATACGTCCCCGTCGACGCCGCCTCGAGGTACCGCATGTACATCCACGCCAAGGTCGTGGTGTCGGGGTCCACTGTGGCTGATGAAGCCGGGACCTTGGTTGTGCGAGATTGGAACGTTCGCGCAAACGCCCGATAAGACGTGTTTAGCGTACATATGGTCGACTCGGTCGTGCTGCTAAGATTTGGCGCCGTTGCATCGCCAGCCGAGCTCTGCGCGAGCTGGTACGCGTTCCCGCTGCACGGAAACAAATCCAGGGCGAACCAGTACTCCTCCGGCGCATAAGTCCATTGCCCAAAGCCGCCGGGGAAGCCGGCAGCGCGTGCAGCAGCCGAATCTGGCGGAGCCGACGGCCCCAGGATTTGGGAAGACGCTTGGATGTTTTTGAGGACATCAGTCGGAGTCGCCTGTAGACCCTTGGCAAAGCCAATGTTGCGCACATCGGCGACGGCAGCGCCGGTGCCTGATGCACCCGCGGGGCCGCGGCGCGCCGCCATCTGCGCGAGTTGCACCATGCCCCAATCGTTTTGGTACACTCCAGAATCTTCGCCATCTGTAATCAGATTACTAATGACAAAGAACTCACGATCGGCTGCGGCAATCAGGGGAGACGCCCGTACCAGCGTGTTGACCTGCTGAATCCACAGCATGACTTGATCGGGGTTTGCTGGGCACCCGCTGGGATTGCCGCACGTGGCAGGCGAGTCGCAACCGACGCACGAGTCGCCAGCCTTAAAAGTGCAAGGTAAGCTGCACGCCGCGGGATCGATCGGGCCACCCGCGGGCCGTAGCGGCTGGTACGCTTGTGAAGGGCAGTCCTGCGTGTCGCCCGTCCCAAGCTGAGTGGTGGCGATTTGCCGGCCGGCGCACTGGGCGGCATCGGTGCACACGGCACACAGACCCCCGACGATCGGGGGTGTGGGGTCGCCACCGCCCGGGGCGCGGACATTGTAGAGCCCATCTTTGGGTCTCAGGTACGGCACGACGCCCACAGTCGGCCGCTCACTATCGATCCAGTTGGTCGGCTTGGCGACCCACGCGAGGTAGAGAGGCACGATCACAGCGTCGACAATGTTTTGTGGATCCGAGTAAAACGGCGTGGTGCGAACGTCCCATGGTGTAAGGACTATGAACATGCGATTAATGCCGCGCGCCTGGACGAACCGGATAACTTGAGCCATGTACCGCTTAAAGCACCCCAGGTCGAGCGCCGCGTTCCCGATAATTCCGCCGTGGTACAGAGCAGTGCGCGGGGGCTTTTTAGACCGTGTCAGCCCCTTGAGGGCGGTCGGCGCCGACTGCAGCGGCGTTGGGTCTATGCCCGCAATGCCGCGCACGCACGGACCGGTGACCCCACCAATCTGACACAAGTCTTGGAGACCAGAAGCGTCGGTCCACACGGTGCCGTACGGTAAGAGCTGGCCCTGGCCTGGCAGCACTCGCCCATCTTTTCCTGTGGCACCAAGCAACACACAGCCCTGGTCGGCAGTGGGCGGTATGCCTGGCTTTCCGCTGTCACCTTCCCACGCGACCGCCGGCGGCGCCGCGCTGCCTGATTGGATTGTACCGACTCCCGCTTGGGCGGTGAGCCACGCTTGCTTGGCCGCTTGATTGGGGCAAGTTGATGTCGTGTTGGTGGCCACTGCGCCGATCGCGCCGTGCGTGCGGCCATCACACCCTAAGTCGGCCGTCGACCAGCACGCCAGCATCACCACACAGATGACCGCCACCGCAAACACCGCGATCCCGGCGATCGCTATGCCACGCATGGAGACAGAATAGGTTTTAACCTTACGCGTTTCCAAAAAAAAAGGCTCCCAAGTGCACATACACCTTACTTCATGGACGTGTGTGGGTAGCTCGGTTTGCGCCCCAGCTCCAATAGGTCCTGGCCGGTGACGTTTTTAAAAATCTCACCAGCACGTGGCGCATTCTCCACGTAGGCAAATAAGCGTCCATTTTGTGCTTTGCCTGAGCGGCACCACCGTGCGATCACTTTATGAACGACACCCTCGGCTCTTGCGGCGCTTTCAACCGATTCGTATTCCACATTTTCTGTTGCACTGGTGACTGCCACGGGCACTCGGTTTGCGTTCGTCGGCGGATGATCGGCCTTGGCGATGTTGACTTGCTTGCTCACCCAACGCAGATTGTCGGCCCGGTTGCTAAGCGGCTTTCGCGAATCTATGTGGTCGGCCTCGTATCCAACAGGAGGGTCACCATGGAACGCTTGACACACAAGGCGATGAAACAGAAATGACCGGCCCTTGACTCGGACGCGACAGTAACCATTGGCTTCGGGCGTTGGCGTGTATCGACCTGAAGTCTCCGTCTGAACACGCTCCAGGTTGGATACCCACGTGCCCGTGATCTCACGCCATTCTTCGCCTTTTAGGTCGGGCTGGTCTTGGTGGGCGAAAACCCAACCACCGGTCTTATTTAGCTTCCCGTGGCAGCACGCCCCGACAGACGAGTCATGAAGACCGAGCGTGAGCGCAGCTGCCGTGATTGATGGAAATTCATGCGTAGTAATCCAGCCATCAGGACTTCCTACGATTGCACGCGAGCTCTTGTCGGAACACGACCCACGGTCGGGGTTGGCATGGCTACGCCTCATGTTTTCTGAGGCCGATACATCCTCGAGATTAATTGGATCGTTATTGCCCGGATCACCATCCACATGATCAATCTGGTTCTCTGGCCTTTGGCCGTAAAACATCAAGTACACAACCCGATGAAGCAACCATGCCTTCCCATCAAAGGAAATCATACGATACCCCGACGACGCAGTCCTGGCGTCACGGATACGCCCGCGCCTGTCGCGTATGCGGTTCATGTTGGAGACGGCAAAGACCCCTGGGATGAACGGGTCGCTCTGGGCCCACTCAAGCGGCTGAAGCCGCGTGGCGGGCCACGCGTCGCCGGTGTGGCGGGCGCGTACACGCGGGCGGGCCGTTCGGTCGGTACTGATGACCGGCTGCTCCGGCAAAGCGCCTGGTGGCGTCGCTATAGGCTCGTCGCCGGCGGGGCGCGCGCGCTTGCGCGCGACACGATCGATGGTCGGCGACTCAGGCGGCACATCGGCATCAGCCGACTCGGTGATCAACATGTGCCTTTAACGCAACACAAAAAAAATAATTTTCCCCCGCCGAATGGAGCTGTCAGGCGACGCGCTGAGCCACGTCTGCAGGTGGCTAGCGATCGAGCACCTAGGTAGGCTGGCGGAGAGCTCGCGTCGCCACGCGCCCGCGGTACACGCCGCCCAGGACGCTTGGCTGTACGGCGTGCTCGCCCGGTACGTCGACTCCGGTCGGCGGCTCGTCGCGCTGGGCATCGTGCCGGCCGAGCGCATGCATCGCATGTGGACCCAGGGCGCGTGGTCGTTTAAAGAAAAGTGGCGGCTCCCGATGCGCGGGGTCATCGAGGGCGACGACCCTCCGACGATCACCCGGTCGCTTGGCCGCCTCGCGCGGCGGAGCGGCGTGCCGCGCCGACTGACGACTGATTTGCAATTTGCCGGGATACCGCGATCGGTTTTTGAATGTCCACGTCTCAGAAAGAACCACGCAAAGCGCGCCGCCGCGTGTGAGCACATCGAGGCGCACTTTTGGTACGAGGTCGATTTCGCGGTGCGCCGCATGCTGGCTAAGACGTGCAACGCCACCGTCTCGGCCGCGTACACTGTCGTCTTTTCGTTTCTAACAGGGCGGCTGCCTAATGCGAACGTCGACCGAGTCGCGCGCACGATGCGCCACGTCTACATTCCGGCGCTCGTGGCCGAGTTTCCCAAACAAGAGGCTTGGATCGACAAGGCGTTTGGGCGGCTGGCAGCGATTGAGCGCCAGCGCGCGCCCTAGTTGTAGGTAAATTAAAGAAAACCCCCGAGAAGAAAAATGGCGTCGTACGATCCGTACGACGCCGAGGGTGGGTTTCGGCTCGCCGCGCCCTTGTTGGAGCGCGTGCTGGGGGAGCTCGGCGACGTTCTGGTCGAGGCGCACGTGTGTCGGGCGTTCCACGCGGCGTGCGCCGGGCGCGCGCGCGGGTCCCCCGCCGAGGTCGTCAGGAGCGTCGAGCGGCTCGCGTGGGCCCGCGCGCGCGGATGTTCGTACTCGTCCGAGGCGCTGGCGACCGCGGCGGCACAGAGTGGGCGTGTCGACGTCTTGTTACGAATCGAGCGCGAGCTGCCGAACGAACACACGACGTGGCGCACGATCGGCGCTCTGGCGGCGATCGCTCAACAGTGGCAGGTCGTCAGACTGGCGTATGCGCGATACCCCGACCAGCACGAGTACGTGCTCGCCGCCGCGACCAGCGCCGGGCACGCGCTCGGGGCCTCTGATCAGATCACGCGGATGGCTGACCTGATGCCGCCGCGCTTCGCCGTCGCGACCGAGGCCCGTCAGTACCAGTGGTTCGCTGGCCTCTCGGCGCATGAACGTTTGCACGCAAGAGGGCCTCGCGCCTTTTTCCTCATGATTCCCGGCTCGGTCGACGTCGTGACCAACATACGCCCGCTGGGCGACTATCGGATTGCCCTGAGCATCAAGCTGAAGAGCGTGTTGAGCGACCTTCTTGTTCCGGCGCGGTACTTGGGTCGCGCGGGCATGTGGGTCGTTCTCCTCGGCGACGCACCGCCCGACTGGGGGGTCTCGTACGATTGTTTATTTTTGCCAAACCGCGTCCCCGATACGCTGCTGGTGGACGGCGACGCGTACTTTCGCCCGGGCCACAGGTATGGTACAATGTCTGGATCATTCGATATACTAGTGCAAATCGACAAGGCCTTTCGTGAGTGGATGCGTCGCGCGGGGATGTTGGAGAAATAAATTAAAAATGGCGTCGTACGACCCGTACGATGTCGAAGGTGGGTTTCGCCTCGCCGCGCCGTTGCTGGAGCGCGTGCTCTGGGAGCTCGACGACGTGCTGGTCGAGGCGCACGTGTGCCGCGCGTTCCACGCGGCGTGCGTCGGGCGCGCGCGCGGGTCCTGTGCCGAGGTCGTCAGCAGCATCGAGCGGCTCGCGTGGGCCCGCGCGCGCGGCTGCCGGTACTCGCCCGAGGCGCTGGCGACCGCGGCGGCACAGGGCGGGCTGGTGGACGTCTTGTTGCTACTAGAGGGCGAGATACGTGCAGAAGACGCGACGTGGCGCTCTCTAGGAGCGCTGGCGGCGATCGCTCAGCAGTGGGAAGTCGTCAGACTGGCGTTTGCGCGCTGCCCCGACCAGCACGAGTTTGTGCTCGCCGCCGCCACGAGCGCCGGGCGAGCGCTCGTGCCGCCCGACCAAGTCGCGCGGATCGCCGATCTCGTGCCGCCGCGCGCCGCGATCGCGACCGCGGACGACCAAGCGCAGTGGCTAGGCAGGCTGTCGGCGCGCGACCGGGAGCGCGTCGTCGAACGGCACGCCGGCGAACCCATGGCGGCCACGATGCTAAACTACACCGAATGGCTGGCCGGCAGCGTCGAGTGCTCCGAGCGAGCCGAGCCTGGGGAGCGGACACTCATGATTTCTCGCTCGGCCGACATTATCACCAACATCCGCCCGCTCGGCGACTATGAGATTGCTATTAGAATGTGTTACCTACAAGTACAAAGCGCGCCGCTCAGCCGCGTTCTTGTGCCGAGCCAGTATCTGGGGTGTTGGGGCGTCTACATCTGTCTCGTCGGCGACGGACCGCCCGACTGGGGGATTTCCTACCAGGGTCTGTATTTGCCGCCGCGGGGACGCGCATCCCTACACACCCGGGTGTTGGTGGACGGCGACTCCTGGTACAGCGATGGTTGCTATCGTGGGACGTTTGCGCGGGGCATTGAGTATCTGATGAAGTTTGACGAGCGACATCGTACGTGGATGCGGCGCGCAGGGATGTTGAGTGATAATTAAAATATTTTTACTTATGGAGTTGTCGATCGACGCGCTCGGCCACGTGTGCCGGTGGCTCCCGATTGAGCATCTTGGTAGGCTCGCACAGACCACACACCGGCACGCGCCCGTCGTCCACGCCGCCCAGGACGCGTGGCTTTATCGCATCGTCTCCCGGTACGTCGACGCGGGCCGGCGGCTCGTCGCGCTGGGGATCGTGCGTGCCGCGCGCGTCGAGCGAATGTGGGCGCGCGGCGGGTGGATTTTCGAGCGGCGCTGGCGGCTTCGGCTACCTTTGGTCGTGTGCGACGGCGCCGCCTGGGAGGCACGCTCGCTTGGTCGGCTGGCGCGCGGTGGCGAGCCTAGATCAACCAAGCTCGCCATCTACACCGGCGCGGTCGTCGACTGCGACGACGTCGTTACCCAGATGTGGTGCGACGTCGACTCGGCCGTCGACGACTTGCTATGCACGCGCGGATCTATCGAGACTCTCTCGCTCGCAAACAGCGCAGTG
>Ga0247837_1005939_pt1 | contig 17731 bp, 15 predicted proteins | sample LaCtaG_2_FD_187115 | JGI IMG/M metagenome (GOLD analysis project Ga0247837, IMG submission 187115) | Freshwater microbial communities from meromictic Lake La Cruz, Castile-La Mancha, Spain - LaCruzMarch2015_14.5m | ecosystem: Environmental > Aquatic > Freshwater > Lake | place: Spain: Castile-La...
CAATCGGAACTTGCGGCAGGTCTTGGTCATCCCGCCGCTTTCGACCTGGAACACGCCCACCGTTTCGCCGCGGTTGTACACATCGAACGACTCCTGATCGTCCATCGGAATATCCTCGATGCGAAACTCCGGCTCGTAGCGCCGGATCCACTCCACCGCGTCGTAAATGACGGTCAAGTTCTTCAACCCGAGAAAATCCATCTTCAAGAGACCGAGCTCTGTGAGCCCGTCCATGTCGATCTGCGTCACCACTTCGTTTTCCTTCCCGCGGGTGAGCGGGACGAAGTCTGAAAGGTCGCCGCTCCCGATGACCACGCCCGCGGCGTGAATGCCCGTGTTGCGGGTGAGACCTTCCAGCACGCTGGCGTACTCCCAAAGCTGCCGCGTCGAACTTTCCTCCTCGACGGCGCGCTGCAGATCGGGGTTCTTTTCGATCGCCCCTGGCGTCCGCTTCCCGTCCTTATCCGTCGTCGCGTTGAGGGTGATGTTGAGTTCGTTCGGGATCATTTTTGCGATCCGATCGCCCTCGCTGTAGCTCAATCCCATGACGCGGCCCACATCGCGAACGACACTCTTTGCCCCGAGCGTTCCAAACGTGACAATCTGCGCGACCGAGCGCTCGCCGTACTTGCGGCGCACGTAGTCGATGACCTCGCCTCGCCTATTGATGCAGAAATCGACGTCGATATCCGGCGGGCTCACGCGTTCCGGATTGAGAAAGCGCTCAAAAATGAGCCCATACCGGAGCGGGTCGACGTCCGTGATTTCCAACACAAACGCGACGAGCGATCCCGCCGCGGATCCGCGTCCGGGTCCGACCGGGATGCCGTGGCTTTTGGCGTAGTGGATGAAGTCCCAGACGATGAGGAAGTAACTGGTGAATCCCGCGTTTTCGATGACCGAGAGTTCCAATTCGAGCCGCTTCCGGATTTCCGGATCCGTTCCGGCCCGTTCCCCGAAGCGTTTGCGCAGGCCCTCTTCGCAGAGATCGCGGAGCACTTTCTCGCGCGAGACTCCCTCCGGCACTTCGTAGGCTGGGTACTTGAGCGTGCCGAATTCCAGTTCGACGTTGCACCGCTCGGCGATGCGAAGCGTTTCGTCGCAGGCCCCGGGAACTTCTGCAAAGAGCGCCCGCATTTCCTCCGGGGTCTTAAAGTAAAGCTCGGGCACATAGCGCATGCGGCGCTCGTCGAGGATCATGGCCCCCGTGCCGATGCAGATCATGACGTCGTGCGCCTCATGCTGTTCGCGCGTGAGGAAATGTACGTCGTTCGCCGCGACAGGTCGGAGCGAAAGCTCCCTGGCGATGCGGAGCAGGCCCGGGGTGCACTTGTGCTGCGCCTCCAGTCCGTGGTCGTGGAGCTCGATGAAGTAATTGTTCGGACCGAAAATGTCGCGGTAGGTGGAGGCGACCTCGAGGGCTTCGCCGTCCCGCCCGGCGGAAAGGAGTTGGTTTACTTCGCCCTTGAGGCAACCGCTGAGGGCGATGATCCCCTCCGCATGCTGCGCCATGCGGGCTTTGTCAACCCGGGGCTTGTAGTAAAAGCCTTCCAGATGCGCTGCGGAAACGAGTTTGACCAGGTTGCGGTAACCGACGTCCGTTTCTGCGAGGAGGGTTAGATGAAAGGCGGCATCGCGCGCAGAGGATGCGGAGCGATCGGTCATGTCCCCCGGGGCCACATACACTTCACAGCCCAGGATGGGTTTAACCCCTGCCGCTTTCGCCTGGCGGAAGAACTCGACCGATCCGTAGAGATTGCCGTGATCGGTCATGGCGACCGCGGGCATACCGAGCTTCACCGCTTGTTTGGTCAGATCCTTGATGCGGATCGCCCCGTCCAGCAGCGAGTACTGGGTGTGCGTGTGGAGGTGAACAAAGGAGGCGTCGGACATCGGAACGAGAATCTAATCGAAGGCCGGAAAGAGGAAAACCGGGATTTTAGAAATCCCGGTTTTCGTCGAATAAACGCGGCAAAGACCGCTCTGGAGACCAGCGTGAACTAGTCTTTCTGCATTTCCTTATACTTCAATTTCTGCTGCATGGTCAGCACGCCGCCGACCTTGGACTTGGTGTCCTGCCGGATTTTCTTGAGCTGCGCTTCCTGCTGGTCATCCGAAAGGGATTTATTCGCCTTCACCGCCTGCGCCTGCCCTTTGCTGTCGGTCAGAATGTCCTGAATCTGCTTCGTCTGCGCGTTCGTCAAGCCGAGCTCAGACTGCATTTCGGCAGCGCGAGCGGCGGGGTCGACGGCGTCGTCGGCGAGGAGGGCGGTGGGGAGCGTCGCCGCGAGAACGGCGATGACGGTAAGACGGAGGAATTGTTTCATCGTGATTTATCGTTGCCCCCGGGCACCCTGCGGGTAAAATCTTTCTTCGTTACAATCATGTCATGTTGTTCCCCGAACGCTGGGAGGCTCGAACTCGTGCCCTCAGAAGCACCCGCCGAGGGATCGCCCAAAGTTGCGCTTTCGACCACTGGGATGCGCCGCCTGGACGGCGGACGGTTTTTGATGGGGTCGGAATCCCCGGAGTCCTGGCCGGCGGACGGAGAGGGTCCAGTGCGGGAAGTCGAACTTCGTCCCTTCTGGATGGATGCCTGCGCCGTGACAAACCGGCAGTTTTTAGAATTTGTGACGGCGACACGATACCGCACGGAAGCGGAGGAGTTTGGTTGGTCGTTCGTGCATTTCAGTCAACTGACCCCGCACCAGCGCAAGACGCTGGCGCCGTTCCGCGTGCAGGGACTGGAATGGTGGTTCCGCGTGGACGGCGCGACGTGGCGGCGTCCGCACGGGACCGGGGTAGACATCGAGCGGCTCAAGCGGTGGGATCACCCGGTGGTGCATGTCTCCCACCGCGATGCGGCGGCTTATGCGGCGTGGGCCGGGAAACGCCTGCCGACTGAGGCCGAGTGGGAATACGCATCTCGCGGGGGCCTCACCGGGAAGCGCTACCCGTGGGGAGACGAACTGATGCCGGACAAAAAACACCGCTGCAACATCTGGCAGGGCAATTTCCCGACGATCGACCGCGGCGAGGACGGTTTTCGCGGGACGGCCCCGGTTCGAACCTACAAGCCGAATGGCTTTGGTCTCTACCAGATGACGGGCAATGTGTGGGAATGGGTCGCGGATTGGTTCAGTCCGCACCACCCACGGGACCGAGTGCTCCGGGACCCGCGTGGTCCCGCAACCGGCGATCGTCGGGTGATGCGGGGCGGGTCGCACCTTTGCCACGACAGCTACTGCAACCGGTACCGATGCTCCGCGCGGACTTCCAACACGCCGGATTCGTCGACCGGCCACATGGGCTTCCGTTGCGCGGCGGATGCGGACTGAACGCGATCGACGCGCTCAGGAAATGAGTTCAGCGGCGATGTAATCGAAGCTCTTGCGGATGGATTCAAATGGATCGCCCGGGCACGAGTCCTGTTCCACAATGAACCATTGGCAGCCAGCATCCTCGGCAGCCCGAACGATTGCAGGGAAATCGAGATTCCCGGAGCCGATTTCGGCGAACACCGGCTGGTTGGTCGTGGAGGAAAATCCATAGTCCTTCATGTGGATCGCGGGAAGACGACCGTGGACCTTGCGAATCCAGTCGACCGGATTACAACCGCCGTATTGGACCCAATAGGTGTCGAGTTCGAAAAAGAGGTTCTCCGGAGCGGTACGCTCGCGAATGAGGTCCAAGAGGGTACTTGCGCCGACTTTTGCAAACTCGGTGCCGTGGTTATGGTACCCCAGCCGCAGGCCAGCCTCGCGCATCACGGCGCCGGAGCGGTCGAGGTCGGAGATCAGACTGTCGACGTCCGCGGCGCTCGAGAAATCCACCCCGGCCGGATACGGATACGCCGTGAGCGTCGCCCCGTAGGCGCGAAGGTTTTCGATGGCTTTGCCCACATCCTTGCGCAGCACCTCGCCGCTCTCATGCGTCGCGCAAATCGTCAGCCCGGCGGCCTCAAAAATCCCACGCACTTCCGCGGGAGCGATCGGGCCGATTCCGCTCACCTGCACGCTCTCGTAGCCAATCGCACGCACCTTCCGGGCCGTGTCGGCGAGCGCTTCAGCGGTCTGACAAAAATCGCGGAGAGTATAGAGTTGAACGGCTACCTGAGAGATCTTCATGGAACAGGCAGTATTAGTCTGGGGAATCCCGGAACGTCAATCCCCGCGGTCCGGGGCAGCGAGTTCCTCGATCGCCGCAATGACCCTCCCCACGCCGATCTCCTCCATCGCGGCACCTTTTTGCCCCGGCCGGAAGTTTTCGTCCTCCATCCCCGCGCGGAGCACACGGGCAGGCGCAAAACGCGGGCGCCAGTGGTAGGGGTTCGTCGGACCATAAAGCGCCACACACGGCGTGCGAAACGCATCGCAAAAATGCAGCGGGGCGGAATCCACCCCGCATAATAACGCAGACTCCTGGATCAGCGCGGCGGTTTCCAGAAGCGACAACCGACCCGAGAAATCCCTCCCCTCCGGCACCGCGGCACGAATCTGCGCGAGATGTCGTTGTTCCATCCCAGCCTGAGAACCGCTCAGAATGACGGGTAAACGACGGGTCTGTTCGAGATGGTGAATCACCTCCCGCCAGCGCTCGGCGAGCCAGAATTTTTCCTCGCGCGCGGACCCCGGGTGAATCACCGCGAACGAACCTTCGACGCCAACGGAGCGCAACAGGGATCGCACCCGATTCCGGGTCGCTTCCGGAATGGACAGCGCGATCGCCCCGGCGCGTCCGTCCACGCCGAGGGGACGGATCAGGTCAAATGCATGGTCCGCCGTGTGCAATTCCCGCACGGAGGAATCCACCCAGCGATTGTAGGCCAAGTGGCGGAGGGGTCGGCTCCGGAAACGCCCCCAGGTAATCCGGAGCGGCGCGCGAGAGAGAGTCGAGACGAGTGCGGAGCGATCCGTTCCCGAAAAATCCACGCATGCGTCGAACCCGCCCGTGGCGATTTTTGCCCAAGTGGCGGCATCGGCGAGCCCGCGGCCCAGGCGGAGACACCCTTCGGCGGGCAGCGAGGGTGCCAGCGTGGCGCTCAGCGGATCGGTCACAAGCGTGACCCGGGCGTCGGGAAACCTTTCCTGCAAGCCGGCAAGGGCAGGAGTGGTGAGGAGGAGGTCGCCGACGCGCTTCAACTGGATGGCAAGAACCTTCACCGGCGCCGCTCCCAAGCGATCCGATACGCAGCGCGAATCCGGTCCCGGAAGTGCTCCCACGTGAAGTTTTCCACCACGCGAAGCCGCCCCGCCGCTCCCATTCGGGCGCGCAGGTCGGGATCGTGGAACAACCGCAACAGGGCCTCAGCCAAGGCATCGACATCGTTCGGCGGGATGACGATTCCGGTTTCGCCATCGACCACCACGTCGCCGGCCTCGCGGGTGGTGATCTGCGGGAGGCCGCAAGATGACGCCTCGTAGGTGACTTTCGCACTGCCCTCGCATTCTGAGGGAAACACGTGAACGGAGGCGGCACGGAGTTCCGACGCCACGTCGCGGACAAAACCGGTGACGCGAACGCTCGACGGAGCGTCGCGGAGCAGCGCGCGCACCTCGGACGAGGGTTGACCGACGAGCACCAACTCCGCCTCGGGGAGCGCGAGTTTTTTCCAGGCCTCCAGCAGGGTGGGAACGCCTTTGCGGTGGCTGAGCGAGCCCACGAGCACCGCGCGGAAACGGGCAGGCGGGGACGGAGCCGGGGTGAAAACCGAGGGATTCACCCCGCGGGAAATGCGCACGAGTTTGGATTCGGGGACATCGACGGCGAGGAAAGTTTCGCGGGCCTTCTCGGAAAGCACGAGGATGACATCGGCGAGTTCGTACTCTTCCATCACCTGCTGCCGCGTGACGAGGAGGCGGTTCAGCAGGCTTTGCGGGAACGGGGCGGCGTCGCGTTCCCGTTCGCTTTTCGTGACGGCGGGTTTGCGTTTGCCCTTGTTGCGGTGCCAGGTGGGGATCTCCAGCAGGGAGGGTATGCCGAGGCGGTGGGCGACGCGCAGCGCTTGGAGGGAGTCTCCGGACCACGTGTGGAAGATGTCGAACCCGCCCACTTCGAGCGCCGAGGCTGCGGCGTGATCGACCGCGTGGCGGCGGGCGCCATGCGACATCGGTTCGCCCAAAAACTTCAGCCAACGCGCGGGGTGCCAGCGCAGCGTGTGAATTTTTGCCGCGGGAATTTCGCTCTGCCGGTTCGAAAGGGCGATCGCGAGTTTCAAAATCCCGTCCTGCTCCGCTCCACGCAGGGTTTCGAGCGCGACGGCGTCCAGCCCCGATCCGCCGATCCCGGCAGCGATCGAATACAACAGGGCGCGCGGCGCACTTGCGTTACGGGAGTTTTCCGACAAGCCTTCACCCATGGGCAACGGCCGCACAGGAGTCAAGCAACTCAACACATCCAGACCATGAGGATCGCGCTCGTCAGACGGGGTTACTCGAACTCGGGAGGCGCGGAGTCGTATTTGAAACGCCTCGGGCAGGCCATTGCGGACGCCAATCACGTGCCGGTGCTTTACGGTTCGCCGGAGTGGCCCCGTGCCGAATGGCCGTTCGGGGAGATCGTTCCGGTCACGGGCCGTTCGCCGCGCAAGTTTGCGGATGCGTTCGCTCGGATCCGCGGGGATGCCGACCGCGTGCTCACGCTTGACCGTGTGCCGGGCTGCGACGCCTACCGCGCCGGCGACGGGGTTCACGCTGCGTGGCTTGAAAGACGTTCCGCACTCGAATCCGGTTGGCGGAAGTGGTTTCGCCCGCTCAACCGCAAACATGCGCAGATCGCCCAACTTGAAGACGAAATCTTCGATCCCGCATCGACCACTGCGATCATTGCAAATTCCCGGATGGTGCGCGACGAAATCGTGCGCCTGCATCAGTATCCGGAAGAACGCATCACGGTGGTTCCCAACGGGCTGCCGGAGAGCGCGTACTTCGCCGCACCGCCGCGGGACGACGCACGGATGAAGTTTGGCATCCAGCCCAATCAGTTCATTGCCCTGTTTGCGGGTTCCGGCTGGGAGCGCAAGGGACTGCGTTTTGCCATTGAGGCCATGCATCGCCTGCCCCGGCTCGAATTGTGGGTCGCGGGCAAGGGCCGCCCGGTGGGTTCGGCGCCGAAGAACGTGCGATTTCTCGGACCCCGCCGCGACATCCCGGCTCTGCTCGCTGCGGCAGACGTGTTTTTGCTGCCCACGATCTACGACCCCTTTTCCAATGCCTGCCTCGAGGCGCTCGCCGCGGGCATTCCCGTGCTCACCACGGCGGCCAACGGCTGCTCGGAGGTGATGCAACCCGGCGAGGACGGGGAAGTTTTTGCCCAGCCGACGGATATTGACGCGATCGTGGAGGCCCTGACGAAATGGTCCGAGGGCGGCCGTGCGGTCGAGGCACGGGAGGCGATTCGGACGCGGGCGCGCCGCTTCACCATCGAGGAAAACACGCGACGCGTATTGTCCGTTTTGCTCGAGTCCCCTGCCCCGACTGCCCCCTCGGAACCCGCCTTGATTTGACAGATCGCGTGTCCTTTCCGATAAGGGTTCCATGATGACGCGAGCGTTCGCTTTTCTCCTTTTCGCGGCATTTTGCGTGGCGGGATCCGAGTCGCTGATGGCTCAGACGCAAGCGGAGATGAACCAGGAAGCCGCGACCCAGGCGGAGGCGGCGGACAAGGAACTCAACACGGTGTACAGGGAGTTGATGGGGCGTCTCGATGCGGAGGGCAAGGCGCTCTTGAAGACCTCTCAGCGCGCGTGGTTGGCCTTCCGTGATGCCGAGGCAAAGTTTTCCGCCGATGCGAACCGCGGCGGGAGCATGGCGCCCATGACATACAGCCTGGCCATCGCCCGCCTCACGGAAAGCCGGACTCAATGGCTACGCGAGCACTTGAGCGAGGACGGCGAAGAGGGGTCCGCAGAAGAAACCGGTCCCGAGGGCGCAGCTTCGATGAAGCAGGCGGGCGAGATTTTTTTCAAGGCGTACGAGAAGAAAGACCGCGCCGCAGCGGCAAGCGTCGCCACTCCCGAAGTGCTGGAACAGATCAATTGGAACCCCAACGCCGGCTCCGCCGAAGGGCTGTCGTTGATGGATGCCACACACATCTACTACGTCGGCGGTTCCATCGCGATGAAGATCCGGAAAAACGACGCGGGACGATGGGTCGTGAAAGGGCTGACCACCTCGGCGGATTGACATCCCGCGCGATTGAGCGCATTCACCCGGCAGCAGTTTTCCAATGAACACCCGGGATAAAGAACGCGAGAACCATCCAGCGGCACACTCCATCGCCGATTACGAGGGCATTGTGGAGATCCGACCCCGCGAGCATGGGGAGCGGGTCGAGATCGCGTTCGATCCCAAGCAACTCTCAGAGCAGGACATCCGCCGCATCGCGCTTGAACACATTCAGCCGGAACCCGGCGCGATCCGCCGTTGCGCGCTCCGTTTGGACGGCCAGGCCTGCGAGGCCGCCGCCGCGAAGCTCGAACGCCGTATCGAAAAAGTTCCCGGCGTCCGCCGCGCCACCGCCACCTATGTCGGGCGGGTCCTTTGCCTGACCTTCGACTCCTACGTCGCCGACGAATCCACCGTTCTCGAGGGGGTCCGAGCGGCCGGCGCGAAAATCGAACCCCTGAAACACCGATCCGAAGAGCGGGAGCTTTCTCTTTGGAAACGTATCCGGGCGGGCGACCTCAACGAGGAAATTTCCTGCGCGGTCGGTCTCTTTTTCCTCATCGCAGCGGTGATCATCGACCACCGATTCGGCCGAGGCGTGGTTGCAACGATTGGTTACGTCGGCGCTTACTTTTTTTGCGGCCAGTACGGCGTTCGGTCGGCCATCGCGTCGCTGCGGGAACGCACGCTCGATGTGGACGTGTTGATGGTACTTGCAGCCTTGGGTGCCGCAGCCGTGGGAGCTCCGTTCGAAGGCGCACTGCTCCTTTTCCTCTTTAGTTTCTCGAACGTCCTCCAACGCCACGCTCTCGAGCGAACCCAGCGGGCGATTGAGTCGCTCCTCACGCTGCGACCGGAAACGGCGCTTAGGAAGCGGGACGGCAAAACGGAGTCGGTTCCGATCGATGCGCTCGTGCCGGGCGACTTGGTCGTGGTCCGACCCGGGGAACTCGTGCCGGTGGATGGATCGGTCGCGGAGGGGACGAGTCAGCTCGATGAATCCAGCCTCACCGGGGAATCCATGCCGGTGGAGAAAACCGTTGGTGCGGGTGTATTTGCGGGGACGCTGAATCAGTCCGGCGCATTGGAGGTTAAGGTTTCCCGCCCGGCAGAGGATTCCACGCTTGCGCGCATGGTGAAACTCGTGGCCGAGGCGCAGGCGGAGAAATCGAAAACGCAGCGCTTTCTTGAGAAAGCCGAACAGGGCTATGCCGCAGGGGTGATCGCCCTGACCGTCGTCGTCCTGTGCGTACCGTGGCTTTTGTGGGGCGAGGCGTTCACCACGGCCTTCTACCGCGCCATGGCCCTCATGGTCGTCGCCTCGCCGTGCGCGCTCGTGATCAGCACCCCGGCCACGGTCCTCTCCGCGATCGGGGGCGCGGCCCGCCGAGGGATTCTCATCAAGGGCGGGTCACATCTGGAAACCGCCGCCCGCGTGGATATCGTCTGCTTTGACAAAACCGGCACGCTGACCGTCGGTCGCCCCGGCGTGACAGAGATTCTGACTCGGACAACCAGCGAGACACCCAGCACGTCTCTTTCCTCGGAAGCCTCCACCCTTCTTCGGGTGTGTGCCGCGCTGGAGTCGAAATCCGAACATCCGCTTGCCCATGCGGTCGTGGTCGCTGCGCAACGAGCCGGACTTGAGCCGCTGGAATCAACCGCGTTCCAGTCCAGCGCGGGCAAAGGGGCCGAGGCCGAGATCGGCGGACGCCGCTACGTCGTGGGCAGCCAGCGGTATTTCGCAGAGATTCACGCTTCGGACATGGACGCGTTCACAGAACGCTCCGATGGGCTGCAGGCGATGGGGAAAACCTGCATCTGGTTGGGAATCCGCGATGGCGACGCGGTGTCCACGCTCGCCGTGTTTGCCATGGCGGACACGCTCCGACCCGGAGCCGCCGAAATCGTCCGCGAACTTCGCTCACTGGGAGTCAAGAAGGTAATCATGCTCACGGGCGACCAGTCGGCGGTGGCTCGAACGATTGCCACCCAGGCAGGAATCGACGAATTCCGTGCCGAGTTACTCCCCGCCGACAAGGTTCAGGCCATTCGACAACTCAAGGGCGAGGGCACGGTGCTCATGGTCGGCGATGGCGTGAACGATGCGCCGGCGCTGGCGACGTCGGATCTCGGCGTCGCGATGGGTGCGGCGGGAACCGACGTCGCCATGGAGACCGCGGACGTCGTGCTGATGGGCGACAAACTGGAAAACATCGCGCTCCTGGTGGGCATGGCGAGGCATGCGCGCCGCGTGCTCCTCCAAAATCTCACATTCGCCTCGGCCGTCATCGTGGTCCTTGTCGCTGCGGCCCTCGGATTTGCGCTTCCCCTGCCACTCGGGGTCATTGGGCACGAGGGCAGCACCGTCCTCGTCTGTCTGAACGGACTCCGCCTCCTTGGATACCGTCCGAAGGCCGTCAAAACCGTCAAAGCCGTGGCCGGGTGACGGAGGTCACAAACCCCGCGCAGGCTAGTGTAGCCCGTCGTACGGAATGCATCTTATGCCGGACGCAATACACGAGATGCCGCAGATCAGACTACCATGAAGGGCAGGAAGAGCATGAAGTTTGAAGTCATTTCCTTCATGCTCTTCCTGTTCTTCATGGTAAAATCCGCAGTTGCCCGGATTTGGACGGCGGGGTTTTAGAATGCAGTCTGCTGGGCGGACGACACTAGCCCTTCAGCGCCCCGCTGCTAAGTCCGCGCACGAAGAGCTTCATCGTGAAGAGGAAGATGATGATCAGCGGAACGCTGGCGATGAAGAATGCGGCCATGATTTGACCCCATTGCTTGATGTACTCGCCGTCGAGGTAGATGAGACCGACGCCCAGCGTGAAGAGTTCCGGATCGCGGAGAACGATGAGGGGCATGAGGAAATCGTTCCAATTGCCGAGGAATTGGAGGATCGCCAGCGTGCCGATGATCGGTCCGCTCATTGGGATCACCACGTTGATGAGTTGCTGGAAGTGGGAGGCGCCATCGATTTCTGCCGCCTCGAATAAGTCGCGGGGGATTTCTTCGATGAAGTTTCGGAAGACGAAGATCGAGAAAACCTGGGCGCCCGTGATTCCCAGCAGGATCAGCGCCCAAAGGGTGTTGAGGAGGTCGAAGGACTTCAGCAGGGCAAAGAGGGGGACAATATTGGCGACGCCTGGGAGGAGCATCAGGACGAGCAGAGCGGACCAGAGAATTCCGCTGAAGGGCATCCGGTAGCGGGCAAAGAAATAGGCCCCGCAGAGCGCGAGCGCGAGTCCGGCGAGCGTGGACGTCACCGCCACCACGACTGTGTTTGCCACGTAGGGAAGGATGAGGCCGATGGCGTGCGCGTAGTTACTCCAAAGCCAGGTGTTCGGCGGGCTGGGAAGCCAGGTGTTCGTGAGGAACGTCTGGTTGTCCTTCACGCTGATCTGCAGCATCATGTAAAAAGGCAGAAACTCGAGGGCGAGAATAGCAAGGATCAGCAGGTGCTTCGTCCAATCCCGGCCATCGCGCGATTCCTTGATCCGGGGCATTTTGGTAACGGCGGATTCGCTCATTTTTCTACGCGGACGTACCGGTTGTTGATCCAAGTGAGGATCAGGATGAAGACAAAGAGAAAGAGCCCCAGCGCGCAGGCATAGCCAAATTCTCCCGCGATGAATCCCCGGTTGAACATCCAAAGACCGGGAACCATCCCCCGCCCTCCGGCTCCGCCCGTTTCCCCAAGCAGCAGAAACTGCAGCCCGAAACCCTGGAGCGTCCCAATCATCATGAGGATCATGTTCAGTCGCACCTGAGTCATGATCAGGGGAAGCTCAATGTAGAGGAACTTCTGGAACGAATTGACCCCATCCAATTCTGCCGCTTCGTAAACTTCCGTTCCGATGGACTGCAAGCCCGCGAGAAAGATCAATACGCCGACCGCCCCGATCCATGGGAAACCCCAAATGATGAGCGACGGAATGATCAAGCCGGGCTCCCCCAACCACGCAATCGGAACGCCCTCGTGGATGACGCCCCAGTGGAAGAATTTGTCGATATGGACGAGCAGCGTCTTAATTCCGGTGATGTTCAGAACGTTGTTCAGGATGCCGAAGTTGGGATCGAAGAAAAACTTCCAGATGAACAGGGTCACCAGGCTCGGAACGATCATCGGCAGCACCAGCAGCACGCGGTACCAGTATTGGGAAACGTCGCTCTTGAGCCGGTGAATAAGCACCGCGGTGAGGATCGGCGGGATCATCTTGAAGAGATTCGCGATGACCAGGATGCCGATGGTGACAAACGACGACCAAAACACGCCGTCCGAGAGCGCCATCCGGAAGTTCTCGAGCCCGATGAACTCCTTCGCATCTCCCCCCGACCAGCGGAAGAAACTATGGTAAATCGCGCTGATCGCCGGGTAGTACGCAAACGTCAGGACGAGCAGCAACGACGGAAGGATGAACAGATAGAGTTTCCATTCCAGAAGGGCTTTCTTGTTGCTGATCGGCAGGGCCATGGGTGGGGTTACGGTTTCAGTTTCTTCAGGAGATCTGAGGACTGATTGTACGAACGGTCATTGGCGCTGCTGGACTGGATGATCAGGTCGAACTTCGTCGCAAGATCCTGGTCTCCCGTGTTCGTGAGCGACAACCACGCCGCAGCGCCGAGGAGCGTGTCGGTTCGCCGCGTGTTGACGAGATGATTCCGGTTTGCCCGAACGAGATCCGCGCGCATCGCATCGGGCACATCCTTGCGAAGCACGTCGATAAATGCGTCCACGCCGCCATCCGGGGAGGTGAGGATGTAGAAGTTGCTGTCAAGCACACGGTTCATGTCCGCATCCCCGAAGTGACGCAGGCTCACTCCCGCGAGATAGCCATCCTCGATCGGTGTGAACGCAGCGGCATCACCGCTGGGAGGCACGGTTACCGCCGGGAGCCAGCCGCTAACCTCCGTCCAAAGTTTCTGCATCGGTTCGCTTGCGATGAAAAACAGGAAGTCCTTCGCGATCTCCGGATGTTTGGAACTACGGGTGAGGCCGAGTTGTACGCCGGCATTGGTTCCCGCCTCAGAGATTTGCCCTAGGACGTTGGCACCAAACCGGGGAGTTGCCTGCGTCGGCAACGGGATGGGTCCGATCGCCAGCGGAAACGGCGCCTGCTGCCGGATGCTCGTCGAATCCCAGCTGCCGGATGCGATCGCCAGAGCTCTTCCCTGCACGAAGTAGAACATGGCATCGTCCCGCAGCAGTTGGAAAAAGCCGGGCTGCATGTTTTTTGCAATCTCGAGCATGAGTTCCACCCCGCTGCGAACCTCCGGCGAATCCATCGAAAAGTCCTCATTCGCAATGGCTCGGAGCATCGTGACCGACGTCGGGTTTGGATAGAACGGGGGGAAAATCTCCGCCATTCGCTTCTGCGTCTGGCTCGCAAACAACCGATCCATCAGCATCGGCCCATTATACTTCGATCCAGCCACCGGCAGCAGATTGTCTCCGGTTTTCTTGTTGTACTCGCGCACCTTGTCAAAAACGCCGATGAATTCCTCGAAAGTCTGCGGGATCTGGCCCGAACCAGTCACTTTGCGTAGCAGATCGGCATTATAGTAGACGCGGATAGTGAATGCGGAAATCGGTATCCCAAAGTACTCAAATAACGCGGGGTTGTATCCCCCTTCGCCTCCATCGAAAAACGTCGAACGCAATGGAACTCCCTCTAGCGGCGTGCCGACATTGTACGGATTCGGCTTTTCCATCATGTAGGTCAGGGGCTCGAAGAACCGGGAAAGTCGCTCATCATTCGTTCCCTTGCCGATTGCCACAATGTCCGGAGCAGTCCCCCCCACTAGCTGGGTCACCGCCCAGTTCCCATAGATCCTCTCGGGAATCGGAATCTGAACCACCCGGACGTTCGGGTGGATCTTCATGTATTCCGCCGCAATGGCGTCAAAAGCCGCGCGAATCCCCCCCTCGAGCTGCCAGTGCGCTATCCGGATGGTGACGATTTGCTTCCCGTCCTCACCTGACGAAAATCGAGTCATCAGGATCCGCCCCAGCGAAGCCACAAAGCAGCCCAACAGGAGAACAAGCCCCACGATGTTCATGAGCCGTTCGCGCGTCATGGGTTCGCCTCCAGACGGTTCAACCGTTCCTGCACCGTGTAGCGACGGTTATCCCGCTTGTACCGATCCACGAACTTCCGAAAGTATGTGGCGGCGGTTTGCTTGTCTCCCAACTTCTCCGCGAGGTCGCCGATCAGCACCCACACGGTGGACTCCGTTTGTGCCCGCGTGATACCTTCCCGGTCTCCCGCGAGGAGGTGCTTCAACACAAGCGCCGGATCGCCGTTCAGATCGAACAGAGCCATTCCCAGGTTGACGTGAAACTCTCGTCGTCCGATCGAAGTCGTCAGCAGCGGCTCCCACGCTTCGAGTTCCACCGCTTTCGCGTTTAGTTGGTCCTTCGGCGAGCGATATAGCTCGAAAAGAGCCACCTTCGATGCGCCGAATTCCGCAATGGGATTGCCAGATCCTTCCTTCGCAAGATCCCAAAAAATCGCCCTCGCTTTGTCGAGATCCGGCGTGGCCACCTGCACCTCCCAGTATCGCCCCAGCAAGTACCGGGCGATCAGTCCTGCGGTGTCCGTTCCACTCCCCGCCGCGATTCCCTCCAAGCCCGAACGCACGCGTTCCAGGTTATCCTGAGACCGCGGTTGAACGCTCAGCAGCGCAACCGCCTCACCGAGGCGCCGCTCCCGTTCATCCACACCAGGCTTCCCCTTCGCGGCCTGGAAGGAGGTATTGGATTCATTGAATAAGAATCCGGTCGCCTGCTTCCACCCGGCGACCAGCGGATCCTCCGCAGCCCAAGATCGAGACGGGCAGAGACCCGCGATCAGGACGAAAACAAAGATGAACACACAAGTTCGCACAAAGGGTAGCGGTCAGGGGAAACGGGAGTGTCGTGTGCGGGGCGTTCCAAATCAATACGAATCCCCGCGGATGTCAGAGCGGAAAAAGCCCGCTCCCAAGATGCCTCCGTAAGAACCGTCCTAGTGTCGTCCACCAGCAGACTGCGTTCGAAATTCCGCCGTTCAAATCTGGGGAACAGCGGATTTCACCATGAAAAACAGGAAGGGCCTGAAGGAAATGGCTTCAAACAGTCGCAGAGATGCATTCACGCGTGCACCAGTCCGATGAGCGAGTTCAAGTCAGATGAGAACATGTCACTCCCTCATCTTCATGCTCTTCATGTCCTTCACGGTAGTTTGAACCGGGGCATTTAGGAACATACGGATGACGGGCTACACTAAAGTTTCACCCACTGACGCGTTCGCGCGCTTTCCCCGATTGCCTCGAGCACGCGCTCGTTCTGCAGACCATCCGCAAAAGTCGGTTGAACGCTCTCGCCCGCGACCACGGCGCGGATGAAGTCCGCAAAGGTGTTCACGAAGGTGTGCTCGTATCCGATAATGTGCCCCGGAGGCCACCACGCCCCGGCAAAGGGATGAACCGATTCCGTCACCAGAATGTCCCGGAACCCCTGCCGCCCTTCGGGATCGCCCGCACGGAAGAATTTGAGTCGGTTCATATCCTCGAAATCAAACACCAGGGAACCTTCGCTCCCATTGACCTCGAGCGTGATGTGATTCTTGCGACCGTAGGCAAACCGGGTGGCTTCGAGGTTGGCGATGGCCCCGTTCCGGAAGCGGCCGATCCACGAAACGGCATCATCAACGGTTACGGGGCCGGTTGTTGCGGACCCCTTTGCCCCCAACCCGGCGGCCGCTTCGGCGAGCAGCGGTCGTTCCTTGATGAAGGTTTCCATCAGTCCGCAAACTTCGCTGATCTCCCCGACGAGGTAGCGTCCGAGGTCGATGATATGGGCATCGATGTCGCCGTGCGTGCCGGAGCCCGCGATTTCCGATTGGAGCCGCCAGACGAGGGGGAAGGTGGGATCGGCGATCCAGTCCTGGGCGTACCGGGCACGGTAGTGGTAGATCCGGTCGCCGAGGTCGCCGTTCTCAATCATCTGGCGAGCCAGGGCGATCGCCGGAATGCGGCGGTAGTTATGGCAGACCATGTTGACCACGCCGGCGGAATCCACGGCGTCGACCATTCCCTGGGCCTCGGCAACGGACCGGGCGAGCGGTTTTTCGCAAAGGATCGCCTTCCCGTTTCGCGCCGCCTCGATCGCGATCTCGGCATGGGTGTCATTCGGCGTGCAGATGTCGACGATGTCGATTTCGGGGTCTGCCACCACGGTGCGCCAATCCGTCGTGGAATGACTCCAGCCGAGGTTCTCGGAAGCCGCAGCGACCTTGGTCGCATCGCGCCCGCAGATCGTGTGGAGTTCCACTTTTGCCGGCAGATCAAAAAACCTCGGCGCCTGTCGCCAGGCATTCGAGTGGGCCTTGCCCATAAAATTGTAGCCGATCAAACCAACGCGGAGGGTCTTACTCATAAACAGTGAGGACGAGAGGTTGCCGAATCCACCCCAGGATTGGAAATAAAAACAACGTCCTCCTTCTTCGCGCCTTTGCGCCTTCGCGTGAGCCCGCCCTTACGCCTTCCCGCCCAGGATCGAAAGCCGGAGCCACCACCACGTGGCATGCGGGCCGACGTTTTCGATCGAGAACAGTCGGCGGGCGGACTCCGGTGCGTGGGCGACCAGCGTTTCCACCCGGATCCGATTCTCCGGTGAGGTCGCGGCAGTCTCGAAGTACCATTCCATGTCGGGTTGCTGGAAACGGGTCACTTCCGCGGACTTGACGCGAAGGCCAGCGTCGACGAACAGCGCCCGCCAATCCGAGGGCGTCAGGAGGCGTCCGTGGCTGGGATCGCGGTAACGTTCGACATCGTGCAGCCACGCGGCGGCCTCGGGTTGGCCGTCGGGAGACACGCCATCGATGACCAGGAGGTGACCACCGGGTCTCAACACCCGGCTCGACTCGCGCACGAACGCCGCAGGGTTGCTGAAATGGTGTGGCGCCACTCGGCACGTCACGACATCGAAAGTGCCGTCCGCGTAAGGGAGGCTTTCGGCCGGATGCTCACGCGTCACTGCGCTCCAACCCTCCTCCTGCGCCCGCCGCTTGACGCCTTCCAGCATGGCGGGAGACAGGTCGCTAAACGTCACCCGCACCCCAAGCGATGCGAGATAGAATCCCGCGTGTCCGCCTCCGGTGGCGATGTCGAGCGCTTCATGGTTCGAGCCGAGCGGGATGTCCTTCAGCGCGGCATCCAGATCACTCGTATCAGCGAGGATATGCGATTTGCCGTAGCGCTCACTTTGCTTGTCGAACTGATCCCGGGATTTTTGGTGGGCGGAGTCCATGGCGGTTCCAGAAGTGTAAAGGGGTTCCGCAGAAATGGGAGCTTTTGCCAGCCTTTTGAACAAAAAATGCCTCTCTCCTTTCAGATCATCCGGAAAGTTCATGCTCATGCTGTGGCTTCCGACCTTTGCGAGGCATTGTGCGCCGGAGGCGCAATGGACATTAGCCACAATACTGTTTACTTAGAAGATTTTTGATGGATTGTCTGCGGTATCCTGTGCCTGGTCGGTCCGCGTGTTCTGCGGATCGGATAGCCAGACATCTTGC
>Ga0247837_1005941_pt1 | contig 17729 bp, 8 predicted proteins | sample LaCtaG_2_FD_187115 | JGI IMG/M metagenome (GOLD analysis project Ga0247837, IMG submission 187115) | Freshwater microbial communities from meromictic Lake La Cruz, Castile-La Mancha, Spain - LaCruzMarch2015_14.5m | ecosystem: Environmental > Aquatic > Freshwater > Lake | place: Spain: Castile-La...
AGGCTGGAACGGCCGGCTCGGCTGGCAAGGACGGCAAGGCTGGACCGGCCGGCTCGGCGGGCAAAGACGGGAAGAACGGTGTCGACGGCAAGGCTGGACCGGCCGGCGCGGCTGGCAAGGATGGCAAGGCTGGACCGGCCGGCTCGGCGGGCAAAGACGGGAAGAACGGTGTCGACGGCAAGGCTGGTCCTGCAGGGCCGAAGGGGGATCGGGGTCCGGCAGGATCTGATCTCCGAACGGGCGCTCGTGACATCACGTCGCTGCTTCGGTTGCCGGACGCAGCGAGGCTCGACAACGCCGTGCTGCGGCGTGTCGGGGATACCGTCGAACTGTCACTTTCCGGTCTGCGGAGCAAAAAGCGAATCGATGCTGTGCTCGGAAAGGTGCCGGCCGGATTTCGTCCCTCGAGGCATCAAAGCCTCTGCACCTCCGACGCCGACTTCGAGCAGGTGCGGGTGAGTATCGATGCGGATGGATCCGCAGCAATCCAGGCCTCTCAGCCGAAGCAGGCTCAAGGTCTGGCCGCCACGTCGACATCACTTGTGTGGCTGACCGACGACCAATGGCCGTCCAAGTTGCCGGGTAAGGATTGGAGCTGAGAGCGACGGGGCCTGGCGTTCACCACCGCGAGCATCTGCCGGCTACCGAGCCTGGCTGGCGATGCCGTAAAGTCGGTGTGTGCGCCTGAATGTCAACGAGAAAAGCCCCGGTCGGGGGGCTTTTCTCGAGCGGGCAAACGAGAACCCCGTCGAGTCGTTCTTGGTGCTGCAACGTCTTCGTCGATGGAATGGAAGACGACCATGACACACCAGCACGATCGGACCGGCGGCGTTTTTCGCGACCTCTTCGGCCGACAGCCGCAGATCGCCGCGGCGGCGCCCGGCCGGGTCAACCTGATCGGCGAGCATGTCGACTATTGCGGCGGCTTCGTGCTGCCAATGGCGATCGAACGCGAGACCGTGATCGTGGCGGGACGTCGGACGGTTGTCGCCGGCGAACCGGTTGCCCGCGTGCACTCGACGGCCTGCCACGAGACTGTCGAGATCCCACGAGGGACCCGTGCGAGCCAACCGCGTGGGGGTGGTGGGTGGTCGCAGTACGTTGCGGGCGTGCTTGCCGGCTTCGTGGATCGCGGCGTGGTGATTCCCCCTTTCGACGCCGTCGTCGATTCGACCGTGCCCCTCGGCGGCGGGCTCTCCTCGAGCGCGAGCCTTGAGGTGGCGGTGGCGACGCTCGTCGCAGCGCTGGCCGGTCATGCGATCGAACCGCTCGAAGTGGCTCTGCTCTGTCAGCGGGCCGAGCATGAGTTCGCCGGCGTGCCCTGCGGTGTGATGGATCAGTGTGCCAGTGCCCTCTGCGTGCGGGATCACCTGCTCCTGCTCGACTGCCGGTCGCTCGGCATGGTGCAGGTGCCCTTCAACCGGCCTGATCTCCTCGTGCTCGTGACGAATAGCAACATCCGGCACGCGCTCAACAACGGCGAGTACGCGCAGCGGCGGTCAGACTGCCAGCGGGCGGCCGCCATCCTGGGCGTGGCGTCATTGCGGGAGGCGACTCTGGGCCAGGTGGAGGCCTTCCGTGATGAACTTGGCGACACGGGCTTCCGGCGGGCCCGACACGTGGTCACCGAGATCGCGAGGACCCAGGCCGCGGCCGTCGCACTCTTCGAGGGAGACTGGGATGCGTTGGGTGGGCTCATGGCCGAGAGCCACGAGTCGCTCCGTAGCGATTATGAGGTGAGCTGTGCGGAACTCGATCTGCTCGTTGATCTCGCCGTCGTGGAGCCGGGCGTGATCGGCACGCGGATGACCGGCGGCGGGTTTGGTGGCTGCACGGTGACGCTCCTCGAGGCCGCCGCGGCGGAGTCGGTGATGCCTGCGGTGGCGCGGGCCTATCGGCAGGGGGCCGACCGCGACTGCACGATGTTCACGACGCGGCCGGCGGCCGGAGCGCGGGGGCTTGTATGGGAGGGTGTCAACAAGCCCGGAGCGTGAACGATTGTGTCGGCACAACGATCGACGTGACGCCATGTGTCGCATCCGATCCCCCGGCTTACGCAGAGGGCTTCTATGGGACCTAGGGCCCGCTGCGAAATATCAGGAGGCCATGCTCCGATTCAAAACGAATACCGGTAAATTGCCGCGACGCCGCTTTCCGTGGGCATGGCATTCTTATCAATCGTCACGATGCCGCCGCCGTGCACGAGCACCGTCTCGGCGACCGCGTTGAACAGGTCGGCCGTCTGGATGGCAGGCTGGTCGCCAGACCGCGACAGATCGGGGGGCACCTCGCCGTCGCCGGCAATCGAGCCTGTGGCGGGATCGAGCCAGCCTGGTTCAAACCGGTCTTTCTCGATCAGGAGCGTGGCGACCCGCCCCGCGACCGCCGCCCGTGCGATGTCGGAGAGATCCCCTGAGCCGAGGTCGCGGGGCCTGGCCTGCATGAAGGTCTGGACGTCGTGGGTGATCCGCGCCGCACGGATCCCGGCGAAGAGCGGCGCGACGAGATCGGGCAATTCGTCGTCCGGCACGAGATGCACGTCCCTCAGAATTCCCTCGGCGAGCAGGAAGCGATTTTTCGAAAGGCCGCGGAATACCGCCGCCAGCCTTGGCAGTGCCGCCAGCACCAGCGGCAGGCCCGTCTGCTTCGTGACGCGTTCATGCACGATCTCGTCGACATGCCGCAGAACAATTTCGGTGTCTGCGTCGATGTCGTCCTGCTTGGAGCCAGTACCGCCATGCACGATGCTGCCGGCACCCAGTCCAGCCGGGCCCATGCCCCGCTGCACGCGGTGCGGCTGCAATGTCTCCTGATCAACGGCCTCACAGCGGGTGATGTCGAGGGCCTCCGGGGGGATCCTGTCCGCGGTGACATCGTGCAGCGGCACCGGGTCCAGGCGTTCGACCCCGTCGTCGGTGGCGAGCCCCTCGTAGACGTGGGCCATGCGACTGGTGAGCGTGAGAAGATGGAACCGATCGGTCGATGCGGCGGTGCGGAGAAGCGGCATGGTATGGAAACGTGACGTGACCAAAGCCAGTGGCTTGACCGGCCGCTGCAGGAGAAACACCTCTGCTCTGCCATCGGCTGCCAGGACGGCCAGGCCGTCGCGGGTGTGCTGCCAGAAATCCTGGTTGGCCTCGAGCAGGTGGAATGGGTGGAGCAACCGATCTACTTCGTGAAGGGGCTGCGTCGCCGACAGTGCCATTTGCAGCGACGAGACAAGGTGCCGGAAGGCGGGGAGATCGACCGTGTTGTCGGGCAGGCGGCGGTGCGTCGGCATGTAGAGCGACAGGCAGGGGGCCGGATGGGAGCCAAGCAGCGCCCGGACGGATTCAAGGGAGACATCACCGAGGGACAGCGGGCCGAGTGACAACAGGCCGTTGGTCGCATGCGTTGCCATCAGAATCTCCAGCGGAAGGAAGGCCTTGGAAAGCGTTCCGTCGCCGCTGCCGGACGGTCGCCCGGAGGTCCATGAAGAAGTGTTCGGGCGGAGCCACTGCTGGGCAAATGAATGCGTTATCCGGCCGGCAGGCCGTGGGACAAGGGAGCGGCCCGCGATTGGCCAACGCGACACGCCGGCCGTTCCGGCCGCGCACGCGGAGGGTAAAGATTTCGGCACTGCCCAGCACGATCACCAGCGCTGGGGTGGTGCGCTACTTCTTGAATCGGGCATCGTTGTTCTTCCCGCGAGCGAGCGTGTAGGCCAGCAGGTCGAGCACCTCGGATTCGTTCAACTGGTCGAGGAGCCCCTTGGGCATGAGGGATTCGCTCGACGGCAGGATCTCTTCGATGTCGGCCCGCTTGACCTCCACAAACTTCGTCGCATCCTCCGGATCGGTCACGATCGTGATCGTCTCGGGCGACTCGCTCACGATCCGACCGGTGAACACCCTGCCGTCGTTGGTCTGGACGATGCTGGCCTTGTATTGATCCGACACCACCTTGCTCGGATGGACCATCGCCTCGACCAGATCGTTGAGCTGGAACCGGCCGGCCGCCTGCGTCAGGTCGGGGCCGGTGGCGCCGCCATCGCCGTCATACCGGTGGCAGACGATACAGCGGGCGGCGGCGAACGTCCGCTTGCCGTGCTCGAAGTTCCGGCCCTTGGCCAGACCCTTGACGCCTTCCTGGTTGGCGGCGGTCAGCACGTCCTCCATGCTCCACGGGCGGCCCGGGCCCTCGGGCTTCGGCAGCGGCGGCGGCGTGTAGGGCTTCCTCGCCCCCAGGGCTTCAAGCGCCAGCTTGTCGTTCTCGCTGTAGCCCGCCAGGCTCTCGTTCTCGATGTTCAGGAGAAACTTCCGGAAGCTGTTGCCGCCGGCCCAGTCCCGCGCCCGGGAGAACCAGTCGTGGTAACCCTTGCGGTCGGCGAGCGTCCAGGCATTCTTCTCCGTCACGGTGCGGAGCGCGTAGGCATAGTGCACCTGCAGCAGGTCGGACCTCTTCTCCAGAGCCGCCCGCACCGAACCGCCATAGCCCGCGTTGCGGGCGATCAGTTGCCGCAGGTCGTCTTCGTTGGGGGCGAGGTTCGTCGATCCGGCCGAGCCGCTCGGTGTGGAGAGCATGCCCACGAGCTTCGGCACGATTCCCGGGCTCCGCATGGCCACCAGCAGGCTCGAGAGCTCGCGGTCGAGGTCGAAGGACCCGGAGGGAAAGAGCGGTGCGAACCGCGCGGCGATCTGAGCCCGCACCTCTGCGGCAGGCTCGCCGAGCCGGATGAGGGCGAGCTGATAGGCCCGCACAAGGTCGATCCGTGTCGCGGTGTCGATCGCCGCCAGATCGATCGCGTCGAGCGCCGCAAGCAGGGCCCCTTGCGCCGATGGCTCGGCCTGATGGGCTACGGCGATCGCGGCCGTGATACGGCCTTGCGGTTCCGGCACGGCGAGGGCCTTCTCCTGCCAGAGTTCGATCGGCTGATGCTCGAGCACCACTCGGGCCGCGGTGCGGATGAATCGGTCGGGGCTCGAGAGCTGCGGCAGGGCGAGACTGATCGCGGCGGCCGGATCGGCGGCGGGTTTGTGAAAGGCTTCGAGGTCGTGTCGCAGCTGTCGTTCGGCGGCGTGGGCGGCCTGCCGGGCATCGACCGGCGTGGTCGACTCAGGGCCGGCGTAGCTCACGCGGTAGAGCTCGCCCTGGCCGCCGCGTCCTCCGACGGTGAAATAGATCGCGCCATCCTTGCCGACGGTCATGTCGGTGAGCGGCAGCGGCGTCCGCGAGACAAACTCCTCCTTGACACCCTTATAGGTAGAGCCTTCGGGCTCGAGGTGGATCGCATACATCGTGCCGAACGTCCAGTCGCAGATGTAGAACGCCTGCTGGTATTTTGCCGGGAACTTTGTTCCATAGCCGAACGCCGCGCCCACCGGCGATCCCGGGCCGATGTCGGCGAGTGCCGGCAGGCTGTCGGGGTAGCAGGCGGGCCATTTACCGGAGCCGCTCCGCCAGCCCAGTTCGCTGCCACTGGTGGCGTGGTTCACGCGGGTGGGGCGATACCACGGCGAGCCGAAGTCCCATTCCATGTCGGCGTCGTAGACGAACAGTTCGCCGTCGGCGTTGAAGGCCATGTCGTAGGGATTGCGGTAGCCGGCACTCCAGATTTCCCAGGTCTTTCCAGCGGGGTCGGTGCTGACGACATAGCCGCCCGGCGCGAGGACGCCGGCCGCATGGCCGCCAGCATCCCACATCCGCGGAATGATCTGATCCTCGTCCCAGTTGGCCGGCAGTCGGCTGGTGCCCTCCGGCGGCAGCTCCACCCGCCGCTGCGACGAGCGGATGCCCGCAAGTGTCTGCGGCTCGGTGAGGTTTTTGATCGCGAACGGCACCTTTGTATGGTTGCCGCAGATGATGACGAGCCTCTTTCCGTCGGGAGAGAGCAGGATGTTGTGCGGACCGTGTTCGCCGCCGCCTTCAAAGGCATGCAGTTTCTCGACCGTGTCGAGCACATCGTCTTTGTCTGAGTCGGTGACACGATAGAGCCCGCTTCCGGGGCCACCGTTGCAGACACAGTAGAGGCTGTCGAAGGCCCAGAGCAGCCCCTGTGCGCCCGTGATCGCGACCGGGATTTTTTCGACGATCGTCTGTGCCGAGCCGTCGAGCGGCGCTGGGGTGATCCGCACCAGGCCCTTGTCGCCCTGATCGCTGGCGATGAGCCGTCCTTTGGGATCGGTCGCGAGGCAGACCCACGAGCCGAGCAGGTCTTTGGGCACGACGAAGAGCCGCTCCACCTGGAAACCGGCCGGCACGGAGAACGGCCCGCTGTTCGGCGTGGGATCGGTCGCAGGGCCGCCCGCCACGGGCATCCGCTCCGCGGACTGTTCCCAGCGGGTCTGGGCTGCGGCGGCCGGCGGCTTGGATGCCGGGTCTGCCGCCGTCACGGCCAGCATCGTGGCAAGGGACGTCAGCAGCGACGTCATCAGGGCAGCCATCGACCGACACGCGGCCCAATGCGATGGGCTGCAGAAAACGAAGCGGAGCGAGAGTCGCCGGTGCATGAGGACCTCGGTAAGGAGAGAAGGATCCAATCAAAGATCGCGGCACAGAGATCATCCGCCACTGGACGGCGGAGGGCCCGGCCGAGTCGTTCTCACGACGCAACAAGAATAGCCCGAAGAGAATAATAGTCCGGGGCACGTCGGCTCCAAACAGCATCGAGTCAGCGGAATGGAAATGCACAGGGAAATGAACGGGGAACAAGCCTGTGATGCGGGCTTTCCGTCAGGCCTGCGGCAACAAGCAGCCAGTCGTTACAGGTTTGCTTGTGTGGTGGGCACGATGGGATATTCCGCCGCCGACATGCCCACCCGGGGGAACAGCGGGTTTTCAAGAGAGGCGAGCGTGCGGATCTCACTCTTTCGTCTCCGACTGCGTTGGACCCCGGATTTCGGGCGTCCTGATAAGGTGGAGCCTGAAGGCTTGAATGGCACTCGCGCTTCTGGAGGGAGGTCGTGACGCAGAAGAACGCCGCGCCGAGAAGTACAAGCTGCTGCGGATGGAGTTCACGCGGTTCCGTCGTGCATTCATTGCGGTGCCGGCCCAGATCATCTCGACTGGCAGGCGGATCGTGTTCCGCCTCTCGTCATGGAACCCGTGGCAGCACGTCTTCTTCCGGCTCCTCGATCAGCTGCGCACGCCGCTGCGGTGCTGACGACGCATCATGAAGCCGGAGTCCGGATGCTCCGGTCCCTATTCTCCCCTGACCGCACGACGTGCAGCTGAGATCGACCTGAGACTTTCGACAATCCGAACCACCCAAGCGGCCAATGCGGCGCCGGGCGGACAGGTTGTGCGCACGCTCATCATGCCGAAATGGCAGTACAGCACGCTTCGCATTCGCTTGTTGAAGGTCTAGAGGGGAGTCCTGTATCCGAAACTCTACGCGGGGTCGATCACCAACGAACCAAGACGCAAGGCCGTTCGCGAGGGGTTGCTCAAGCCGGGCTGGACAGCCTCGTCTTCAAGGCGAACCACTGCCAGTGGCAGTTTTCCTGCGATATTCTCTGCGACAATCCCGACGATGCAGCGTCGCTGTAAATCTCCACGGTGCCACATCCATGACCACTCGCCGTGGTCGGGTCAGCCGGCACCATTGACGGAATTCCATTTTCTGCATATGGTTTTCCATATGAAGACGACACTGTCGATCAGCGACGCCACGATGCGGGCCGTCAAGCGGGAGGCGGCCCGACGGGGTCAAACCATGTCGGAACTGGTTGAGTCGGCGCTCCGCCAGACGCTCGGCCAGTCGAAGCCCGCCGGGAAGTTGCCACCGATGCCGTCATTCTCCAGCGGTGGTAGCCGGGTGGACGTATCCGACCGTAACAGTCTCTACGACGCGATGGGGCGGTAGCATGTTCGTCGTCGACACGAACGTGCTCATCTATGCCGCCGATCGGGACGCAGCTGACCACGCCGCCTGCCGCGATCTGATCGAGCGCTGCCGTGGCCAGTCCGGACCGTGGTACCTGACCTGGGGAATCGTCTACGAGTTTCTCCGCGTGACGACGCATCCTTCAATCTTCCGCCTCCCGTTTTCGGCAAATGATGCTTGGTCCTTTCTCAATTCCTTGTTCGCATCTCCCGGACTCGGAATGCTCACGGAGACAGAGCGACACCTGCACGTCGCACAGGAGGTATTCGCTGAGATGCCTCGCCTGGCAGGCAACGTCGTTTTCGACGTCCATACCGCCGTCCTCATGCGGGAAAATGGCGTGCGCGCCATCTACACCAATGACGGAGACTTCAACCGATTTCCCTTCGTCGACGTACTCGACCCGGTGACCGGCCAACGACGGACGCCCTCACGGCGACGGGGCTGAGGGGCGAAGAGTCGCCAGGAATGGCCGCAGCGGGGTTTAGGCACCGCCAGCCGGCTCGCAGCGGCGTGCCCAGAGGCATGGGCGGAGGACCGCCGGCTGGCGAGGCTCGCCGAGTGTCTCAACTCGCTCCCGCCGCGGGCCCGGGAACTCGTGCGGCTGCGACGGCGTACCCTTGTCGGAGGCCCAGGTCATGTTTCTGCCGACAACCGGCCGGCCATGGACGGGGGTGACAGTCAGTTTCTTACGCGTAATCAGCGGCAGGCCGCGGCTCACGGGCTGCTCATCAACTCAGCGCTTGTGGCGGAAGTGCCATTGACCGGGCTATCCTTGCTTCACGAGATCGGCCCTCACTCTAGATGGGATATTCCGCATGATTCAGACGCCTCCGAGACGAAGACCGATCACGATGCATGCTGCGACTTCACCTCTTTCCGGTTCGCGTAGTTCTGGGTCGTGTGGCCACTGGTCGTGTGGCTACCTGCCGCTTCCGCACTTTCTGGCTGGGCTCGTGAGACTGGCGGCCGTCGTCGCGGTCGTGGACAGCGTGGCAGCCGGCGGGGTGGCGGCCGAACCGCAGCCGCCCGGGTCTGCCGCGGCCCGCAACGTCGTCTTCATCATCTCGGACGACCAGCACTGGCGGGACTATTCGTTCATGGGCCATGGGCAGCTCCGCACGCCGCACCTCGACCGGCTCGCACGGGAAAGCCTCGTCTTTCGTCGCGGCTATGTGACCAGCAGTCTCTGCTGCCCGAGCCTGGCGTCGATCATCACCGGCCGCTATCCGCACGAGCATCGGATCGTCGGCAACGATCCGCCGGAGGATCCGCAGACACCGCGTGGCTCGCCCGAAGGGAAGGCCGCCTTCGAGGCCGGTCGCGAACGGATGAACCAGCATCTGGAGGAATGGCCGACACTTCCCCGGTTGCTGGGCGAGCATGGCTACAGCAGCCTTCAGACCGGGAAGTGGTGGCAGGGAGATTTTTCTCGCGGGGGGTTCACCGAGGGGATGACGAAAGGGGGACGGCACGGTGACGACGGGCTCACGATCGGTCGGAAGACCATGCAGCCGGTCAACGACTTTATGACCCACTGCCGGCAGGATGGCAGACCGTTCATGGTCTGGTATGCCCCCATGCTGCCGCACGATCCCCACGATCCCCCGCAGGAACTGATCGATCACTACGCGACGCAGACCGACAGCATTCACGTCGCGCGGTATTGGGGAAATGTCGAACGCTTCGACCGCACGGTCGGCGATCTGCTCGACCACCTGGACCGTGAGCAGCTCTCTGCAAACACACTGGTTGTCTATGTCACCGATAACGGCTGGCTCCAGAAGGCCGACGCGAAAGGGTTTGCGGCCCGGTCGAAGCTGTCGCCCTACGACGGCGGCCTGCGGACGCCGATCATGCTCCGCCAGCCGGGGACGATCGTACCGGGAATCAGCGACGCCCTAGCCAGTGCGATCGACCTCATGCCGACGGTGCTGGCCGCCTGCGGCATCCAGCCGCCGGCCGGCCTACCGGGCTCAAACCTGCTCGAGCCGCAGGCGGTGGCGGCGCGGAAGCAGGTGTTCGGCGAGTGTTTTACCCACACGCTCGTCGACGTGGACGACCCTGCCAGGAGCCTGCTCTGGCGGTGGACCGTCCGCGACCAGTGGAAGCTGATCGTGCCGGCACAGTCGGACGGTGCCGCCGCCTTCCCCCAGCATGAAGGTCGCCGCGTCGATCCGGACTCGTGGGCCCGGTATGACCGCGGCGAGGTCGAACTCTTTGATCTGTTCGACGATCCCGACGAGACCAGAAACGTTGCGGCCGCGCATCCAGAACTCGTGCGGGAATTGCGGCAGAGCCTCGATGCCTGGTGGACTCCGAAACAGGTTGATACGAGGCCGGGCGATGGGAAGCAGGACAACAAGAAGCTGGGAGATGCAAAGCCGGTCGATGCGGCCCAATCCCAGCCGGTCGCGGCGACGCCAGCGACGCGGTCTGTGGCGAAGGCCACGAATCTGCTCGTTTTCCTGGCCGACGATCTCGGTGCCCATGACCTCGGCTGCACCGGCAGCAGCTTCTATCGCACGCCGGCGATCGACCGGCTGGCCGCCTCGGGGATCCTCTTCACGCGGGCCTACGCCTCCTGTCCGGTCTGTTCGCCCACCCGCGCGGCGCTCATGACCGGCCGGCATCCCGCCCGCGTCGGGATCACGAATTTTATTGCAGGCAGTCGCCGCGGACCGCTCCTACCGGCCGACTCTCTCCATGCCCTGCCCGATGAAGAGGTGACCATCCCCGAACTCCTCAAAGCCGCCGGCTATGCCACCGGCGTTTTCGGCAAATGGCACCTGGGGAATCCCAAAGACATTCCGTCGCATGGGTTCGCGACGACCGGCTCCACGGCCGTCGGCCCCGGCCGGGGGCCGCTGGACGATCCGATGCATGCCCGGGCGATCGCGGCACAGGCGTCGGCGTTCATCGCCGCTAGCCGCGACCAGCCCTTCTTCTGCTACGTCCCGATGCACTCGGTGCATGTGCCACTGAAGACCCGTCCGGAACTGGCAGCGGAGGAGGGCGGGCGGGCCGTTGGTGTCGGTCCGAAGTTTGATGTGCTGCCGCAGCCGGCCGGTGATCCGGTCACGCGGCGTGTTCAGGATCACCCCGTGTATGCCGGCATGATCCGCGAGATGGATGAGACGGTGGCCACGGTCTTGGCGGCCGTTGAAGAGGCCGGGCAGACGGACAACACGCTCGTCGTCTTCACCAGCGACAACGGCGGCCTTTCCACCGCCGAGGGGGCGCCGACCTCGAACCTTCCGCTCCGCGCGGGCAAGGGGTTTCTCTACGAGGGAGGCATCCGTGTGCCACTCGTCGTGCGGTGGCCGGGCGTCGTGAAGCCGGGAACGACGACCGCGGTGCCGGTCACCACGCTCGACATCGCCGCCACGCTGCTCGAGGTCGCCGGCACGCAGCGGCCTGAGGAGGCCGTGCTCGACGGCACGAGCCTTGAGCCGGTGCTCGCGGGCGGATCGCTCCCTGGACGCGATCTCTACTGGCACTACCCCCACTACGCCAATCAGGGGAGCCGGCCCGCCGCCGCGATCATCGCGGGCGATGGTCCAAGCCCGGGGAGCGAGAAGCTGGTCGAGCACTTCGAGGATGGCCGGCTGGAGCTCTTCGATCTGGCGAACGATCCGGGCGAGCGTCGCAATCTTTCCGACAGCCGTCCGGACCGGGCCGCGGCGTTGCAGGCCCGGCTGGCAGCCTGGCGTGGGCGGGTTATGGCGAAGATGCCCGTGCCCAACCCACAGCCTGTGGATCCGTTCGGTCCGGAAGGCGAGCCAAGGAAACGGTGACGGGTTAGACTCTCGATGGGTATGTGCCGACCAACTCCCGCGTCGATGCTCGAAGAAGGGCTCATGACTATGATCTGCTTTCGTCGCCGTGGTGTGGCGGTGCTCGTCTGGGCAACCGTCGTCATGGTCGCTTCGCATGGTGTGCCTGCTCGCCTGGCGCTTGCCGACAATTGGCCCAACTGGCGGGGCCCCGCGGTCGATGGTACGGCGGCGGGCGCGGGCTATGTCTCATCCTGGAGCCCGACTGAGCATGTGCTCTGGCGGGTAAAACTGCCTGGGCTCGGCGCGAGCACGCCTGCCGTCTGGGGGAATCGCATCGTTGTCACCTGTGCGATCGATGGCAAGGATGCTGCGATCTGCCTCGATCGGGCCGGCCAGGAAATCTGGCGGCGGGAATTGGCCCCCGAGAAGCCCGGCAAGCACAAGAAGGCCACGGGCTCGAATCCGTCGCCGGTCACCGACGGCAAGCACGTCTGGGTCTATTACAAGAGCGGAGAACTGGCGGCCCTCGATCTGGCCGACGGCACGGTCGTCTGGCGGAAGAACCTTCAAGAAGAGTTCGGAGCAGACACGCTCTGGTGGGATCTCGGCACGTCGCCCGTGCTCACCTCCAAGGCCGTGGTCATCGCGGTGATGCAGACGGGCCCGAGCTACGTGGCGGCCTTCGACCGCTCAAGCGGCGACCTGCTCTGGAAACAGGACCGGATGCTCGATGCCCCCGAAGAGGCGGCGCAGAGTTATTCGACACCCGTGGTCTTTGGCGGCGACGCCGCCAAGGGAGAGCCGGCCGAGGTCATGATCGTGCTCGGCGCCGATCATGTGACGGCCCACGATGCGGCCACCGGAAAAGAACTCTGGCGTGTGGGCGGGCTCAACCCTACCGGCCACAAGTATTTCCGGTCGATCGCCTCGCCGGTTGTGGCAGGTGACCTCGTCATCGCCCCCTATGCCCGCGGCGAAACGATCACCGCCATCCGTCGTGGCGGGGCTGGCGACGTGACGGGATCGCATCTCGCCTGGGTCCGCACCGATCTGGGCGCCGACGTGCCGACGCCGGCCGTCAAGGATGGGCGGATCGTCGTCTGCACCGACAAGGGGAGGGTGGAGTGCCTCGACGCCGCCACCGGAAAGACGCTCGCGAAGACCGAACTACCTAAAAACCGCAACGCCTACTCAGCCTCGCCCGTGATCGTGGATGGCAGGATCATCGTGACCCGCGAGGATGGTGAGTCGAGCGTCTTTGAATGGCCGGCGCCGGCCGCGGAGTCGCTCCCGCTCGTGGGGCAGGGGGGCGTTGATGAAATGACCGTGGCCACGCCTGTCTGTGTCGACGGGCAGATCTTTGTCAGGACCCATGATTCACTCTGGTGTATTGGAGAAAAAGAACGATGACTCGGCCGAACTCGATGACTTCGCTGCTGGTGGTCTCTGTCGTGGCGTTGCTTGTGACACTCTCCGCGTCGCCGCCGCAGGCCGCCGAGACAGCGCCGCAGGCCGCCGCGACGGCGACACCGGGCAAGCCGGCCAGGCTTCTGGCCGTCAGTGTGACCGCCGGCTTCCGCCATGGCTCGATCAACACGGCTGAACCGGTGCTCGAGGAACTCGGCCGCACGAGCGGTCTCTACCATCTCGACTTCCTGCGGATGCCGGAGGGCCGGCTGCCGCAGCCGAAGGCCCCCAAGCGGGCAGAGGGGGCGAGCGACGCCGACTGGAAACAGCAGGAGGAGGCCTTTAAGGCAGCGCAGGCAGACTTTCAGAAGGCCGACGCCGTCTGGCAGCAGGGCGTGAAAGAACAGTTTGCCAAGGCGTTTGCACCCGAGTCGCTCTCCCACTTCGACGGCGTCATCTTCCTGAGCACGACCGGAGAGTTGCCGATCCCGGATCTGGCGGCGTTTCTCGAGTGGATCAAGACGGGCAAGGCCTTCATCGGCCTGCATGCCGCCAGCGACACGCTCAAGAGCTCAGACGCCTACTGCGACATGATCGGCGGCCACTTCGCCGGCCATCCGTGGAACGGCGGCGGCCAGCATGCGTTTGTCGTGCATGAACCAGGCCACCGGCTCACCGCCATGCTGCCCGGGCGGTTCCGCTGGCAGGACGAGATCTATCAATACGATCCGCGGTACAAGCCGGAGAATCTCCGCGTGCTCGTCAGCCTCGAGATGCAGGGCAGCACGCCCAAGGAACCATGGCACGTGCCCGTGTCGTGGGTCCGTGAGTATGGGTCGGGCCGGGTCTTCTACACGAACTTCGGCCACAACGACGCGACCTGGAAAGAGCCGATGTTTCAGAGGCACATGAGCGAGGGGATCGCCTGGGCGCTCAAGACTTTTGACGCACCGGCCACACCCAACCCCGACGTGCAGGCGGCGGAATATCTCCGCAGCGTGATCGCCGCCGCTGGGATCGCTACCGGCAAGAATGCCGACGACCTGCTGGCCAAGGTCGACGCGAGAATTGCCCGGGATGCCTCGTGGGCGACGGGCCTGCGGCCGCTGCTGCTAGAACTGCGGGGACTCAAGCCCGAGTCGAGGGCCGAGGCCTATGCCAAGGTGCTTTCGGCGATCGACAAGCCGTAGCCGTGCCCGGCCCGAGCGTGCACGAGATCATGCCCTGACCTGACGACAGGAAAAATTGTTATGACCAAGACCCTCGTCGCCTGCCTCTGGGCTGCCGTGCTCGCCGCCGGTATTCCGATTCGGGAAATGGCCGCCGCACCGCCGAACGTGGTTGTGATCCTGGCCGACGATCTCGGCTTCTCCGATCTCGGCTGCTATGGCGGCGAGATCGACACGCCCTCGCTCGATAGCCTTGCCGCCGGCGGCCTGCGATTCACCCAAGGCTATAACACCGCCCGTTGCTGGCCGACCCGGGCCGCGCTCTTGACCGGCTACTACCCGCAGGCGGTTCGCCGTGACTCGCTGCCCGGCAGCAAGGATGGGAAGGGAACGCGGCCCAGCTGGGCGCGGCTGCTGCCAGAACTGCTCGCGCCGGCCGGTTACCGTTCCTACCACTCCGGCAAGTGGCACATCGACGGCGACCCGCGGTCGCAAGGCTTCGCTCGGTCGCTCGACATGACCAAGGGGGACAACAATTATTTCTCAGCCAACGGCGTCGTCGAGGACGGCCGGCAGGTGCCGGTCACGGACGATTTCTATGCCACGACCGCGATCGGCGACCACGCCGTCACGTGTCTGGCCGACCATGCCAGGGATCATGCCGGCACGCCGTTCTTCCACTACGTGCCCTTCACGTCGCCGCACTTCCCGCTACATGCCCCGCCTGAACTGATCGAAAAATATCGCACGAGGTACCGGGCCGGCTGGAATGCCGTGCAGGCGGCCAGGACGCAACGGCTCAAGGACCTGGGCATCGTGACGAACCAGCCGGCGGCAATGGAGCGGGACGTGGGCCCTCCCTACCACAACCCCGATGCCCTCGAGAAACTTGGGGCCGGTGAGATCAACCGGCCGCTGCCGTGGACAGAACTCACGCCCCAGCAGCGGGAGTTTCAGATCGGGAAGATGGCGATCCATGCCGCGATGATCGACTGCATGGACCAGCAGGTGGGCCGGATTCTCGCGCAGCTCAAAGTCATGGGCGTGTTCGACGACACACTCGTGCTCTTTGCCAGCGACAACGGAGCCTCGGCCGAGATCATGGTCCGTGGCGAGGGGCACGATCCGCAGGCCCCGCCGGGATCGAGAAAGACGTTTCTCTGTCTTGGACCAGGCTGGTCGAGCTGCGCGAACACCCCGTTTCGTCGTCACAAGACCTGGGTGCACGAGGGGGGCATCGCGACGCCCTGGATCGTCCATTGGCCGCATGGGGTGTCGGCCAAGGGGGAGCTCCGCGGTCAGCCTGTCCACGTGATCGACGTCGTGCCGACGGTCCTCGAACTGGCCGGCATCACGCCGCCCCGCGACCAGGCCGGAAAGCCCTTGCCGCCGCTGCAGGGCAAGAGTTTTGCTCGAGCCCTGAGGGATCCCGCTGCCCCGCCGGCGCACGACAGCCTCTGGTGGTGCCACGAGGGGCACCGGGCTGTTCGTGTGGGCGACTGGAAACTCGTCGCGGCCAAGGGCATGCCGTGGGAACTCTACGATCTGGCCCGCGATCGCTGCGAAACCACCAGTCTCGCGGCCGGTGAGCCAGCCCGCGTGCAGGCACTCGAGGCGGCCTGGAACCAGACCGCGGAGGAGTGCCGGGCTCTGGCCGCGGCCGATGCCGGTGTGGCTCCCCCGGCCAGTGAGGCCGTGCCTGCGGCAGATGCGCCGCGGCCAGAGCCGAACATCATCTACGTGATGACCGATGACCAGGGCTATGGCGACGTCGCCGCCCATGGCAACCCCATCATCCGCACGCCGAATCTGGACCGGCTCCACGGACAAAGCGTTCGGCTGACCGAGTTTCACGTGAGCCCCACCTGTTCGCCGACGCGGGCTGCGCTGATGACCGGCCGTCACGAATTCCGCTCCGGCGTCACGCACACGATCCTCGAGCGTGAACGGCTGGCGCTCTCCGCGATCACGCTGCCGCAGGTGCTCAAGGCGGGCGGCTACACCACCGGCATCTTTGGCAAGTGGCATCTCGGCGACGAGGACGCCTACCAGCCCGGACGCCGTGGCTTCGATCGGGTCTTCATCCACGGTGGCGGTGGGATTGGGCAGTCGTATCCCGGCAGTTGCGGCGACGCGCCGGGCAATTCCTATTTCAATCCGTTGATCCGCAGCGACGGCACGTTCGTCAACACGAAGGGCTACTGCACCGACGTCTTCTTCGACGAGGCGGTCACCTGGATGGATGCCACCCGGAAGAGCGGCAAGCCGTTTTTCTGCTATGTCGCCACCAACGCGCCGCACGGGCCGCTCGACTGTCCGCCCGGCTCCGACACGCCGTATCTGGCACAGCTCGAGGCCGCCGGCATCAAGGATCCCAAGCAGCGGGCGGACATCGCAAAGTTCTACGGCATGATCGAGAACATCGACACGAATGTCGGCAGGCTGCTGGCGAAACTCGACGAGTGGGGGATCGCCGACAACACGCTGCTCGTGTTCACGACTGACAACGGCACGGCCACGGGAGCCCCGGTCTTCAACGCCGGGATGCGTGGAGTGAAGGGCACGGCCTATCGCGGCGGCACCCGCAGCGTGAGCTATTGGCGGTGGCCGGGCAGGCTGCCTGCGGGCGTGGACGTGCCCGCCCTGACGGCGCATATCGACGTGTTCCCGACGCTCTGCGAGTGTGCGGGGGCGGCGATACCGGCTGGCGTCGCGGCGAAGGTCGAAGGCAGAAGCCTCCTGCCGCTGCTGCGGGATGCAAAGGCTCCATGGCCCGACCGGCCGTTGTTCACGCACCTTGGCCGCTGGGATCGCGGCAAGGTGGCAGAGGCAGCGTATCGACAGTGCCGGGTCCGCGAGGGGAAGTGGAGTCTGGTGAACGTCAAGAACACTCCCAGAACGTGGGAGCTCTACGATGTCGCCGCGGATCCAGGCGAGAAGAACGACGTCGCAGGCCGCCATCCCGACGTCGTTGCCCGTCTCGGCGGAACGTACGACCGCTGGTGGGCCAGCGTGCAGCCGGATCTCGTCAACGAAGATCTCGACGGCCCGTCCGAGAATCCCTTCAAGACGGCCCATGCCCGGCAGTTCGGCCCGCCGCCGACGCTTTCCGACGTTTCCTACGGCCCGCATCCCAAGCAGGTGATGCACTTCTGGAAGACGCCCCGGGCAGCGGCCGATTCGCCCGCGCCGCTGGTGTTTTTCGTCCATGGCGGCGGCTGGCAGGGAGGCGATCGGCTCAGCGGTCTGGCGACCATGCTGCCCCGGCTCCTTGACGCGGGAATCTCGGTCGCGAGCGTTGAATACCGGTTCATCAAGGAGGCGATGGATGAGCAGATCGACCCGCCGGTGAAGGCGCCGCTCTCGGATGCCGCTCGCGGCCTCCAGACCGTTCGCAGCAGGGCGTCGGAGTGGCATGTGGACCCGAACCGGATCGCCGCCAGTGGCGGATCGGCAGGCGGCTGCACAAGCCTCTGGCTGGCGTTTCACGACGACATGGCAGATCCGGCC
>Ga0247837_1005949_pt1 | contig 17701 bp, 10 predicted proteins | sample LaCtaG_2_FD_187115 | JGI IMG/M metagenome (GOLD analysis project Ga0247837, IMG submission 187115) | Freshwater microbial communities from meromictic Lake La Cruz, Castile-La Mancha, Spain - LaCruzMarch2015_14.5m | ecosystem: Environmental > Aquatic > Freshwater > Lake | place: Spain: Castile-La...
CTTCGCCCCAACTCCAGGAGCGCCTCATTGAGGCACTCCAGTCCCTCTTCGCCCAACCCTCCCTGATCCAAACCCAGTGCCGCCCAAAGACGAGTTTATGACAGCCTTTTCGAGAACAGGTCTAGATTCTTCCGCATTGATGAATGATGATGCGTTGATACGTTGCGGCTACCTTGGCCTCTTTGTTAAAATCTCTCAGCCTCATCGCCGACCCCACTCGGGTGCGCCTGCTGCTCCTGTTAAAACAGGAGGAATTAAGCGTGGCAGAGCTACAGGAGGTGCTTTCGCTACCGCAGTCGAACATCTCCGCACAGCTCAGTAAGCTGAAGGCGGCGGGGCTTGTCAGTGACCGGCGCTCCGGGAAAAACCGGCTTTACCGCCTGGAGGAGCCGAACGCGAAGGAGTCTGAATCACGGCTGCATTTCCTGGCACTGCTGGAGGCAGCGGGAACGGAGTTGCGTGAGGTGAGGAGAGATGCAAGTGCGCTAAAAATCGTGCTACGGAAACGCGCGCAGACGGCGCAGGCGTACTTTGATGCCCTGGCGGGAAAGTTTGGTCGTCATTACATTCCCGGACGCTCGTGGAAGGGGCTGGGGGAGACGCTGCTGCGGCTCCTGCCGCCGCTGGTCATCGCCGACCTTGGCGCGGGAGAGGGGACGCTGTCGCAACTGCTGGCTCAGCGTGCAAAGCAGGTCATCGCCGTGGACAACAGTGAGAAGATGGTGGCCTATGGATCGGAACTAGCACGCAAGCACGGCTTCACGAACCTGGAGTACCGGCTGGGTGACATTGAGGAGCCGCCGATTGACGCAGGCAGTGTGGACCTCGTTTTTCTCAGCCAGGCGCTGCATCATGCGCAGCGCCCTGCACAGGCTCTGCGCGCAGCCTATGCCCTGCTGAAGCCCGGCGGGCGGCTCATCGTGCTGGATCTTCTGAAGCATCAGTTTGAAAAGGCGCGCGAGCTGTATGCCGATGTGTGGCTGGGCTTTGCGGAGAGCGAGCTGCATGAGATGATGCAGCAAGCGGGGCTGAGGCACGTTGAAACGAGCATCGTCCACCGTGAGTCCCAAAGCCCGCACTTCCAAACTGTGCTGGCGATAGGCGAGCGCTGACGGCTCAGTTCTACAGATTCACCCTGCTACTTTGCCTTCCGTGGCGCGGGCAGGGTCATGCCGTTTTGCAGAAGAGTCAGGCCGTTGATCTTCTTCTCCGCATCACGGCTGAAGGCCAGCACGGCCTCCACCACATCGTATTCAAAACGGTCGGGCGCGGATTCAAAAACGGGAACCTCCGGCTGGTCTGCAAGCTGCGCATAAAGAGTGCTGCCGCGCACTTTGACCACCATCTCTTTCATGCCCATGAGCGCGTATTTTCCGACGTAAGGCTGCAACTCCTTCGCGGTGCGCAGCTTGATGACGGGCACGGGATCACTGGTGCGCGTGGCCTTCAGCTCGTGTCCGTTTTGGAAAAGTGTCACGGCCTTCACCCCATTGGCTTCACGGTGAAATTGCAGCACAGCCTCCACGGCTTTGTAAAAGAAGCGGTCGGGCGCGGAGGCGGAGACGGGCAGAAATGCCTGACCGGTGAGCCGCACCCAGAGCTGATCGTCATGCAGCAGGATGGTGAAGCGGCTGTCGTTATCCAGCGCATACACGCCTGGAAATTCCTGCAACTCATCAGCAGTTAGGGCGATCTCCTTGGGCTTTGACATGGCCTTCACCTCGCGTGTCGCGGCGATCACTTCGGAGCCGTCGAGGTCGGAGTTGTTGACGAGGGCCACACGCACGATGCCGCGCGATGGGATGACCTGCAGGCAGGAACGGTAGCCGCCGGTGCCTCCATCGTGCGCATAGGCGGTGTGACCGTCCAGCGCGCGCATGGTGATGCCCAGGCCGATTTTGCCACTGGCCGAACCAAAGTCCGAGTGCGGTTTCAGCGCGATGGCGAGGGCGTCCTTGAGCGGCGACTTCTCCGGCTCTGCGATGGCCGAACCAAATTTCATCATGTCCGTGACGGTGGAGCGCAGCGCGCCTGCGCCGACGAGCGAGGCGAGGTGCCAGGGCTTCACGGCCTTCTTCCCAGCAAAGGGCGGAGCGATGATGAGAGACGCGTGCTGCTGATGGACGGACGTGTTCTTCATGCCCAGCGGCAGGCAGATCTTTTTCACGGCGGCATCCTCCCAGCTTGTTTGAAAGACCTTTCCTAGCAGATGACCGAGCAGGCCGACGCCGAGGTTCGAGTAGCTGGCGGTGAAGGGCGGCTCGCCTTTCAGTTTCGCTGCTTTTAGGTAGGCCAGCAGTAGGGCTTCATCATACTTCGCATACGGGTCGCCTTCCACAGAGCCTGCGGCGAGGTTGTCCGGCAGACGTGGCAGGCCGCTGGTGTGGGTGGAGAGCTGAAGCAGCGTGATGGCGCCAATGCGCGAGTCTGCGAAGGTCTGCTGCGGGCCGAGCAGGGTGGCCACGGTGGTTTCCAGCTTCACCTTTCCCTCTACCACGGCCTGGGCCAGCAGCAGGCCGGTGAAGACCTTGGTAATGGAGCCGATCTCGAAGACGAGCGTCTCCGGCGTGGCTTTTTCAGGTGCCTTGCCCGTGATGGCGAAACTTGTCTGACCGTTGATGCGCTCGCCCGTTGCGATGCAGCCTGCGGGCAATTTGGCTGCCAGTGTCTTTGCTGCCTCGACGAGCGGCTTGTCGGCGGCATGGATCTGGCTGGTGAGAATAAAGCAAAGGAGGATGAGGCGTGACATAAGGTGAGGCTACAGGAGCACCGCCATGCGTGGCAAGCGCGAAGGTGAGTGCTTGCAAACAACCGCGCGGGCGTGTTCATGACGCGCATGACTCCTGACTGGCAGCGACTCTTTCCTGATGAGGACCATCGTTTCCAGATGGCTCTGCGGCACGGGGATGCGCAGGACTTCTGGCAGTGTGTGGATGAATCGGGTGAGCTGCTGAACGAACGCCGCTGTTTGCTGGCGCAGGCACCTGAACTGTATGCGTGCTGCCTGCCTGAGGGCCGCGCAGCGATGGAGGAGGCAATCGCTGAAATGTTGCGCTGGGGTGGCTGTGGCGATGCTGTGCCTAACTATGTGGAGGTGGGCGGCATGATTGAGCCGGACTGGGTCGTCTTGTCTGGGGATGCTGCGCAGGGGCATCCGGTGCTCGGTGGAGTGGTCGTCTTCCCCTCATCGTGGTCGCTGCCAGAAAAGCTCGGCCTACCCATGAGTGCGGTGCATGAGCCGGTGCCGGGGCTGGAGTCTGAGATCGGTCAGGGGATGCACTCGTTTCTCTCCCGCATCGCACCAGGCGCTGCGTGGGAGCGGGATAACTGGAGCCTCAGCGCGGACACTGCGCTGAACCATCATCCTGCCATCGTGAGGCAGCGTTTGAATTCAGCGGCTACGCTGGAGACGACGTGGCTGCGGGTGGAGGGGCAGTTTCTCACGCGGTTGCCAGTGAGCGGGGCGATCCTGTTTGGCATCCGCATCAGTCATCATCGCCTGGATCAACTGGCTGCCGTGCCGGGGCTGGCGGCACGCATGGCGCGGACACTCGAAACGATGGCGGAGGCGGTGGCCATCTACAAAGGCCTGCATGAGGCGCGTGCGCCACTCGCGACAGAGCTAGGTCGGCGCTCAGCAGATTTTGTCTGATACCATCACTCCCGCGTGATGGTTTCATCGAGATTGAGCAGCACGCGGGCGATCTCCTGTGGCTGCAGCTTTTGCAGGGTGGCTTTCTCCGCAGGAGTGGGGCGGCGGGAGGTGCAGCGCTGGAAGGCGGTGTCGAGGCCGTCATTGCGGACGCTCTTTTCCAATGACTGGGCAAACTCGACAAAGGCGCTGTCATTGAGCAGGGTCAGAGCCTGGAGAGGCGTGTTGCTGCGCAGGCGGCGGGTGCAGGTGCTGAAGCCATCCGGCGCATCGAAAACGCTGAGACCGGGGGGCGGAGTGGCGCGAAAGATGAAGGTGTAGAGGCCGCGCCGGTATTGGTCGCCACCTTTGCTCAGCGGCCAGGTGCGCCTCACCTGGCCCAGGCCCATGACGCCTTCGGGGATCGGCGGATAGACGGGCGGACCGCCAATCTTTGGGGAAAGCAGGCCGCTGGCGGCGAGGCCGACATCGCGCAAGACTTCGGCATCGAGTCGGAGGCGGTTTTGACGCCAGAGGAGGAGGTTGTTGGGGTCTTTGTGGGAGGATCCCGCATTCGGGATCGTTCTGCTGCTTTGCTGGTAAGTCGTGCTGGTGACAATGAGCCGGTGCATGTGCTTGAGGCTCCAGCCTGACTCCATGAACTCGACGGCGAGCCAGTCGAGCAGCTCTGGATGCGTGGGCAGGCTGCCCATGGTGCCGAAGTCGTTCTCGGTCTCGACCAGGCCGCGCCCGAAGTACTGCTGCCAGACGCGGTTCATGATGACGCGGGCGGTGAGGGGATTGTCAAGCTGCATGAGCCACTTCGCCAAATCCAGGCGGGTGGGTTTGGTGGCGGCTAGCCTGTGGAGCACGGCGGGGACGGCGGGCTGCACTTCATCGGCGGGGCGGGTGAAGTCGCCTTTGATGAAAAGGGTGGTTTTGCGTGGCTTCGGCAACTCTTTCATGACGAGAGTGGTAGTGCCGTTTTGGAGGATGTTTTCGAGTTCGAGATGGCGGTCGTAGAGGGGATTGAAAATGGGGTCTGCTGTGCCGGTCATGGCTTTGAATAAAATTCGCTGACCGGCAGTGCCGCGCTTCGCAGCGGGCTTGGCGAGGGCTTTGAGCGCCTCGGCGGCGAGGAGTTTTTTCGATTTTTCGCCGAGTGACTTTTCCCACTCTTGAAGCACGGCCAGACGCGCATTGACGTGGGTGTCAATTTGCTGGAGCAACTGCTGGTGCTCGTTCTTGAGTTTTTCGGGGTCTTCGCCAGCGCCGGGGACGGGCAAGGTGGGTTCATCTTGGTTGTTCAGGAAGGCGAAGAACTGGTAGAATTCCTTCTGGCTTAGGGCATCGAATTTGTGGTCATGACACTGCGCGCAGCCGATGGTGAGGCCGAGCCAGACGGTGCCGGTGGTGGCAACACGGTCGAAGACGGACTCGATACGGAACTGCTCCTTATCAATGCCACCTTCTTGGTTGATCTGGGTGTTTCGATGAAAACCGGTGGCGATGAGTTGGTCGCGTGTGGGGGCGGTCAACATGTCGCCAGCAAGCTGCTCAATGGTGAACTGATCGAATGGCATGTCCTTGTTTAGCGCCTGGATGACCCAGTCGCGGTAGGGCCAGATGCTGCGCGGGGCGTCAATGCTATAGCCATTGCTGTCGGCATAACGTGCCTGGTCGAGCCACCAGCGGCCCCAGCGCTCGCCATAGTGGGGGCTGGTGAGGAGGCGTTCGATGAGGCTGGGTATGGCGGATGAGGGATGGCGGATGGTATCGGCTGCGAAGTCTCCCAGTTCCGCAGGTGATGGCGGCAGGCCGGTAAGATCGAGGTGGAGTCGACGGATGAGCGTCTCTGGCGGCGCAGGCGGTGAGGGGGAGATGCCTTCTTTGGCGAGGCGGGCGCGGATGAAGGCATCTATGGGATGGCTGGATACCTCAGTCGTCGGCAGAGCAGGGCGCGCAGGGGAGATGTAGGCCCAGTGGCGGTCATCGCTAGGGGTCTCGCTGGCTGGCGACTTGGCACCTTCATCAATCCATTGCTGGAGCAGGGCGATCTGCGCGGAATCGAGCGGACCGCGCTTGTACGGCATTTGTGGAATCTCGGCATGGGTGCCGGAGATGACCTGATAGAGTTGGCTTTCACCCGCACTGCCGGGAAGGATGGCATTGCCGCGCCCGCCCCCAGCCCTAGCTGCGGCTGCGGTGTCGAGGCGCAGCTTTGCCTTTTGCGTGGTGGTACCGTGGCATTTCACGCAGTGGGTTTGGAGGAGCGGCTTTATCTGTGCGGCATAGTCCACGGCAGCGTCTGTGGTCGCGGTGAGGGCGAGAGTGAATATAAGCAGAGGACGCATGGGAATGTGGGAGCATGAAAAAGCCGCACCCGGAGTACGGGTGCGGCTGGTTAGTTCTGGCTTTGAAGACCAGGGTGAAGGCTTACTTGGCTTCCTTCTTCTTGCCGCCGGCCTTGTACTCGTCAAGGCTCAGGGAGCCGTTGGCGTCCTTGTCCTTGGCGGTGAACATTTTTTCGGCCTTGGCAGCGTCCTTTTTGGCCTGGGGGCTGGCGAGGAATTCTTCCTTGCTGACGGCACCGTTGCTGTCCTTGTCGAGCTTCTTGAAAGCATCTTCAGGGGACATCTTTGGCTTCTTTGGGGCGTCGCCTTCGGCGGCATTGAGGGTGAAGCTGGCGAGGGCCAGCACGGAGAGGATCGTGGTGATCGCTTTCATGGATATATTTAGTTGGTTTGGTTTGGGTTTGGGCCTGAGGGTTATTGGAAAAAGTCCGAACCCCTGCGCCTGCATGTAACGTGAGGGCTTGCGTGCAGTTTCACGAAATTTTGCAAGCTGCGCTGTGGCTGCTCACAACAGCCTGGCTCCTGCCTCCGCCAGGGGACTGCGCTCCCCTTTTGCCAGCGGTACATGGGCGGCGAAGGGCTGACCGCGCATCCGCTGGCGGGTATAGACGAGGCCGTTGCTGCGGCTGTCCACATAGGGATTGTCTATCTGCGCCGGATCGCCGACGAGGACGAGCTTTGAGCCGCGTGACATGCGGGTAACGACGGTCTTCGCCTCCAAAGGGGTGAGCTGCTGCGCCTCATCAAGGATGAAGAAGCGGTCCGGGATGCTGCGCCCACGGATGTAGCAGAGTGCCTCAATTTCGATGACGCCCTGTTGGATGAGTGGATCGTACGGCGCGGTGGCCTCGGTCTGAGTGGGGGGGCGGTCGGGTAAGAAGCGGTTCTTTTTCCGCTGCGGTCCTTGCTGGTTGTCCACAGGGCGCATAAGCAGGTCCAGGGCGTCATAGACGGGTTGGAGCCAGGGGCGCATCTTTTCCTGGAGAGAGCCTGGGAGAAAGCCCACCGTCTGGCCCATCGCCACGATGGGGCGGCTGACGGTGAGACCGTTGTAAGTGCGGCCAAAGACCTGGGAGAGACCGGCAGCGACGGCGAGCAGTGTCTTGCCAGTGCCCGCCTGACCGTAGCAGGTAACGAGGTTGATTTCCGGGTCCAGCAACGCATCCAGCAGACAGGCCTGACCGAGGTTCATGGGCTTGATGCTGCGGCCGTGGCCGACTTTGATGGACTCTGGCGTGTGGTGCAGGCGCACCAGTTCGCCCTGCGTGTTGAGCTTCGCGGGCATGGAGGTCTTCTCCCCCGCCATCAGCAGGACGTAATCGTTCGCCATCACATCATGCAAGCGCGCGGCGGGTAGGCTGATGCCGCCACTGCTGGCGAAGCGCTGTAGCTCATGCGCACTTACTTCGATGCGGGCGATGTCGAAGTTTGAGACCTCACGCGGCTCCACCTTGTCGTGCAGGTAATCCTCGCACTCAATGCCGACGGCGCGGGCCTTGAGCTGCATGTTTAGGTCCTTGCTGACGAGGATGACCGGCGGCGCAGTCTGCTCCCGCAGCCAGAGGGTGCAGGCCAGGATGCGGTGGTCAATCTTCTCAATGCTTGGGAAAATGCGCTCAAACTCCTGAACGCTGGGCACGCGCTTTGCCATCTCTGGGTCGTAAATTACGATGCGGATATTCCCGCCGCCAGCGGTGCGCACACCATCGGTGACAGAGGCGTCCGGCGCTGAGAAGGTCTTCATCAGCGTGCGGTGAATCTCACGGGCATTTGCGCCGCGCTCGGTCATCTCATTTTTAAAGCGGTCCAGCTCACTGAGGACATCCACGGGGATGCACACATGGTGCTCAGCGAAGCGGTGGATGCAGGCCGGGTCATGGAGCAGGACGTTAGTGTCCAGAATGAATGTTTTCGTCCCGACTGGAGTGGCAGAATGGCGGTGACTAGCGGCGGAACGTCGTCGGCGGGTTGCCGGGGAACGCGTGGTCTGCGGCAGGGTGCCGAGATCGAGGGTTTCAATGAACGTGGGGGCTGTCTGGGCGGTGTGGTCGTCGCGGTCCATGTTGGGTGGGTTGGTGGTTAGGGCGTGGACAGGCCGGGAGGGGGGGAAGTCTCCGACTCGGCGCAATTGATTGCCAAGTCTGCCGGTCCGCGCTGTGATTTTTGTGAGCGAATCACGGTAATTGCCGAAGGCTGTCAGAAATTGAAGCAGCCGACAAGCCAATTATTCACATTGCTTAACATTTGTGAAAAACTCTGCGGTGACAATGTGGACACTCTCCAGATGCACCTGAAAACCTGTTTCCCCATCTTTTACCGATCATTTTTCCTCAATCAGTGTTTTGCAAGTGGCTCAGTGGTATTTGCTAACATCTCCCCGAATAAGGCGAAACCCGCCGGGTAGCACCGGCGGGTTTACAGAATGTGTCTCTGAACGGGGATGAGAAGAAGACTAGGAACCAGAGATGGCATCGGAGCCACGCTCACCCGTGCGGATGCGGACGGCTTCCAAAACCTCGCTGACGAAGACCTTGCCGTCGCCGATTTTGCCGGTGTTAGCGGCTTTGACGATGGCATCCACGACAGTTTCACTGCGTGCGTCTTCCACGACGATTTCGATCTTCACCTTCGGGAGGAAATCCACCGTGTACTCAGAGCCACGGTAAATTTCAGTATGGCCCTTTTGGCGGCCGAAACCTTTGACCTCAACGACGGTCATTCCTTCGACTCCCACTTCAGAGAGGGCTTCTTTGACGTCCTCGAGTTTGAAGGGCTTGATGATCGCTTCGACTTTTTTCATGGCTGACGCAATAGATGTGTGGTTTGGCTGATTGCAACGGCCAGAGATGATCAAACGTGATTTTTCACTGGCCGATGTTTCGTAAAATGAGTGATAGCGGAATCCGTGCCAACATTGGAAGCGATTTCCCGGAATTTTGCGAAAACTTTCATCGTCGGTTGGCTAGACGGGCGCGGTTGCAATGGAAGTCCTTTTGAATTAGCACGGCCTTGTGATGATTCCCCACCGCTCCACCGCCCTGGCTCCCGCAGCCTTGCTTTGCCTCTTAGCGCTTGTTTTTCCGGCATCCGCACCGGCTCAGGAGGAGCCATTTTCCCTGCGCTTGCGCTGGATACCAGGGAAGACTTACACACAAGAAACCACGACAGAGACCACCACCAGCCTCACCGCCATCGGCAAGCCGGAGGACCAGAAAATGAAGGTCAAGCAGACCACCGTCATCCAGGTGACGGATAGTGGCGACAGCAAAATTGCAGCGCGCGTCACCTTTCAGTCCATGACGGGAGAGGTCATGCTCCAGGGGCAGAAGCACTTGTTTGACTCTGCCCACCTTGCCGCCGCCCACCCGCTCATCCGTGCCTCAGTCGGCCAGAGTGTAGGGAAGTCCTTCGTGCTCCTGTACAGTACGGATGGCCGGTTCATTGAGGTGGCTGATACGGCGAAGATGTCGTCCCCTGACACTCTTGGCACGCCCACATTAGAAGGCATCGCCGAAGCAAAGCAGGTCGCCGAACTCTACCGCCGCTCGCTTGAAATGGGCCTGCCGAAGATGCCAGTAAAGCCCGGTGACCGCTGGACCTCACAGGAGACGGTGCAGTTCCCCAGCGCCGGCACGGTGAATGTGGAGCTGAGGGCAAAGTTCGACTCCCTCCTCGACTACGAAGGCCGCAAGCACGCCAAGATCGGCTTTGAAGGCGATATGAAGCGCGCAGACGAATCCGCCGGAGCGCGCACCGTCACGATTGGCAATGGCTCAAAGACCTTCGGCCAGGTGCTCTATGACCTGGACCGCAGCACCGTCTCCTTCGGCACCTTCCGCGCCGACATCAGCCTAGAGATCGCAGGCAAAAATATCCCCGTCCGCCAGCAGGTGACGACCAAGCTAGTGAAAATGGAGTAGGCAGACCAGTTCGGGCATTCCTTTATTGCCAGGGTTTCATTGCGGCGATTACAGTTCCGCCAGATGCCCAAATGCAATGCGCCATGCCGACTCACTTTCCTCATCCGTGACCTACGTCACGGCGGGGCGCAGCGGCAGTTGGTCACCCTCGCTTGCGCCCTGGCAGCGCGCGGCGGCTTCCTAGTGACGGTGATCCACTTTTACCCCGGGGTCTTTGAGGCCGAACTGCAATGCGCAGGCATTCAAACCCATTGCGTGGGCAAAAAGCACCGCTGGGATCTCGCAGGCTTCTTCATCCGACTCGTCAAAACGATGCGCCAGCTTCAGCCCGACGTCATTCACAGCTACCTGCATGAGTCGAACCTCATGGCCCTGCTCCTCAAGCCCCTATGCCGCTTTCCCCGCGTAGTTTGGGGCATCCGCGACTCGCAGACCGATGCGGACACTTGGGGACTCCTCGGCAAACTCAGCTTCCGCCTCACCTGCCTCCTGTCCCGCTGGGCCGACGTCATCATCGCCAACTCTCGCGCCGGGCGCACCTACTACATCAGCAAAGGCTACCCCGCCGACCACTTCCAGGTCGTCCCGAATGGCATTGATACGGAGCGTTTCCACGGACCTCCGCACTCCAATGCGGCCAGTCAAACGGTCGTCTTCACCCACATCGGTCGCCTTCATCCCATGAAGGATCACGCCACTCTCTTCCGCGCCGCAGCCTTGGTGCCAGGGGCCAAACTCCACCTCATCGGCAATGGCGACCCCGATTATGTCAGCACCCTGAAGGCACTCGCAGTGTCCCTCAGCCTCAGCGACCGCCTCACCTGGTCCTGCGCGCGCGATGATCTCCCCGCACTCTATCCCACTCTAGACTGCGTCGTCTCCACCTCCGCCTACGGCGAAGGCTTCTCCAACGTCCTCGGCGAGGCCATGGCCTGCGGCATCCCTTGCATTGCCAGCGATGTCGGCGACTCCGCCTGGCTCGTGGATGATGCCCGCTGGACCTTCCCCGCCGGAGATCACGCCGTGCTCGCCGAAAAAATGCGCGCCTTCATCTCCCTCTCCACCGAGGAAAAACAAGCCCTCGGCCAAAAGAACCGCCAGCGCATCGAACAGCACTTCACTGTCGAAAAGATGGTCGCACGCACAAGCGACCTCTGCCTCCGCCATCAACCATCAACCAGTAACCATCAACCTTCCGCCCTCTGGCTCACCACCGGTCTCGGCACGGGTGGCGCAGAGATGATGCTCACCCAGCTCATCACCGGGCTGCCGAATCATCGGCACATCGTCATCTCACTCACCTCAGGGGGCAAATACATTGAGCCACTTCGCGCCGCCGGGGCCGAGGTCCACACGCTCGACATGCCTGCGGGCAGACCCACACCTCGCGCGCTCTGGCGACTTTTCAAAATCGTCCGCCAGACAAAACCTGGCATCATCATGGGTTGGATGTACCACGGCTGTCTCGCCGCCCAGCTCACCCGGCTTGTGCATCGGGCGCCCGTGATCTGGAACATCCGCCAATCGCTCTACGACCTGAGTCTGGAAAAACGCGGCAGCGCGCTCGTCATCCGCACGCTCGCACAACTCTCTAGCCTCCCGCACACCATCACCTACAACTCCCAGGTCAGCGCGCAGCAGCATGAAGGCATCGGCTACAGTGCGCACAAGACCCGCCTCATCCCCAACGGCTTCGACCTAGAGAAATGGCAGCCCGTAGAACGAGTTTTCCAACTCGTTCCCTCTCCGCAAAACGAGTTAGAAAACTCGTTTTACATCGGCCGCTTTGGCCGCTTCACCGCCATGAAGGACTACCCCACCTTCCTCGAAGCCGCCGCGCTCATCATCAAAGAGGCAACACAGACACAATTCCTCCTCGTCGGCACCAGCGTAGATGCTACCAACCCCGAACTCACCGCCCTCGTCACCAAACTCGGTCTAACCAAAAACGTCCACCTCCTCGGCGAGTGCTACGATCTCCCTGCCCTCACCGCCTCGCTCACCCTCGCTGTCTCCTCCTCCGCCTTCGGCGAAGGTTTCCCCAACGTCGTCGGCGAGGCCATGGCCTGCGGCGTCCCCGTCGTCGCCACCGACATCGGCGACACCGCCTGGGTCATGGGAGATACCGGCAGACTCGTCCCCGCCAAAAATCCCGCCGCCCTCGCCAAAGCCTGCCTCGAAATCCTAACCATGATTCCCGATCAGCGCACCACCCTCGGCCAAGCAGGTCGCCAGCGCATCTCCGACCACTTCTCCCTCACCAGCGTGCTGACTCAGTTCGACACCCTCCTCTCCGCACCCATCACTCATCGCTAATCACTCATCCCATCCCCATGTGCGGCATCTCCGGCTTTTTCACCCTCCCACGTTCCAAATCGGCGGACACTCTGACCGCCGAGGTCACGCGCATGACTGATGCCATCATACTGCGCGGCCCTGACGATAGCGGCGCGTGGGTAGATGCAGAAAACGGCATCGCCCTCGGCCATCGCCGTCTCTCCATTCTCGATCTCTCCCCGCTCGGTCATCAGCCCATGACCAGCGCGGATGGACGCTACGTCATCGTCTTCAATGGTGAGATTTACAACTTCCAGCAGCTCCGCGCCGAACTCGAACCCCACGGCCACACCTGGCGCGGACACTCGGACACCGAGATCATGCTCGCCGCCTTTCTACAATGGGGCGTGCTCGAAGCCACCCGCCGCTTCAACGGCATGTTCGCCTTTGCCCTCTGGGACAAACAAGACCGCGTCCTACATCTGGCCCGCGACCGCATGGGCGAAAAGCCGCTCTACTACGGCTGGGTCGGCGACACCTTCGTCTTCGGCTCCGAACTCAAAGCCATCCGCCAGTTCCCCGGCTTCAGCGGCGCCATCAATCGCGATGCCCTCTGCTCGCAGATACGCTTCAATTACATCCCCGATCCGCTCTGCATTTATGAGGGTCTTCACAAGCTCCCACCCGCCTCGCTCATCACCCTGCGCGCGCCATCGGACAAGCCCACGCCGCAGCTCTACTGGTCATTGCGTGGCGTCATCGAGCACGGCCTCGACAACCCCTTCACCGGCAGCGAAACCGAAGCCATCGAGACCTTTGAGGCCATGCTCAAAGACGCTGTCGGCCTGCGCATGGTGGCCGACGTGCCACTCGGTGCCTTCCTCTCCGGCGGCGTGGACTCCTCCCTCATCTGCGCCATGATGCAGCAGCAGAGTGCGCGGCCCGTGCGCACCTTCACCATCGGCTTTCATGAAAAAGAGCACGACGAGGCCGGTTTCGCCCGTGAAGTGGCCGCCCATCTCCGCACGGATCACACCGAGATGTATGTCACCGGCCAGGATGCACTGGATGTCATCCCCTCGCTGCCCTCCCTCTACGACGAGCCCTTCTCCGACTACTCGCAGATTCCCACACACCTCGTCTGCAAAATGGCGCGTCAGCATGTCACCGTCGCCCTCTCGGGGGATGCGGGTGACGAGCTGTTCGGCGGTTACGAACGCTACTTCGTCGGGCGCAATCTCTGGGACAAATTCGCCTGGATGCCGCCCGCTCTCAAAAAACTCACCGCCAGCGCCATGACCGTGCTGCCACCTGCAGCGCTTAATTCGTTAGGCTCGCTTGCCCGTCCCCTGCTGCCGCAGCGCCTCCGCCACGTCCCCTTTGGCGATAAGCTACACAAGCTCGCCGAAGTCGTCGCCGCGCCAGGCATGGAGACGCTTTACCTCACACTCATGTCCCACTGGAAGCAGCCCGAGCAGATCGTCATCGGCGGGCACGATCCGCAGACCAGCATCACCAACACCGCTGGCTGGCCGCGCGTGAGTGACTTCACCCACCGCATGATGCACCTCGACATGGAAACCTACCTCCCCGGCGACATCCTCACCAAAGTGGACCGTGCGGCGATGGGCGTCAGCCTGGAGGGCCGCATCCCACTGCTCGACACCAACCTCATCGAGTTCGCCTGGCGCATTCCCTATTCCATGAAAGTCCGCAACGGCCAGGGCAAATGGCTCATGCGTGAAACGCTCTACCGTCATGTGCCAAGGCATCTCATCGACCGTCCCAAACGCGGCTTCGGCATCCCGCTGGATGTGTGGTTGCGCGGCCCGCTGCGCGACTGGGCCGAGGATTTGCTCAGCGAAACCCGCCTCAAGCGCGAAGGCTTCTTTCATTCCGCCCCCATCCGCCAGAAGTGGCGGGAGCATCTCAGCGGCACACGGAACTGGCACTTCTACCTCTGGGACGTGCTCATGTTCCAGGCGTGGCTGCAGCATCAGCAAAGCAATCATCTGTGATGTCAGCGGCTGTCCGCGAGATAGTCAAAGTTTGTCTTGAGTGCAGAATTGCTGGCGAATTAAAACAATCGTCATGCCCATCGCCCAGGCGCGCAGCACACGGGACCTGTGGAGTGGGAGAGTGGGATAGGACCAGCGGACAAGAAGGTGGTTCCACCCCGGCATCCGCCCACCTTGAAAACTTCCTAAATCCTAGCTTCACGCTGGTCACCGTACGCTTCGGCTCCAGAGCCCGTTTTCTCAAAGCCGCAGCACCGACGATGACACAACCATCAGCGGCAAAGTTCACCGCCGAGGGCGTGAGACGCTGCCCCTGCTCATCCGCGAGCAAAATGGGAAAGCCACTGTCCACCACGCCGACGAGAGAGTTGGTGGTGCCGAGATCGATGCCGAGGATGGGAGAGGTGGTGGTCAAGGGAGTCAAAGAGGGTCAAAGACCAAGATCGTCAAGCCGGACACCGTCTCAAAAGGGCCGAAACGGGATGTGAAAAAGATCGCCTTTCATTTTGAGAACCGAACGGCGGGTTCAGGGCAGCAAACCAGGGTCGGTCAGCCGAGCAGCGCGGCCTCTGCGTCCTCCAGTTCGGGCATCCTCCGCGTGTAGCCGTGCTTCACGATGAGCCTCCGCGCCTCCGCCAGATCATGCTGCGGGGATTCCCACGGATACTTCAGTGGCTCACCATTCGTCATTCCGAACAAGCGACAGCGAGTGAGGTGAATGTCCGCCAGGAAGAGCGGCATCGGCCCGCGCTCGGCGATTTCCCAGGCTTCGTCCAGGTCGCTCTGCGCGCTGTCGGGGCCGGCTTGCGCGGAAGTCAGGGCGCCGGTGAGGCTCCGCTGCCAGGCGCGGCTGAGGAGCGCTTTGGGAAGTTCGTCGCTCTGTCCGGCGCGGCGGAGGCCGGAGACGGCGGACTCCAGTTCGCGGCAGGCGGTCTCCCAAGGAGCGACGGCATCCTGCCGTCGTTGGCCCCGATCCGACGGCAGGATGCCGTCGCTCCTTGTCAGAATCGCGGCGTAGAGCGCGGCGCGGCCCAGGGTGAGGTGGTCGAGGGCGATGGTGAGGAGGCCGTGGTGCCAGAGTTCGGTTGACCACTTGAGCGTCTGCGCCGCGCGCTCGGAGACGGCGCGCAGCGCCGCCAAAGTAGTCCCGAGCTTTAGCTCGTCAGGCGTGTGTTCCTCGCGCGGAGTGCCCGTCCCTGTTTGCGTCGGCGTTGTCGGGCTAAAGCCCTGGACTACTTTTTGCCACGCGGCACGCTCCGCCTCCGCCAGGAGCAGGTCGCAATACCGGAAGCCCGGAAGCGAATACAGCAGCGGGTAGGCGGGCTGGCGCTCGGCCTGCATCTGCTCGGCCTCGCGGAAGCGCGCCTCCGCCTCGGTCCGGCGGCCCGCCTGGTGCAGGGCGTCGGCATGGGTCGTGCGCTTGCTCTCCCGCTGATGCGCATCGCCGCTGCGGTCGGCGTAGGTCACGGACTGCTCGGCGTCCCCCACCGCCCCGGCCACCTCGCCCAGCGTCAGCTCCAGCTCGCTCAGGTTGCTGGCGCAGATGGCGGCGCTCTTCCAGTTCTCTTGCTTAACGCCTATCTCCAGCGCAGCCCGCATCGGATCGAGGGCCTCGGTCAGCCTGCCCAAGGCGCGCAGGGCTGAGGCGGTGAAGTTCAACAGCACAGCTTGGTCGTGTTCATCAAGAGCGGGCGAGACGCGTCTCCATGGTAGTTCAAAGAAGCACGCGACGGCTCCCAAGTCGGAACCAAACGCGCCGAGTTTCGTCGCGCTGTAGTAGTCGTTCCGTCTGCGGATGCGCTCGAACCAAACCTTGTCGTGCGCCTCCTGCTGCAAGCCCGCCTGGCAGCCGTGGGCCACGGCTTGGTAGAGCGGTTGGAGGGCATCAAGCGTGGGCTGGTCGCCTTCCTGCGTGCTCGCGCAGAGGTGTTCGTAGAGCCGCCGGTGGGCTTCGCGCCAGGCAGAGTAGCCATCTCGCTCCGCGAGATGAGCTGACGGCTCCGCTGCGGCATGGCGTTTGGATTCATCGAGCGTCTTCTCCGTAGCGGCAGCACCAAGCTCCTCTCGCGGAGCGAGAGGGCTACTTTTCAGTCTTTCCGCGAAGTATTCGCGGATGAGCGGATGCGCGTCGAGGGACGCCGGAAGCGGGAACGCGGAAGCCGGAACGGAAACGGTCTGCGGACTGACCGAGAGCAGTTTCGCGGCGACCAGCGATTCGAGGCTGCAATTCCAGTCGTCCTCGGGCAGGCCGGTGAGCGGTTCGGTGAGGCCGGGGATGGCGGGGGCGGCGAGCAAGGCCGCGAGGCAATCGGCGGTGGCGGGCCGGTCAAACAGGCCCATGAGGCGGAGGATGGCCAGTTCGCGTCGCGCCTCGTCGCTGCCGTCCTCCATCCACCGGGCGTAGGTTTCCATGGCGCGAAAGGCGTGGTCGTTGTCCGTCTTCTGGCTGGCCTTGGCGAAGGTCACGCGGTCGCGCTTGCGGATGTCGCCACCGAACGCCTTTTTCAAAAACGAGCCCATGATGTGGAGCGTGAGCGCGTGGCCGTCCACGTCCTCGACGAGCGCTTCAAACTCGCTGACCAGCTCGCTTTTCGCGTCGCCGTCGTGGAGCGGGAGGTTCCGGCGGTCGCTGCCGGTGACGCCGTGGGCTTTCAGCAACTGCACGCCCGCAGCCCGCGCCAGGCGCGCGAGCTTTTCCTCCCGCACGGTGCGGCCGTGGAAGGCGCGCAGGTCCGGCAGCGCATAGCGGGTGGTGACGACGCACAGGCCGTGACTGGTGGCGGCCAGCCCTTTGAGCAGCGCACCCAGCCCTTGGTCTTTGAGTTCGCCCGGCGTGGGCGAGGTGGGCGCGTATTGCAGCGGCTCAAGACCATCGAGAATGAGCAGCGCGCGCCGTTCGCCGACGAGCTGGGCCAGCCGCTTGCCCTTCTCGAACGCGCCCTGCGGGCTGCCCGCCATGGCCGCATCGCCGAAGAAGGTGAGGGCCTCGGCGAGAAACAAGTCGGACGAAACGGCGGTCTGCTCGCGCGTGCCCTGGCTGTAGAAGGACCACGCGAAGACGGCGTCGCACCCCGGCCAGTCCTGCGCGGCGAGGTCGGCGGCCCACTTGGCGACGAGGGAGGTTTTCCCCTCGCCGCCGAGGGCGACGAAGGTGAGGATGTGCGGGCGGGGTGATTCGGCGCGGCGGACTTTGAGCCACGCGTTGTTGAGGATTTCCGTCTCAGCCTCGCGCCCGATGAGTTCGGCGGGGGCGCATTTGAGGATGCGGGAGATGTCGGCGTTGAATCCCGCAGCGGCGACGATGGGGATCTCGGCGACCCGTTTGCACAGCTCTTCCTCGACCTTGAAGAAGTAGTAGAGGTGATTGGTCTTCGTGATGGTTTCGCGATGCTCGAGCTGGAGCGCGGTGGCTTCGGCATCCTCGGGCTGTTCCTTGGCATCCGGTGGCTGGCGCACGGTGGCGTCCTTCGAGATGAAAACATAGACGGGCTTGTTCAGCTC
>Ga0247837_1005951_pt1 | contig 17699 bp, 13 predicted proteins | sample LaCtaG_2_FD_187115 | JGI IMG/M metagenome (GOLD analysis project Ga0247837, IMG submission 187115) | Freshwater microbial communities from meromictic Lake La Cruz, Castile-La Mancha, Spain - LaCruzMarch2015_14.5m | ecosystem: Environmental > Aquatic > Freshwater > Lake | place: Spain: Castile-La...
GTCACGGAGCGACGCTCGCTCGTCGCGGAGCGGGCCGCACGGCTCGAACGGCTGGCCCGCGCCGCCGTGGACCGGGCCGGCGAGCGCCTGCGGGCCGGGGTCGCGCGGCTCGACGCCGGCAGTCCGCTCAAACTGCTCGCCCGCGGCTACTCCGTCACCACGTCGGAGGGAGCAACCGCGCCGCTCACCTCGATCGCAGTGCTGGCGGCCGGCTCGACGATCGTCACACAACTCGCCGACGGCCGGCTCACGAGCACCGTCACCTCGATCGACTCGACTCCGATCGCCACGCAGGAAAGGATCGCGCACCATGCCAGCCCCCAGTGACACCACGCCCGCAAACTCGACGCAGCCGCCCTCGTTTGAAGACGGTCTCTCCCAACTCGCCGACATCGTCAATCGCCTCGAAGGAGGCGGCCTCGGGCTCACCGAATCGATCGCGGCCTACGAGCGCGGCGTGGTGATCCTGCGCGGCCTGCACGAGGAACTCGCCCGCGCCGAGGAACGGATTCGCCTGCTCACCGCGGTCGACGACGAGGGACGGCCGACGACCGAGCCGTTTGCCGACGCACACGACGGCACGCCGGCCGACCTGCCGGGAAACGGCGGCGGCGAACGAGTGGGCCGGAGGTCGGCAGCGCGGGCGGCCTCGCCTCGGAAGGCCACCCGATCACAGACGCTCCCCGGGATGGACGATTCCTCGGCCGAAGCCTAGACTTTTCAGGGTCCTTTCGATCCTCTGCGGGGCCCGACCATGGCAGGCTGCCCGGTGTCTCCCGGCAGTTTGGCGCCCGGCAGTCCGTCCATGCTTCTCGGGCCCGACATGTCTGCTTCCGCGGCGCCGCCGATCACCCGTTCCCTCGACGACGCGCGCGCGTTCGTCGAACCTCGGCTCGAAGCGGCTCTCGACCTGTCCGGTGAAGCGGCGCCGCGGCTCGTGGCGGCGATGCGGCACGCCCTGCTCGCGCCGGGCAAGCGCCTGCGGCCGGCGCTCGTGCTGTGGGCGGCCGACGCCTGCGGTGGCTCCTGGGCCGACGCTGCCGGCGCGGCGATCGCCGTCGAGATGATCCACGCCTACTCGCTCGTCCACGACGACCTCCCGGCGATGGACGACGACGATCTCCGCCGCGGCCAGCCCACCTGCCACAAGGCCTTCGACGAAGCCACGGCGATCCTTTGCGGCGATGCCCTGCAGGCGCTCGCTTTCGAAACGCTCGCCCGCGAGATGCCGCGGGCCACCGCGGCCCGCGGCTGCCTGGTGCTCGCCCGGGCAGCGGGTGCCGAGGCGCTCGTCGGAGGCCAGGCCGACGACCTCGCGGCCGAACGCGGCTGGATCGCCGACATGACGGCTGCTCCGGCGGGCGACCAGGTGGCCTGGCTCGAACGCATCCATCGCCGCAAGACCGGCGCGTTGTTTCTCGCGGCCCTCGAGCTGGGAGGCCTCTCAGCGGGCGCCTCCGTGGCCCAACTCGCCATGCTCGCGGCCTACGGCCGGGCCTTCGGGCTGGCCTTCCAGATCGCCGACGACATCCTCGACGCCGAAGGCGACGAAGTGACGATGGGCAAGCGCGTGGGCAAGGACGCCGGCCGCGGCAAGCTCACCTTCCCGACGATCGTGGGCCTCGAGGAGAGTCGGGGCCGGGCCGCAGCGCTCGCCTCCGAGGCGGCCGAGGCCGTGCACGGGCTCGGTGGCCGGGCCGCCACACTCGAGGCGCTGGCACGCTGGATCGTCGCCCGCGATCATTGACGACCACCGAAAAGGACGCCCCATGGCCGACATCCTGCCTTCCGTCATCTCGCCTCGCGATCTCGCCGGGCTCTCCATCGACCAACTCGAGCAACTCGCCGCGGAGATGCGTCGGGCCCTCACGGAAGTGGCGGCCACCCGCACCGCCCACTTCGCCTCGAACCTCGGCGTCGTGGAACTCTGCCTCGCCTTGCATCGCGTCTTCGACTTCAGCCGCGATCGCCTCATTTGGGATACGGGCCATCAGATCTATCCCCACAAGCTGATCACGGGCCGGTTTGGCCGCTTCGGCACGATCCGCACGAAGGGCGGCCTGATGGGCTACCCGAACCCCGACGAGAGCCCCTACGACCTGTTCATGACGGGCCACGCCGGCTCGAGCGTTTCGACGGCGCTCGGCCTCGCCAGCGGCGACGATCTGCTCGGCCAGGGCGACCGCCATTCCGTCGCGGTGATCGGCGACGGGGCACTGCCCTCGGGCATCGTCTTCGAGGCGCTCAACAACGCCGGCTTCCTCAAGAAGCGGCTGCTGGTGATCCTCAACGACAACAAGATGTCGATCTGCCCTCGCGTGGGCGCGCTCGCCGAGTATCTCGACACGGTCCGCACGAATCCCTGGTATCGCGGCCTCAAGCAGCAGGCCGGCGAACTCATCAAGGGCGTGCCGATGGTGGGCGAGCAGATGGAGCGGATGCTCGGCAAGGCGAAAGACTCGCTCAAGGCCACGCTCCATGGAGGCATGCTCTTCGAGGCGCTCGGCGTGCGGTACTTCGGCCCGGTCGAAGGGCACTCGCTGCCAAACCTGATCCGTTATCTCGAGCTCTTGAAGGACGAGGAGGGCCCCGTGCTCCTGCACGTGCTCACCGAAAAGGGCCACGGTTTCAAGCCGGCGGAGGCCGATCCCGTCTTCTTCCACACCCCCGCGCCCTTCGAGTGCGACGACGACGACTGCATCGTGTCGATCAAGAAGTCGTCGGCGAAGGCCTATACAGACATCGCGAGCACCGCGATTGGGGCCTGCATGCGGCGCGATCCGAAGGTCACGGTGCTCACGGCGGCGATGTGTCAGGGCAACAAGCTCGAGCCGGTCCGCGAGGAATTTCCCGAGCGATTCTTCGACGTCGGCATCTGCGAGTCGCACGCGGTGGCGTTCGCCGCCGGCCAGGCGAAGACGGGCTGCCGGCCCATCGTCGACATCTACAGCACGTTTCTGCAGCGATCGTTCGACCAGATCTTTCAGGAGGTCTGCCTGCAGAATCTGCCGGTCGTCTTCATGCTCGACCGCGCCGGGCTCACGGGCCCCGACGGCCCCACGCACCACGGCGCCTTCGACCTCGGCTACATGCGGCTGTTTCCCAACATGGCGGTGCTCGCCCCGGGCGACGAGCACGACCTCGTGGCCATGCTCGATTGGGCGCTCGAGCAGCCAGGCCCCGTGGCCATCCGCTATCCCAAGACCGTGGTCGAACGACACGCAGGCCCCCGGGCCCCGATCGTCGCGGGCCGCAGCGAGCCGCTCGTGGAAGGTGCCGACGGCCTGATTCTCGCCTGCGGCACGTTGCTCGGTGCCGCCCTCGACGCGGCCAAGCGTCTGCGTGACGAGGGGCTCGAGGTGGGTGTGATCAACGCCCGGTTCGTGAAGCCACTCGACACCCGGGGCATCCTCGAACGGATCGAAGCCGCGCCGTGGGTGGTGACCGTCGAGGAAAACGCCCTGCCCACGGGCTTCGGCAGCGCCGTGCTCGAGGCCGTGAGCGATGCCCGGCTCTCGTGCGGCCCGATCGTGCGGCTCGGCCTCCCCGATCGGTTCGTGGAGCACGGCGAACGCGGCGAGCTGCTCGCCGAGCTCGGCCTCGATGCCGCGGGCATCGCGTCCACCTGCCGCGGGCTCGCCCAGGCTGTCCGACCGCTGTCGCACACGGTGTCGACGGGTGCACGCTGCCCATGAGTGGCGCTCCCGGCGGCTCGATGCAGTCGCGGCTTCGCCCGGGGCAGCCCGCCCCGGCCGGCCTGACGGTACTGATCGTCGGCCCCGCAGGGCTCGCCGGCGTCGACACCGAGGCGCGGCGCATCGAACGCCTGCTCGTGGGGCACGGCCACACCGTGAGCGTGCGACTGGCGGCCCGTGACACGTGGGAGGGGGGCGGCGTCGATCCAGAAACCACAGTCGGCGTCGATCTCGTGGTGGTGCTCGGCGGAGACGGCTCGATCCTGCGCACCGCCCGCTGGATGGGCTACGGCCAGGTGCCCGTCCTCGGCGTCAATCTCGGCACGCTCGGGTTTCTGGCCGCCTGCGGGCCCGCGGAAGCCGACGCCGCCCTCGCCGCGATCGCTGCCGGTCGCTTCCGCTGCGTCGACCACCTGATGTTCGAGTGTGAAGTGACGCGGGGCGGCGCGGTGATCCACCGTGAGCTCGGCCTCAACGAGACGTCTCTGTTGGCTGGCCCTCCCTTCACGATGATCGAGATTGCCCTCCATGTCGACGGCGAGCTCGCCACCACCTACCGGGCCGACGGCCTGATCGTGAGCACGCCGGTGGGCTCGACGGCCTACAACCTCTCGGCGGGTGGGCCGATCGTGCGCAAGGACCTCGACGCCTTCGTGTTCACGCCGCTCAATCCCCACACGCTCACCATCCGCACCGTCGTGGACTCGGCGAGCCGGTCGTACGAGCTGGCCGTGTCGCGGCCCAACGCGGGCTCCGCCTGCGTCGTCGACGGCCGCGTCGTCACGGGGCTCGTCGCGGGCGACCGGGTGTCGATCCGCCGTGCCACGCCGCGGTTCACGCTCGTGGAAACCGCGCAGCACGGCTACTACCGCACGCTGCGAGAGAAGCTCGAATGGAGCGGCGGCCTCCGGGGCGCGGGCGGCCGCCCCTCGGCAAGCCCCGACGCGTCATGAACCGCGCTGCGTCATTTTTCGCCGTGGTGGCGGGCTGCCTGGCAGCGGCGGCCGCGCTCGGCGCCGACGGCGTGGCGCTCCGCTACCGTTTCGAGCCGGGCGAAACGATCACCATGGACGTGGCCCACCGTGCCCTCACCGAAACGACGATCGGCGCCACGAAACAATCGGTCGAAACGGCCACCGACTCCACGAAGATCTGGACCGTCGTGGCCGTCGATGCGGACGGCCATGCCACGATCGAACACTCCGTGGGCGACGTGACGATGACGTCGCGCACGAGCGACAAGGGGGAGACACGCTGGAGCAGCCGCGACCCGGGCCCCGTGCCGCCCGACTACGAGGCCGTGACGCAGAGCCTCGGTGTGCCGCTCTCGCGGGTCGAGGTCGATACCACCGGCCGCGTCCTCGGCCGCCGCGACTTCAAGCCCACGCCCCCTTCGAGCACCGGCGACTTGATGGTGGTGCCGCTCCCCGACGAGCCCGCTTCCGTGGGCACCGAGTGGACGGTGCCGCAGGAGGTCGTCGTGGAGGTGCCGAACGGCCCGCGCAAAGCCGTGAAGACCCGCCTCCGCTACCGAGTCGACGCCCTCCGCGACGGCGTGGCCACGATCCACGTCGACACCACCGTGCTCACGCCGCTCGACGACCCGCGGCTCGAAGCCCGGCTGCTCGAACGGATCTGGGATGGCGAGATCGAGTTCGACGTGGCCCGCGGCCGACTCCTCCGCCGCTCGACGGGCGTCGACCGCCGCGTCGTCGGCTTCAGCGGCCCTGAATCGAGCGTCCGCTACAAGGCGAGCCTCGAAGAGCGGCTGAAGTAGGACAGGCTTCAGCCTGTCATGCCCTGACCACTGGTGTGCGCCGGCTTCGGGCTCCCCATATCCCGCTTGCCCTCGTTTTGCCTGCGCCGGCTCGGGGTTACCCCGTACCGTCTCGCCGGACGCTCACTGCGGCCATCCTGGCCTCCGCTCGCTCGGATGTGCCTGCGCTCCGGCTTCCTGGCTGCGCTGGTCACATACGCCGTCTCAACGGCAGGGGTAACCCCGAGCCTCCCCTTTCCAGTTGAGGAGGCTTCGGGCTCCCCTTGTCCCGGGAGCCGGCGTATTTGACCAGCGAAGCCATGGATGGCGCAGCGCAGGCAAATCCGAGTGAGCCGGAGCCTGGAGGGCGGAGGCGAACGTCCGGCGACGGGATATGGGGAGCCCGAAGCCGGCGCGTTTGAGAAGGGCATGACAGGCTGAAGCCTGTCCTACACGGAAGCACTTCACCCTGCGCGGAGCGATTCTTCGACGCGGCGGATGGCGTCGGCGACGTCCCAGGTGGCGTCGGCGAGCACGATCCGCGACTGCTTCGCCACCCATTCGTCGACCGCCTTCTGCGCCGAAATCACGGTCGAGTGGCTCCGGCGGCCAAAGTAGCTGCCGATCTCGGCGAGCGGGGCGGGCGTGTGCTTGCGGGCCAGAAACATGGCGAGCATCCGCGGATGGTTCACCTTCTTGCCGCGCTGGGCCGACTGGAGCGTGCCCGCAGCGATGCCGAAGGCGGCGCACACGGCGCGCTCGATGTCGGCGAGGCGCACGCTGCGGGCGCTGGCCCGCACGAGGTCGGCGAGCGCCTCCTCGGCCATGGCGAGCGTGATCGGCAGCCCGAGCATGTGGCTCGTGGCCTCGAGCCGATTGACGGCGCCGGCCAACTCCCGGGAATGGCGGGTCATCCGGGAGGCGACAAACTGCACGACGTCGGCCGGCACGGCGATGCCGCGGCGGGCGGCGATCGATTCGACAATGCCGCGCCGCACGTCTTCATCGGGAGGCAGCACACGGGCGGTCATGCCACCACGGAGCCGCACGAGCAAATCCTGACCGAGGTCGACGAGCGATTCCGGCTCGCGATCGCAGGCGAACACGAGCTGGCGACCCTGCCGCTGGAGCACGTCGATCGTCTGCTGAAGCTCGACGATCGTGGCTTTCTTGCCGATGAAAAACTGCAGATCGTCGATCACGAGCAGGTCGGCGGAGCGGCAGGTGCGGCGAAAGCCCGGCAGGCCGGTGCCGTGAAGTGATTGGAGGAACGTCGTCGTGAATTGTTCGGCGGAAAGATAGACGGCCGCGGCCCGCGGATGGAGCGTACGAAACCGGTGGCAGATGCCTTCGAGCAGGTGCGTTTTGCCGGTGCCGGTGGGGCCGTGAAGCACGAGCGGCGACATTTCACCTGGCCGCGTGGCCGCCAATTCGATCGCCGCGTGGGCCATCCGGTTGACCGGGCCGACGACGAACGTCTCGAGACGGGGCTCGGGCCGCGCGGGAAGGGCTGGCCCCGACGCAGGCCGCACGGATGACGGAGGGGCCTCCGGCCGCGGGGCCGAGCGGCGGCTTGTTCGAGACGGCTGGCCGGCATGTTCCGGCGACGTGGCGCTCACGGCCGGAGGAGCGAGGGGGGCGGGGTCCGCTGGAGCCGCCAGCCAGTCGACGGTGGCATTCGATCCGCAGACCTGCCGGACGGCCGCCTCGATGTCGGCCTTGAACATCTTTCGGAGCCACTCGTGGGTGCGGCCGTCGCCCACCGAGAGCACGGCCACCATGCCGCCGTCAGCGGCGGGCAGAATCTCGAGCTGCGGCACATCGCCGAACCAGACGGCATGCCGCTCGGAGCCGATTCGCTCGCGGAGGGCGTCCCACAACGTCGCTTTCAGGGAGTCTGGTGCCGGCCCAGCAGCCTCGCGGCTGCCATTCGCCCGGATTGGGTTCACTCCGCCGGAGTGACGCGCCGCAGCCACGTCCTGCACCAGGCGTTTGCTCATATCCGTGAGTATTCCCGCGTCGATCCGTGACTCGTTCCGGGGCCGAACCGGCGCGAGTATAGGGGTGCATGCAGTGCTGTCAAACCATGCTGGCAATGGGTGCCGAACGGCTGACTCGGGAGATCGTTTATACTGCCGACGCTTGAAATTGAACGCGGCCTGCACGCGGTTGGAGGGATCCAAAACATGCTGTCACTTCACCGGCACCAGGCGGCCAGGATGGCGTTTTCACGCATGCTTTTCAGGTCGAGTGTCGTGTGCTGCGTGGTCGCGGCGGCATGCGGCACGTGGGCCGCCGAAGAATCCGACTCGGCATCGACGCCGTTTCAGCCGGGTGAAATCTCGATCGGCGAGCCGTTGCAACTGCCCGCGCGGCCGCGCATCGCGGCCCCCGCCGCACCGCCCACGATCGAAGCACCGCGCGTGGCGCCCGAAGCGTCCGCGGCAGTGCCACCGGCGGCCGGCAACGGCTGGATCGGCCTCACGGTCGACGACAAACTCGTCACGGGCCGGCTCGTGGTGGTCGACGTGGCGGCGGCAGGGCCGGCCGACCAGGCAGGCGTCCGTGTTCAGAATCATCTGCTCGCGATCGATGGCGTGCCGCTGCGGTCCGCCGACCAACTTGCAGCGGCGCTGGCGGCCATCGCTCCGGGCAGCACGGTGAAGGTCGCGATCGGCCGTGGCGATCGCATCGACGAGGTGAGTCTGCAAGCGACGGCCCGCCCAGCCAAGCCACTGGCCCGCGATTGGCAAAAGGCAGAGCCCACCGAGCCCGTCATCGTGCGTGAGCCTCCGCCGGCGTTCGCGCCGGCGGTCGCCGCCCCGGCACGAACCCCTCCCGCCAGCCCCCTGCCCCAAGCAGCCGCCGCCGGCACGGGCCGCACCGCCCTCGGCGTGCGCACGATGCCGGTGGACCCAGCGGTGGCGGAGCGATTCAAGCTGACGCAGCCGTCCGGAGCGCTCGTGATCGGCGTCGTCCATGATCTGCCGGCTTCGAAGGCCGGCGTGCCCCCGGGCAGCGTGATCGTGGCGCTCGACAACCAGCCCGTGCGGTCGCCCAATGAACTGACGCAACTCGTCACTCGCGGCCCGATCGGTCGGCCGGTCACGCTCCAATACATTCTTCCCGGCGGTGAGCAGCGCCGCGCCGAGGTGTCGCTGCAATCACTCGAAGTGCCGCTTGAACGGGCCCTCGTCGGCCCCGAGGAGTAGGTCACGCCGCCGGGCGTTCGTCGCCGCGAACGTCAGCCGGCGCAAGCCCGACGCGGTCGAGTTCGTCGCCCAGCGTCACGCCGGGCGGCCCGGGTAGCCGGGCTGCGTGGCGGGCCACCCGCGACGGCTCCTTGCGCACGATCCGCGCACCCGGCCGATGAGTGCCCGTCGTCGCCCACGCCTCAGCCCCATCGGAAAGATGCGTGAGCAGTCGTTCGATGCCCGCCCGATACGCCTCGATGCCGTCGCGGTCGAGCTCCATGGGCACGGCGATCGCACGGCTCACGATCCCACGTGCCCGCGTGAACGGCCGCGGCAGGGCGAATCGATCCCAGGTGCCGAAGCGATAGGGCCGGTCGTAGCCGAGCCCCATCGCCACGATCGGAATTCCGAGCGTGCTCGCCAAGAACACGCAGCCGGGGGCCAGCCGCCGCCGGGGCCCGCGCGGGCCGTCGGGCGTGATCGTGAGATTGCCCTCCTCCGCCCGCTTCGCGAGCTGCCTGAGCACCACCGACCCACCGTTGAACGTGCTGCCGCGCACCACGCCGAAGCCATTCATGCGCGCTACGCGATCGAGGACGTCGGCGTCGCCGTGCCGCGAGAGCAGCATCGAGATGTTGGAATGCCCGCGCAGATAGAGCGGCAACAGAATGTTTTCGTGCCAGAACACGTAGATCTTCGCGCCGCGATACTCGGGGTGCACCGGATCGACCGTCGGGTCGCCGAACTCGACGCGGTAGTCGAGCGTTCCCATCCAGTGGCGGATCGTCGCCGTTGCGGCGAGTGCCGTGGCCCCGATCGTGAGCGAAGATGCAAACTTCACGCGTGAATTCCCTTCGTCACGTGCGGCGTCAGGCGTCGCGCCACGTCCCCTCGAAGACTTCTTCGGCGGGCCCCGTCATCACCACGTGACCGTCGGCCGTCCACTCGAGCTCGAGCTCCCCACCCGGCAGTTCGGCGACGATATGGCGCGCCGACCGCCCGGTGAGCACGCCCGCCACGCACACGGCCGCGGCCCCGGTGCCGCAGGCCTGCGTGATCCCGCTGCCCCGCTCCCAGGTGCGCATCACCACTTGCTGCGGCGACCGCACCTGCACGAAGTGCACGTTGACCCGCTGGGGAAACGACGGATGCCGCTCGATCATCGGGCCAACCATCTCCAGCGGCACGGCCGCCACGTCGCGGCAGTAATACACGACGTGCGGATTGCCCATCGACACGCACGTCATGCGCGGATCGAGGCCGGCGGCCCCCCACCACGGCTCCTCGGGGCCGACCGCAGGACTCGGCGCGTCGACGATGCTGCCACTGCCAGCTCCCGTCACCGGAATCCGCTCCGCCTCCAGGATCGGCTCACCCATATCCACCTTCACGAGCGAGCGCCGTGGCCCCTCGGGCCGCACGTCGACGGTCAGCACGCCGCGGCCGGTCTCGATCGCCACCTGCCCGGCCGGCGCGTGGCCGTGGGCCACCACGAGATGCGCGACGCAGCGAATGCCATTGCCGCACATCTCCGCCTCGCTGCCGTCGGCGTTGAACATCTGCATCCGGGCGGCTGCCTTCGTGGACGGCCGCACGAGGATCAGCCCGTCGCCGCCCACGCCCCTGTGCCGATCGGCGATCCGCGGCGCGAGCCGAGCCGGATCGGCCGGCGCCTGCTCGGTAAAGCAGTCGATATAGACGTAATCGTTGCCCGCACCGTGCATCTTCACGAAGCGGGTCGATGGCGATTCAGGCATGCAGACACTCCTGGCACCACTGTAGCCGGAGGGGAAAAACGCCGTCCATGACAATCCTGCGCTGATAGACGACGGGCTGACGCTTTGCCTTGGCTTGGCGGGCCTCTGGCCCTGGCGCGAGATAGTCCTCAAGGACTCCCTCCTTCTGCGCGTGCCCACCGACCGTCTCCGCCGAAAGTTCCCTGCGTTTACGAGAACGGTAGGCTCGGGGTTACCCCTACCGTTGAGCCGGCGTATGCAGACAAGCGCAGGCAGGATGCCGAAGCGCAGTCGGAGTCGAGTGAGCCGCAGCCTGGAGGGCGGAGGCGAACGTCCGGCGAGACGGTACGGGGTAATCCCGAGCCGGATTGGGCGCGAAGTGCCGTGCCCGATCAGCGCCGGTTCTCACGCCGGGCGGCGGCGGCGGCCCGCAGGCTGTCGGGACCGCGGCGCTGCGCCTGCAGTTGCTGGAGTGCTGCCGAAAGCGTGGGGAACGCCTCGGTCGAGATGTCGGGCTGGGCGAGCGTGCCGTCGACGTGCACGAGCATGAACTGGCCGCTCGCGCCGCCCAGCACCCGCTTCATGACGGGCAGCTGCGTCTCTGAATCACCCATGATCGAGCGAAACGTCATCTGCATCTGCCCTTCCATGTCGACCTCGCCGTTGCCGACGAGGCTGATCGCGTCGCCCGAAAGTTCGATGTTGTCGAGGTAGGCATGCGGCCCTTCGACCCGAAAATCGACGAGGCTCGAACTGAAGGCCTTGCGATCGGGGGCCTTCACCCGCAGCACCTTGAGGAGCGCCACGATCACGGGCAGCTCGTAGATGTCGGCGTCGCGGAGCCGCAGCTGCCCCCGCCCCGCGAGCGAGTGCATGCCCGCCCGCGATCCGCTGACTTCGATCGCGCCAAACACCTTGCCCCGATACCGCTGCGTGGCCGCAGTGCCCGCCAGCAACGCAGCTGAATCGGCGGCGAGGCGTTCGAGCTCGGCATCGGCGAGCGAGGCGGCCACGGCAAACGTGCCGGAATCGCCCGCGGCGACGCTTCCGTCGACAAACACGGTGCCGCCGGCCACCCGCGCGGCCAGCCGCCGCGGCCGGCCCTGCTTGGCGCCCGCCGGCATTCCGAAGCGCACGCCGGCTTGGTCCATGGCGAGCGGCCCCTCCACGCCGGTGAGCTGCACGCCCCGCCAGATGGCGCTGTCGAGCGCGATCTCACCGTCGGTCTGCCACGCGCGGCCGTCGGTCTTGCCCGTCAGGTGCACGCCGCCGTGCACGTGCTCGAGTGCCACGCCGACGTCGAGCGACCCCTGCTCCATGTCGAGGTGGAGATCCCAGGCTGCGGCCGGCGCGGGGGCATCGGCCGGTCGGGGCTGGCCTGGATCGCCGGGCGGCTGCACCGCGTAGATGTCGACGCTGCCGGTGAGCGACAGGAGGCCGCTCGGGCGGACGGAAGCGAGGGCCTGCTGGAGCCCTGCCGGCAGCGCCTGGAGCACGTCGTGGTCGGCGCGAAAGCGGTCGGCTGCGAGCCGTTCGAACGACACGTGCCAGCCTCCGTCGGCGCCGAATCGGCAGACCCCGTCGGTCGCGACGGTGGTGCGATCGTGGACACCCCGCACCCCGTCGAACCGCAGCAGGCCGTCGCGCCAGGTGAGCCGGCCGCGCAACTGCTCGAGCCGATAGGGAAACCAGGCCGGTTCGATCGAGACGGTGTCGCCCTGTGGTGTCGCCTCGAGCGCGACGTCGGTCTTGCGGGCCTTCACCTGATGGCGAACCGTGGCGGTGAACTCGGCGTTGCCACGCGGATCGATGTCGTCCCAGATTCGCACCATCGTGCGCGGCAAGGCGTCGCGGAGCTCACGGTCGAGCACGACCCCGCTGCCGGCGAGATGGAGCGTGAGATCGCCATCATCGCCGGCTTTGGGCACGAGCGACCCGTTGCACCGCACGACGCCCGTGTCGTTGGACCCCACCACATCCTTGATCGTCCACTGACCCCGATCCATGCGGACGGTGCCCGAGACATTCGAGAGCGGATAGGGAAATCCGGTGTACGACATGCTGCACTGCACGAGGCGGATGCCGAGCGTGTTGGCATGGCCGCCGGGCAACTGCGGCCCCCGGTCGTGCCGGAAGGCGAAGTCGAACGTGCCCTGCGCGTGGAGCGACTTCACGATCGCCGCACTCCGGGCCGGCAGTGCCGCGAGCAGGGCATCGTCGATCCGCATGCCGTCGCCGCGCACCTCGAGGAAGCCGGGCATGCCTTCGCCGCCGGTGCGAAAGGCACCCTGCACCTGCACGGGGTGGCCGCCTGCCTGCCCGGTGAGATGGATCGAGAGCTGTTCACCCTGAAGCACGACGGTGCCCACGGTGCGGTCGAGTCGGTACGGAAAGCGGTAGTGGGTGAGCGAGGTATTGCGACAGCGCACCGACAGGGTGGGATCGATGCGACCCGCCCGGCGGCGCACCGTGGCGACCACGTCGACCTCGCCGGCCGGCAGCACCTTGCGCCAGTGCGCCGCGAAGCGCTCCGGCAGATGGGCCTCCCATTGCCGGCTGACCGTGAGCCGCTCCGCCTCGACCGTGACGTCGAAATCGGCGTCACTCGCCCAGCCCGTGAGCCGGCCGCCTCCGCGGACGAGCGTCGAGCCGGAATGGGCCTCGAACCGCTCGACGTGCATTCCGCCCCGATCGGCCCGAAACGTCGCCGTCAGATCGCTGAGTGCGAACGGCAGTGAACGATGTTCGAAGCGGCCCGACTCCAGGCTGCCCGCCGCGGTGAAGGCGATGGCCGCGGGCGCCCGCACCGACCCCGCAGCCTGCCACTGCACATGGCCGCGGCCCCGCAGGCCGGCGAGCCAATCCTGCACGTGTGTCGCCGCGAGCCGCTCGTCGGCGACGGCGAGGAAGGCCACGAGCCGATTCGAGACATCGAGCGACTCGATCTGCCCCTGCATCTCGAATTGACCACTCTGCGGTGTCACGCGTCCTTGGAATGCCAGCCGCTCGAAGCGGTCGCCCGAGGCGCTGCCGCGCACGATCGCCGTGCCGGCGGCCTGCCCATCGGGCTGCACGTCGAGGCTCACCTGCCGCAGCGTCGACCGCAGCTGACGCCCGGGATCGTCGACGAGCAGCGTGGCGTCCTCGACCGACACGGGCACGAGACCCCCGGGCGCAGCCTCGCCAAGCAGCTTCTGGAGATTCCAGGCGCCGTCCGTCTGCCGCACCGCATGCACCACAGGCCGGCGCAGCCGCACGGCGGTGATCCGCGGCGGACCCGTGGCGAGCTCAGTCAGGCTCGTGGTGCAGGCGAGGCGGATCTCGTCGACCCAGACGATCTGCCGCCACTGCTGTGGCATCTTCGGATCGACGAGCGACACGCCGCGCACGACGATGCCCTCCCCTTCCACGAGGCTCGCACCCTGCACCTGCACGGTGAGCGTGGGAAACTGTTTCGCGAGCCGCGCCTCCACGCGTCCGCGCACCTCCTCGCCGATCCGGCTCGACCCGATGGCGCCGGCCGCGACGACGCCGGCCACCGTCACGGGCACGGCCCAGCGCACGAGGGTCCAGAGCGTATCGGCGAGCGAGTTCACTGGAAGTGCCGGAAGGGGACGGGCGCAGGGGGGCGGGACAATACGTTCCCGACCGGAAGCCAGTCAATCGGCGCCGGGCCCCTCCTGGCCTGCCAAACTCCCGCCGTTCCCGCCGCCTGCGCCCCTTGCTATAGTTCTCGCTTCTCTCATCACCACCTCCGGGGCAGACGCATGCACGCGACCCACCACGATGCCGGCACGAACGGCACGGTTTCCAACGCTCAGCGGCTGCTGTGGGCCGGATTCATGGCGATTCTCGCCGCCGGCGTCGGCTTCTCGATCCGCGCGGGCATCCTCGGCCAGTGGGCCGAACAGTACGGCTTCACGCAGACCGAGCTCGGCGCCATCACCGGCGGCGGCCTCACCGGCTTCGGGATCATCATCCTGCTCTCCAGCCTGATCGCCGACCGGATCGGCTTCGGGCCGCTGATGTTCGCCGCCTTCGTGATGCACCTCGTGTCGGCCGGGCTCACGCTCGCGACGGGCGCCGCGTTCGCCGCCGGCGGCAAACCGCTCGCCTTCCAGTGCCTGTTCTGGGGCATGTTCCTGTTCGCGATCGGCAACGGCATCGCCGAAGCGGTCGTCAACCCGCTCGTGGCGACGCTGTTCCCCAAGAACAAGACGCACTATCTCAACATTCTCCACGCCGGCTGGCCGGGCGGCCTCATCCTTGGCGGCCTCGCGAGCTATTTTCTCACCGGCGGTGCCGACACGAAGCCCGTCGCCTGGCAGGTGCAGATCTCGCTGTTTCTCATCCCGGTCGCGCTCTACGGCCTGATGATGCTCGGCCAGCGGTTCCCGAAGAGCGAGGCGAGCAGCTCCGGCGTGTCGTACAAAGACATGCTCGGCGAGCTTGGCCTGATCGGGGCGGCGGTGATCTGCGGCCTGCTCGCGCTGTTCTTCAAGAGCGACCTCGGGCTGTCGCCGATCGTGGCAGCCGGCATCGCCACGGCGCTCCTCGCCGTCTTCGGCGCCGCCACGGGCTTTCGCTTTGGCCACGTCCTCCTGGCGTTCCTGCTTCTGATCCACGCGCTCGTCGGCTACGTGGAGCTCGGCACCGACTCCTGGATCTCGAAGATCACCGGCACGATCATGGCCAATCCTGCCAACGGGCTGTTGCTCTTCGTCTACACGTCGGGCCTGATGTTCGTGCTGCGGTTTTTCGCGGGGCCGATCGTGGAGAAGATCTCGCCACTCGGCCTGCTGGCCGTGTCGGCGGTGTTCGGGGCTGCGGGGCTGACGCTCCTTGGCAACGCTCAAGGCGCGATCATGTGCGTGATCGCGGCGACCGTTTACGGCATCGGCAAGACCTTCCTCTGGCCGACGATGCTTGCGGTGGTGAGCGAGCAGTTTCCGAAGGGGGGCGCGATCACGATCGGCGCGGCCGGTGGCGTCGGCATGCTCTCGGCTGGCCTGCTCGGCGGCCCGGGCATCGGCTTTCTCCAGGATCAGAACGCCTCGGCCAATCTCGCCCAGGCGAATCCGGCCGTGTACGAACGCTACAAGGCACCAAAGGAAAACGAGTTTCTCTGGATGAAGACCGTGGGCCTCGACGGTGCCAAGGTGGGCGTGCTCGAGGATGGCGGCAAGGAGGCAGAGCGGGCGCTCGCACTGATGCGCCAGGAGCAGGCCAAGCCCGAGGCGATCGCGGCCCAGCAGACGCTCGTCGACTGGTGGAAGAGCTCCCAGGGATCGGCAGCAGCCGACAAGCCGCTCGTCGAGGCGGCAGGCCTCTTCGGAGGCCGCCGGGCGCTCACGCTGACGGCCCTGGTGCCCGCCGCGATGTTCGTCTGTTATTCACTCTTGCTGGGATGGTTTCGGATGCGAGGCGGATACCAGGCCCGCGGCATGCATCATTGAGCCGGTGACGCCGCCGGCACGCGGGGCGTCAGTTCGAGGCGGCGGCCCGCCGCCACCCGGGCCCGCACTCCCCCGGGCAAATCCAGCGCTGTCTGGCTGGGCTCGTCGCCCCGTCCGACGGCCGCGATGAGCCCGGCGAGCGCCGCATAGTGCCTCGCTGTCATGTGCCGGCGCGGCCAGCCCTCCCGGTCCCAGAGCACCACGAGCACGTGACCAAGCAGGTGGTCGTCGAGGGGCGCGAGCGCGACAGCTTCGAGGCCGACGCTCCCATCGGCATGCCGCCGGGCATGCGCATCGAGCAAGGCGGCAGCGGCGCTCTCGAGCGCTGCCGCCACACCGGCCGCCTGGAGGCCCAGCCGCACGAGCGCGTCGATCGCGCCGGGATAGGGGCCGTGGGTCGCGGCAGCGAGGATCTCGTGCCGGAGGAAATTGCGGGCGTACCGCGGATCGGCATTCGTGGCATCCTCACGCCACGCTTCCCCCTCGGCTTCGAGGAAAGCGCGGCCCAGCACCCGAGGCAGCGTGAGCATCGGACGCATGAGGGCGACGCCGTCGGCGAGGGCACGGCTCGGCCGCATGCCGGCGAGCCCTGCGACCCCGGTGCCGCGCAGGGCACGATGCAGGATCGTCTCAGCCTGGTCGTCCGCCGTATGCCCCACCACGACATGCCGGGCAGCGTGCGCATGAGCCACATGCATGAAGAAGTCGTATCGCAGCCGCCGCGCCCGTGCCTCGACCCCTTCCCCACGGCCCTCAGAATCGTCGCGCACGGCGAGCGCCCGCGACTCGCACCGCACACCGAGCCGACCGGCAAGGGCCGACACGAACTTCCGATCCTCGTCGGCATCCGGCCGCAGGTCGTGGCAGGCATGGGCGACCACGAGCCGCGCGTCGGGCGGTGCCAGCCGTGCGAGCCCCACGAGCAAGGCCACGCTGTCGGCCCCTCCCGAAACAGCCACGATGGCGGGCGACTCCCACAAGCCCGTGCGAGGCAAGGCAGCCGACAAGGATGTGAGAAACGGATGCATGGCGCGGCTCCCCGGGCAAGGATACCCGTTTTGCCCCTCGATTTTGCCTGCGGCAAGCGGCATTGAGCCGATCCGGCCATCCCGACTACCCTCCGCTCCCTCGTTCCGGCCGCACCCACGGCCCACCGGCAGACCATCACGCGAAGGAAGAGTGCATGCCCAGCCACACCGTCCGTTGCGCCCGGCCGATCCTCCTTCTAGCCGTGGCGACGCTCGTCGCCTGCTCCGGCTGCTCGACGCTCCTCACGGCCGCCTACATCCTGATGCCCGAAGACACGCCCGCCGAGTTCAAGGGGCTCAAGGGGAAACACGTGGCCGTGGTCTGCAAGCCGATCGTGGAGCTTGAATACGCCGACGCAGGCTCGTCGCGCGAGCTCGCCGTCACCGTCGGCTCGCTCATCCAGCAGCACGTGCGTAAGTCGCACATCATCGACCAGCAGGAAGTGGCCCGCTGGATCGACGAGCATGCCTGGGTCGACTACCCCACCGTCGGCAAGGCTCTCGATGCCGATATGGTGGTGGGCATCGACCTCGAGGAGTTCCGGCTCCACGAAGGCATGACCCTCTACCGGGGCCGGGCGTCCGCCCACGTGCGCGTGTTCGACGTCGCCGCCGGCAAGGTCGTGTTCGAGAAGCGGTTCGACGACTTTCAGTATCCGGCCGACGGCGCGATCCCCACGAGCGACCGCACGGAGCCGCAGTTCCGCGCGATGTTTCTCCAGATCCTCGCCGGCCGTATCGCCCGCAGCTTCCACGCCTACGACAGCCGCACGAGCTTCGCCGAAGACAATTTAACCTTCTAGCTTCACGCGAAACATCGGCATCCTGCCGATT
>Ga0247837_1005957_pt1 | contig 17680 bp, 10 predicted proteins | sample LaCtaG_2_FD_187115 | JGI IMG/M metagenome (GOLD analysis project Ga0247837, IMG submission 187115) | Freshwater microbial communities from meromictic Lake La Cruz, Castile-La Mancha, Spain - LaCruzMarch2015_14.5m | ecosystem: Environmental > Aquatic > Freshwater > Lake | place: Spain: Castile-La...
GCAAGCGGCAGACTGATGGCGAGGGCGAGAGCCCACAATTTCGACGGGTTTGTTTTCATAGGTTGGGTTTTTCTAAAGTCCACTCGCAGGAATCGGAGAGTTTCTCGCCATTCGCTCTGGCTTGAATGGTGTTCCTGCCGGGTTGAAGAGCGATGTCGGGCCACCGGCAAACCTTGATGGTATCCGGCTTGGCGCAACCGGCGGATTTGCCATTCACGATCAATTCGACCTCCGCACAGTTGGAATAAACCTTCACCTCGGTTCGAGCCTTCGTGCGCGGAGTCGCCGCATGCGAGGCAATGCGCACCATCGGCTCGGAGTTCCAGTTGGCTTTGTAGAAATAGAAAGTGTCCTTCTTCGTCTTCCGATCTCGGGTGACAAGCCCCTTGTCGTTGAGCCCCGGGATTCCCCCCTCGTTGCGCTTGTCCACGGCAAAGTCGAATATTGCCCAGATCCACGTTCCATAGACATGCGGGTTGTTCTTCAACTGGGCCCAGAGGCGCTCGTGGAAATGGTTCTGCCACTCCTGTGGATGAAATGTCCCGTTGTGGACTGGTCGGACGAGATCGCCCTCCTGGAATTGTGCGGGATTCGCCCCGGCGCCGTATTCGCTAATGCCGATTCGAGCGCCCATTTGCTTGCTGAAATCTCCAATCCACCCGTCAGCATCGTCCGGACTGGAGCTATACCATCCCGGATAAATATTCCACGCGGCTGCATCCGGGATTTTGTGTTTGGCCCCAGCATTCTGGCGGAACGAGGCCGCGACCGTTGGGCGAGTTGGGTCGATTTCTTTCGCGAGCTTTTGCAGATTTTCCACAACGGGAACAGCCGGCGCGGTCTTCATGGCCCCACAATCGAGTTCGTTGAATATCCCCCACATTCCGACCGAGGGATGATTGAAGTTTTGATAAATCATTTCCTGGAGTTGCTGACGGGCGTTGGCGAGGAATTCGGGGGATGCGCTCACCGCATCGACGAGCGGGATTTCCTCCCACGAGATGATTCCATGGCGATCGTTCAGCCGGTGGAAGTATTCCGCCTGCTGGTAATGCGCGAGCCGGATGGTATTGGCTCCCATTTCGCGAATGATCTCGTGGTCCTCGTCGTGGTCGGCTGGAGAGAGCGCCCAGCCTTTACCCGTGCGCTCTTGGTGATGGTTCACCCCGTGCAGCGCGTAGGGTTCGCCATTCAGCAAAAAGCCTTTTTCCTTGTCGATCGCCACGGTGCGAAGCCCAAAGGGTTGCGTAACCTCGTCCAGCACTTCGCCGCCGCGCCGGATGCGAACCGTCGCAGAGTAAAGATACGGATTAGCGACTCCCCTCCAAGGCGTGGATCCGGGATTTCGACTTTGGTGGCGTGTTCACTCAATCCAGACTTGGCGAGGCGTTCGGTTTTCTTCGTGACCACCGCACCTTCGGCGTTCTTGATTTCGATCTCGAGTGCGATGTCTTGCAAGTCCGCACCATTGCTTGAAACCAGCGTCTTCACTTCGACTTCGGCCTTTTGCTTGCTCATTTCCCGAAGGGTCAAAAACACACCCGGCGATCCAAAAAATGTCGGAGAGATACAGACCTCGCCGGTGCTGAAAATTTCCACGGGCCGGTAAATGCCGCCAAAGATCGTAAAATCCCCCGAAAGCGGAGCGACATCGAATTGCCGCGAGTTGTCCACACGAACCCTCATCGCATCCTTGCCGTCGAATTTGAGATAGGGAGTGATCTCGAAACAAAACGCCCCGAACGCCCCACGGTGTTGGCCGACGGGGATGCGATTGATCAAAACATCCGCCACCAGCGAGACGCCTTCGAAACGCACGAAGACGCGCCGCCCCTTCCACTCCGCCGACACCGGCAACGCCCGCTCATACCACGATGGACCGCGATAGTAGCCCTCCGGCAGCTCAGGATTGGCCGCCAGCCCATTCGCGCCGTCCACTGCATTCCAAGTGTGCGGAATGCTGACAAGCTCCCACGGCGGCGTTTGAAAATTTCGCCATTCCTCTGCGTTCTGATCCGGGGCAATGTCGCGCTTGAGGAATTTCCAATTCTCAAGAAGAGGCACAGCGTCCCGTGCGGCCCCATGTCCCGAAGAGGCGAAAACCAGTAAAACGAATGAAATAATTAAATACCTCGCGTAAAATACCTTGTAATTTTTTTGGGGTGCAATTTGCGCCATAAAAGAAACTAAATATTTAGTAGTTTGGAAACACTGGGAAAGCTGAGTGAATACAATATTGAATATTATTGCTTCTATCAAGAAATTTGCTGACCTATTATAATTCAACTCGCTTTTTTTACGCCATGGCAGAACACCAGCCCTCCCCCTCTCCGTCGAAACGCACAAAAATCCGCTGGGTGGTTTGCGCCCTTTTGTTGTTTGCCACGGCCATCAACTACATCGACCGGCAAGTGATCGGACTGCTCAAGCCGGTGCTGCAGGGCGAGTTTGGTTTTGACGAGCGCGACTACGCCTCGATCGTCTTTTTGTTTCAAGCCGCCTACAGTCTGGGTCTTTTGCTGGCGGGGCGGTTGATGGATCGGATCGGTGTGCGCCTCGGCTTGGAGGTCGCCGAGGGAGTGGGCGGATTTGAGTTTCTCGAGGGCTTTTTCTTGCTCGGATTGGGGGGCGACCGAAGAGCAGGGGGCCGAAAGCGAGAAGGAAGGGCGTGGAATTTCTCATGAAAAAAAAGCGTATTAACCTAACTTCCCCCTGAATTTTTTATAACCCATTGGCATAGAATAAAAGTGCGTATAATTGTAGCAAGTAATTTTTATTATATTTCTTTTTTTTACACTTGACACCATGTTTTTGTTCGGTATTTGTGTAGCACATGTTTGTTCAAGCCACCAAATCTCGAAAAAACGGCAAAACCTACACCTCCCATCTCGTCCGCGAATCCTTCCGCAATCCCAACGGCCCTCGCTCCCGCACCATCTGCAACATCTCCAAGCTCCCTCCCGAAGTCCGCCAGATCATCGCCGCACACCTCTCCGGCAAAGCCACCCTTCAAGCCGACTCCATCGAACTCGACTCCGCCCTCGATTTTGGCGGTCTCGCCGTCCTCGTCGATGCTTGGAAATCCCTGAACCTCGACCTCCTTCTTGCCGACATCGGCACTCCCCGCCAACGCGCTCTCCTCAAGGCCATGGTCTTCGCCCGGCTCCTCTTCCCTTGCTCAAAACTCGCCCTCAAAGATGCCGCCCAAGGCACGCTGCTCGCCGCCGCCTGCGACCTCCCAGCCGACGAAGACTTCGACGAGGACGACCTCTACGCCGCCATGGACTCCCTCACCGGTTACTGGTGCGCCTTGGAAAAAAAACTTGCCGCCGAGACATTCAAAACTCCCGTCAGCCTCGCTCTCTACGACCTCACCAGCGTCTATTTTGAAGGCTCCGGTCCGGCTCCCCTCGCGCGCTACGGACACAGCCGCGACCACCGTTCCGACCGACCTCAAATCATCCTGGCCGTCGCCACTGACACCCACGGCACCCCTCTCCACATCTCCGTCCTGCGAGGCAACCGTGCCGACTCCACCACGCTGCGAAGCACGATAAAAATCCTTCGCCGACGCTTTCAAATCCAAGACGCCGTGTTCGTTTTTGACGGCGGCATGAGCAGCAAAATCAACCTCCAGTCCCTCGAAGACGAAGGACTCGAATTCGTCACCCGCCTCTCCAACTCCACCCTTGAAGCCCTCCTCAAAGACCTTCCCGGCGAAACCCAACTCGAACTCACCGACGCCCACCGCCTCATCGAAATCGAGCACAACGGCAAGCGCCATGTCATCGCCGGAGGCCCCTGGCGTAAAGAGCGCGACCGGGAACGCCGGGAACTCCGCATAGCCAAAGCCGAAGCCGCCCTCGCCAAACTTGCCGCAGCCAAGCGCACCAAGCCCGACGCCCAGAAAATCGCCAGCCAAGCTGGACGCACACTCCAGCAGCTCAAGGCCCACAAATACTTCACCTACCGCGTCGACGATGTCGGCATCCTTCAGTGGGAACGCAAGCAAGACACCATCGCCGCCGAGACCGCCCACGACGGTTGGTATCTCCTCCACACCAACCTCCCCATCGACCGGGCTGATGCCACCCAAGTCCAAGGCCACTACAAAAACCTCCTCGAAGTCGAAGAAGCCTTTTGCGAACTCAAGAGCTACCTCCAAGTCCGCCCCGTGTTCCATCGCAAGCCCGAGCGCGTCATCAACCATGTGCGCATCTGCTTCCTGGCCTACTGGATCAGCGCCCGCCTCGCCCGCCAGTGGCGCCTCTGCGGCGAAACCGGCGAAGTCACCCGCATCCTGCGCCAACTCCAAACCATCCGCCTCGGCGCCATCCACCTCAAAAACGAAGGACTCCAAGTCCTCCAACAAATCACCAAAGTCCCCGCCGACCTCAACGCCCAACTCGCCAAACTCAAACTCCTACACCTCTTCGCCGCCCCGCCCGCCTGGGCAAAAAACGCCGAACCAACACAGCCGTAGCCCGAAAAAAATCGCTCCGCTTGTATTTATAGGCCTCTCCGGTCGGGAAGAAGAGAAGTCAGGTTAATACGCACGCTTGGCATTAAGAGAAAAATGATCAAAAAATAAAAGTAATTCCATGGACGAAGACGAGATAACCGAACTAAAAAACCGATGCAAAAAGCTCGCCAAGGAACTTGGCAGGTTCACGTTGTTAAGTCAGGGTAGCGTTATGGCGCAGCCTCCATCGGCGTGGCGGTGGACGCGAAAGGTTTCAGGCAAGACGGTGAGTCGGGGGCTCAGCGCGGAGAAGGCCGAGTTGATGAAGGAAGCGATAAACAACCAGCGCAAACTCAACGAGATCATTGATGAATTGCGCACGGCATCGCAAAAACTGATTTTCGCTATGCCGAGAAAATCACCAAAACCGCGGCGCACGAAAAATCCCAAACACGACTTAAGTTAGCGCCATTCGGGACTGGTATCTTTTCTCAAGCGCTTGACTCTCAAAGCCCGATCCAGCAGCGTCTGGGCATGGAAACATCCGCCTCCAGCTTCAAACTCCGAGCAAACGCTTCGAATGGCCGAAAAGCGATTTCCTATCAGCTAAGGAGGGGCGTTTCCTCGCTTGTTTTCGCTTCCATCATCGGAGGATCCGCCGTGGCTGCAGATCCTTTGGGCATTCCCGCCGTTGGAGCGGGGCGGGCAGAACAGACTCAGGCAGAGGCAGTCACGGTTAAAGCCGGGGCATACTACTTTGATGGATGGACAGGAAAAACGGATCGTTGGCATCTTCCTCGGAGACTGAAGGAAGAATTCGGTGAGCGTTGCCCAATCTGGGGTTGGGTCACCAGCACCCCCGACATTATGCGTCAACAGATCGATTGTGCGGCCGACCATGGGCTGAACTTTTTTGCTTTCTGTTGGTATTACCCAGAAGACACAAACAACGACACACCACTTAACAATGCGTTGAACATTTTTCTTGAGGCGCCGAACCAAAAAAGGCTGGATTTCTGTATTCTGGTGGCCAACCTCGACGGCTTTCGGATCGGGCCGGGGGAGTGGGAGGCTTGTTGCACACGATGGTTGGCTCTGTTTAAAAACCCGTCCTATGTCAAAGCCGACGGCAAGCCCCTCATTATCTTCCTTTCCCCTTACACACTCAACAATCTATTCGGGGGCCCTGAGGCCGTCCGAGCCGCTTTCGAGCAATTGAGGGCCAAGGCCGCACAGGCGGGTTTTCCGGGTGTATCTATCGCCGGCTGCTTGGATGCCCGAGAAGTGGACCTTACCAAATCGGGTCTTTTCAGGAACGAAGTCGAATCCGGCTACAGCTTCGTGACCGGCTATGCCATGCCCCATTTCTACGCACCGAACTGGCCAAAGAGACGCCAGACATTCCAGCACCTTATAGATGGGCATCTGAAGGCATGGGATATTCTCGCGCGTCATTCCATCCTTCCCTATATTCCCGTTGCGACGCTCGGATGGGATATGAGGCCGTGGGAGAAGCCGGGCCTCCTGGAAGACCAACAGGTGATTTACTTTCCCGATCGCACTCCCCAGAAGGTGGAGACCATGGTCAGGAACGCCACATGGTGGATCGGTAAAAACCCCCTGAGAACATCGCGGGAAAAGCTTTTGCTGATGTATGCATGGAACGAATACGGAGAAGGCGGTTATATCACGCCCACTAAACAGGACGGCTCCACATACCTTGAAGCAGTGAAACGCGGGTTGAATTCACCGATGACCGCGAAGGATGGATCTCCTAACCAGTAACCAGAGTATTTACCACGACCACTGGAAATACTGGACCTGCCATTCTTGGCTCCCCCGCCGCAGACATTTCGGAGGGGTTGTTGATTTGACATCAGACCATCAGGATCTTGATAGGGAGGGTGCCCAAGCGTCATCTCACGCTTACCGCCTTGGGCGAATTCCGGCCAAAATTCTGCGATTCTGGAATCAAGATCCGCCCACGCCTCTTGAATCGCATGCAGGACGCAGGCGACGACAATACTCTTCGTTCCAGACTCTATTCCAACAAGCGCCTCCTCCCTCCATGGGCGCGAACAAGTTGCATTGAGATGACCTCCGTAAAGTGATATCAACTTCTTCTCACTATCAAAGACAGCCCACTCCCGAAATCCCGACCAGTGGAAAAATTTTCTCTAAAGGAAACCTAAACCGCTTTCAAGGATCATTTAAATAACTCTTTTAATTGACGTTGTAAATTATTTTTTCGAATTGAGGATCAGCAAACGCGAGCAAACCCTAATTTTTAACGGGCGGGGGCTCGAGGTCGGTGGCCCACTCGCTGTGGACAGTTGATTGGTTTTTTGAAACATCTTGGAAAAGCAACTCGAGCTGTAAGTCGGTGAGGCTGGTGCTTGGGAGTGGCGGGGTTTTGGACATATACCGGACGAGGCTGGAGCGGAGTTGGCGGCGGATAGGGTCTTGGAGCGCGGCTTCGCTAAAATCCGCCGCGCAGATAACGAGATGCCCCGTGCCGACCTTGGCTTCGAAGACGAGGCCGAGTTTTTGGTTTCGGGAAAATGCGTCGATGACCTGCACAATCGGTGGGGTTTTCAGTCCGACTTGGTCCAAAACAACCGCCCCGGGCGAGGGCGTGAGGAGGCTCCACCATTGCCAGTCGGTGTGATCCGCCGTGGGAAAATCCGCGAGTGCGGGGTGCTTGTGGTCTATGAGTAGGCCCATCGTTCCGGCTTGGTTGGTGAAGTAAACAGGACTCCAGAAAGAGGGAAGAAAGGCGGTGTCTTGGCGCTGGCGTATGGCAGCCTTGGAGGGCGTGTAGATCACGCGACCGCCTTTTGCGAGTGCGGCCCTGGCTTCGCGAAGCAACGAAGTGAGCAGCACGCCTGCGGCATCGATGGTTGCAGCAGGTGGGACGATCCAGATGCGCCAGGAGTTTTTGGCGTCGCTCGCCGTGAGCGTGAGCTCGGCTATGGTCGGCTTGGTCACTCTGGAGAGGGGGATTTGGATTTCGCCGGCAGGGTGGCAGGCTCCGAGAGGAATATCCACGGCGGGGAGGCTGCCTTCGGCGATCAAGCCTTCGGGCGAGCGGAGTTCCCATTTTGTCGAGACCGCGGCAAGTGGTTGTTTCGAGAAATTGGCGAACTCGACTTTGGCAATGAAAGTTTCTGCGGATGTGTAAACGCGCTTGGGCATGCGGACGAGAGGCACGACAGGTGCGGCGACCTCGCGGAACGCGGCGGGATCGGCGACGCCCTTGGAATCCCAGAAGGAATCGAGGAACCCCACATGTGCGGTTCCTTGACCGGGGTAATCGTGGAGGTCGAGGAGTTGGTAGCCCGCGAGCGGATGACTGCGCAGGGCGAGTTCGATTTCCTGTTTGTAAAGCTCGGCGGCGAATTTGCCCGAGGCGCGGGTGAAGTCGGCTGCCTGCGAGAGTAGTCCATTTTTTTTGAGGTCGTCCCGAATGGCTTCCAGATTGATCGGGCGGAGGACGCCTTTGTATTTTGGGATCTCGGCGAGATTGGGGAAAACATTCCACTGGCCGATCTCGTGGGTGAGCAGCGGTTTGTTGGTGCGGGCGAGGGTGGCGCTGAAATCATCGGTTGTGTTCGGCTCGCGGTCGAAGAACGCCTGGCCGCGCATGCCTTGGATATTGCCATCGATGCGGATCGCCCGCTCGACGAGGAAGTCATCGGTCTCAGGCGGACCGTCCCTCTCGCCCGTTTTCTCGGGTGCATCCACGATCCAGAGACGGTTTGAGGTGCTTGTATAAAGGCGGCGCGGGTCGGCCTGCTGCAACTCGGCGAGCAGGGTTTTCATGAACTCATATTTCCCGTGGAGTTCGTTGCCGAGGGAGAAGAGAACGAGCGAGGGGTGGTTCCCGTAGGCCTCGAAAATGCGCCTTGCCTCGTCGCGGATCCACTTCACGCGGCCTGCATCGCCGGGCTTCCCGAGGTCACCGGTCCAGAGCGGCAACTCGGCTTGAAGGTAGATGCCCTCCTCGTCGGCCGCCGTGAAACAAGCCTCTGGGGGACAGTAGGAATGGAAACGCAGGTGGTTGAGACCCCATTCCTTCAGGACTTTGAAAATGCGGCGCCAGCCTTCGACATCCATCGGCGCGTAGCCTGTGAGCGGGAATGTGACGCCCTCGTGCGTGCCTCGCATGAAGATGCGTTGGCCGTCGAGGAGCAGCGCAGGACCATCCGTAGCGATGTTTCGGAAGCCACAGGAAACTTCCTTGGAGTCGCTGCCGGAGGGCGTCTGAAGGGTCAGGCTGAGCTTGCAGAGGTTCGGCGCGAATTCACTCCAAAGCGGGAGGTTTTTGTTTTTGAAATCCAAAAAGACGGAGCCACCTGTGACATCCCACTGCACGGGAGCGTTGATCACCTCGTCGATTCCGGGACCGGTGAGTTTACCCACCAGAGTCCCCTCCCCCTGTGCGCCGGTGGCATTGGAAATCCGAACCTCGGCTCCAGCCTTGGCGGGATCGAGCTCGACGCGGACGGTATCGATCCAAACGGACGGGGTGGCGCGGAGTTCGATTTTGCCGACGATGCCATTCCATATCGATTGCGTGTCCTCAATGTAGGCGTGCGAGCGACCGACATCGAATTGTTGCCGATTGTCCACGCGGATGACGAGTTCGTGGCGACCGGGGGCAAGGGAGCCGATGTCGAAAATATGCGGCGCGCTGAGGGAGTTCTGTTTCCCAACGGCTCGTCCATCGATCCAGACCTGGCTCTCCCAGATCACCCGCTCCAGCAAGAGCGTGATGCGGCGGCCTTTCCAATTTTCCGGTATCTCAATCGTGCGGCGATACCACACAGGGCCGATGAAGGCATTTTTTCTATGCAAGCGTGCCAAGCCTTCCTTGCTGACGATCGGCTTCATGGCGAGGTCCACGCCCAAACCAGCCTCATCTGTGGTTCCAGGGAGTGACATCGTTTCATCAAAGCGAACTTCGGGTGCGATCCAATTCTGGCTCAGCCCAACGACTTTAGGATCCAATCGAACCTGCCACTTGCCAGCCAGGGATCGGGTTTCATCTGCTGCCTGAAGAAATAGGGAAGACATATTTAGTAAGACAAAAAGCCAAGCGATAGTGAGAAAACAGGAGGGCATATCAGAAAGAAATGGAGGTTATTTTTCAGCAATGTAATTTTAAAATCGGAGCAGATTTTATTCTATTTTCTATGTTTTTCCCACATCAAGAAAAAAAACGGCGATTATTGTTCTTTATTGTAATTGTATTGTTCATTTATTGAAATTCTATTTTCCTTCATTGCGATGAATATTGCCAACTACACAAAACGCGGAGTGATGATGTTCGGCGATACATCCCAAGGGGGACTTCCCTATGCGAAGGATCCGGCTGTGGTGCATTTTGGTGGTCGATATTTTCTCTATTACTCGGTGCCGACTGGCGAGGGACTGCAAGGTTGGCGCGTCGGCATTGCGAGCAGCGAGGATCTGATTCATTGGGAAAAAGTGGCTACCATGAAGCCAGAACATCCAAGCGAAGCGAATGGCTTTTGCGCTCCCGGCGCGCTTGTGCTCAACGGCAAGGTTCACCTTTTTTATCAAACCTACGGCAACCGGGAAAATGACGCGATCTGCTATGCCTGGTCGGAGGATGGGGTTCATTTCACGCGCGAGCCGACGAACCCGATCTTCCACCCTCATGGCGAATGGACCTGCGGGCGGGCGATCGATGCGGAAGTAATTCCTGACGGAGACCGTCTTCTTCTCTATTTCGCCAGCCGCGACCCCTCCTACAAAACGCAACTTCTCGGAGTGGCTGCCGCCCCGTTGGATTCCGACTTTTCTCGCTCCCAATGGACCCAACTCGCCGACCGCACGATTCTCGCGCCGGAGCTGGATTGGGAAAAAGACTGCATCGAGGCCCCTGCGCTCATTCGGCGCGGCGGGAAGCTCTTCATGTTTTACGCTGGAGCCTACAACAACGAGCCGCAGCAAATCGGCTGCGCCGTGAGTGCCGATGGAATCCATTGGGAGCGACTTTTCAAAAAACCGCTCCTCGCGAACGGCCCCAAAGGCTCATGGAACGAGAGCGAGTCCGGCCATCCAGGCGTTTTCCAAGACGGTGACCAGACCTACCTTTTTTACCAAGGCAACGCCGACAAAGGAAAATCCTGGTATCTCTCGAAAGTCAAAATCGGCTGGAAGGATGACCTGCCATTTTTGGAAGAAGAAGCCTCAGTTTCATGAAAAGAAAAGCACTACTGATCGCTGTTCTTTGGCCGTTGTGCGCCCTTGCAAGCGCTCCGAAACAGATCTCTGGAATTTATCCCAGCCTAGCGATGTTCAACGAGGAGGGTGAATGTGGCACGGGGGCGGTCGTTCCATGGGCGGAGAGCCTCTGGGTCATCACCTACGCGCCCCATGCCCCCTATGGCTCCTCAGACAAACTTTACGAAATCACTCACGACCTACAGCAAATCATCCGACCAGAGAGTGTGGGCGGCACCCCCGCATGCCGGATGATCCATGAGGAAACCAACCAACTCCTCATCGGTCCGTATCTCATCGATGAATCCAAAAATGTCAGAACGATCCCGCCCTTAACCATGCCCGGCCGTCTCACCGGCATTGCCCGGCACCTCGCAGAGCCGAAAAACAAGGCCTACTTCGCCACCATGGAGGAAGGTCTCTACGAAGTCGATCTCCGCTCTCTCGAGGTGAAATGCCTGATCCGGGAGGGTGGATTTTTTCAAATTCCCGAGGGAGCCAAAGTTTACGCGGAGGCGCTGGTCTCGGCGCTGCCCGGCTACCATGGAAAGGGGCTCTACTCGGGCCAAGGGCGGTTAGTTTATGCAAACAATGGCGAACGCAGCAAGGACGCCGAAAGCGATCCCAAGACCACCAGCGGCGCCCTGGCCGAATGGCGCGGAGACGGTGACTGGCAACTCGTGCGGCGCAACCAATTCACCGAAGTCACAGGCCCCGGCGGCATTTTTGGAAATCGAAAACCCAAAAGCGATCCGCTCTGGAGCATCGGCTGGGATCACCGCTCGCTCATTTTGATGCTGCTGGAAAATGGCAAGTGGCACTCCTACCGACTGCCGAAGGCGAGCCATTGCTATGACGGCGCCCATGGCTGGAACACCGAGTGGCCGCGTATCCGCGACATCGGCGAGCAGGACCTGCTCATGACGATGCACGGCATGTTCTGGAAATTCCCCAAAACCTTTGGGAGCAAAACAAGCGCTGGAATCCGGCCCCGGTCGACCTACCTCAAAGTCATCGGCGACTTCTGCCGTTGGAGCGACCGGCTCGTCTTCGGATGCGACGACACGGCAAAATCCGAGTTCCTCAACAAACGCCCCGCCAAAGGCGGCCTCGCAGGTCCAGGTCAATCGCAGTCGAATCTTTGGTTCACTGAACCGGAGATTCTGAACCACTTGGGACCATCACTCGGACGTGGCGGCGTGTGGGTAGACGAAGCCGTTTCGGCCGATACGCCATCCGAGTCATTCCTTCTCGCGGGTTTTCCCCGGCGTTCCCTTTTCCTGAGCCACGGCTCAAATGAGACAGTCCGCTTCGACCTCGAGGTGGATCAAAAAGGCAACGGCGAATGGACGAAAATCCGCTCCATCGAAGTTGCCCCCGGCGAAGCGGAATGGCTCGAACTGGGGGCCGACATCCAAGGGGAGTGGATTCGACTGCGGGCCGACCGGGACTGCACCAGTGCCACAGCGTGGTTTCTGTATTCGGGCGAGGACAAGCGCCCGACTGAAAACACCGCGTTGTTCGACGGGCTTGCGAAGGGCGGTTCGAAAAATGCCCTCGGCGGATTCCTTCGAACACGCGGCGGAGGCAGGAAAAGCCTCGGGCTCCTTTCGAACAACCAAGGCGCCACCTACGAACTCGATGCCGAGCTCCAACTCGCCCGCAAAGACGATCCGGAATTGGCCAACGAGCTCGCCAGCGTAACGAACATTCCTCAAGGCATCCTGCAAAACGACAACGCCTCCGCCATCTACAAGGACCCGAAGGGCCGCATCTGGCGTTTGCCACGGCTGGACAGCTCCTTTTCCGCCGCGGCGGATGCACGCATCGCCCGCAAGGTCTGCACTGAGCGCGACCTCTTCCATTGCGGCGGCACATTTTACGAACTCCCTGCGGAGAATGCAGGCGGCATCGCCAAGGTTCGACCAGTGGGCACACATGGTTTGCGCATTCAAGATTACTGCTCCTATCGCGGCCTGCTGGTCCTCACCGGCATCGATAGCGGTGAAAATAATCCCCGCATCGTAAAATCGGAAGACGGCCAAGCCGCTGTCTGGCTCGGCGTGGTCGATGATCTCTGGAAACTCGGCAAGCCCCGCGGCAAGGGCGGTCCTTGGATGAAATCACAAGTTCGCTCCGGAATTCCCTCCGATCCCTTTTTGATGACCGGCTTCGACCGGAAGCGCTTGGATTTATCGAATGAAGGCGACACGGAAGCGACCTTCAGCCTCGAAGCCGATGTGACCGGCGATGGCGATTGGGCCGGTTACAAAAAATTCCAGCTCAAACCCGGCGAAACCCTCGAGCACTCATTCCCCGCCTGGTTCCAAGCCTGCTGGGCTCGCTTGGTCTCCTTCAACGACACCGTGGCCACAGCCCAATTCACCTATGAATAACTCCCGTATTTCTTTGAAAATGGACTTTGCATCGCAAAAGAGGGGGGCATGGCCGTCCCGGCCGTGTGGAGGCTGGTCCACTTGCTCACGCCCATCGGAACCAAACAGCGCGCCGACGCACACAGGCGGGACGCCTGTGCCCCTCTCCAAAAATCCAATCGCCCGCTGCTTTTGGTATCAACTCCTCCTCGCGCTTGCGCTCACATCCATTGCCGCATTCGCAGTTCCCGCCCCGATCGATCCGGGCGGTTTCAAAAGATCCATCCGCGTCGCGTGCGTTGGCGCCAGCATTACTCAAGGCGCGAAGTTGGAAATGGGAATGACCTATCCCGAGCAACTCCAAAAAATGCTCGGCTCTGCGTGGATTGTAAAAAACTTCGGCAAGAGCGGGCGCACGCTCCTGAAGCAAGGCGACCATCCCTACTGGAACGAGTCGATCTACGAAGATGCCCTCCAATTCGCGCCGGATGCCGTTATTATCAAACTCGGCACCAACGACACCAAGCCGCAAAACTGGAAACACATTGCTGATTTCAAGAATGATTACCGAGCCTTGGTAGAGTCATTCCGTTCGCTCCCGGGAAAGCCCCGCATTTACATCTGCACGCCATGCCCCGTCGTGGGATCAGGCGCATTTGATATCAACAACGCTGGCGTCTTAGAGGAAGTCGGTTGGGTCAAAGAACTCGCCGCTGAACTCGATGTGGGGCTCGTTGACATGAACGCCGCCTTCGCAGGCAAATCCGAATTGCTCCCCGGTAAAGTCCATCCGAACGCGGAAGGCGCTACCCTTTTGGCGGCCACGGTTTATTCCGCGCTGACTGGAAAGGTGCCTCCAGCCAATGAAAAACCCGACCGCCTGGCTTGGTGGCGCGAGGCCCGTTTCGGCATGTTCATCCACTGGGGCGTCTACTCCGCGCTGGCGGGCGAGTGGAACGGCCAAAAGGTCGAGGGCTACGCGGAGCACATCCAGCGCATCGCCAAAATCAAACGCGACACCTACCTCGAGGAGGTCGTGAAGCCTTTCAATCCCAAGTTATTCGATGCCGACGAGTGGGTTCACGCCGCGAAGGAAACCGGCATGGGCTACATCATCATTACCGCCATGCACCACGACGGCGTGGCGATGTTCGACTCGAAGGCGGACGACTACAATGTCTCAAAGACCAGCCGATTTGCCCGCGATCCCTTGCGTGAACTCAAAACCGCCTGCGACAAGCACGGCATCAAGCTGGGCGTCTACTACTCCCACGCCATCGATTGGTCACTCTCCGGCGATCCGCGTTTCCCCGAGCCGAACGGCCCCGAGCGCCGCAAGGCGTGCGTCGACCGCAAGGCGCTGCCGCAAATGCTGGAACTCATCCGCAATTACCAACCCGCGATCCTCTGGGGCGACACGCCGCACCAAAACCCCCAGGAGCTGAACCTCCAAATCCTCGCTACTCTCCGCAAAGAGGATCCGAATTTGATCCTCAACGGCCGCATCGCAGGCTCCGCCTACGGCGATTACCACACCACCACCGACCGCCCCGCCGAATTCGCCCCCATGACCGCCCCCGAAGAGCAAGATTGGGAAGGCATCCCCACCACCAACGAATCCTACGGCTACCACGCCCACGACAAATCCCACAAACCGCCTGGGCACTTCATCCAACTCCTCGCCAAAGCCGCCGCGCGCGGTGGCAATCTCCTGCTGAATATCGGCCCGAAAGGCGAAGGCACCTTCGCTGCCGAAGACCGGCACATCCTGGATGCCATCGCCAAATGGTGGAAGGTCAACGGCGACTCCATTCGCGGCACCGAACGCACCCCGCTCGCACCGCAGAGTTGGGGCGAATCCACCCTCAAAGGAAACGATCTCTACCTCCATGTATTCGATTGGCCGAAGGATGGAAAACTTCTCGTCGGCGGGCTGGATGCCGAAGTCTCCAGCGCCTCACTCCTCGCCGATCCGACAACTCCCCTCCCCATCGAGCGGCTCGGCCCAGACCTCCAAATCACACTCCCCGCCGCTGCACCGGATGCCGCCGACAGCGTCATCGCGCTCCGCTGCAAAGACCGCCCGAAAGGCGATCCCGCAAGACTCCTGCAAACAAACACCGCCAATACGCTCAGCATCTTCACCGCCGAGCTTCTCGGCCCGGTGGACCGCAAAGGCTGGAGCTTCGGCAAAGGCACATCGATCACTTCCCACGCGAAGGGCTGGAAAAGCAAAGACTGCGCCGTGCGCTGGAAAACCCGCCTGACCCGCCCAGCCACATTCCAAGTCACCGTCCACTACGACGCCCCCGAAGCGGACAAAGCCAAGATCGAAACTGACGGCGGCGCCGTTGCCGCCAAGAGCCAACAAACCTTCGGCGGCACTTTCACCGTCTTGATCGGAAATCAAACGCTCAAGGGCGAAGTGCGCCAACAAGGCATGGCTGTTGCCCTCGAGCTCGGCCAAATCACCCTCGAACCCGGCAAGCACGACATTTCTATCAAAGCCGACGAAATCACCGGCAAAGAACTTATGCTTTTTAAAGACCTCACACTCCTTCCGGTTCCATGAATCCATCCCTCCCCCCATTTTTAAGAAACGTGCTTTTCGCAGCCGCGTGCCTGCTCGTCGCATTCACCGCACTCCACGCGGCTCCCGTTAAGGAAAAGCCGAATATTGTTTTCATCCTCGCCGACGATCTCGGCTGGTCGGACCTCGGCTGTTACGGCAGCAAATTTTACGAGACTCCGAACCTCGACCAGTTGGCGAAGGAAGGCATGCGCTTCACCGATGCCTACGCCGCCGCGCCTGTTTGCTCACCCACCCGTGCCAGCATCCTGACTGGCAAATCTCCGGCCCGCCTGCGCATCACGGATTGGCTGCCCGGCCGCAAGGACAAGCCGGAACAGCGGCTCAGGCGCTTGGAAATCCAACCCTTCCTGCCGCTCGAGGAAATCACAGTCGCCGAAGCTTTAAGAGACAATGGCTACAAAACGGCTTTCTTTGGAAAATGGCACCTCGGCGACGCTCCCGAGCATTGGCCAGAGCACCAAGGCTTCGACCTCAACCTCGGCGGCTGCGGCAAGGGCACTCCCCCATCCTACTTCAGCCCGTATCAACTTCCGAACCTGCCCGACGGGCCGGACGGCGAATACCTCACCGACCGGCTCACCAGCGAGGCGATCCACTTCATCGAGCAGAACCGCGACAAACCCTTCCTCGTCTACCTCTCGCACTATGCCGTCCACAATCCGCTGCAGGCCAAACCCGGTTTGCTCGAAAAATACAAAGCCAAGGCTTCCAAACTGCCCGCCGGCGAAGCCCCCGAGTTTCTCGACGAAAACGGCCGTGCCGTGAGGCAGGTTCAGAACAACCCCGCCTACGCGGCAATGGTCGAGAACCTCGATGAAAATGTCAGCCGCATCCTCGACAAACTCGCCGAGCTGAAACTCGACGAAAACACCATCGTCCTTTTCACCTCAGACAACGGCGGCCTCTCGACCGCCGAGGGTTCTCCCACATCGAACCTGCCCCTGCGCGCCGGCAAAGGCTGGCCCTACGAAGGCGGCGTGCGCGAACCTCTCCTGATCAAGTGGCCCGGCACCACCCGCCCCGGCAGCGTTTGCACCAAAGCGGTGGCGTCCCCGGATTTTTTCCCCACCCTCCTCGCCATGACCGACCTGCCGCCGCTCCCACAGCGGCACCTCGACGGCACCAGCCTCGTGCCCGAACTCCAAGGCGCGGATTCGCCCGAGCGCCCGATCTTCTGGCACTACCCGCACTACAGCAACCAAGGCGGATCGCCCTACGGAGCCGTGCGCTTGGGCGATTTCAAACTCATCGAGTGGTATGAGGACCAGCGCGTGGAGCTTTACGACCTCCGAAGAAACGACCTCGGCGAAAAACACAACCTCGCCGACAAAATGCCGGAAAAAACCGCCGCACTCCTCACCCAGTTGCACGACTGGCGCAAAAGCGTCAACGCCCAGATGCCCACCGACAATCCGCTCAAAGCCAAGCTCGGTGAGCCACTCCGGAACGGCGGCTTCCGGCGCGAAGGATTCCACCTCTGGGACCCCTCGATCATCAAAGTCGGCGACACCTACCACCTATTCGCCTCCTGCTGGCCGAGTGAAAATTTCCACCTCTGGAAAACCAGCTACATCGTCCGCGCCACATCGAAAAACCTCCTCGGCCCCTACTCGTTCGCCGAAGAGGTCTTTCGCCCGCGCCCTGGAGATTTTTTTGATTCGGATGGTTGCCACAACCCGAAGATCGCCTTCCACGGCGGAAAATATTACCTCTACCACCTCGGCATCCCGGCTTGGAAAAGCGGCGTGGCCGTGAGCGATTCGGTCGAGGGACCCTGGGAACGCCGCAAGGACTGGTGCATCCCCGCAAACAACCCAGGGCTTTGGATTCACAAAGACGGCTCCGTTTACGGCGTGGGCAAAGTGAAGGTGGAGAACCCCAAATTTCCCGGCAGTAAAGAATTTGACGAACTCCTGCACCACATCCACGCCTTCCGCGCCGACTCCATCTTTGGCCCTTACACCATGCTGCACAAGGGCAGCGAAAACGCCCTGCCCG
>Ga0247837_1005958_pt1 | contig 17677 bp, 15 predicted proteins | sample LaCtaG_2_FD_187115 | JGI IMG/M metagenome (GOLD analysis project Ga0247837, IMG submission 187115) | Freshwater microbial communities from meromictic Lake La Cruz, Castile-La Mancha, Spain - LaCruzMarch2015_14.5m | ecosystem: Environmental > Aquatic > Freshwater > Lake | place: Spain: Castile-La...
ACGGCCGTGCGGACGGCCGCCCTCGATCTCGCCAAGTCGCGGCGGCGCCGGGTCGACCGCGAGCAACGGGTGGCGAGCGGCGCGGCCGCGGCCTGGTGGGACGGCGACACGCTGGCCGACCGCGAGCGGGCCGAGGCAGTCGCCCGGGCGATCGCGGCCCTGCCGCTCGAGCAGCGGGAGGCGATCGTGCTCCGGATCTGGGGCGGGCTCACCTTCGCCGAGGCCGCCCGCACGCTCGGCGAGAACATCAACACCGTGGCCGCCCGCTACCGCGCCGCGCTTGCGAGACTGCGACATCTGCTCCCCGAGGCCTGCCATGACCCCGATTGACGTCCCCCGCGACGACCATCCCGACGATGCGGGCCATCGTGAGCGGGCTGCCGACGAACGGCTCTCCGCCCGGCTTGCCGGTCTGCGGCCGGTGCAACCCGGGGCCGAGCTGCGGGCGCGGATCGCGGTGGAGCTCGCGCAGGAGCGGTGCGAACCGTCCGAGGCGGCGCCACGCCACCGGATCGGGGCGATCGGCGAACGGCTGGCGTGGGCTGCCGGCGGGGCGGTCGCGGCGTCGCTCGCCTTCCTGCTCGCCGGGGCGGTACCCGCGGGCCGCGAACCGGTCGCCGTTGCCACGGTCGCCGCCACCGCGCCCGCCGAGCCGGCGGCGGCCCGACTGCCACGGGTCCGCGAGGAGCCAGTCGGCTGGTCCGACGAGGGCATTCGGTTCGTCGATCAGCTCACCCCGGCCCGAGTCCTGCGGCGGAAGGTGATCGAGCGGCATATGGCCGGCGACGGCACCGCCGAGGTGCGCGTGCCCCGCGAAGACGTGATCTTCCTACCGGTCGCCCTGCGCTGATCGTTCGCCGTTTTCTTGCCCGCCTGTTTTCCCGGTCTCTCCGCTGCCTTCCTTCTGATTCCCGGTTTCCCCCGTCGAGGAGCTTTGTCATGCGACACGCCACCGCCCGATTCGCCCGTCGTCTCACGCTGCTCGCCGCGCTCGCGGCCTTCCCCTCGGCCCGCGGGGCCGACGACGTGGTCGCGGAGGAGAAGCCCCCGGTGGCTGCTCCCCAGCCTCAGGCGCGGATCATGCTGCCCGGGATCCGAATCCAGATGCAGCAGATCCAGGAACTGCAGGCGGCACCGGGGGCCGCGGAAGTGCGGCGTGAGCCCTATCTCGGTCTCGTCACCGGGCCGGTCGCGGAACAGGTGCGGGCGCAGCTCGGAATCCCCGAGGGCATCGGCCTGGCCGTCGAGGCGGTGGCTAAGGACGGGCCGGCGGGGCGGGGCGGTGTGAAGAAGTTCGACATCCTTCGCAAGTTTGACGACCAGCTCGTGTGCACCGCCGAGCAGCTCTCAGCGCTCGTGAAGGCGGCCGGCAAGGGCAAGGAGGTGGCCCTCACGGTCACCCGCGGTGGCAAGGAGGAGGTCGTGAAGGTGCTGATCGACGACCGGGACGTGGCCATGGGTGGGCCGGACCAGCCGGCGGCGGGTGTCGCCGGTAGGTTTCCGCAGGGCGGCTTGCCCTTCGATCTCGGTGGCCTCCTGGGCGAGGCCCTGCCCGAGGGGCTGCCCGGCATCGGCGACGACGTTCGCGTTCAGATTCAGCGGCAGGTGCAGGAAGCCCTCGACCAGGCTGGAGCCGGCGGCTTTGGCGGGCAGGCGCAGGCGCGGGTGCTGCAGATCTATCCGGGCGGCGGTTCGCAGAAGGTGATCGTGCACTCCGACCAGCGGGGCACCGTCGAGATCCGCGAGACCGACGGCAAGCGAACGGTGACGGTCAAGGATCCGGCGGGCCGGGAGGTGCATGCCGGGCCACTCGACACCGACGCCGACCGGGAAACGCTGCCCGAGGCGTTTCGCGGCATGGTGGAGGAGGTAGAGGGGCGGCTCGGCGGCGGCGCCAAGGCGGCCAAGCCCGCGGTCAAGCCGGCCAAGCCCGCCGCCGAGGACGACGAGATCTGAGCGCGGCCGCCCGACCACCGGCCCGAAGTGGGGCCCGGCGGCAACCGCCGCCCGGCCCTGCTATAATCCGCCGCTCGCGGTTGCGTGGTGGCTGTAGCTCAATCGGTTAGAGCACCGGTTTGTGGTACCGGGGGTAGCGGGTTCGAATCCCGTCAGCCACCCTTCACAACAAGGGATTTCGGGTCGCGAGTTTCGTCGGCCGATCCGAAATCCTCAAAAATCCTCAAAGCGGCACCTGCCGCAGGGCAGGGCGGGGTTCACTCGGGCTACTGCAGCCCGCTGGGCTGCGCCCGGGCCAGGCTATCCGGCTGGGCGGCGTTGCTTGGCCAACTGGCCGCTGCACTGGGCCTCCATGCTGCCCTACGAGACGTTCACGCAGTTCGGGTCGATCACGCCCGAGAGCCTGACGACCTGCCGGCGATCGACCTCCAGAGCCTCGCGCCGTCCCGCCCCACGGTCGGATTCGAGGCGCATCAGTGGGCAGCCTGACCATTGCCCCTCCCTCCCTGCGAATCCCCGCGATCCGAAAAACGGGATGGGACTCGAGCCGGGCACGTATACTTTTGCTATGCCGTCCGCAACTACTGAGCATCGGAATTCGAGCGTTGCTCCACCAGCCCCCGAAGACGTGCGTTCGTGGGAGCAGGAGTTCGAGGCTGCAGCAGCGCGGCCGCTCGAGCAGCGGCTGAAATACGCCTTCATTCACACCTACAAGCCCGTGCTCGACGACGCACCGTTCCGCGCGTTCGATACCATGCGGGACTATCGCGAATGGTGCCAGGCCCACCTGCCGGACTGGCTCGGCTATGGGCGGCTTTGAATACCGCCAAGCGGCGGAGATCCGCGACTGCCTCGCGCGACACCGCGTTCGATATCTGTTCCTCGGCAAGTCGGGCGCCATCCTGCTTGGATTTCCGGATACCACGCAGGATGCAGACCTGTTCGTGGAAAAGACCCCCGCCAACGGCGAACGCCTGGTCGCAGCCCTGCTGGAACTTGGCTTCGGCATCACGGCCGAGCAATCCGAGCAGGTGCGGTCGGGCAAGGATTTCATTCAACTCAAGAACGGCCCGTTCGACGTCGATCTGATCTTCGCACCGGATGGCATCGAGACGTTCGAGGCGGCCTGGCAGCGCCGCGCCGAGGTGGAAGGGTTTCCGGTGTGCAACATCGACGACATCATCGCCAGCAAGCAATCCGCCAATCGCCAGCGCGACCGGGAGTCACTTCCACGACTGATGTCGTTTCGCGACTGGCTCAAGAGCCGGCGCCCCTGAAACCTCTCCACACGAGACGAAGGCTAGCCCGGTCAATCGCACGTCCGCAGCCATTTTCGAGCCGATCAGCGGCTGGTGAGTCTCGTGCCCCGTTTCCCGGGCCCAAAGTAGCGGATCCCGGAGAGTCGCTCGAGCGGCGTCGAGTAGCCGAGAGAGTCTGAACCAGCGGATCACGCGGCGGCGCATTCGCTCGGTGAGCGCGGCCAGATGGAGTTGAGTGATCGCTCGGGCGCGCTGGTCTCGTCGGCTATGCTGCGAAGCTAATCCGCGACTACGAACCCGAGCGATCCGCGATGCCGCTGGCCGGTGAAGAATTCCTGCGACTCGAGAGCCTGATCTACCGGCCGGTGTCGTTTCGTCCGGACTGGCTCAAGGCGTGGCGGAACGAGGCCAACTACCTGCTGTTTCTCGCCCGTCGGGCCAGCGACGCCGACGACGAAGAATTGCTCGAGGAGCTTGAGGATCAGGCCCGGGAGATGGCCGACATGGTCGAGGCCAGGTGGCGGTCGGAAGGGCTCTGAGGGTCACGAGCCGGCCGCGGGGCGGATCTGGGCGGCGACCCACAGGCTCGCGATGGTCGCCACGGCGGCAAGGATGCCGACCGTGCCGAAGTGACGCAGGGGCTCGCCGGCGCCCCCCTCGACGATCAGCCCGGCCAGCATGGTTCCCAGGCCGCTGGCGACGTGCTGTACCGACGAGTTGACCGACATGAAGCTGCCGCGGCGGCGCGGCTCGATGCTCGACGTGATCAGCGACATGGCCGTCACCATTCGGCTCGAGTTGGTCGCCATCAGCACGGCGATCACCGCGGCCGCACCGGCGATTCCCACCGCCGGCAGATGCGTCACCACCAGCAGCATCGCCGCCGAGAGGGGCACGACTCCGCGCAGGACCGTGTCGGCACCGAAGCGGTCCACGAGCCGTCCGGTGAGCGGCGTACTGAGGAGCGTGAGCAGCCCCCCGCTGATGAAGACCACCGGCAGCTGCGATTCCGTCACGCCCACGTTGGCCACCAGCGACGTGCTGATGAACGGGATCACGGCGAACGCGGCCACCATCAGCAGGGCGATCAGGGCGAAGGCGCGTTGATGGGCGGGAACCGTGAGCGTTTCGAGCAGGGAGGCCACGGGATGCCGGCGGGGGGCTTCGAGGTGGGCGGCCAGGGGCGGGAGCGACCATGCCGCCAGCGCCACCAGGGGCAGGCCGAGCGCGGTGAGGGCGAAGAAGGGCGCCTGCCACCCGAACCGCGTGCCCAGCGAGATGCCCAGCGGCACGCCCGCCACCGAAGCGACGGAGAAGGCGAGCATCAGGGTGCCCGTGGCCCGCCCACGCCGCTCGGCCGGGAAGACGTCTGCCAGGATCGCCATGGCGAGCCCGCCGAGGACGCCGCCGAAGGCTCCGGTCACGCCTCTGGCCACGAGCAGAAGCGAAAAGCTCGTGGCGAGACCGCAGGCTGCCGTGCCGGCGATCATCCCGAGGGCGAGGACGAGGTAGGCGGCCTTTCGCGGCACGCGGTCGAGCCACGGCGCCGCCAGAAAGCCCGCGATCCCGGCGGCGAGCGTGTAGGCCGAGACGACCCAGCTGAACCTCGCGGCGTCGATGTCGAGGTCGGCGAGCAGCTGCGGCCCGAGCGGCATCACGATCATGAAGTCTACGATGCTGACGAACTGCAGCGCGGCCAGCGTGAGCAGGATCACGCCCTCCCGGCGGGCCGGGCCGGAGCCTGGAGGGCCGGCGGAAGGCGGATCGGCGGGCATGGTGGATGTCATCAAGGCCGCTCTTCCCGGTGCAGGCCGTCGCTTGCGGCTCGATGAAGGAGTGGTCTATACCTTAGTCGACCGACGGCCGCGGCTGTCGGCATCGCTGCTTCGACCCACGGCCGGCCCTGCTGCCATGCTCCATCAGCTCCTGCGAACGACGCTCGAGATCGACCCCGACCGGCCGATCCTCGAAAGCGACGGGGCGTGGACCTCCGCGGCGGAGCTCGAGCGGCTGGCCTCGCGGCTGGCGTCGGGGCTGGCGGCCATGGGCCTCGAGGAGGGAGATCGAGTCGCCCTCCTCGTGCCGAACTGCCTCGAGCTGGTCGTCTGTTACCTCGCCTGTTTCCGGATGCGGCTGGTCACGGTGCCGCTCGACTATCAATACCACCCGCTGCAGGTCGGCTATGCGATCGGTCACAGCGGTGCGTCGATCTTGTTCGTCGATCCGGAACGCGTTCCCGGGCTCGAGGAGGCGGGCGTTCTCGGCGCGGTGCCCCGCGTCGTGGTCGTCGGCGACAGCTCTGCCGCCGGGGGCCGCAGGCCGTTCGCGACGCTGCTCGGTGCCGAACGCGAACTGCCTTCGGAGGCTCCGCACGACGACAGTCCGGCGGTGATGATCTACACCTCCGGGACGACATCCCGTCCCAAGGGAGTCGTCCTGTCCCATGGCGCCCTGTCCACCGGTGTCCGCAAATACCTGGCGCGGGTCACGCTCACGCCGGACGACGTCGCCCTGGTCGTGACGTCCGTCTCGCGCCCCCTGGCGCTCCGCTGCCAGGTCCTGCCCTCCCTCTGGGTCGGGGGACGGGTCAGCCTGCTGCGAACGTTCACCGTCGGAGACTTCGTCGCCGCCCTGCGGCGGCCGCCCGCCAAGACGTTTTGGGCGCTCGCACCTGCGGGCCTCGGGAAGCTGTTGGCGAGTCCCGACTTCCGGGGCTGCGACTTCAGTCACCTCCGGCTTTGCCTCGCCGGTGGCGACCGCGTGCCGGCCAAGCTCCTCGAGGCCTTCGAGCGGGCGACGGGAGTGCCGGTCACCGAGCAGTGCGGCTCCACGGAGACGGGGCCCTACGCCATGAATCCCCCGTTCGGCCGTAAGAAGCCGGGGTCCGTCGGCCCTCCATCGCACGGCGTCACCGTGGCGGTGGTGGACGAGCGTGGCGTTGACGTTCCGACCGGGACGGTGGGCGACATCCGGGTCAGCGGACCGGGAATCATGGACGGCTACTGGAACGAGTCGGCGCTGACCCGGAAGACCCTCCAGAAGGGCTGGGTGCTGACCGGGGATCTGGGCCGCTATGACGAGGATGGCTACCTCTGGTTCGTGGGCCGGAGGAAGGACGTGATCATCCGCGGGGGGAACAAGATCGCGCCCCTCGAGGTGGAGGCGGCGCTGTCCGACCACCCGGCGGTTCGGGAGGTCTGTGTGATCGGGGTTCCCGACCAGGTCTCTGGCGAGGTGCCCCACGCCTACGTGATCCTGCAGCCGAGGGCCGACGCCAGCCCGGAGGATCTGCGGAGCTTCGTCGCCGATCGGCTGGCGGCGTTCATGGTTCCCGCCGAGGTCCACGTGATCTCCGAGATGCCCTCCAAGGGGCCGGGCAAGATCGACCGCGAGCTGCTGCGGATGCGGGCCATCACCGCCGCCCTGATCGAGCAGGTGCCGTTTTTCAAGCACGCCAGCCCCGAGTTCCTGCGAGACATCATCCCGCGGCTCGAGGCGCGGGAATTTCCTCCGGGGGAGATCCTGGTGCACGAGGGCGACGTCGGGGACGAGATGTATTTCCTCACGAAGGGGCAGGCCGAGGTCCTGCGGGGTGACCCCGCAGAGCGGCTCACGGTGCTGCGCGAGGGCGCGTTCTTCGGCGAGCTTGCCATCCTCAAGGATGCCCCGAGGGCCGCCACGATCCGCGCCCTGACCGACGTCGAGGTCTACGCTCTGCGTCGTGACGGGGTGCTCCAGCTCGCCCAGGCCCACGCGGAGTTCAATCACTACCTCGAGGCCGCCGCCCGACAGTATGCGGGCCCCGGGCAGGCGCCCGCCTGAGCGGGCCGACGCGACCCACTACCGTCGCGGCTTCCGCGGGCCGAACTTTCGCGGCTTACCATGGGATTCGCGCTGGGGCTTGCCGCGGCCGACGCGCCGCGGGCGAAGACCGACGAGTCGCCGAGCATCAAGAGGAAGATGGACGATGTGGCCGAGGCGGTGGCTGCCGTCAAGCGGGACCTAAGCGGCGAGAAATCGCCCTCGATCGACTGGCTCATCACTGGGATGCCGAGGAGATGCAGCGGGAGTTTGCCGGCATGGTCTCCGGCCAGTAACTGCGGGTCACGGTCGGTGGGGCCGTGCGCGACATCGCCCTGATTGCGTCCGTCATGACGCAACCGGAGCTGCGGAACCGGGTCGAATTTCTGCCGCTGTGAATCCCACCTGCCCGCGTCACCGGGGTGCTACGCCGCGCCCAGTTATGGTTTCCCTTTCCCGCCACGACTCGCCGGGCGGGGCCCGGCCCTCCCCGCGTCAGGGGGTGAGTTGCGGCGGTTTCCGTGCCCACGGTAGCCTTGCCGATGTCGTCTCGCACGTTTTCGTGCAGCCTGCTGACCGGGTTCCCGCTCACGCGATTCGCATTCGCAACCCCTCTGGAGCTCCCCATGTCCCGTCCCGTCCTGCCCGCCGCCTCCCGCCGCACGTTCATCGCCACCTCGTCGGCCGTCGCCGCGGGCTACTGGGTCGCCCCCGGCCTGGCCGACGACGCCAAGCCCGCCACGAGCGCCAACGAGGAGATCCGCTTCGCCTGCATCGGGATCGGCGGCAAGGGGCAGAGCGACTCGGCCGACGCGGCCCGCAGCGGGAAGGTGGTGGCCGTCGCCGACGTCGACTCCAACCAGCTCAGGCGGGCCGAGAAGTCGTTCGCCGGTGCCAAGACCTTCACCGACTTCCGCAAGATGTTCGCCGAGTTGGCCGGTGAGTTCGACGCCGTCACCATCAGCACCCCCGACCATGCCCACGTGATCGCGGCTGCTGAGGCCTTGAACCTGGGCAAGCACTGCTTCTGCCAGAAGCCGCTCACCCGCGCGATCGCCGAGGCCCGGCTGCTGGGCGATCTCGCCCGGGGCAAGGGCGTGGCGACCCAGATGGGCAACCAGGGTACGGCGGCCGACTCGCTCCGGCGGGCCGCGGCCTTCATCAAGTCGGGTGCGATCGGGGCGGTGAAGGAGGTGCACGTCTGGACCAATCGGCCGGTCTGGCCGCAGGGCGGGGGCCGGCCCGCCGAATCGCCCGTACCCAAGAATCTCGACTGGGATTCGTGGATCGGCCCGGTGCCGATGAGGCCCTACGCCGCCGGCTACCATCCCTTCGCCTGGCGGGGCTTCTGGGATTTCGGCACCGGCGCCCTCGGCGACATGGCCTGCCACACCTTCAACATGCCCTTCATGGCACTCAACCTCCGCGATCCGGCGAGCGTGCAGGCGACCACCAGCGGTCACAACAAGGAGACTTATCCCAAGTGGTCGATCATCGACTTCGCCTTCCCGGCGCTGGGCGAGCGGGCGGCGGTGAAGGTGATGTGGTACGACGGCGGCAAGCTGCCTGAGCAAACCTTGTTCGCGGGCTATCCGGGCGACAAGGACAAGGACGGCCAGGAGAAGCCGTTCAAGGCGGCCTCCAGCGGCGTGCTGGTGATCGGCGAGAAAGACACGCTCTACGCGCCGGGCGACTACTGCGAGAAGGGCTTCACCCTCAAGAGCGGCGGCAAGCCGGCCGACGTCGAGTTCGAGAAGTCGCCGGGTCACTTCCAGGAGTGGATTCGGGCGATCAAGGGGGGGCCGGCCGCGCGGAGCAACTTCCCCGACTACTCCGGGCCGCTGACCGAGACGATCCTGCTGGGCAACCTCGCCGTTTGGGCGGCCGACGCCCCGGAGACGGCCGGCAAGAAGGTGGAGTGGGATCCGAAGGGCCTCGTGGCCACCAACGCCCCCGAGCTCTCCGAGATCGTCCGGCCGAAGTACCGCGAGGGCTGGAAAGCTTGAAGTTGCCGCGTGGCCGAGGAACGACAGGCATGAGGCTTCCGGGAGCGGCAGCGGCGGCCTGGGCAGTGGTCGCGTGGGCCTGCAGTGTGGCGCTGGCGGCTGAGCCCTTGCCGGAGGAGCAACCGGCCGTGGCGGCCGCGGAAATGCTCGGTGGTGGCGTCACGTTCGGGCCCCACGGCCACGTGACCGCGTTAACGCTGGCCAATCGACCCACCACCGACGGCGATCTCGCCTTGTTTGCTGGCCTCCCATCCCTGGCAGCGCTCGAAGTCTGGGGGGCCGAGATTACCGACGGTGGAATGGAATCCATCGCCCGGATGGCGGCGCTCGAGAGCCTCGTGCTCGAGAACACCGACGTCACCGACGCCGGGGCCGAGCGGCTCGCCGAGCTTTCCCGGCTCAAGGTGTTGAATCTCCGGCGGTCGTCAAACATGGGCGACGCAGCGCTCGTGCCCGTGGCCAAGCTGGACGGGCTCGAGCAGTTGATCTTGCTCTACAACAACTTCACCGATGCCGGGCTGGCCCACCTCGCCCCGCTGGCCAAGCTCCGCGTGCTCGACCTGCGGGGCTGCGCTCTGATCGGAGACGTAGGGCTCGAGCACGTGGCCGGCCTGCAGAGCCTGGAGCGGGTGAAACTCCGCTGCCCGAGCATCACCGACGCGGGGCTCGCCCAGATCGCCACGCTCCCCAAACTCCGGGGCTTCGCCGCCGAGGACGGCCAGATCACCGACGACGGGCTAGCGCCGTTCGCGGGCCGGTCGGAGATTGACGAGATCAACTTGATGCGCACCTTCGTGGGCGACGCGGGGCTCGTCCACCTGGCCGGCATGGGCAAGCTGCGGCGGCTCGAGCTGCGGGGTACTCTCGTGGGAGACGAGGGGCTCGTGCACGTCGGCACGCTCACCAACCTCGTGCTCCTCGATCTAGCCGAGACGGCGGTTGGTGACGCGGGGGTGGCTCAGCTTGGCGGCTTGGGCAAACTCGCCACGCTCGATCTCTGGGACACGAAGATCACCGACGCGGGCCTGGACACAGTCGGGCGGCTGGGCGGGCTGGTGTCACTCAACCTGCAAAACACGGCCGTGGGCGATGCCGGCGTGGCGAAGCTCGCCGGGCTGGGGAAGCTCGAGCAGCTCACGCTCTCGGGCACGCAGGTGACCGACGCGGCACTTGGTTCGCTCACAAAACTGCCGCGGCTGAAGAAGCTTGCGATTGCCTTCACGGCCGTGGGTGACGACGCCCTGGCCGCGTTCGCCGCGGCCCGGCCCGACGTGGCCGTCGAGCGGTAGGCCGCCGCCCGACCCTGACGGTCGTCGCGGTGGCGCCGGCGGTTTGACGCGGCCTCGCTCCAGCGGTATCACGACGAGTTCTGGGCCCTCCCTTCAGGGCCCCTCGCCCCTCGCTTTTGCAGCCCGCTTTACGCCACCGACCACGGGAGCCCACACCATGTTTCTCGGCAAGATCTGGAATGCGTTCGCGGCCCAGATGAACAAGCTCGCCAACTTCTTCTGGACTGCCGACCCGATCGCCCAGCTCCAGTACGAATACGACAAGGCCGTCGACCAGATGAAGGAAGGCCGCGAGGGGCTCGAGCAGTATCGGGCCCTCGTCGAGCGGGTCACGCGGCAGGTCGAGGGCGACCGCCAGCACGTCGCCTCGCTCGAGGCCCGGATCAAGGCTTACCTCAAGGCCGGTGAGCGCGAAACGGCGGCCAAGTTCGCCCTCGAACTGCAGAAGGCCAAGAAGGAGCACGCCGAAAATCAGGGGCAGCTGAAGCTGCACGAGACGGCCTACAACAACAACGTCACGAAGGTGAAGCATGCCACCAAGAAGCTCGGCGACCTCAAGAACCGGATCAAGAAGTACGACGCCGAACTCAAGCTCTCCCGGGCCGAAGCCGAGCTCGCCAAGCTCGCCCAGAGTTTCAACTTCGACGTCACGACCGACTTCGGCCAGATTGAGGACGTGATCCAAGACAAGATCGGCCTCAACCGGGCGAAGGTCCGGGTGGCCGCCGACCTCTCGGGCGAGGGGCTGGAGGACATCCAGCGGGCCGAGGCGGTCGAGGAGGCGATGGCCGTCGACGCGCTCCGTGAGTTCGAGATCGAGATGGGCATGGTCACTCCCGAGACAGCCGGTGTGCAGGCCGACGACAAGGAGTTGGGCACGCAGCGGCTGGAGCAGACGGCCGGCTGAGGCCCGTCGGAGTTCGGTCTGCCGCCAGTGAGAAATACCCGTGACCACGTCTAGCACCCAGCCGCAGTCATCGTCCGCGCCGGCGTCGGCTGACTCGTTGCCGGCGGGCAACGGAGCCGGCGACGCATCATCGCCGGCGGTTCTCGGCGCGGGGGTGGCCGTGGCGACGGGATCGACGTCGTTGCCGGCCTGGTGTCCGGCCTGGGCCGAGCGGCTGGGCGACGCGTATCTCTCCGGCACGAGCTGCGTGTTCCTGCTGCACGGCAACGTCCGCGACCTGGTGCCCGTGGCGGCACCGGTGGCGACCGGCCGCCCAGATCCGGTCGAGGCCTGGGGCACCGTGCCCGAGTTTCTGTCACGCGAGCTGTTTGGCCGCTGGGACATCGTGCTCTCCTACGACGTGGGCAAGGGCCTGCGGCCCCTGGCCGGCCCTGATCCCGCCCGGCTGCGGACGATGGCCGAGTGGCTCACCGGGCGGCTGGGCAATGCCGCGCAGTGGCCCCGGGAGCCCGACGCCGCGATCGCCGCGATCGACGCGATCCTGGAGCGGAACCTGATCGATCCGCCCGAGCAGCGGAAGCGGATCGCCGTCTTGCTCGACTACGGCCAGTATCTGGTGCCGGCCGGCGAGGCGGGCTCCCGCAGCGGGGCGGCCCGGCTGGTGCGGGTGCTGGGCTGGGCCACCAATCCGCTCCTGCGGCGGGTGAACGTCGCGATCGTGCTCGTGGCCGACACGCTCTCCGAGGTCCATCCCCGGCTGGTGACAAGCGCCGCGGTAACGGCGATCGACGTGCCGATGCCCTCCGCCGCGGAGCGGGAGCGGTTCGCGCTGGCCACGGCGGCTGCTGCGGGCATGCCGGCCGCCCAGGACGACGCCGTGCGGCGGATGGCCGCCGTCTCGGGCGGGCTCACGCTCGAGAGCCTGCGGGGCGTGATCAAGCTCGCCGCCCGCGACGGCTCGGCCCCCGATGGCGCGGAGTTCGCCGCCCGCAAGAAGGACCTGATCGAGCGGAGTTGCCACGGCCTGGTCGAGTTCATCGAGCCCCGGCTGACGCTTGACGCCGTGGCCGGGCACGAGGCAGCCAAGAGCCGGCTGGAGTCCGACGCCCGGGCGATCCGCCGCGGCCAGTTCGAGAGCGCCCCGATGGGCTACTTGATCTGCGGCCCGGTGGGCACCGGCAAGAGCTTCATCGCGGAGTGTTATGCCGGCAGCGTGGGCATTCCCTGCGCCGTGCTCAAGAACTTCCGCAGCAAGTACGTGGGCGAGACGGAGGGCAACCTCGAGCACGCGTTGGGTGTGCTGCGAAGCCTAGGGCCGGTGGTGATCGTGGTGGACGAGGCCGACGCGGCGCTCGGCAATCGTGAGAGCACAGGCGACTCCGGCACCAGCGGCCGGGTGTTCTCGATGATCGCCCGCCAGATGGGCGACACCCGCTACCGCGGCAAGATCGTCTGGATGCTGCTCACGAGCCGGCCCGACAGGCTGCCGATCGACCTCAAGCGGCAGGGTCGGGCCGAGGTCCACATCCCGCTCTTCTATCCGCACGACCAGGCTGAGATGGAGGCGATGTTCACCGTGATGGCCAGGAAGGCCAAAGCGAAGCTCGCGCCGGGCCTACCGGGGCCGGTCGACCTCGACCTCGGCCTGTCAGGCGCCGACATCGAGAGCGTGGTGCTGGCCGCCCGGAGACGAGGCCTGGAGCGGGCGGCCGACGCGGGCCAGCCGCAGCCGGAGGAGATTTCGGCTGAAGACCTGCGGGCGGCGCTCGACGACTTCATGCCCTCGGCCCAAGGGCTCGAGAAGGAGCTCCAGGAGATCGTGGCCGTGCTCGAGTGCACGGAGAAGCGGTTTCTGCCCGAGCGTTGGCGGAAGGAGGTCGACGCCCCTGGCGGCCGCTCGCGGCTCCAGGAGCGGGCCGCCGCGATCCGCGAGGTCGTCAGTTCCTGACCAGCCACCATCGCCCCCTTTGTTTTGACGCCCCACGAAAACACCCCTTCCGGAGACGATCGCCATGTCAGCCATGTCCGCCAAGACCCCCTGGTTCGATGACCAGACCGAGGCCCCGCTGCTCGCAGAATATGCCCGCAAGCTCGATTCCTTCTGCGATGCCGTGGCCGACGGCCGCGTCACGACCGCCGAGCTCGAGGAGCAGGAGAAGCGGCTGGTCACGATCATGAAGGACCTCGAACCGCTGCTCTCTCCCGAGGCCCACGAAAAGGTCACCCAACTGCTCTGCGAGGTGACCGCCTACGATCTCATGCAGGCGATGCACCTGGCGGGCAAGACCCGCCCCAAGACCGTGTTTCGCGGCTGACCTCCCGACCCTGATCCATCACGTTCCCCAGACTCTCTCCACAGCATCTCAAAAGGTGACCGATGTCCGGACAACCCAAGGCTTCTTTCTGGGTGGTGGTGTGGCTGGTGATCCTCGGCCTAGCCGGCTTCGCGGCCTGGAAAGCGGGCATCTTCGACCAGTTTGGCGGCGGGCCGCGCGGCCCGAGGCCCGTGGCCGGTGGGGGCGGGCAGGGCGGCGACGAACAGGCGGGGGGCGCGCCGGTGAACGGCGGGCCGGCGGGCGAGGTCCTGGCCACAGAGGCCCCCGACGAGTCGGTGCCCACAACGGTGCAGGAGTATTCGTTCAAGCCGGTCGAGCGGCTCCCGCCGGTGACGGGCATCGCCGGTTACAAGCCGCTCCAGGACGACACCGTTCGGTTCGCGCTCAACGTCTGGGCTGGCTGGGCTCCGATCATCTACGCCAACCAGGGCTTCAAGCCGGGCAAGGTCTGGCAGGCCCCGGACGGCAAGCCCTTCAAGCTGGAACTCGTGCTGATCGACAATCCGGTCACCATGCGCGACGCCTACGCGGCAGGTGAGGTGCAGATCGGCTGGGCCACGCTCGACATGGTCCCGCTGTTCCTCGAGGGCCTCGTCGATCGCACCGGCGCGCCCAAAGACTCGCGGGCGATGCCGCGGATTTACCAGCAGGTCGACTTCTCGAATGGGGGCGACGGGATCGTGGTCCGCGACACGATCAAGACAGTGCGCGACCTGGCCGGCAAGAAACTCGTGATGGCGCAAAACTCCCCCAGTCAGTTCTTCGCCCTCAACATGCTGGTGGCGGGCGGCCTGCAGCCCGCCGATGTCGAACTTGTCTACACCGATGACGCGTTTCAGGCGGCGGCGGCCTTCAACGCCGACAAGTCGCTCGCCGGCTGCGTCTCCTGGGCTCCCGACATCTACAACCTCGAGAAGGCCAAGGGCAACCGGATGCTCGTCACCACCGCCACGGCCAACCGCCTGATCGCCGACGTCTGGTTCGCCCGGGCCGACTTCGCCCAGGACCATCCCGACAAGGTCGAGGCGATCGTGCGGGGCATCTTCGATGCGATCAACGACCTCAAGGCGGAGGCCGCCAAGGCGAAGGTCGCCGAGCTGATGGCCGAGGGGTTCAACATCCCTGCCACCGACACCCTCGGCATGCTGGCCGATGCCCACTCCACCAACTGGGCCGAGAACTATCAGTTCTTTATCAACCGCAACAACCCCGCCAACTTCGAGCGGATCTGGAAACAGGCCTACCGCTTGTACCGCAACGTGGGGGCGATCACCAATCCGCCGGTGCCGTTCGACCGGGTGATGGACTTCTCCCTGATCCAGAAGCTGGGCAAGGAGCCGAAGTACGGGGACAGCAAGGACGAGTACGCCCGCACGTTGGCTCCCAAGTCGCTGTCGGCGATCCGGGCCGAGAACGAGGAGATCCTCACCAACACGGTGGTGGTGCACTTCTTCCCCAACAGCGCCGACCTCCGCAAGAAGATCACCCGCAAGATTGACGGCCGGGATACCGAAGAGCCCTACGACGCGTCGGTCGATCTCGTGCTCGGCGAGGTGGCGACCCTGGCGCAGCAGTTCGGCAACGCGCGGATCGTGATCGAAGGCCACACCGACGCCTCGATGCAGGGCAAGGTGCCCGCCGACATGGTCAAGCAGTTGTCGCTGGAGCGGGCCGGGGCGGTGCGCGGCGAACTGATCGAGCAGTTCAAGTTTGATGCCAGCCGGTTCGCGGTCGACGGCCTGGGGTGGGACCGGCCGGCCGACATGGAGCGGCCCGACGAGCACTCGCTGAACCGGCGGGTCGAGATCAAGGTTTACTCCGCGGAACAGGAGTGACCCATCGTGGCCGACGCGACCGCCGCCGGGAAATCGGCCGCCGAATCCCTGGGGCCAACCCCGCGGCCCGCGGCCCCGCTCCGCGGCACGCTCCCGGCCGAGACCGGTTTTCTCTGGGGCGCCGCGGCGATCGCGGTCGTGCTCGGGGCCTGGTGGTTCGTCACGGCTCCGCTGTTTCCGGTGCCGGTCGTCGCCACCGCGGAGCCGCCCGCCGAGCGCGAGTACGTGCCGCTGGTGAGCCCGGTGATGCTGCCCGGGCCGGGCAAGGTCTTCGAGGCGTTGCCCCGGGTTTTCACCGAGCGGAAACTCATCCCCAACACGCTCGTGACGCTCAAGCGGGTCATCCTCGGCTTCGGCCTGGCCGCGGCGATCGGAGTGCCGGTGGGCGTGGCGGCGGCCTGCTTTCCGGCGGTGCGGGCCTTCTTCTATCCGGTGACCATCTTCGGTCGCAACATCCCGGTGGCCGCGCTGATCCCGCTGACCTTCTTCCTGTTCGGGATCGGCGAGTTTCAAAAGGTGATGTTCCTGTTCATCGCGAGCGTGGCCTTCGTGATCAGCGACGCGACGGCCGCAGTGCTCGAAGTGCCGCAGCGCTACGTGGACACCGCCCTGACGCTCGGGGCCTCGCGGCTGCAGATCATCCTCAAGGTGCTCGCGCCGCTGGCGGCGCCGGTGATCTTCAACTCGCTGCGGCTGCTCTTCGGCCTGGCCTTCGGGTACGTGATGCTGGCCGAGAGCGTGAAGTTCGGCAGCGACTCCGGCGGGCTGGGCGACCTGATCAACATTTCCCAGCGGCGTGGTGATCGGGAGCCGATCCTGATCGTGCTGATCCTGATCCCGCTGCTCGCCTACGCGATCGACCGGGCCCTGTGGTGGCTGCAGTGCGATCTGTTTCCCTACCGGTATGGCGGCAAGGGGCGGCTGCGGCGTTTGCTGCACCGCCTCCTCCATCCGCCGACCACGGAGTTTCGCCCATGACCGCGGAGCACCAGCCAGACGCGGCGGCGACCGCGGCTCCCGGCGGCCATTCCCCGGGCCGGCCGGCCGCCGTGGAGTTTCGGGGCGTCACCAAGATTTTCGGTCAGGGCACGGCCCGCGAGTATCTGGCGATCCAGGACGTCAGTTTCACGATCCCGGACCTGCCGGACCACGGCGAGTTCGCCTCGTTCCTGGGGCCGAGCGGCTGCGGCAAGAGCACGGTGCTCCGCTTGGTTGCCGGGCTCGAGCCGCAGCATCCGCCGATGAGTGGCACGGTGACGGTGCTTGGTCGCGAGGTCGTGGGGCCGGGTGCCGATCGGGGCATGGTGTTTCAGGACTACACGAGCTTCGACAACCGCACGGTGCTCGACAACGTGGTCTTCGGGCTCGAATGCCGGGGCGTGCCGCGGCGGAAGCGGGAGGCGGAGGGCCGCGATTGGATCGAGCGGGTCGGCCTCGACCCGGTCCAGGATGCCGACAAGTATCCGCACGAGCTCTCCGGCGGGATGCGGCAGCGGGTGGCGATCGCCCGCACGCTGATCCTGCGGCCGCGGGTGATCCTGATGGACGAGCCCTTCGGCGCTCTCGATCCGGCCACGCGGCTCGACATGCAGGATCTGCTGGTCAAGCTATGGCGGGAGGTGCAGGCGACCGTGCTGTTTGTGACGCATTCGGTGGAGGAGGCCGTCTACCTGGGTGACCGGGTGTATTTGATGGACACGACCCCGGGGCGGATCGCCGAGGAGATCATCCTGCCAGCCGCTTCAGCCCCAGCCCGCGAGGCACAGTCTGAGCCGTGGTTCAGCGATCAGGTGTTACGGATTCACCAGCGGATAGAACAGATCGAGGCGACGGCCAAGCCGTTGCCGGAGCGCTGAAGATCGGGAGCCGCCGAGGCGTCGTGACGATGTTCGAACGAACCGGCCACTACCTGCGAGCCGCCTTCAGCTACCACTGGAACCTGCTCTTCGTCGGGGCGGGGGCAGCGGTGGCCATGATCAGCGGCCGCCCCGACGTGGTCGTGCCGCTGGTGGTGGCCGGCGAGGTGCTCTATCTCGCGAGCATGTATGCCAACGACCGGTTTCGGGCGGCCGTCGATGCGGGTGATGCCAAGACCCGGCGCCAGGCCGAGACCGCCGACACCCGGGCGGCCTACGACCGGATCCGCGCCCAACTGCCGCCCCAGCTGCTCCGGCGGTTTGACCAGCTGCGGGCCCACTGCCAGAAACTAACCGAGCTGGCCGGCAGCATGCGCGGCCCGGGCGCGACTGGCGTCGACCGCGGTGCAGCCGAATCGCTCGAGCGGCTGC